>Ga0182745_1001922_pt1 | contig 19202 bp, 17 predicted proteins | sample eDN3rd30CKraftBY_FD_128523 | JGI IMG/M metagenome (GOLD analysis project Ga0182745, IMG submission 128523) | Enriched backyard soil microbial communities from Emeryville, California, USA - eDNA 3rd pass 30_C Kraft BY (version 2) (version 2) | ecosystem: Environmental > Terrestrial > Soil >...
CCAGTATTATCGGGACTCGCGCATTACCGCGATCTACGAGGGCACCACCAACATCCAGGCCATGGACCTGGTGGGCCGGAAAGTCGGCCGCGACGCCGGTGTCGCCATGAATGGCTTGATCGAACAGATGCAGAGCGAGCTGCAGGCCATCGACAACAGCGACGCCGCTGTGTCGTTCACCAAGGCCCAGGCGCTCGAAGCGGTGGGCTTGCTGCGCGAGGCCACTGCGACATTGCTCCAGTATCACCGTGAAGATGCCGAGCGCACTCTCGCGGTGGCGGTGCCGTACCTGATGCTGAGCGGCCTGGTCATCGGCGGCTGGATGATTGCCAAGTCGCATGACATCGCGGTGCGTAAAGTCACGCAAGACCCCGAGTTCTATGGCGCCAAGCAGCAGATTGCCCGGGTCTACGCCGAACATATCCTGCCCGAGGCGCACGCCCAGGCGCGCATCGTCAAGGGCGGTGCGGCGAGCGTGTTGAGCGCCGACCCGGCCCTGTTCTAGAGCGGGCGGCCATCATGAGTCAGGGCGTGCACGGAGCGTATCCGTCACGCATCGTGTGTCTCACGGAAGAGACTACCGAAACGCTCTATCTGCTGCAGGAAGACTGGCGCATCGTGGGCATTTCCGGCTTCACGGTGCGTCCGCCGCGGGCGCGCAAGGAGAAGCCCAAGGTATCGGCCTTCACCAGCGCCAAGCTCGAGCGCATCTGCGAACTGCAACCCGATCTGGTGCTGGGGTTTTCCGACCTGCAAGCCGGGATCGCCGCCGACCTGGTGCGGCGGGGCTTGAACGTGCACATCTTCAATCACCGCGACGTGGCCGGCATTTTCACCATGATCCGCATGCTGGGCGGGATGATCGGCTGCCAGGCCAAGGCCGAGACGTTGTGTCAGGAACTCGATGCCGGGCTCGCGGTCATCAAGACAGCGGCGGCGGCTTTCAAGGTGCGCCCCAGGGTGTACTTCGAGGAATGGGACGAGCCCCTGATCGTCGGCAGCCGCTGGGTATCCGAACTGGTGCGGATCGCCGGCGGCGAGGAATGCTTTCCCGAGTACGCCTGCCAGTCGCTGGGCAAGGATCGGATCATCGCCGATGGCACCGAGGTGATTCGCCGTGCTCCGGACGTGATCCTGGGCTCGTGGTGCGGCAAGAAGTTTCAACCCGACACCGTGCGGGCGCGTCCGGGCTGGGAGGGTATTCCCGCCGTTGCCGGATCGTGGCTGCACGAGGTGAAATCGCCCATCATTCTGCAGCCCGGCCCGGCGGCTTTGACCGACGGCGTGCGGGCCATCCATCGCGTGCTTTGTGATTGGCACGACCGTCAGTTGCGGTAACGGAAAGTTCACAATTGTGCTTTTGCCGTTGCCGTCAGCGGTACCCGCCGTGCGACAATCGCGCCCCCGTGGAATTCGCCGATCAACCGGGTGGGAGTCAGTTTGACCGTGTTCATTCATGCATCTGCCGAGTACTTGCCGCAGCGAGTGGTCGACAATGAGTATTTCAGCGGCCTGACCGGCAGACCCACCGCCTGGTTCGAGCAGCTCACCGGGATTCAGAAGCGCCGCCGCGCCGGCGAGGCCGAGAATGCCAATACCATGGCGGCCGCCGCCGTGGAGAACCTGGTCAAGGAATCCCCGGACGCCTTGCAGGGCGTGGACCTGATCATCGGCGCTTCCTATACGCCGTGGGACACCATCGGCACCATCGCACATGTCATCCAGCGCCAGTTCCAAATTCATGGCGCGCGCGCCCTGTATCTTTCCACCGCCTGTTCTTCCTTCATCGATGCGCTCGAGGTGGTCGATGCCTACTTCGCTTCCGGCAAGGCCCATAAGGCCCTGGTGGTCGCGGTCGAGCACAACAGTCTGTATTCCTCCGATAGCGACGAGAAGTCGGGCCATCTGTGGGGCGATGGCGCCGCGGCCTTGCTGCTGTCGAAGCAGCCGGGTGGCCAGTCGGTCGAGATCGTCGATGTGCGGTCGGTGGGGCGCGCCGACATCGGCCGTGGCCCCGAGGGGATCAAGATGATCCCCCACAAGGACGGGCTGGTGATGTTGTACGGCAAGGACATTTTCATGCATGCCTGCCGGGAAATGGTGGCGGTGACCCAGGAGGTCCTGCAGCGCAATCACATTGCGGTCGAGGACGTGCAACTGCTGGTGCCGCACCAGGCCAATCAGCGCATCATCGATTGCGTGCTGGAGCATATGAAACTGCCGGCGCAGCGGGCCGCCATGACCATTCAGGAACTGGGCAACACCGGGTGCGCCAGCGTGGCCATCACCTATCACCGCAACTGGCGGTTGCTGGCGCCTGGGCAGGTCGGGGTCATGGTGACTTTCGGGGGTGGCTATTCAGCCGGCGCCGCCCTGATACGACGCCATTCATAGCCAAGGTCAAACGCTCTTGGTCAGCGGCAGCACCGTGGTTTCCTTGATGGGCGACAGTGCGATCGAGGTGCGCACCACCTGCACCATGGGGAAGCGCGACAGATGGTCGAGGAAGAAGGCCTCGTAGGCCTTGATGTCGCGGGTGACGATGCGCAGCAGGAAATCCATTTCCCCCAGGGTGGTATAGCATTCCAGGATTTCCGGGTGCTTGCGTACCGCCTGTTCGAACTTGGCGATGGCCTCGCGCCCCTGGGTCGACAAGCGCACGTGAGCGAATACCATGACACTCAGGCCGACCGCCTCGCGGTCCAGCAAGGCAACACGACGCCGGATTACTCCATCCTCTTCGAGCTTGGAAATGCGCCGCCAGGCCGTGGTGGGGGTCAGGCCGACCCGCTCGGCCACTTCGGCCGCCGACAGGTTGGCTTCTTGTTGCAGTGCATCAAGGATCTTCAAATCGGTACGGTCGAGGGATTGGGCGCTCATAAGTTGCACTAATTTTGCATGATGGTCGATATTATGCAATAAATGTTTCAGATTCTGGTTCGGCGTGTCACGTTTGGCAATACCTGTGCCGCGCCTTTGGCCTAATCTGCCGTGCTGCGCACATGACCTCAAGGCGCACTTTATTCATTCAGGGGTACGACCGCATGCCTTCCGCCTCTCGATTGCACGTCCCGCATCCACCCGCCCGACCCGGTGAACGGGCCGATTTCAGCTACGTGAAGTTGTCGCCGGCCGGTGCGGCGAAGCGGCCGGATGCGCGTGCGACGGTCGATGAAACCAGCAGCCTGGCCACCTCGCTGGTGCGGGTGCTGGGCGACGACCACCGCGCCGTGGGGCCCTGGGATCCACACCTGGAGCCCGCCGACCTGCAGATCGGGCTGCGTCACATGCTGATGACCCGTCTGTACGACGACCGGATGCAACGCGCCCAGCGCCAGGGGAAGATCTCCTTTTACATCAAGTCGACGGGCGAAGAGGCGGTGGCCATCGCTTCGGCCATGGCGCTGCGTCCGTCCGACATGCTGTTCGCCTCGTACCGGACTCACGGCGCTCATTTCGCTCGCGGCCGCAATGTCGTCGACCTGATGTCGCAGTGCCTGTCCAACACCCGCGACATGTGCAAGGGCCGGCAGATGCCCATCTTCTATCACTGGGGCAGCGGCAACATTTTCTCCATCTCCGGCAACCTGACCACCCAGATGCCGCAGGCCGTGGGCTGGGCCATGGCGGCCGCCATCAAGGGCGAGGACAACATCGCGGCGGCATGGACCGGCGAGGGCTCGACCGCCGAGGGCGACTTCCATTACGCATTGCATTTCGCCTCCGTGTATCGCGCGCCCGTGATCCTGAACGTGGTGAACAATCAATGGGCAATTTCCACCTTCCAGGGATTTGCGGGAGGGGAGACCCAGACCTTCGCGGCGCGTGGGCCGGGTTACGGCATACCCGGCATCCGCGTCGACGGCAATGATTTCCTGGCGGTCTATGCGGTGACCCAGTGGGCCGCCGAACGGGCGCGCACCGGTAATGGTCCGACATTGATCGAGTTGGTGACTTACCGCGCCGGCGCCCATTCCACCAGTGACGATCCTTCGCGCTACCGGCCGAAGGACGAATCGGAGTCCTGGCCGCTAGGCGATCCCATCGAACGTTTGAAACAGCATTTGATCGCCATGAAGGCCTGGTCGGAGGAGCAGCACAGTGCGCTGGAGAAGGAGCTCGAGGAATTGATCACGGCCGGTTGGAAGGAGGCGGTGTCCTACGGAACCATGACCGAAGCTCCGTCACTGGACCCGGAAACCTTGTTCGAGGACGTGTTCAAGGACATGCCGGATCACTTGATGAGACAGCGCGATCAACTGCGCGCCCTGAAAAAAGCTGATTGAAGAAGCGCTGACCGAGGAATCGAGCATGGCCCAGATGAACATGGTACAAGCGCTGAATTCAGCGATGGACGTGATGCTGGCGCGTAATCCAGCCACGGTGGTGATGGGGCAGGACGTCGGCTATTTCGGCGGCGTGTTTCGCTGCACCGACGGCTTGCAGCGCAAATACGGCGAACACCGGGTCATCGACTCGCCGATCGCCGAAGGCGGCATCATCGCCACCGCCATCGGCATGGCGGTCAATGGCCTACGGCCGGTGGCGGAAATCCAGTTCGCGGACTACATCTATCCGGCGTTCGATCAGATTGCCAGCGAGCTGGCGCGGCTACGCTACCGCACTGCCGGGGAGTTCACCTCACCGGTGACGGTGCGTGTGCCCTGCGGCGGAGGCATTCGCGGCGGCCAGACGCATTCGCAGAGCCCGGAAGCTCTGTTCGCCCATATCTGCGGCGTCAAGGTGGTGATGCCCTCCAATCCCTACGATGCCAAAGGGCTGCTGATCGCCGCCATCGAAGGCGACGATCCGGTGATCTTCTTCGAGCCCAAGCGCCTGTACAACGGACCGTTCGATGGCGACCCGAACAAGCCGGCAACGCCCTGGAGCGCTCATCCCAAGGGAGAGGTGCCGGAAGGGTATTACACGGTGCCGCTCGGCAGCGCCGAGGTGGTGCGATCCGGCACCGAAGTGACCGTGCTGACCTATGGCACCCTGGTGCACGTTGCGGAGGCGGCGGCACGCGCCAACAATATCGACGCTGAGATCGTCGACATCCGTTCCATGGTGCCGCTGGATGTCGAGACCATCGTAGCTTCGGTGAAGAAGACCGGCCGCTGCGTTATCGCGCACGAGGCCACGCGCTTCGCGGGCTTCGGCGCCGAACTGCTGGCCACGGTGCAGGAAGAATGTTTCTGGCATTTGGAGGCTCCGGTGGAGCGCGTTGCGGGTTGGGATACGCCTTATCCGCATGCCTTCGAATGGGACTATTTCCCGGGCCAGAAGCGCCTCGGCGCGGCCCTGCTGAAAGTAAAGGCGGCAGCATGAGCCAGTACATTTTCAAGATGCCCGACCTGGGCGAAGGCACGGTCGCCGCCGAGATCGTCGCCTGCCACATCAAGCCGGGTGACGTGGTAAAGGAAGAACAGGTCATCCTCGACGTCATGACCGAGAAGGCGACCGTAGAGGTGTCCTCGCCGGTCGCCGGCCGCGTGGTGTCGATCGCCGGCAAGCCCGGCGACAGCATCCCGGTGGGTGCCACGCTGATCGTGTTCGAGACCGGGGAGGGGGCTGCCGCTGCCCCAGCTCCCACTGCCGCGGCACCTGCACCGGCACCCACGACAGCTACCGCGCCACCGGCGCATGTCAACCAGGGCGCTCAGGGCAGGGTCATGGCCTCTCCCGCCACCCGGCGTCGCGCCAAGGAAGCGGGTATCGAACTGCGCCAGGTGACCGGTTCCGGCCCGGGCGGCCGTATCGCGCGCGGCGATCTGGAAAGCTTCATCGCTCAAGGTGCGACGGCCGCGAAACCACAGCCTGCAGCGCGCGCAGCGGCGCTGCCCAGCGGTCCCGAAGTCGAGGAAGTGCCCATCATCGGCATTCGCCGCATCATTGCGCAGCGCATGAGCGAGACGCTGAAGATCCCGCATTTTTCGTACGTCGAAGAAGTGGACATCACGGCCCTGGACGAGCTGCGGGTGTATTTGAATTCGAAGCAGGCCAAGGGCACGCCGTCGTACACTTATCTGCCGTTCCTGGCGTTGGCGTTGGCGAAGGTGTTGCCGGCGTTCCCGCAATGCAACGTGCGCTATGACGCGGAGCGCAATGTTCTCCTGCGCCACCGTGCGGTCCATCTCGGGGTTGCGACTCAGACGCCGGACGGCTTGAAGGTACCGGTGGTGCGCAACGTCGAACAGCTCACCTTGAGCGGTGTGGCGGCGGAGATTCGCCGGGTGAGCGAAGCTGCCCGCACCAACAAGGCGGCGCGCGACGAACTGTCCGGTTCGACCATTACGCTGACCAGTCTCGGCAAGCTCGGCGGCATCGCCAATACGCCGATTCTGAACGCCCCCGAAGTGTCCATCATCGGCGTCAACAAGGCGGTCGAGCGGCCGATGGTGGTGCGCGGTTCCATCGTCGTGCGCCGCATGATGAACCTGTCCGGCTCCTTCGATCATCGGTTCGTCGACGGCTATGACGCCGCGTCGCTGATCCAGGCGTTGAAGGAGTGCCTGGAGCATCCTGCTACCATTTTCGCGGACTTCACATGACAGCCGATGTTTACGCTGGCGATGAGGACCTGAGCCAGGGGCGGGAACAGCCGCCCCGCAGTGTGGCTACCATCAAGTTGCGGGCCGACGGCGACGCGGATGTATTGTTCCGGATCGCCGCCCAGCTCAACCTGCTCAACTGCCCGCCGTTGCGATTCCTGATGCACCAGGGAGCGGACGGCGAGGTCAACATGGAAGCCGTGATCGGCAACTGCACCGAGTTTGCTGTGGATATGGTGTGCCGCAAGCTCGAACGGTTGACCTCGGTGCTGGAGGTCGAATGCCGGTGGGGCTATGCCGGGCAGGTGAAGCCGATCACCCTGGCGGGCCTGAGTAATTGAAAATGAAAACCGGCGCTAGGATTTACCTACGCCGGAGTTTACAAGTGCTTGCTGTGATTGGTTTTCCTCAAAGCTGATCGTGTCTAACCTTACGCCTTGACCAGCAGGGTGGCGAAGCCAGCCCACTGGCAAGGCGATATGAAGCGATGCCACATGACCTGGTCCAGCAGGTTCGCGAAGGCCGCCGCTGTGGGGCCCCGGAGGTTGGCCTTGCTCTCCTCGCTCCCAGGCCAAGATGCAGGCAGGAAGCCCCGCATAGAAGACGGTGAAGCCAATCACGCCAGTCCATAAGGCTCCGAGGGGGGCCAAGTTTCGCGGCGATATGCGCGGTGTCATCTACCGCTGCAGAAAGGCCGTTTCGGCTGCGGCGGCGCCTGCTCACTTGACCTCCCCAGGACGACCGGGCAACCGCTTCTCGGCTTGAACGAAGGCCGTCGGCAGCCCTTGGTAAGCGATGGGCACCGCGCCAGTGCGATGGCGCAGGCTCTTCATCTGCACATCTAGGGCGGCATGAACCAGGCCGCCGTGGAGCGGGCGCATCACCTCGGACAGAGCCAGGACCGCCGCCAGCGCTCCGACAAACGGCGTGGCTACGGCGCGAGAGGCCAGCAGCGTCATCCCGCAGATGTCTTTGCGCTCCTCGGCCAACTTCTTGTATGCGTCGTTCAGCTCGACTGTGGCCTGCGCGGCGGAATCCGCGGTCCAGATTTCAGATGGCCGGCGCGGGCCCGGGAAGGTGTGCAGACGAATGTTTCTGAAATCCCGGTACCCGCTGCCCAGCCCGGTCTCCACGATCATCGAGAACTCGGCCGTGTCGAGGTCGCGGCGCGTGGCCACGTTGTCGACGCCGAAGAGGGCCGTGGTCGGCTCGTCGACCATGACGCGATGCCCGGCGCCAAAGTGGCACTCGACCAGCGCGGTGGTGAAGCCGACGGCCTCAAGGCGGCTCGCCACCGCCCTGACCTTGTGCTTGTTCAGGTCTGCCGCCCACAGCAGCAAGCAGGTGCTGAGGTTGGACTTGGCGGCCTTGTCGAAGTCCTGGAGCACCAAGTGCGGTCGACCGTCGGCCGGATAGGGCAGCATGCCCAGCGTCCATGCGTAGGCTTGGCCAAGATGGCCCAGACCGACGAGCCACAGGGACTTCGGCAGGTACGCCAGTACGGGGCCTTTGTGTGCGTCGTCGCGCCAGTCGGCGACGGCCAGCGGGTTCCAGAGAGACATGCCGACGCTCCGGTGGCCGGCCTCGGCCAAGTCGCCGCGAACATGCATGAACGCCTCGTTGACCCCGAGCGCCGCGGCGCCGATGCCGGCGAGAGGGTTGTCGTCTTTGCAGGCCAGGCCGCCTGCGCCGACGGGCGCAATTTCGAAGCGCCAGTGGTCCCAGCTGAGCTGGACGCAGAAGGCGGGCGGCGTGCCATCGGGGACGGTGCCAAGCACGAGCGTCGGCAGCTCGGTGGTGGCGTTGTTCACCGCCGCGGCGTCGAGCTCCTCGGCGACTTCCCGGGCGCTGCGCCCTTCATACAGCGGGACGTCAAGCGCAACGGCCAAGTCGCCGTAGACCTCGACGCCGCCCAGAAAGGCGCGCACGGCCGTGTTCAGCGCGGTCAAGAAGCAGGCCTGGCCGGCAAGCGTGCTGGCCCAGCCCTGCCCGAGGTGGATGCGCAGCCGGTACCGAGAGAACAGCGCCACGGCCTCCTCGGGCGAGGCGACCTCGCCGGCGTCTAGGGCCATCTTGGCCAGCCGGTGCATGGAATCAGCGTTGAATTCGGTCATTGAACAACTCCAGCGTCGGTAAGTCGCAGGAGGCGGCCGACATCGGAACCCGAGTACGACGCCCACTGGTGGTTGCCTTGGTAGACGTAGAGCCCGAGGTCGCGAGGGCGCGAGTTGCCCTTGGCGAACCGCGGCACGATGAGCGCGATGTGCCCCTTCAGGGCGACCATGGGGTTCGTGCGGTCTGAGCGGCTCTGGCCAGGGCCGAAGGGGTGCGTGTGCACGTCGGCCACGACCGTCATGCCAGCGGCGCGGCAGACCTCCCAGAGCTTGGCGAAGCTGTCGGCCTTCAGGGACACATAGTCGTGGCTGAAGGCGTCGGCTTGCAGCTGCTCGTAGGGCAGGAACCGCAACACCACGCGGCCAGCGTCGGTCTTTTTCCCGAGGAGGAAGGCGCCGCTTTCGCGAACGCCGGCGCCTTGCGCGCGCAAATGCGCCATCAGCTCCGCCCAGAGCGCGGCCGGCAGCTCAAGCAGGGGCACAGGCGTAGTCGCGACTTTGAAGAAGTTCATGGACCACCTCCAGGTAGTGGCTGATACCCTTGGCGGGCTTCCAGATGAGTTGCGGGTACTGGGCGAACCAGCAGTCGTGGCCGACGATGCTTTCGCGGTCGCACGGGATGTAGAGCGCATCCCCGTTCTTCCAGCCGGGCTTGAAGGCCAGTTGCAGGCGCTCGTCGCCCTGGGGCCACTTGTCGAACGACAGCTTGCTGTTGGTCGACAGGTCCCAGAACGTGCCCGTGGGCGGCGTCGTCGGGAAGCCACTGCAGTCCAGCCGCAGCGTGTACTCGCGCCGGTCGCGGGCGATGACGTTGACATAGAGGAAGGGCCATTCCAGCTTCTTGAACTGCCAGCGGTTGCGGTCCTCCCCAGAGAGAAAGCGCGCCGACGCGAGGTCGGCACGCAGAGATTGCTCATCCGGTGCCATACCTCTCCCCTCAGCCGTTGATGCGGTGCGCGGGCACCAGGTCGAAGGTGACCTCGCACTGCGGGCACTTCGTCAGCGTGCCGATGTGCACGTCGACGTCGGGCTGCTCGGTTGTGCCGGCAATCTGGAGGACGTGCTCGGCGATGTCGCCGGGTGCCATGCCCAGCTTCTCGCCGGCCCACAGGCGCACGCGGCCGACGGTGGTCGCCGGGCGGAACTTGTGGTGCACGACCTCGGCGCCGAAGCGCACCTTCACTTCCACCTGCTTGCAGCGGTGCAGGTGGACGCGCACGCCGTGCTCCTTCTTGAGGTGCTTGACGTGGGTGGCATGGCCGTGGGCGTCGTTGTCATCGTCCTCGACCGAGAGGGTCAGGTCGGACGTGTCGGTGCCGGGCGGCAGCAGCGCCAGGACGGCGTGCTTCAGCTCAGCGACGGTGGCCTCGTCGTTGACTTCGACGAACTTGATGTCAGAGAAGAACTCCGACTGGATGTAAACGCGGGTGGGCATTTCTGCTTCCTTTACCAGCTAGGCGAGCTGCGCGGGATGCGCTGCTCATGCTGGGTAAGTCGCAGGTAGCTCGAGAAATCGGAAGTGCTTGGACCAGTTCGTCCTAGGCTGGGCAATGCAGGAAGTGCCTGCACTTCGGGCACTCCCAAGGATTGGGCTGGGCCTCAAAGTTGCAGGCCATCAGCGCCTGCGCAATCGGGACGAGGAAGAAGTCGGCCGGCAGTCGGCCGTAGGGATAGACCAACTCCTCTGCGCCCGTGCCGAGCACGAAGATGCTACCTTGGAACGAGTACTTGGGATAAGACTCGGCCAGGTACTTCAACACCCACTTAAGAGTCTTGTGTTGACGCGACAATTTGCCCGATGGCTTGACGCGCACGAATTCAATCTTGACCACGGATCCGGACTTCGTGATGCGGTGGGGCGATACGCGAAGAGGGATGCCCGCGCACTCAACGTCAATCGGCTTGGCCATCACTGCGCGCTGCATGCCAAGCCATGCACGACCGGAGGCTAGGAGCTGGTCTGCGTAGTCCCTGAGGTGTGGCACGGAATCCCTGAAGGCAGGCCCAAGCGAGGCCAGCACCCTTTCAACTTCTGCAGGTGGCTGCCCCAGCTCTTCGCCGTAGGGTGCGAAAAGTTCGCGCATGACGGCCCCTTCAATCAAGGCCGCTGGATGCAGTCCTGCTGCAGGGCTCAGTTCCTTGATGAAGTCGTAGTAGTAGCGCCGTGGGCACACACGATACGACAAGAAGCCCGTGAGGTCGTATGCCGCAGGCGCGGGCACGGAACTGCTGCCAGATGGCGACGCCGGCAATTTGGAAGCGGCGGCCTTGCCTTGAACTCGCTCGAGTAGATGTGCGGCGCCGGTGATGGCCGCAACGCACTCGGCGTTGTACATCGCCTTGGTTTCGTAGAGGACCAAATGCTCTCGAGCCCGGGAAAGCGCCACGTACAGCTTGTTCGACGCCTCGCTCTGCTCCTCGAAGTTCTCGATGGGAGCGATGGATTGCAGCAAGGACTGCGGGACTAGGTCGGAGTCCGTGCCCATGCGGAAATGCCTGGCGTCGATGTCGACAAGATGGACCGCCTCGAACTCGAGGCCTTTGCTTCCATGAATTGTCATGACGGCTACCGCATCGAGACTGTCTGCCTCCGGAGGCGGGATGCGGAGCTCCCGGTCATCGCCGACGCGCAGCCGGCGGCGCAAGCGAGTAATGAAGCTGCCGACGGTCTGGTACGCTCGCCCGCCGTCTGGCACCCGTAGGTAGTAGATGAACTGCCAGAGTGCGATGCGGCGGGTGACGTCGAGGATGCTGTTGCCGGCAAGGTGGGTACGAAGAATGTCTGTCCGGTCCAGGAGAAGCTGACATGCTACTTCCCAGGGGGAGTCTGCTGACTCGAGGCCATTAAAAGTAGCCGCCCACCGCTGCAGAGCAGACACGCCCGTGGTGGATAGCCCAGGAGGCGGCGCGGCAACCCAGGACAGCGGCATCGGTCGATTCGCCTTGCACCAGGCAAGCAGCTTCTCGACATCCGTGGGCGGCAACTGGAGGCCTGGGAGTTGTGAGACTCGAAGCAGGCCGCTTCCTGAACGGTCGATGAACAACTGCAACAATGCCAGCAGGTCCTTGACCTCGGGCCGCTGGAAGATGTCGCCGAGGTGTAGAGCGGGCACCCCTGCCGCGTTCAGTGAATCTGCCGCGGCGCTGCAGGTGTCGTGGGTGCTTGCGAGGATGACCTGGTCACGGTAAGCCACGCCCAGCCCATGGATGCGACGAACATTGGCCGTGAGTTCTCCATGGACCACGTCGTCATTCGCGCACTGAACATGGCGAGGCTTGATGCCGCTGTGTCCGCGTGCCGACCCCACGTCATCGAGTGGGAGCACCATCTGTAGAGGATTGCCCTCGCGGCCCGTGTGCTCGAAGACGCGGATGACCTCTTCGAAACTGCGTCGGTTCTCGTTGAGCGGAAACGTCGTGTGGGTTGGAAAGTCGTCGCCGAAGCGGACGATGTTGCGCATGGACGCGCCGCGAAATCGGTAGATGGCCTGCCGTGCATCCCCTACCACCCAGAGGCTCTCGGCGTGAGCGGCGAGTGCCTTCACGAGTTGGACGCTTGCTCGGTTCACGTCCTGATATTCGTCGATGAGGATGTGCTTGAACCGGCCTGCACTCGCGGTGTACTTGGCGAAGTCCTTAGTTAGCGCAAGGGCGGGGAGCATGACGAGGTCGCCCATGTCGACGAGGCTACCGTTCGCACGCATCTTCGATTCATAGCACCTGTATAGCTTGACGGCATCATGCTGCCTGGCCAGCGTCTCAGCGGAGGTGTCTAGTGCCGATTGCTCAACTGCGTCGGCAAATTCGTCGGCATCGGCGAGTTCGTCCTTGGCTCGCTGGATGGTCGAGACGACGTCCTTCAGCCAGTCGAGAGGGTCGCCAAGCGGATTGAACGCCGTCAGGCCGAGGCCGTAGATGTGAGGCTCGAGAACCGCAATTTGCGCCATCTTGTCGGCCACACCGAAGCGCGGCCGCAGGCCGAACTGCTCGTGGCTCTTGCGAAGGAACTCCAGGCCGAAGGCGTGAAACGTGCCTACCCAGATGTCATGGGCGTTTGAGACACCAAGTTCTTGCAGCCTGTCGACCAGCTCTCGCGCTGCCCGATTTGAAAACGTCAGCAGCAGCAAATTCTCGGGCTTGGCCCCCTCCGCGAGGAGATGCTGCACCCTCACGAGGAGCGTGGCCGTCTTGCCGGTGCCAGGCCCGGCTACCACCAGGGAGATCTTGGCCGACGACGTGGCTGCCGCTATCTGGCTCTGGGTTGGTGTGATGGGCTGGGGCGGCTCATCACTGCTCGCCGGCGGCTCGGGAAGAAGCAAGCCATCGAGCAACTGCTGCCGAACCAACTCCAAGGGGACGTCTAGGTCTTGCGCGAGTTGTGTCGCAGTCTTTCCGGCGAGGAAGAGCCCACGGGCCACCGCGCGCGGAAGGAGAAGCTCTCTGGCGAAGATGTTTGCCTGGAGTTCGGCTCGCTCGCGAGCGCCATAGGCCTCAATTTTCTGAGCGCCGAAAGTGTCGCTGTCTTGAGGCTTCAAGGTCGAATCGACGACCTTGTGGCAGCCCTCGTGGCCTTCGTGATGAAGCTTCCAATGGCCGAACTCGTGTGCGATGAGGAACGCGCGTTCGCCGCTCGGCACGTCGTTGCGTACGACGATTTGTCGGAACTTGCGGACCAGAACGGCATCAGCGGTCCCGAGAGCTTCGTCATCAGGTGCCGCGTCAGAGATGTCGAAGTCCTCAGCGTTTTCGGCAGCTACGGCGTCGATAACCTGGTTCGCTGGAATGCCCGATGAAGCCCCGTCGCCGAACAGCTGGCGCCTCAGGTGCGTCGCGGCCTCCCGCGCTCTGTGGAACGGGGTCACGAGTCCCCCTTGCTGGTCTGTAGAGCCAGCAAGCGCTGTTTCTCTTCGTCGCTGACCGACAGTGAACGTACTGCAGCTTCCCAAGTTTCCTGAGCAGAGACGTTTGGAATCCCTTTGGCTCTAAAGCTCTTGGCCCCCGCCAAAGACGGTCCCAGGCATTGTTGGAGTCCGGCGAGCGCAACATTGAGATGCGCAGCCAAGTCGCTAAGAACTTTGATGGGAACGTTGACGATGCTCTTGGTCAGAACCTTCGTCAGAAGCAGTGCGGAAGCGCCAAGGCCAGCTGCTGCGGCAGCTTGTCTCAGACTTTTCCCTGCCAGCGATTCGATGGCCTTGCGTGCAACTTCAGCTTGCGAAGCGGAGGCAGACCCCTGGTCCAGGATGTGAAGCCGATTGAGAACGAAGCTCTGCAGGCGCGATACGGACTCTTCAGAGACTTCCTGCACGTCCGCGGCTGCGACATCGGGTGAGGCCTCATATGACGACCACAGTGCTGCGAACTCGAGGATGTCCTCGCGATATTCCGGGTGGGCTTCGCAGGCGCGAAGAACCATGGCGGGTGATGGCTTGTCAGCGGAAAAGAAGAACTCGTCCAGAACTTCTTCGAGTGACAGCCTACGGGTGGGCGATGTCATTGCTTGAACTCCTTCCGCATCTCTGCGACTTTTTCGAGGGCGGTGTTCTTGTAGGTGTTGACGGTTCGAGGCGTGACTCCGAGCGCGGTAGCGATGTCCTTGACGCGCATCTCTTCGACATAGAGCATTGTGTAAACAAAGAGTTCTTGCTTGGTCAGTAGGGTCTGCAGGCGGGCCACAACTTGCGCGTGCTCTTCTTTGGTGGCCAGAGCGTCGGCTGGCGTTGCGGGCTGCCGAAGCGCGGACACCTTGCGAATGGTCTTGTCGGGATCGTCGTCCTCGTCTGAGCGATCCATGGCATCCAGGCTGTCCTGGAGGTTGCGCTTCTTGGCCAGCAGACGTCGCCGGAAGTCGAGTGCGCGGCGCTTGAACAACTGCCCAAAGAGCTTTTCGGCATGCGCTGCGTCACCGGGCCTTGTGACCAAGCACTCCCAGACGTATTGGGACAACTCTTCCGCGGCCTGGTCGAGATTACCGATGCTTCCCGGATAGATGCCGCTGCGCACCGCGAAGCCCTTGGCTAGGTTGAGCAAGCGCCGTGACAGCACCCTTGAAAGCATTCCCACCCGGCTCTCGTTTCCGACGGCTCGGGCTCGGCGGAACATGCGAAAAACCTGCTCATCGGGAATGAACAGAGGGTCGTTCTGCCAGTCCGTGCGCGCCAGCCTGACCAACAGAGAGCGGTCATCGAGCGGTTCTATGGCAGCGTCGTCAGATTCTTGGGTGTACATCGTTGTTTTCCATTGGTCATGCGAACTCCTCCTCCTACTTCGGGGATGCCCCTTACATCACTAAGTCGCAAGAGAAGCCGGAAATCGGAAGACGTCAGGCTCCGTGCTGATGATCTCCTGTTGCAGAGCCCGTGACGGCCAGCGCGCTGGAACGGTCGTTCGCCATATATGTGACGCCGATATATAAATAGACGAGTTACTTGACCCGAATCGGTAGCGTCACCTGTGGCTGAATCGGCATCAGTGTCTTGGCATAGGCGCGCAGGATGTCGTTGTAGAGATCGGCGTGTTTCGGTGCCTCGATCGAGAGGATCAACGCGTAGCGGATCTTCTCGGCCCCGGTGGCCCGGCCGCCGCCGTCGCGGGCGTTGTAGTGGATGTCGAAGACGGGGTTCTTGAGGCTGGAGCCACGGAAGGTCTTGGCACCATGCAGCACGGTCTCCCACTTGCCTTGGTCGGAGCGGCGCTCCTGCTCGGTGGCGAACTTCTTCAAGTTGAAGAAGCCCTTGGTATCGGCGTTGCTCTTGCCGTCCTTGATCTTTCCGTCGTTGGGCCGGAAGACGACTTCGAGGCCGGCCTTGGTATAGGCTGCGGCATCCTGCGGGTCGGTGGGCGACGCATAGCAAAACGTGGCCTTCAGGCGGACGTTTCCCGTCAACCCTTCCTTCGGCAGCGGCAGGCTGGCGCGCAGGTACTTGCTCGGCTTGAGCTCGCCCTGGTAGACCACTCGGGCCACGCTATCCGGGCACGTGATGATATCGAGGAGGTCCTCGGGAATCTTGCCCCAGCCCACCTCGATTGGGCCGTGGTCGCCAGGGTCGGCCGCATGGACCAGCAAGGCCTTGATGGCGAGCGGCGTCAGATTTCCGCCCAGGATGGCACGGATGCCGACCGCGCTACGCAGCAGGTACGGTGCCGCGAAGCTGGTGCCCAGTTGTGGCGTCAGCACTGGCTTCGCGTTCGGCGCCAGGACGTGAAAATACCTGGCCGCCGGGTTGCCGCCGAAGGCCATCAGGTCAGGCTTGACAACGCCGGGGCTGCGGCCCGGTCCGATCGCGCTGTAGGGTGCACGGGCCCAGTCCGCGTCGGTGTCGTCGGCCGCGCCGACTGCGAGCGCATTCACGCAGTCCGACGGAACCTGCACCCGGCTGTAGCCGAGTTCGCGGTCGCGTTCACCGTTGTTGCCCACGGCCACGGTCATGAGCGTGTCGCCATCGCTGAGCAGTTCGTCGATGACGGATGTCCAGGCATGAACCTCCTGATCCTCCACTTCAAGGTCCGGCCCCAGGCTCAGGTTGATGAACTCGTAAGACCGCGACAGCAGGACCTGTTCGATGAGACCGAGCGTGCGATACAACTCCAACGGTTCCTCGCCGGCCGATTCCTGGTCGAGCACGCGCAAATGGTCCACCGGAGCAAAAGGCCTGCTGGCCGTTCCGTTGGGCTGGATCGGGCCGAACAGCGCGGCCGATGTCACGCCCAGACCGTGCGCCGGGCCATCCGGGTCATCGTCGGCGTCCTCGTCGAGCTTGCGATACGAGCGCAGCCAGGGATCAATGGGATGGTGCTTGGGCAGTCCGCCGTCCAGGATGGCAACGCGCGGCTCGGACGACAGGGCTTGCTCGACAGGAAGGCTGCATACCACCGACGGTCCGCTGTTGCGTTGCAATGGGCGGATGCCGCGCAGTTTGGGCACCGGTCGGATCACGCGGACGAAGACGAAGCTAGCCAGCTTCTCAACATCGCTCGGCTTGCCCTCGACCGGCACGAACCACAGGTTCCCGGCGACGAAATCGACCTCGCTGTGGATCTTGACGTCCTCCCGCTTGGCAAATTTCACGAAGGCCTTCTGGATCAGGCCAGGGTCTTCACCCGGCAACAGATGCAGGCCCACCTCGAAGAAGCGATCCTTCGGGCCACCCAGGCTCACGAGGCGCTCCGCCGGCGCAAAGGCGGCGAATTGTTCGATGTGAGTCAGGTCGTCGCCCTCGTCGGACTGCGCATCGATGGTTTTCGTCCACCGCGAGAGGTTGCGGAAAGCCTGTCGCTTGCCGGCGACGAACAGCTCGGTCGTCGTGGTCTCCTGCGGCTGCCCTTTGCGAGTCCAGGCCTGCGGCTTGACTTTGACGGTGCGGCTGCCGATGGACTCCAGCCCCGTACTCCGCAACAGTCCGGTCGGGAAGTAGGAGCGAGCGATGAAACTGGGATTCATCATCAACCGGGCCACCGCGAAGTCGCCCGGACAGGCGTCGGCCGGCAGCTCATCCAGCGCCTGTGCAGCACTGCGGAACTGGGGCACTAACAGTTCTCGCGCCTGTGCGAAGGTGTAGATCTCGGCCTTCCCGGGCTTGCGTTTCGGACCGACGATGTCGTGGGTCAGCAACTCGCCGCGGCCGATCAGGAAATTGGTTTGGCTCATGCGTCAGCCTTTCGTCGGAGCGCGGTCTTTCGTACTGCAGGCGCATGGTTGGTGTACTTGCGAATCGTGTCCCGGCTCACGCCCGTGATGTCTGAAACGGCGTGTTGGGACAGGCGGGTCTGCTTGGCCAGCATCACTGCCAGGTCGATGCGGCCGTGCCTGTCGAGCGCCAAAGCGCGTGCCTTCATGAAGTCCTCAACCAGATCGGCGTCGGTGGTCGTGCCCAGGGCCACGGCGCGCCGAAAGCGGCGTACATCGCGCTCGATGTCGCTGAACGGGTGCCCGGCGAATGCAAACGCCAGGATGTCGATCCAACGGGCAAAAAGGGCGTAGTCCGGCCCCAGGAAGCGCTTGATGGCCTCCTTGACGGCCTGCTCATCGGGCATCTTGAACTCGACCAGCAGGTCGAAGCGACGCCACAGCGCCGGATCGATCAGTTCAGAGTGGTTCGTGGCGGCCAACAATACGCTGCTGGCAGGCCATTCGTCGACTTCCTGTAGGATCACCGTGACTAGGCGCTTCAGTTCGCCCACGTCGGTGTCGTCGCTGCGCCGCTTGGCAATGGCGTCGATCTCATCCAGCAGCAGCACGCAGGGCTCGCGCTTGGCGAAGTCGATAGCCGCACGCAGGTTGGTGCCGCTCTTGCCCAGCAGGCTGCTCATCACGGCGGTCAGATCGAGCACATACAACGGCACCTTCAGCTGCGCGGCCAGCCAGCGGGCCGTGAGCGTCTTGCCGACCCCTGGGGGTCCCACAAAGATGGCTGAGCGGGTCGGCGTCAACCCCATGGCCTGTAGCCGATCACTCTGCCGGCGCTCCGCGATGAGTTGCCCCAAGACATCCTCGACATCACTGGACAGCAGCGGCGCGTCTTTCGTCGGCTCGTCTTTGAACACCTTCAGGAGCGAGAGGCGGGATTCGTCGTCGACCGGCAGGACTTGGGCCGTCGGCCGCGAAGGCGGCAGCTTGCGCATGGGAGAGACACTGCGTGCCGGCTTCGATTTCAGGTATAGCTCGAGTTGCTCGGCCAGGTCGGGCGCCGTGCCACGGTACTTGCGGACCAGCCGCGCCGCGAACAGGCGCACGTCTTCCGTCTGCTCAGCCAGAGCTAGGCGAACCATCTGGGCTAAATCTGACTGTTCTTCCTTCATTTCGTCCAATATTTCAGTAAATTATTGATTTATTTAAAGTCTAAATAAAATCATAGTGGACTAAAGGTATTGTCTCACAGATCCACAAGAAGTTGGAGCGCGAAGTGGACGCAGGACAGCTATGGCTCATCGAGCCGCCTGCGGCGTCTCGTCCTATCCCGGCTTCCATCGTTCCCTCGCTGCGTTCGGCTGACGCCTCGGGCCGGCCGCGCCGGGCCTGCGCGCTGCGCTTGCCGTGAAGGTTGGGTGTGACCTGAACCGCATCATCCTGCCCGATACGTCCTCGCTGACGCTCCACAACCTGGTGGGTACCGGTCCAGCCGGCTGCTGGACTGGAGGATGAAGTGGATCGGCACTGGGGCCGCATCCTCGCCGGGACGGCGCTGACCACGCTGTTGGGCGTGGGGGTGGAGCTCGCCACGCCGGAGAACCGGCAGGACGGAAATCCCATCGTGATTGCCAGACGCGACAGCGTACAGGACAGAATCAACTACGTAGGCCAGGAGATGACCCGGCGCAACATGAACATCCAGCCGACACTGATGGTGCGGCGGGGTTGCCGGTGCGGATCATCGTGGTGCGCGACCTTGTGTTGAAACCGTACCAGCCGATGTTGCGACGTCCCCCCACTTTTGAGTAGCGCGATGATTTAGAGTCCGGCCCCAGAAGACGGAGGTTGGACGTGAAGAAGAAGCGGTATACCGAGGAGCAGATCATCGGGTTCCTACGGGAAGCGGAC
>Ga0182745_1001923_pt1 | contig 19201 bp, 18 predicted proteins | sample eDN3rd30CKraftBY_FD_128523 | JGI IMG/M metagenome (GOLD analysis project Ga0182745, IMG submission 128523) | Enriched backyard soil microbial communities from Emeryville, California, USA - eDNA 3rd pass 30_C Kraft BY (version 2) (version 2) | ecosystem: Environmental > Terrestrial > Soil >...
CGCTGGAAATCCCTGCATCGGCTGGTCTACCTGATCGTGCCGCTCGGCGTCTGGCACTATTACTGGCAGGTGAAAGCCGACGTGCGCGAGCCGCTGATCTATCTGACGATCGTGGCGGTGCTGCTGGGCTGGCGGCTGTGGAAGCGCATGCCGGCAAGGAACGCGGCTGGCTGGACGGCCGCGCGAGACCGCATCAAGCAGTGAGGCGGGCGGCAGCAAACTCAAACTCGCGCTGCACTGCCCTGCTCTCTCACATTGCCGTCCTGATCGACCACAGTTCCGGGAAGAAACGCAGCTCCAGCGCCTTTGCGAGATACGACACGCCGCCGGTGCCGCCGGTGCCGCGCTTGTAGCCGATGATGCGCTCCACCGTCTTCATGTGACTGAAGCGCCATAGCTGAAACTTCATGTCCAGATCCACCAGCTTCTCGGCCAGCTCGTACAGATCCCAGTGATCGTCGATGCTGTGATACACCGCCAGCCACGCGGCCGCGACCTGCTTGTTCGCCTGATAAGGCTGGGACCAGTCGCGATCCAGGTAGCTTTCGGGAATCTCGAAGCCACGACGACTCAACAGGCGCAGCGACTCGTCGTAGATGCTCGGGCTGTACAGCGCGCGCTGCAGCGCCTTGTACGACTCAGGATCGCGCTTGTGGACCGCGATCATGTCGGCGTTCTTGTTGCCGATCACGAACTCCAGCATCCGGTACTGGAACGACTGGAATCCGGAGGCACGGCCCAGCTGATTGCGGAAAGCGGAATAGTCTGCCGGCGTCATGGTGGCCAGCACGTCCCAGGATTGCGTGAGCTGCGCCTGGATGCGCGCCACGCGGGAGAGCATCTTGAAGGACGGACCGAGGTCGTCGCGACGGATGTGGTCGAGCGCCGCGGTCAGCTCGTGCAGACACAGCTTCATCCACAGCTCCGAGGCCTGGTGGATGATGATGAACAGCATTTCGTCGTGCTCGTACGATATCGGCCGCTGCGCGTTGAGAATACTGCTCAGGCCCAGGTACTGGCCGTAGCTCTGCGACTCGCCCAGGTCCCAGTGCACCTGCTCGTCGGACAGATCGACCGGTGCGCGCGGGTGGTCGGGAGGGGTTTTCGGTTGGTCGGAAGACATATGGGGGTCTCGCTAGAACATCCAGCCCGGCACCCGCTGCCAGCCGCGCAGCAGCTCGCGGTCCAGGCGGCGATAGTCGGGCTCCATCGATTCCACCAGCGACCAGAAGCGCCGCGAGTGATTCATGTGCCGGGTGTGACTGAGCTCGTGGATCAACAGGTAACGCATGACGGCCGGCTCCTGGAACAGGGCGCAGACGTTCAGGCTGATCGTGCCGGTGGCCGAGCAACTGCCCCAGCGGGTGCGCTGGCGGCGGATCTGCACGCGCTTGAACTCAAAACCATAATGCGCCGCGATGCGTGCGGTTTCCCGACCGAGCTCGGTGTGGGCCAGCGCCGTCAACCAGCGCCGCAGCGCCTTTGCCAAGCGCTGATCGCTGTCGAGCCTGCCTGAAATCAGCAGGCGGCCGTCGTCGGGCGTCGCGATACGGATCTCGCTGCTGGCGCTGCTGCGATATTCGACCCGGTAACTGCGCCCGATCGCCGGCAGCTCGAGCGTAGCCGGTCGCGTCTCGGTCACCACGCCGGGCAACGACGACAGATCCGCCACACGCTCATCGATCCAGCGACGGTGGACGCCGACGAAGCGTTCGACCGTTACCGCCGAAGCGCCCGGCGGTACGACGACTTCGACACGCCCACCCGGATAGACACGCACCGACAAGCGTCGTGCGCGACGACTCACCCGCACGTCCCAGCGGGGTGTGGCTTCATGCGAATCGAAGAGTTGCAGCTGTGCGTTCATGACAAACGATGGACGGATCGCATCAACGCGGCCGGGTGGCCGCGGTCTCGAGCAACTCCTGTGCCCGGCGGTAATCCGGCGCAATCACCAGCGCGTGCTCGATCGCGTCGCGGGCTGCAACCAGATCACCGCGCTGCAGGTAGTTCTGACCCAGCAAAAGCAGCGCCTCCGCTTGTCCCCAGTCGGGTTTGCCCGGCCTTGAAGGCGGTGCGGTCTCGAAGGCGTTCGCGGTCGCGCGTAGCTTCTCGGCGTATGCTGCCGAAGCGACTTCGTCCTTCTCGAAGCACATCACTTCGATCAGTTTGATCCTCGGATTCGTGGGCTCGATCTCCTGCGCCATGCGCAGTGACTTGCTGCGTGCGCAGCTGGTCTGCGTCAGCCCCGGAACGAATGCCGAGCAGATCGCGTCGATTGCAAACGCTTCGCCGAAACGCGGATCGAGCTGCAGGGCTGCTTTCGCATGTCGTTGACAATCCTGCGCGGCTTTTTCGAGCGAGGCGCGGGTTGCCGGCTTGCCTGCGGCCGCCTCGGTATAGAGCTGCGCCAGCTTCCAGTTGCCGAAAGCCCCGTAGTATTCCTTCATGACCGTCAGCGCCGGCGGCACCTGCAACCGCTCGATCAGGCCCAGGACGTCTTCCAGGGTGCGGCTGTCGGCCGTATAGAATGCGTACTGGGCGCGAGCTGCGGCATCGTCGAGATCCGAGATGGGGTCGGCCAGCACACACAGCGCCGGAATGCACAGCACCGCGCCGAGCGCCGCCCGTAACCAACTCCGCCACCGATTTTGACTACAATCCCGTTTCACGCTACGCAAACCATAGCACGCCGCCGCGCCCGCTTCGCATCGCTCATCATAGCGTTCTCCAGGTCCTCTCTTGAACGGTCATCCCTTGAATAATGGCTTGAATCCTCCGCAGATCGTCGACATCGGCCTGAACCTGGCGCATGACAGCTTCGATGCCGATCGCGCTGCGGTAGTCGAACGCGCCGTGCATGCCGGCGTGACACGCATGGTCATTACCGGCAGCTCCATCGACAGCACCCGCACCGCGATTGAGCTGGTGCGTGAGCAGCCGCAACGTTTTCGATGTACCGCCGGCATTCATCCACACCACGCCGCCGAGTTCGGCTCCGAGCAGCGCCTGCAGCTCGCGGAGCTGGCCGCCGAGCCCGAGGTCGTCGCCGTCGGCGAATGCGGCCTGGACTATTTCCGCGATTTTTCGCCCAGAACCACGCAGCGCGCTGCGTTCCAGAGCCAGCTGGAGCTGGCGGTGAAGCTGGGTAAACCGGTCTTTCTGCACGAGCGCGACGCCCACGATGATTTCCTCACCATCCTGCGCGAGTTCCGCCCTCACCTTGCCGGTGGCGTGGCGCATTGTTTTACGGCCGGGATCGACCAAGCGCGCGCCTATCAGGAACTGGATCTCTACGTCGGCATCACCGGCTGGATCTGCGATGAGCGGCGCGGCCATCATCTGCGCGAAGTCGTGCGACACATTCCGGCGAATCGCCTGCTGATCGAAACGGACGCGCCATATCTGTTGCCGCGCGACCTGGAACCCAAACCGAAGAGCCGTCGCAACGAGCCGATGTATCTGCCGCATGTACTCGAAGCGATCGCCGCCGCGCGCGGTGAATCGTCCGAAGAGCTGGCTGCGGTCACTACGCGCAATGCCCTGGAATTGTTCGGCTGGAAACCTTGACCCGACTGCCGGAGGAAAGCCCATGACTTCGTCCATCGACCCCCGTGCCCTCACGCAATACATCGACGACGCCTGGGACCGCTCGGTGGTGCCGACGCTGTGCGATTACATCCGCATTCCGAACAAGTCGGTCAATTTCGATCCGCAATGGGCCGAGCACGGCCACATGGACCGCGCCGCACAGCTGCTGCGCAAGTGGTGCGAAGAGAACGCGCTGCCGGGTACGAAGGTCGAGCTGATGCAGCTGCCGAACCGCACGCCGCTGCTGTTCATCGAAGTGCCCGGAACGCTGGACCGGCGCGACACGGTGCTGATGTACGGGCACATGGACAAGCAGCCGGAATTCACCGGCTGGCTGGAAGGCCTGGATCCCTGGACTCCGGTGCTACGCGATGGGCGCCTGTACGGACGCGGCGGCGCGGACGATGGCTATGCGGTGTTTGGTTCACTGCTCGCCTTGCGGGCACTGGCGCAACAGAAGATTCCCTATGCACGCTGTGTGATCCTGATCGAAGCCGGCGAGGAAAGCGGCAGCCCGGATCTGCCGGCGTACATCGACGCGCTGGCCGATCGCATCGGCGAGCCATCACTGGTCGTCTGCCTCGATGCGGAGTGCAGCAACTACGATCAGTTCTGGTGCACGACCTCCCTGCGCGGCAACCTGATCGGCACGCTACGGGTTCAGGTGCTGCGCGAAGGCGTACATTCCGGCATGGCAAGCGGCATCGCTGCTTCCAGTTTTCGCATCGCGCGCCAATTGCTGGCACGAGTGGAAGACGCGGCAACGGGGCGGATTCTGGTCGATGCGTTGAACGGCCCTGTTCCCGCGGACCGCCAGAAGCAGGCGCACGCCGCGGCACAGGCGCTGGGAGACGAAGTGTTCCGCAAGCTGCCCTTCGTCGACGGCATGAAACCCATGTCCGACGACCCGGCGGAGCTGCTGCTCAACAGCACCTGGCGTCCAACACTGTCGGTCACCGGCGTGGACGGCATTCCGCCCGTGAGCAGCGCTGGTAACGTGCTGCGCCCGATGACGGCGCTCGTGCTCTCGTTCCGTCTGCCTCCCGGCGTCGATCCACAGCACGCGGCGGAAAGCGTCAAGCGCACCCTGGAGAGCGATCCTCCTTATGGCGCGCAGGTCAGCTTCGAAGTGGAATCGAGCATGGGAGGCTGGAATGCGCCGACCACCGAGCCGTGGCTGGAGACCGCCATCCAGTCGGCCTCGAAGCATTTCTTCGGCCGCGACGCGATGTACATGGGCACCGGCGGCAGCATTCCGTTCATGGGCATGCTCAGCGAGAAGTTTCCACGCACCCAGTTCCTGGTGACGGGCGTGCTCGGTCCGCATTCGAACGCCCACGGACCGAACGAGTTCCTGGATATTGCCACCGGCAAGCGAGTGACGGCGTGCGTGAGCTGGGTCGTGGCCGAGCACGGCAGGCGCGCCGCGCAATAGCCTGCTTCAGGCCGCCAGCGGGTTCGGCTCGGCGTGCTTCTTGACGTTGTCCCAGACGTCGCCGAAGGCGGCGGTGATGTTGCCGCGCACCTTGTCGACCACCGGGAAATCCTCGGTCAGGTCATCGAGGCGCACCACGTTGCGTGGCTTGCCCTTCGGGAAATTGCTGCGCACGGTGAAGATGATCCGGCCTTCCACCGGTACTTCGCCTTCACCGATCAACTGCTTCACTGCGGCCATGCGGTCGTACAGCGCGTGCTGCGGGTTGGTGAAGGTATAACGGCGCTTCTTGCCGATCGCCGCCCACTCCAGCATCTGCTCGCCACCGAACACTGCACCCGGCAGGTCCAGCAGGTCGACCACCAGCACGCCGCGCTGGGTCAGCAGCAGGTAGTTCACGTGGATCTGGCCGCCGTTGCCGTTGGGCAGCAGCACGTTCTTCAGCATCTCGTAGGCGACGCTGGCAATGGCCGCATCGATCGCGCGGCGCGCGCGAAATACCCGGATACGCAGAAAAATCCAGACCGCGAGCGCCAGCAAGACCAGGATGCCGGCGGCGGGATAGGCCCAGGAGGGAATTTGCGTCGGCAGCGGCATGTCGATGTGATTAGGCCAAAAGTTGCGAACGTAACGCGGCGAGCGACGGTTCGAGTTCCTGTTCGTGTCGCGGCAACGCCAGTAGTTTTGCGAGACTGGCGGGGATTTCAACCGTACGACCGATCAGTGGCTCGACCACATCATTGAACTTGGCCGGATGCGCGGTGGAGACGATCACCCACTCGCCCCGCGCGCCCCGCGCCAGCAGGCGACGGAACACTTTGGCCGCCGTTGCCGTATGCGGACACCAGACCTGCCCCAGCTCGTGGGAGTCGCGGCGGATCGTGGCACGGATCTCGATGTCATCCACGCTCGAAGCGCCGATCTGCGCCTGCAGCTCGTCGAACTCCGGATGCAGCGCGCGCAGACGCTCCATGTTGCTCGGATTGCCCACGTCCATGGCCGAAGCCAGCGTCGGGGTGCTGGCCCGCGGCAGCCATTCGCCGGAACGCAGAAAGTCGGTGATCGTCTGGTTCGCATTCGTAGCCAGCGCGATCTCACCGATGGGCAGGCCCACGTGACGCGCCCAGATACAGGCCAACGCGTTACCGAGATTGCCCGCCGGGATGATGAAATTGGCGCGACGACCGTCACGCCGCCACATTTCCAGACCGGCCTTGGCGTAATAGACCATCTGCGGCAGCAGCCGGCCGACGTTGATGCTGTTCGCCGACGAAAGCTGGAATGCCTCGTTGAGCGCCGGATCCCGGAACGCTTCCTTGACCATGCGCTGGCAGTCGTCGAAGGTGCCGTGCACCGCGAACGTGCGCACGTTGCCGCCCCAGCAGGCCAGCTGCTGCGCCTGGCGTTGCGATACCAGGCCCTTCGGATACAGCACCGCGACATCGACCCACGGCCGATTGTGGAAAGCGGCCGCGACCGCCCCACCGGTATCGCCGGAGGTGGCAACCAGGACGGTCAGCTTCTTGGTGGCGCCACGTCGGATGCGCGCCAGGCACTCGGCCAGAAAGCGTGCACCGAAATCCTTGAACGCCGAAGTCGGGCCATGGAACAGCTCCAGCACGCAGGCTGGCGCGGGCGCTTCGGGGAGCGGCACCAGCGGCGCCGGAAAATCGAACGCGGCGCGACAGATGTCCGGAAGCTCATCGGCAAGCGGATCGCCGGCAGCGAACGGCGCAATCAGGCGTGCGCCAATTTCCGCCAGGTCGGTTTCACCGTCGAACTGATGCGGCACGAAATGCGGGAAGGACTCCGGCACGAACAGGCCACCGTCCGGCGCGATGCCCTGCACGATGGCTTCGCCGAGCAGCACACGGTGCTGCGCATTGCGGGTACTGATGTAATGCATGCGTAAAACCGTCAATCGACGATGCGTGCGCCAGCGGGATCGAGCGTGGAAATCCAGGCGTCGCAATGCAGCTTGTGTGCTGCGAATGCCGCCACCATTGCGTCGCGAATGGCCGTTGCATCGCGCTCCTCGCACCAGGCGAAGATCGTCGGCCCCGCGCCTGAGATCGAGCAGCCGAGCGCACCGTTGCGCTTCGCGCCCTCCTTCACGGCATCGAAGCCGGGGATCAGCGCCTTGCGCTGCGGCTCGATGATCACGTCTTCCAGCGATTCGCGGATCAGTCCCAGGTCCGCCGTGAAACAGCCGGTGAGGAAGCCGGCCAGATTGGCCGACTGCCAGATCACGTCCGACAGGTCGATGGAACGGTTCAGGATCTTGCGTGCTTCGCGCGTCGACAGGCTCATGTGCGGATGCACCAGCACGCAGCGCACCGAGGGCGGCACCGGGATCTGCTTGACGTTGGGATTGTCGATGCCGACCGTGAGCACCAGCCCGCCGAACAGCGACGGCGCGATGTTGTCGACGTGCACCGAACCGCTCGCCACCGCCTCGCCCTTCATGGCGAACTTCAGCAGCTCCAGCTTGCTCAACGATTGCGGCAGCAGCGCATTGGCGGCTACCACGCCGGCCACGGCGGAAGCGGCCGAGCCGCCCAGACCCGAGCCCAGCGGAATGCCCTTCTCGATGGCCAGCTCGATGCCAAAGTCCAGCTTGAGCTCGCGCACCATGCTGAGCACCGCCATGCCGGCAGTGTTGCGCTCCGGCTTGCGCGGCAGGTTCGAGACCAGTCCGCCGATCGAGGCGATGCGTACGCCCGGCTCTTCGATGCGACGCGCCGTGACGAGGTCGCCGATGGTTTGAAAGCTGTGTCCGAGCACGTCGAAACCGACGGCAACGTTGCCGATGCTCGCCGGAGCGAATGCGGTGGCCTGATTCTTCATCGACTGGTTCATCATCGTTGTCTGGCGCCCAGATAAGCGCAGACCCGCAACAGGTCCGCAAATACGCCGCCTGCGGTGACTTCCGGTCCGGCGCCCGGACCTTGCACCACCAGCGGATTCTCGTTGTAGCGCCGCGTCATGAAGCGCACCACGTTGTCGGTGAGATTGATGTTGGCAAACGTGTGCGAGCGTTCCAGCTCCATCAGGCCGACCACTGCCTTGCCAGTGGCCGCATCCAGCGAACCTACGTAACGCAACACCCGGCCGCGGCTGCGCGCTGCTTCCAGGCGCTTCGCTATCGCAGAGTCGTACTCCGGCAGCCGATCGAGGAATTCCTCCGGCGGGCACGAGGCGAGTGCCGGCGGCACGAGCGCTTCGAGCTGCACATCGCCGAGTTCCAGCCGCAGTCCCATCTCACGGCCGAGAATGATCAGCTTGCGCGCGAAGTCGGTGCCCGACAGGTCGTCGCGCGGATCCGGCTCGGTGTAGCCCTTCGCCTTGGCGGTCTTGACGATGGACGAGAACGGCTCCGAACCGTCCCAGACGTTGAACAGGTACGCCAGCGTGCCGGACAGGATGCCCTCGATGCGCTGGATCTCATCGCCCGTATCGCGCAGGTCGCGCAGCGTCTGGATGATGGGCAGTCCGGCACCCACGGTGGCTTCGTACAGGTAATGAGCACTGCCCTGGCGCTTGGCCTCGTGCAGGCGCTCGTAGAACCCGAAGTCGGCACTGTTCGCCTTCTTGTTCGGCGTGACGATGTGAATGCCGCTCGCCAGCCAGGCGGGATAGCGCGCGGCCACCTCGGCACTGGAGGAGCAGTCGATGATGATCGAGTGCGGCAGATGATCGGCATGCACGTGTTCGGCAAAGCGCGTCAGGTCGGCCGGCTCGTTGCGATCCTTCAGAGCCTCGCGCCAGCGGGCCAGCGGCACTTCGGAATTCGCCAGGTGCATGTGGCGCGACGTCATGATGCCGCGCACGCGCAGGTCGAGCTTCAGATCGCTCGACAGGCGCTCCACCTGCGAGGCGAGCTGGTCGAGCAGCACGCCGCCCACGCCACCCGGGCCGATCAGGCCGATCGAGACCGTGTGCGGCGAGAGATAGAAACTGGAATGCACGGCACGCAGCGCACGGGAGGAATGCTTGCCGTCGATCACGACGGAAATGTTTCGCTCCGAAGCGCCCTGCGCAATGGCGCGCACGCTGACGGCGGCACCGCCGAGCGAGGTGAACACTTTCGCGGCAACACCGTGCGAGCCCGCCATGCCGTCGCCCACCACGGCGAGGATGCTGCAGCCGCTGTCCACTTCAACGCTCTGGATCTGCCCCTGGCGCAGCTCACTTTCGAAGGCATCGCGGACCACCGCTTCGGCGCGGGCCGCTTCCGCTGCGGGAATCGCGAAGCAGATCGAATGCTCGGAGCTGCCCTGCGAGATCAGGATCACGGAGATGCCATGGTCACGCAGCGCACCGAACAGACGGTGCGCCGTGCCGGGTACGCCGATCATGCCCGCGCCTTCCAGGTTCACCAGCGCGCAGCGGTCGATCGAGGTGATGCCCTTGACCGCCAGCTCCGAGGTCGGATTGGCGCAGATGAGCGTACCGGCCTTCTCGGGCGCGAAGGTGTTGCGGATCCAGATCGGGATGCCCTTGCGCACCGCCGGCGCCATGGTCTGCGGATGGATCACCTTGGCGCCGAAATAGGCCAGCTCCATCGCCTCGCTGTAGGAGAGCGAGTCGATCACCTTGGCATCCGGCACCAGCCGCGGGTCGGCGCTCAGCACGCCGTCCACATCGGTCCAGATGTGGATCTCGGCGGCATCCAGCAGCGCGCCGAAGATCGAGCCGGAGAAATCGCTGCCGTTGCGGCCCAGCGTGGTCTGCAGTCCTTTCGGATCGCGCGCAATGAAACCGGTGATGATGAGGGTTGCAGCCCCCTCGCGCGGCACGATGCGCGCGATGTTGTCCTGCGAAACGTCCCAGCGCACCGCTGGACCCAGCGGGCCCCACTCCACCGAAACGACTTCGCGGGCGTCGACCCATTGGACCTGGCCCGGCCGCTTGCCGCGCGCCTGCAGGTATGCCGTGAACAGGGTCGTCGACCAGATTTCACCGTAGCCGGAGATCAGGTCGCGCACCGTCTGCGAGGCGGAGCGAATCAGCTGCACCGTCTGCAGGATGCCGGAAATGTTGTTCAGGTCCTGGTCCAGGACGGCCAGGAAGCGCGCCTGGGCCTCGCTGTCGAGCAGAGTCTCGGCGATGGTCTGATGCCGCTTGCGGATCTCGTCGATGCGCCGCTCGATGCCCTCGTCCTGGCGTTCGGCCGCCGCGATCGCATTGAGCAACGCGTCGGTGATGCCGCGACACGCCGATAAGACCACGCCCAGCCTGGGATGCGGATCCTGCTCGAGAATCCGTGCCACCCGCTCCATGCATGCCGCATCGGCGACACTGGAGCCGCCGAATTTATGAACTCGCCACCGATCCACTGCTTGCCAGTCTCTTTGTTAGCCTGCCGGTCCCAGCTTGCGCGTCGAGTTCTACCGTCGCGCAGACGCCCTCGCCCCGTGGATCACATCGATACGGGAGCTGAAGGCTCGACCCTAGGAAAAACACGCGTACGCTGGGAAGCCGACACTCTACTATAAGTGGCCCCGCAGGCGGCAAGCGCAGGGCGTGCGTCGGCTGCGCCAGTACCAGCTGTTACCGTTTTTGAGCCGGCGTGGCTGCCAACGAGGAGCCTGCTCGGCCTTGCGGCCACGGGCGGCAAACGCTGGGACGCTGCCTAACCCTCGAGACGGCCGAAACCGATCACCGTACCCGAGCTTTCGGCCTCGCCCGCCGCAACCGGCAGGCCCGGCCGGGCAAAGCAGACGGTCTCGCCCGGATCGGGCTGCGCCGCCTGGACCGCGGCCGGGTTGAGGTAGGTGACCTTGGCGGGACCGACCTGGATCAGGTCGCGATCCTTGAGCACGCGCCGCACGATGCGCTGTGAGTTGACCAGCAGCCCGTTGGTGCTGCCCAGGTCGAGCAGCAGGTCCTGTCCGGCATGACGCACGATCAGCGCATGGAAGCGGCTGACGAACACCGAATCGATGCGCACGTCGGCTTCCTCGCCGCGGCCGATCAGGATGCGATCGGAGCGCATTGCGACGTCCTGCGGCGCCAGGCCCTGCATGACGACCGACAGCCGGGCATTTTCCGCGTCTGCCGGTTTCGGCTCCTGGCGGGAGTCCAGCCGCAAGATGCTGGGCGGTACGCGTTCGTGCAGCTGCAGTTCGACGACGGCCCGTTCCAGCGCCGAGTTCGTCACCTGTGACGCTTCTTCCTCGGACGCCCAGGCCAGGGCCCGTTCGCACACGCGGTTGATCTGCGCCGGCACGCCGGCCGTGTACGAATAAATCTGCGGCAGCAAGGTATGCGGCATGAGCGCATCCGGATCGGTCGCGCCCGCAGCGCGCAGCCGATGCGCAACGTACGCCGCCGTCTGGTCTTCACTCAGCGACGACAATGAAAAACGGGGCACGCTCAGCGCCAGAAGCTCCGCCATGCGCGGCGACTCGAGTACATGGTTCAACGCCGGCTGACCGACCATCAACACTTTGAGTATCCGCGTGCCATCGACTTCGACGGCCGCCAGGCAGCGCAGCTCTTCGAGCACCGACGGATGCATGCTCTGTGCGTTCTCGACCACCAGCAGGCAGATGCGGCCCATCGACGCCTGGTGATGCAGAAAGCGCTCGAGCAGCCGGCGGCGATCGGTCTTGTCGTTGTCATCCAGCGAGAAGCCGTACTGCCGCAGCACCTCCAGCAGGAACTCCCGCGGCCCGATGTTCTCCTTGGAGACGGCGGCAGCGATGATGCGTTCGTCGAGATCGCGCAGCAGCCGGTTGATCAGCAAGCTCTTGCCGCAGCCGTGGTTCGCCGTGACCACACCCAGTCGCGCGCGGGTCCACAGCAGATGGCCCATGAATTCCAACGCACGCAGATGCTGGTCGCTGGGGAAAAAGAACGCGTCGTCGACGCAGTCGCCGAAAGGCGCCCGGGCAAGGCCGAAAGCAAGCTCGGAAGGGGCTGCGGTGGCCGGAGAGTTTGTCATCGAAGGTGTAGTCACATCAATCAGTTACGAAACCTTCTTCGTAGAACCATTTGAAAAAGCTGCGAACCCCCCATGCCACCGGCGCAAGATCGCGGCGCCGAAGGCAGCCTCTTCCTGAGATTTGGTTTATAACTCTTTGATTCTCCGTGTCGCACTTGTCAGTCACGGAGATCGAGTCAGCGACGCGACAATAGTCGCTGCTTATGGCAAGTACAAGCGCACTTACGCCGATCCGGGCGGGTGCCCGCGCTGCAGGCACTTGGTGGGTCGTGTAGGACTCGAACCTACGACCAATTCCTTAAAAGGGAACTGCTCTACCAACTGAGCTAACGACCCACGAGAAGAACCTTCAAACCTGGCAGCACCGATCCGCAGCGCGCTGACGGCACCATCGACAGCGTCGCTCGACGCCGTCCGGAGCCCGTCCGAAGGGCGCGCATAATACCGGAACACGCGCGCCAGTTCATCGAAAGTATCGCGTCGGATCCGCCACACCGGCAGCAACGAATCCGTCGCGTCGCAAGCGACAGGCGTCGCACCGCCCGCACGCACGACCTGCTTCGTCCGCCTGATAACACGACACCGTGGTACTGAAATCCACACCCAGCTCGATGCCGCGCTCGATGATCTGCGCCTTGGTGAGATCGATCAGCGGCGCCGCGATCTTGAACGTCAGGGTTCCCTCGACACCTGCACGCGTGGCGAGATTGGCGACGCGCTCGAAAGCGCTGACGAACATCGGACGACAATCCGGATAGCCGGAGTAGTCGACAGCATTGATGCCGATGAAAATCTGCGGCGCCTGCAGGACTTCGGCCCAACCCAGCGCCAGCGACAACATCACCGTGTTGCGCGCCGGCACGTACGTCACCGGAATGCCGATCTGCGGCGACTGCGGCACGGCAATGCTGGCATCCGTCAGCGCCGAGCCGCCGATGCCGCCGAGATCCACGCGAATGGTCCGATGCTCGACCGCGCCGAGTGCTTTCGCCACTCGCGCCGCAGCTTCCAGTTCGGCGCGATGCCGCTGCCCGTAATCGAGGCTCAGCGCGTAACAGGTGAAGCCCTGCTCACGGGCGATCGCCAGCGTCGTGGCCGAATCCAGGCCGCCGGACACCAGCACCACTGCGCGACTCGCGGTCATCGTTCTCTCGTCATCCCAAACAGGCTCATCGATCATCGACCGGGCGTATTGCCCCACAGATACTTGTGCAATTGCACCTGCAGGCGCACCGGCAGGCGTTCATCCAGGATCCACTGCGCCAGGTCGCGCGGCGCCACCTGGTCGTGACTCGGACTGAACAGGACGGTGCAGGTTTCGTTCAACGTCCGGGCGCGGACCAGATCGCGTGCCCAGTCGAAATCGGCACGACTGCAGATGACGAACTTCATCTGCTCGTCGGCACGCAACAGCGCCAGGTTCTCGAGCCGGTTGCGATGCGCTTCGGCGCTATCCGGCGTCTTCACGTCGACCACCCGCGTCACCCGTGCATCCACCTTGGAGACATCGATGGCGCCGCTGGTTTCGAGGGAGACCCGGTACCCGTCATCGCACAGGGCACGCAGCAGCTCGACACAGCCCTTCTGCGCCAACGGCTCGCCGCCGGTGACGCAAACATGGCGAACCTGGTAGCCCGCAACCCGCTCCAGCACCTGTTGCAGGGTGAACCATTCACCGCCCTGGAATGCGTACGCGGTATCGCAGTACTGGCAGCGCAGCGGGCACCCGGTCAGCCGCACGAAAACCGTGGGCCAGCCGACGCTGTCCGCCTCGCCCTGGATGGAAAGAAAGATCTCGGTGAGCTTGAGCCGGGTGCCGGCCATCTCGTTCGAGCCCGAAGTCGCTGAGGCGCTCATCGCAAAAATCCGCCAACGGGCCGGATCGTCAGTGGCCCTCGCTGCTCATCTTTTCCAGCCGCTGGCTCGCCAGCCGCGCGGCCGTGGTGTCCGCATACTGCTTCACGACCTGATCCAGCGAGGCGCGCGCCTCGGCCCAGTTCTTCAGCTCGTAGTTGCAGTAACCGATCTTGAGCAGCGCATCCGGGATCTTGCGCGAGTCCGGATACTTCTCGAGCACGATGCGGAAGGCCTTGAGCGCATCCGGATACTGCTTGGTTACATAGTGCGCTTCACCCAGCCAGTACTGGGCGTTGTCCGCCAGCGCGCTGTTGGGGAAGGTCGTCAGGAACTGCTTGAAGCCGTTGGTCGCTTCCGGGTACTTGCCGTCCTTCAGCAGATCGAAAGCAGCCTGATAGTTGGCGCGATCGTCACCCTGTGGCACCGGCAGACCGCCGGCCCGCGACGCCGAGGCACCGGCCGCGCCCCCTGCCACGCCACCTTCGATGGCGCTGAGCCGTCGATCCACGTCTCCGTACAGCTCGCGCTGCTGCTCCTGCGTGCGGCCGACGTTGTGCTGCAACTCCTCCAGCTGGCCACGCAGGGAGCGCAACTCACTCTGCGAGGCTTCGATCCGCTGCGACAGGTCGAGCAGGCTCTGATTGCCCAGCACGCGCTCCAGGCGCAACAGCCGGCCGTCGAGCTCACTGAGCTTCTGCACCACCGGGTCCTGTTCCGGCGGCGTGCTCGCGCACCCGCCCAGCACACCGAGAACCGTGGCGGCCAAGATCAGCCGCACGGATCGGCGCGCGGCAGGCACCAGTATGGAGGATCGATCGTTCATCGGCCCGCAACCAGCTCGACGCGGCGATTCTTGGCGTAAGCGGATTCATCGCTGCCCTGCACTGCCGGCCGCTCCTCGCCATAGCTCACGGTGGTGAGCTGAGTCTCGTTCACGCCCTGCAACAGCAACGCGCGACGCACGGACTGCGCCCGCCGCTCGCCCAGGCCGATGTTGTACTCGCGCGAGCCGCGCTCGTCCGAATGCCCTTCCAGGCGCAGCTTGCGCGCCGGATTGGCGTTCAGGAACCTGGCGTGCGCGGCGACGATGGCCACGTACTCCGGCTTGATGTCGGCGCGGTCGTAGTCGAAGTAGATGATCGTACCGGTCTGCTGCAGCGCCTCGATGGCCTGCTGCTCGGCGCTCAGGGCGGAAACGTCGTTGCCGGTGGCACCGCTGGTGCTCGCCCCGGAGGTGTCCGGCTGCACCGGGCCGCCTTCGGGCAAGGTCTGCGGCTTCTTCGGACAGCCTGCCAGCATGATGGCGCTCAACACGATCAGACCCAGCTGCACAGCACGCATTCAATTCTCCTCAAGGGAAGCGATCCGGTTCGAATTCGTCGTTCAGTTCGTGGGACGGCAATGTCCCGCAAAATCCGCAAAATTTTGCCACAAGCGCGCGTTCCTCACCATCGCCAACCGTTGACTTCGCACGCTCGCACTCGAAGTTCATTTCGGAAACGGCGCCCAGACCGGCTCCCGGACGTCGCCGCTGCTCGCTTCCAGCTTCTGCTGCACCCGTCCGTCCACCGAAACCGTGGCCAGCACGCCGCGGCCGCGATCCTGGGTGGCATAGATGAGCGTCGCGCCGTTGGGCGCAAAGCTCGGGCTTTCGTCCTGCCGTCCCTGTGACAACACCTGCACCGCTTTGGTTGCAAGATCGACCACGGCGATGCGGTAGTTGCCGCGATCCTGGAACACCACCGCCATCTGCTTGCCGTCCGGCGAGATACGCGGACGGGCGTTGTAGTTGCCCTCGAAGGTTACGCGCGAGGCCCGGTTGGGCTGGCTGGGATCGACCTCGTAGATCTGCGGGCCGCCGGCACGATCGGAGTTGAAGTAGAGCTTGCGGCCATCGTTGGACCAGGTCGGCTCGGTGTCGATGCCCGGATCGAAGCTCATGCGCGTCAGCATCTGGCTGGCGAGGTTCAGCGTGTAGACGTCGACGTCGCCGTCCTTGCGCGACAGCGTCAGAGCCAGCGTGCTGCCATCGGGCGACCAGGCCGGCGCGCCGTTGATGCCGGCACGGGCCGAGACACGGCGGCGCTCACCGGTGCGCAGCGTCTGCACGTAGATCGCCGAAGCCTTGTTCTCGAACGACACGTAAGCCAGGCTCTGGCCGTCCGGCGACCACGCCGGGGACATCAGCGGCTCGGTGGAGTTGGCGATCACCTGCTGATTCTCGCCGTCGGCATCGGCGACGATGAGCTTGTAGCGCTGCTGCGGCGGCGTGCCTTCGGCGCTGATGAAGGCAATGCGGGTGGAAAACGCGCCGCGGATGCCGGTGAGCTGCTCGAAAATGATGTCCGAGATCCGATGCGACAACGCGCGCATGCCGCCGGCTCCGGCGGTCAGGCGCTGCCCGGTCAAGCGCTGCCCGGTGAGCACGTTGTACAGCTCGAACTGGGCGGCAAAGCGCTCCGCGCCATCCGGCACCAGCTTGCCGACGACGATGAAATCGCTCTTGAGATAGCGCCAGTCCTGGAAGCGGATCTGCTCGCCGGTACTGGGCCGGTCGATCATGTCCTTGCGATCCAGCGGCTCGAACCGGCCGCTGCTGCGCAGATCGTTCGCCACCACCTGCGCCACGTCGAACGCAGCGGCGCCGGGCGCCTCCCAGCCGAACGGCACGATGGCGATCGGCACGGCATTCTCCTGTCCGCGCGTGATCTCGATCACCAGCTGGGCGTTGGCGCACAGGCTCGCCAGGCCCAGGATCAGGCCGCAAACCACTCGGGCAATCCGCATCATCCGACTCTCCTCGATTCTCGTTGTCTCGATCAATCCGCTGGTTTGAAGATCAGGACCAGGTTGCGCTCGAACAGGCGCGGATCCGGCGGCGGCGGCAGCGGCGAAGAGCGCATGACCGCCGCTTCGATCGACTGCTTCACGGCCGCATCGCCGTTGCAGCGGGTCACCTGCGCCGACAACACGGTACCACCCGGCGTCTGCGCTACTCTGATCTCGCACTCCAGGCCGGGGCGCGCCGACGGCGGACGGTTCCAGTTACGTTCTACGCGCTGCACGATCTGGGCGATGTACTGGTTCAGGAGCCCGGCGTTCTCCGCCTCCATCCGGCCCTCTTCTTCTGCCAGCTGCTTCTGCAGCTCCGATTCGCGGGCTGCCTGGGCGCGCGCGTCCTCAGCCTGCTTGCGGCGCTGCGCTTCCTCCTTCTGCTTGCGCTCGATCTCCTGGACCCGCTGGCGCTCCGCCTCGACCCGCTTCTGGCGTTCCGCTTCCGCCTGCTTCTGACGCTCGGCTTCGGCTACGCGCTTGCGTTCGGTTTCCTGCTGTTCACGCACCCGCTGCTCTTCCTGCACGCGGCGCTGTTCCTGCTCCTCGCGTTGCCTCAGCTCCACCTGACGCTCCGCTTCCGCCCGTTGTTCCGCCTCTTTGCGCGCGACTTCTTCCTGCTGCCGCCGCTGTTCGGCGACCTGCTCGCGGGCTTGTTGCTCGGCGCGCTGTTTTTGCTCCTGCTGTTCCTGCTGCTGGCGCCGGCTGGCGGCGGCGATCAGCGACTGATCGACGACTACCGCCTGGATCGCCAGCTGCGGCGGCGGCGCGTTGCGCGACATGGAAACCATCGTCAACGCGAAAACACCGGCAAACAGCGCGTGCAGCAGCGCCGCACCGCTCAGATACTTCCAGTTCTGTTTGAAATACTCGGCCATCGCGTCCGTCAGCTCGCGCGCGTCACGGCTTCTTCTGATCGCGCGGCATTTCCGCGGGATCGGTGATGAAGCCCACTTTCTCGGCGCCCGCCTGCTGCAACAGGACCATGCCGGTGACCACGCGACCGTAGGGCACGGTCTGGTCGGCCTTGACCAGCACCGGCGTCTTCGGCTCGCGTCGCAGGACGGTCGCGACCCGTTCCACCACCGTGCTGTCGTCGATCGACGACTCTTCGTCCTGGCCGATATTCAGATAGAAGGCGCCGGACTTGTCCACGCTCAGGATCAGCGGCTTGTGCTCGCGTACCACGTCTTCTGGCAACGGCTCGGCGCCGGCCTTGGGCAGATCGACCTTGATGCCCTGGGTCAGCAGCGGCGCCGTGATCATGAAAATGATCAGCAGCACCAGCATCACGTCGATGTACGGAACGACATTGATCTCCGCCATCAAACGCTTGCCGCGGCGCTTCGGGGTCATGCGTGCGCCTCGACCGCGGCCACGCCCGGCGTGCGGCTGGTGGCGTGCCGCTGCAGGATCGAGGACAGCTCCTCGACGAAGGTGTCGTAGCGCGTCTCGATGCGAGTGACCTGATCGGCGTAACGGTTATAGGCGATGACCGCCGGGATGGCAGCGAACAGGCCCATGGCGGTGGCGATCAGCGCTTCGGCGATGCCCGGCGCCACCATTGCCAGCGTCGCCTGCTGCACGTTCCCCAGGCCGTGGAAGGCGTTCATGATGCCCCACACGGTGCCGAACAGGCCCACGTACGGGCTGGTCGAGCCGACGGTGGCCAACATCGACAGGCTGTGTTCCAGGCGATCGCTCTCCTTGAGCAGCGCCACCTTCATGCCGCGCTGCGCGCCTTCGATCAACGGCGCGCCGGCTCCGCCCTGCTGGCGCAGGCGCGAGAACTCGCGGAAGCCCGATTCGAAGATGCTCTCCATGCCCTTGGTGACACGGCGGCTCTGGTCGATGGCCTTGAACATGGCCGACAGGTCGCCGCCGGACCAGAACACTTCTTCGAAGCGGTCGGCGTCCGCCCGGGCGGCTCGCAGCTCGGCGCGTTTGCGCAGCATGATGGACCACGAGATGACCGATGCCAGCAACAGCAACGCCATCACGATCTGTACGATGAGACTGGCGTTGAGCACCAGCTCCAAAGGCGATAAATCACCCGTCATCAGCGATCTCCTGCTCTTTTCGATTCCGGCGGCGCCATTTCCTGCAACAGGTGCTCCGGCAATGCGCGCGGCCGGAACTTGGTAGTGTCCAGGCACGCCACGCGCACCCGCCCGGTCACCAGCAGCTCGCGCTGCGCATCGTCACGCACCACATCCTGCTTGAACGTCAGGCTGGCCTTGGTCGATTTCTCAACCTCGCAGCTCACCTGCAGCAGCTCCCCGTAACGCGCCGGCCTCTGGAAATGCGTCTCGGCATTTACGACCACGAACATCAGTCCGTGTTCCTGCTGCAACGGCCCCTGTTCCAGGCCCGCAGCCCGCAGCCATTCGGTGCGAGCCCGTTCCATGAACTTGAGGTAATTGGCGTAGTAGACGATGCCACCGGCATCGGTGTCTTCCCAATAGACGCGCACCGGCCAGGAGAAGTTGGAACTCAAAACAGATCTCCCGTGGCCCCGCGCTCCGGCGGCTTCAGTC
>Ga0182745_1001926_pt1 | contig 19192 bp, 14 predicted proteins | sample eDN3rd30CKraftBY_FD_128523 | JGI IMG/M metagenome (GOLD analysis project Ga0182745, IMG submission 128523) | Enriched backyard soil microbial communities from Emeryville, California, USA - eDNA 3rd pass 30_C Kraft BY (version 2) (version 2) | ecosystem: Environmental > Terrestrial > Soil >...
GTGGCGGCCACGATGCGGATGTCCACCGGAATCGGGGTGGTGGCGCCCACCGGCCGCACCTCGCGCTGCTCCAGCACGCGCAGCAGCTTGGCCTGGGCAGTGATCGGCATGTCGCCGATTTCATCGAGAAAGATGGTGCCGCCATCGGCCGCCTGGAACAGGCCCCGATGCGCGCGGTTGGCGCCGGTGAAGGCGCCGGATACATGACCGAACAGTTCAGATTCCAGCAGCGCCTCGGGCAGGGCCGCGCAATTGAAGCCCACGAACGGCTTGTCGCGCCGTGGACTGGCTTTGTGGATCGCGTTGGCCAACACTTCTTTGCCGGTGCCGGTTTCGCTCTGGATCAGGATGCTGGCGTCTGCCTGCGCCGCGGCCCGCGCCTGTTCCAGCATCAGTTCCATCACGGCGCTGGTGCTGATGATCTGCCGGCGCCATTCCTGCGAACCGTCCTGCGGATGCAGGGGAAACGCGCCCACGCTGTGTTCCAGCGCGTTTTCCAGCGTGGCGAGCAGCGTCTTGGCCTCGAAGGGTTTTTCCAGATAGCCGGACACGCCCTGCCGCGTCGCCTCCACGGCATCGGCAATGGTGCCGTTTGCGGTCAGGATGATCACCGGCAGATGCAGGTAGCGCTGCTGGATCGCATCGAACAGCGCCATGCCGTCCATGCCTTCCATCTTCATGTCGGTGACCACCACGTGCGGGCGGCGCTGGGCCAGCCGCTGCAGGGCTTTTTCCGCCGAATCGACCGCCTCCACTTCATAGCGGTTGGCCTGCAGGCGCAGGCTGATCAGCTGCAACAGGTCTTCATCATCGTCCACCAGCAACACGCGCGGGCGGCAGGTTTCCATGGCGGCTTGCATGTTTACGGCGAACCCTTGGATTGGGAAGGCGGCAGCTCGCGCTCGATCAACTGTTGCTCGATCGTGGTGAGCTCGTTTATCTGTTTCTGCAGCTGCGCATTGTGGTCGCGCAACTGCTGCAGTTCTGCCGTGGCGCTCGCATTCTTCCGTTGTATGGCGCGCAAATCCCGGCGCAGCGCCAGCTGCTGGCCGGCAAGCGCCGCCAGGGCGATGCTCTCGGCGTCGGCCGCCGCATTGCCGTATTCATCCAGCCGCGCCACCAGGCTCGCTTCCAGCGCCGGGTCCTCCGTGCCGCTGACCAGCAGCCACAGGCCGCGCCTGAGCGCGAGTTCGCCGCTTTCCTGCACGGCATCGGCGTCCTTCAGCCGTTCGCCTTCGCTGCGCAGTTCCGTGGCCGGAGCGGCGCTCAACCATTGGTAGTATCGCAACGGCGTGGATTGCTGCTGCAAAAGCGGACCCAGCGGGCTGATGTAGCTGCTGGCGCAGCCCGCCAGCACCAGGCATAGCGGCAATGCCAGGCACCAGCGAAAGAGGCACACCCCAAAAATCTCACGAAGAAATAGTTGGCGTCTCCCCGGCACAATCCCCGCAGGGGCGACGGCCAGGGATGGCATGCCATAAAAAAACCGGACCAGATCCAGCATGTTCTAACTTAGCTCCAGAAATAGGGGCAGACTCAGGCAAAAGCGCGCACCCTTGCCCGCATGCGGCAGCAGGCTCAGCGTGCCCTGGTTGGCCTTGGCGTATTCCTCGGCGATCGCCAGGCCCAGGCCGCTGCCGAGATAGGGGGAATCTGCGAGTGTCGTGCCGCGGTAAAACGCTTCGAACACCTGCCCGGCGTCCTCGGGCGCGACGCCGGGGCCTTCGTCGGCCACTTCGCACAATAGGGCCTCGCCGTCGCGCTGCACGCTGACGCTGATGGTGCCGCCCTCGGGCGAATGGCGGATGGCATTGGACAACAGATTGTCGATGATCACCCGCAACTGTTCCGGATTGCCCGCGGCGACAAGTGGACTCAGGTGGCGGTCGAGCTGCAGTTTGCGGGCGCGCAGCGCCAGTTCCTGGTTGGCCAGCACCGCATCCACCAGTTGGTCGAGGCGCACCGGCTGCGGCGGCATGTCGATCACCGCGAAGCTGTCCTCATGATGGCGCAACAGTTCGTTGATCAGGGTACTCAGGCGCTGGCAATTGTTGTGCTGGATGCGCAGGATGTCCTGCTGGCGCGCGTTGACACCGCCCACCACCTCTTCGCTGAGCAGCGCGGCGCTTTCCTGGATCGCCGCAAGCGGTGTCTTCAGTTCGTGCGACACGTGGCGCAGGAACGCGCTGCGCTGCCGCTCCAGCGTGCGCAGCCGTTCGCGCAGCCATTCCAGGCGTTCGCCAAGCCGCACCAGGTCGGTGGGGCCGCTGATGCGCACCGGCGCGGCGGACTTGCCGTCGCCAAGCCGGTTGATGGCGCGGTTGATCTGCGCCAGCGGCCGCGTGATGAGCGCGGTGAAGATGGCGGCCATCACCAACGCCGCCACCGTGAGCACCACCGCCTGCAGCGAGAGCAGACGGCGGGTGTTGCGGGTTTCCTGCCGGATCTCGGCCAACTGCGCTTCGGTCCAGCGGTCGATGCCGCTGGCAATGGCTTGGGTAACGCGGGTCAGGGTGGGCAACAGCGCGGTGGCTTCGCCGCGCAGTTCAGGCGCCTGCACCACTTCATAGATGTGCGCCTCGTGCTCCAGCAGGCGCCGCACCTGTTCGCCAAGTTCGGCATCCAGGCCCTGCTGCTGCAATTGCAGCGCGGCCGCCGCGAAGGCGCTGCGGCGTTCCTCGTACACGCGCAGTATCTGTTCGTCCTTGAGCACCTGGTACTGGCGCACGTTGCGCTCCATGGCAAAGCCCTGCTCCATCAGGGTGCGCCCTTCGCGAATCGCCGCCACCGACTGGTTGATCACGCGCTGGCTCTGCTCCCCCAGCACGTCGAGCTGGCGCGAGGTGGCCACCAGCGCCAGGATGAGCAGGCTCGCCACGGTCAGGAAACCCGTGATGGTGAGTTGCAGGATGGAGCGGGGCTTGAATGACAGCATGGACCCTTGATTCACGTCGCGTCCGCCGGACGGACGCGAAGTATACCGCGATCAGCCGAACAACTTGTCGGCCCCCCGGCAATCAGACGACCCTGGAAACGAAAGCCATCCAGTTCGATGACGATCGCCGCTGCCGCCCACACCTCCGGCCCCCCCCTCGATGTCCCCCTTGGCATCGCTTTTCCAGGAAATTCACCGTTTAAAACCGTTATAACGGTGCCGTTTAACAGTACCGTTATGGGATTGAACCGTAATCAAGTTACACGCATGATGCCCGGACTTTGCAGGGCGCTTTGTCCGGCCCCAAAGTCAACCAACAATAACGATCTGCCGCCGCCGTTCATGCCAACCGTGGCGAACAGGTCAGCAGAGGGGCAAGAAAGGGGGGAATGTGATTCACCGCAACCATACTTTACGCAACATCATCGCGCTGCACTGCGCGGCCTACCTGTTTGGCGGTGCCCAGTCCGCGCTGGCGGCCAACGCCACGGTGCCGGATCTGAGCGGTGTCTGGCAGTGGGGCCAGTGCGTCGACGGCTCCGGCTTCAACTGCATGCTGCTCGAAGAGGACGATTCGCGGCTCACCGGGCGCGCCTTGGCCTATCGCGATGCCATCGATGAAATCGCGCAGCCCAAGTACGACTGCGCGCCGATGTCCATCCCGCACATGTGGACCGACCCGTATTCGCACCAGATCGAACAGCTCGACGATCGCGTCATCCTCACCTACGGCAAGGACGACGTGGTGCGCACCGTATGGCTGGAGGGCCACGGCCATCCCAAGCCCGCGCCCAACGAATACTACGTGTTCGGCCATTCCGTGGGCCATTACGAAGACGGCGCGCTGGTGGTGGAAACCACCCACTTCACCTTCGACCCGCAAGGGCTGAACGCGGACTTCCGCCTGGCGTCCTCCACGCAGAAGAAAGTCACCGAGCGCTATACCCGCGAAGGCGACAACCTGGTGCTGGAAGTGAGCACCATCGACACGTTCTTCCTCAAGGAGCCCTGGGTGTACAAGGTGCGCTCCCGCCCCGATCCGGAACCGCTGGCGCTGCCCTGGGGCTGCGACCTGGAAGGCGCCCGCCAGGGGCTGCAGCTGCTGCCCCCCCAGTATCCGAACGATCCCCCGATCGTGCGCCTGCCCGATTGAGCCGGGCCGTAGCAATCAACACATAGGAGAATCCATCAATGAAATACTGCAACGCAATGCTGGCCGCCCTCGCCATCGCGCTGGGCAGCTCCGCCGCCTTTGCGCATCACAGCACCAACGGCATCTACGATGAAACACTCGAGGTGGAGCTGGTGGGTACCGTCAAGCAGTGGCGCTTCATCAACCCGCACCCCAGCCTGCTGATCGAAGTCACGGACAGCAACGGGGAAACGGCGGAGTGGGACGTCAGCTACGGCGGTTCCGCCGTGGCGCACCTGAGCCGCCGCGGCTATACCGCCGGCACCTTCAAGCCAGGTGACCGCCTCAAGCTGAAAGGCGCGCCCGCCCGCCTGGAAGGCGCCCATGGCCTGCTGATCCGCGACAATCCCACCTACGAGGACGGCAGCCCCGTCGTCGTTCGCCCAGCGGCGCCCTGATTCCCGGCGCCGGCCGCGGCAGCACGTCGCGGCCGGCGCGGGCGATTCACTGCCGGCGCGTGCCACTGCGCGCCGGCAGACGCTTCACTAGCTCTTCCCGGACTTCTTTTCTTCATTCGCTGTTTCAGCGTGCGCCGACAGGGCGTGTTCAGAGCTGCGGCGATTCGCGCAACAAGGCATCCAATTGATCCACCACCGGTGCCCAATCGGCATCGTCGCACACCGCTTCGCTCAGCAGTTTTGCCTGCGCGGGTGTCCAGCAGGGTGCATCGGCCAAGGCCATCGTGGCGGGTAGTGGGTGGTGGGCACGGACAAATTCCTCGATGGTGGCATCGCTGCCGTCCATGCCAAGCTGAACGAACAGCGTGTTGATGGAATAGGCAGTTTGGTGCATGGCGACCTCCTTAGGCTCCGCCCCGAAAGGGCTTCGACCCAACGTCCTGACACATGCTGCCAACTATCGGCCCTGAACACCGGCAAAGCATCCGACTGGTTCACAACCTGACGCGCCCGTTCAGATTCCGTTCAAGCAGCCTCCCTATCATTAGAACCGCATCACACCGTGGGCATGCGGGTAGCGGCATCATTGGCCACGCAAGCGAACCCACGATGGATTCATTCGCCACACAAGGAGCAATCATGCAAAACACCCGACTCACTCTCGCCGCGTTCTGTCTCGGGCTGGGTCTTCTCACCACGGCCTGCACCACCGTCAACCCTTATACCGGCCAGACGCAGACCAGCCGAGCGGTGCGCTACGGCGCCATCGGCGGCGTGGTGTGCGGCTTGATCGGCGCCGCCGAAAGCGGCACCCGCGCCCGCAACGCCGGCCTGGGCTGTGGCGCCATCGGTGCCGGCATCGGCGCCTACATGGACGCACAGGAAACCGAACTGCGGGATCAACTGGCAGGCAGCGGCGTGCAGGTGCAGCGCCAGGGCGACAACATCAACCTGATCATGCCCGGCAACGTTACCTTCAACACCAATGAATTCACCGTGCGTCCGGAATTCTTCAGCACGCTGGATTCGGTGGCGCAGGTGCTCTACAAGTACGTGGACACCAACCTGCGCGTTACCGGCCACACCGATTCCACCGGCGCGGCCGATTACAACTACAACCTGTCCAACCGCCGCGCCACCAGCGTCAGCAACTACCTGGCGTCGCGCGGCATTGAACAGAACCGCTTGATCACCCAGGGCATGGGTCCGGATCAGCCAATCGCCTCCAACAGCACCGACGCCGGCCGCGCGCAGAACCGCCGCGTGGAACTGCAGATCGTCGCCGTCCAGCGCTAGCCCCCTCAGCACCAAGGCTCGACATCAAAGCACAGCCACAGGCTCCCGTTGCATAACGGAAGCCTGTGGCTGTGTTGGTTCAGGGCTGCGCCAATTGCTGGTACACGGCGGGCACGAAGCGGCTGGCATCGCCCCAGGTGGCATCGAATTCCGCCGTCACGCCGGCCGCGTTCACTTCCTCCAGGCTCTTGCCCTGCGCGATCAGGTCCGCCACGCGGCTGCGCACGGTCTTGAGCATGTCCACGTAGGCGCGCAACTGCGCCACGTCCGCCAGCGCGCCGATGCCCGCCACCACCTTGGTATCCGCATCGGCCAGCGCCAGCGCCATCTCGTCGCCGATGATGAGCCCGTCGAGCGTGCCGCCCGCCATCACCGGATAGCGCTCCGGCCCGAACAGATCGCCCAGGTGCAGCACGTTGGACTGTTCGAAATACACGATGATGTTCGAGGGCGAATGCGCCGGCGGCGCGGCGATGAGCCGCACGGTTTCGCCGGCGAAGTGCAGCGTCAGGCTTTCACCGTCGCCGAAGGTTAGCACCGGCAGCGCCTCAATCGGCGCCGGCAGACCGCCGCGTTGCCCCGCCTCCAGCACCTCGCGCACGCCTTGGTGGGCGATGATCAGGGCGCCACTGGCGCCGAAGCCGGCATTGCCGTCGGTATGGTCGGGATGTTCGTGGCCATTGATCAGGTAGCGCACGTCGCCGTGCGCCACCTGCCGTACCAGCGTGCGTATCGCCTCGGCTTCCGCCGGCCCCTTGGCATCCACCAGCAGCGCTTCGCCCTCTCCCGCCAGCACGCTGACGTTGGCGCCGGTGCCGCCGCTGATCATGTACACCTTGCCGGCGACCGGGCTGATGGTCACGGGCGGCGCGTCGGCGGCCTGCGCGCCGGCCTGCCACAACAGGCAGCTCAGAAAGAGGACCAGGCTACCCCTGCTCATGGTTGTTGTTTTTATCGTTGTCGTCATGCAGTGGTTCTCCGGATGGGCCGTGCCCGTGGTGGTTTGTCGTCTCAACGCGACACCGGCGTGCCCGCCAGGTAGACCTCGCGGATGCGGCGGGTGTTGGTGATGTCCTCGAGCGGATCGGCCTCGAGCACGATGAAATCGGCAACCTTGCCGCCCGCCAGGGTGCCGCGGTCGTCCAGGCGCATGAAGGCGGCGCCGTTGGCGGTGGCGGCGGTGAGCACCGCCATGGGGCTCATGCCGGCGGCCACCATGTCTTCCATCTCGATGTGCGGTCCCCAGGGCGTGTTGCCGTCGGTGCCGAGCGCAATGCGCACGCCGGCCTCGCTCAGGCGGTTCAGGTTGCGCGCCTGGATGCCGAAGGCGTCGAGCACCTCGGGCTGGCCAGGGGGCGCATTCTGCAATTGCTGCAACTGCGCATCGTCGAGGGTGCCGCGCAGCCATTCCAGGTCGGTGGCCACGCCGCGCGCCGGCAGGTTGGGCACCAGCACCACCGCGGGCCGCTCCCGGATCAGGGCCACGAACTCGTCGTCGATGTCCTGCTCGCGCACGCCATGGGCAAAGGCGTCGATGCCGGCACGCAGCAGTTCCTTGGCGTCCTCCAGCCCGAAGATGTGCGCGGTCACGCGCAAGCCAAGCCCGTGCGCCTCGTCGATCACGGCGCGGAACAAAGGTGGCGACAGGCGTTCGTACTGGCCGTTGCGGTCATCCACCCAGACCTTGATGATGTCCACATCGCGCGCGGCTTCCTCGCGCACCGCGGCGCGTGCCTCTTCCTCGGTGGTCACCCAATGCGGCACGTCGGTGCGCCCCGGCTCCGGCGTGGTGATGCCACGCCCGGCGGTGCGGTACAGCGCAATGCCCGGCGCCGCTTCCTCACGCACCCGCAGCACGTCTTCGGTGCCGTCCATGCCCAGGCTCATCGCCGCGCCGATGCCGTAGGTGGCGCGCTTGCGCAGATCTGCCACCAGGGCGTCATGTTCGGTGCTCAGATGGGTATGGGTGTCGATGATCGCCGGCATCACCGTGGTGCCGCGCAAATCCACCCGCTGCGCGCCTTCCGGCACCGTGACGCTTGCGCTTGGGCCCACCGCCACGAAACGGCCTTCATCCACCACCAGGGTGCCCGATTCGATCGGCGCGGAACCGTCGCCTACGATCAGCCTGGCGCCCTCAAAGGCGATGGCGGTCACCGGCAGGAGTTCCGGCGTTGGCGCGGCCGGGGCGGCGCTTTGCACTTCCGTGGTGGATTCGGGCTGACCACAGGCCCCGAGCAGGACGGCAAGCGCGGCGGCGCTGGCCAGGCGGATGGCGCGATCGATGTGTGGCATGTATCCTCCCGTGTGATGACTGATCGTTCCCGTGCTTGGAAGCTGCGATCATGGTGTACGCGGATGGCGCGGTCAATAAACCATGGAAGCTATCTCAAAAACTACTGCGCGTGCGTCTGACGGCGCCCGGCGGTGCTCGGAATCCTCATGTATTGACACATACACTGCGGTTCCTGTGCTCCGGCGGACGCCGCCAGCTACCCGCTCGCTACGTTTTTGAGATAGCTTCCAACACATCCGGAGGCAAGCGTGAACAAAACCCACCTGTACTCAAGCATCCTGCTGATATCGCTGACCGCCTGCTCGGGCGAGGCGCCGCAAAACGCCGCCACCGATGCCGCCCCCGCGGCGACACTTTCCGCGCTGGACGCCGCCATCGCGGCCATGGGCGTGGACGATCTGCAAACGCTCACCTACAACGGCGAAGCCTGGCGCGTACGCAACAGTTTCCGTCAGACCCGCGCCGCCAGCCCGCCATGGCCCGAACGCGACACCATCACCACCTACCAGCGCACACTCGATTTCAGCGATCCCCAACGCCCAAGCTCGCGCGCCACCGGCGAAACCTTCGCCAGCAACCTTTTTCTGGAACCACCGGTACCCGGCACCTACGAGCAGAACATCCCCGCCTCACAGCAGAACTGGGGCCAGCAGCTGGAAATCTGGCTTACGCCCTGGGGCTTCCTGAAAGGCGCGGAGTTTTACGGCGCCACCGAAAGCACGCAGCAGCTCGACGGCCGGGACGTGACCGCGATCAGCTGGCAATCGCCCGAATCGCAGCTTTCCCCCGGCGGCCTGCGCTATACCGTGACCGGCTACCTCGACGGCGACAATCGCATCCAGCGGGTGGAAACCCGCGTCGAGGACGCCTTCATGGGCGACATGCTGGTGGCCGCACTGTATTCCGGCTACCGCGATTTCGACGGCGTGCAGGTACCCACCACCATGGAACAGCAGCGCGGCAGCGGCGGCGTGTTCGGTGTCGAGGTCAGCGACGCCAGCCCCAATCCCGCCGATGCCGCCACGCTGCTCAGCTTCCCCGCGGCGCCGGCGGGCGGTGGCGGCCAGGGTGGCCCCGGTGGCGCCCCCACTGCCGCGCTGACGCAGATCGGCGAAGGCCTGTGGAGCGTGAACGGCGGCTACACCGCCCTGGTGATCGAATTCAGCGATCACATCGTGGTGTTCGAAGCCGGCCAGTCCGAAGCCTGGGGCGAGCAGGTGCTGGCGGCGGCGCAAGCGCAGTTTCCCGACAAGCCGATCCGCTACCTGGTCAATTCCCACCCGCATTCGGACCACACCGCCGGCATGGTGCCGTTCGTGCGCGCAGGCGTCACCGTGGTCACCCACGAACTCAACGTGCCGTTCCTGAACATGGCGCTGAGCACTCCACGCACCCTGCTGGGCGAAGCCACGCTGGATCCGCAGTTCATGAGCGAGGTCGGCGCGCTCACCGTGCTCGAGGACGACACCAACCGCCTCGAACTGCACCACGTGCCCACCCTGCACAGCGAAGGCATGCTGGTGGGCCTGCTGCCAAAACAGCGCGTGCTGTTCCAGGCCGACTTCACCCTGCCCCAACCCGGCGCCGAACCCAACCCCTTCGTGGTGGACCTGGCCAATTACGTGGACAGCAACGCCCTCGACTTCGATGCCTATCTGGCCGTGCATGCCGCGCAGAACCCCCAGACCCGCGCGGACCTGATGGCCACCATCGGGAAATGAAATGCTTGGGGGTGATGAGGGCCCAGGCGCCCACTTCACTCCCAATGCAGTGGACAAAACCGCTCTCCCCCCGGCACAATCGGGCCACAAGGCCATAATAAAAACACAAGGAACCCCCAGAGGCGTCGACCACCATGCAGAAACGGTTCGGTTCAATTTCGCCCGCACGCCGCCCGTTGGCGCTTGCCACAGGCCTGTGCCTGCTCGCCTGCGCCCCCGCCGCGCTCTCCCAGGACGAAGACAGCCAGTGGCCGCTGGTCGAACGCTACTGCATGGAATGCCACAACACCGCCGACTGGGCCGGCAGCCTCGCCTTCGACCTGATGGCGCCCGAAGACATCCCCCAGCAAGCCGAAACCTTTGAAAAAGCCCTGCGCAAGGTGCGCGGCGGTCTCATGCCTCCGCCGGGCGCGGAACACCCCAGCAACAAGGAGGTGGCCGCGCTTTCCGGCTGGCTGGAACACTCGCTCGATTCCGGCGTGGACCTCCATACAGCGCCCGCCGGCCGCGTGCCGCTGCGCCGGCTCAACCGCCGCGAATACCAGAACGCCATCGATGACCTGTTGGGCCTGGACATCGACGCCGCCGCCCTGCTGCCGCGCGACGACCTCAGGGGCGGCTACGACAATAACGCCTCCGCGCTGCAGGTAAGCCCCGCCTTCATCGACCAGTACCTCAGCGCCGCGCGCACCATCGCGCACGACGCCGTGGGCGATCCCCGGCCGATCCCGATCATGGAAACCTACGGCAACGTGGCCGACATGATCATCTCGCTGCCGCCACGCGGCACGCCGGGCACCGGCAGCCAGCAGCGCCACAACGCCGGCATGCCGTTCGGCACCCGCGGCGGCATGAGCGCCACCTACAATTTCCTGGCCGACGGCGAATACGAGCTCACCATCGGCGACCTGGCGCTGGCGCGCGAAGTGCCGAACATGGAATTCGAGAACACCGTGGTGGCGCTGCTCGATGGCGAGGAGATTTTTCGCACCGTGATCGGCGGCGAAGCCGACCACAAGGCCATCGACCAGATCCAGGACGACGCCGTGGCGGAAATCAACGACCGCCTGCGCGGCATCCGCTTCGCCGCCACCGCCGGCCAGCACGAGGTGACCATCACCTTCGTGCAGCGCAGCTTCGCCGAAAGCGACGAACGCAGTTCAATTCGCGCGCTCGAAGGCGGTCAGGATCGCGTGCACGGCGTTCACGCCCTGCAGATTCGCGGCCCATTGAGCGTGGCCGGCATGAGCGAATCGGTCAGCCGGCAGCACATCTTCAGCTGCTACCCGCGCGAAAGCGCCGAGGAACGCGCCTGCGCCCAGGAGATCATCGACAACCTCGCCACCCGCGCCTTCCGCCGCCCGCTCAACAATGAAGACCTCGCTCCCTTATTGGCCTTCTACGAACAGGCACGCAACGGTGCCGATTTCGACACCGGCATCCGCGAAGCGCTGAGCGCCATCCTGGTAAGCCCACACTTCCTGTACCGCGCCGAAACCGGCGGCAACGACGGTGAACTGCTGGCGCTGGGCGACCTGGAGCTGGCCTCGCGCCTGTCGTTCTTCCTGTGGAGCAGCCTGCCCGACGACGAACTGCTCACCCTGGCCAACGCCAATCAGCTGAGCCAGCCCGACACCCTGCGCGCGCAGCTGCAGCGCATGCTGGCCGACGAACGCGCCAAGACCCTGGTGGACGACTTTGCGTTCCAATGGCTGCACCTGGACAAACTGGACGAAATCGTGCCCAACCGCGGCCTCTTTCCCTATGCCAGTAACTTCCTGGACCCGCGGCCGATGTTCAAGGAGGAGCTGAGCCTCTTCATCGACAGCGTGCTGCGCAGCGACCAGAGCGTGGTGCGCCTGCTGGATGCCGACTACAGCTACCTCAACGAACGCCTGGCGATGCACTACGGCATCGAGGACATCAAGGGCAGCCGCTTCCGCAAGGTGCCGCTGAGCGACGCCAACCGCTACGGCCTGCTCGGCAAGGGCGCCATCCTCATGCTCACCGCCAACCCCAACCGTACCTCGCCGGTGCTGCGCGGCGCCTGGATACTGGAACGCATACTCGGCACGCCGCCCTCGCCGCCACCGCCGAACGTGGAAGCCCTGCCCGAGAACGGCAGCGGCCCGGCGCGCACGGTGCGCGAGCGTCTGGAACAGCATCGTTCCAACCCAGTCTGCTTCGGCTGCCACGGCGTGATGGACCCGCTGGGCATGGCGCTGGAAAACTTCGACACCGTGGGCCAGTTCCGCACCCACGACCGCGACACGCTCACCGCCATCGACACCTCGGGCGTGCTGCCCGACGGCGTTGCCATCGACGGCCCGGCCGATCTGCGCGCCGCGCTGGTGGCACGCAGCGACATGTTCGTGCAGACGCTCACCGAAAACCTGATGACCTACGCGCTCGGCCGCCAGCTCACCTGGCAGGACATGCCGCTGGTGCGCGACATCGTGAAAGCCGCCGCGGCGGACGACTACCGTTTCGAAAGCATCGTGTATCACATCGTGCAAAGCCCGGCCTTCCGCCTGCGCGAGGGGCTCAGCACCACCGAGAACGCACCTGCCAAGCAGGTGACGCTCCAATAGGAGGCTCCCATGTTCAACAGCAAGAAGCATCTGTCGCGCCGCACCGTACTGCGCGGCACCGGCATCGCCCTGGGCCTGCCGCTGCTCGATGCCATGATTCCCGCGTCCACCGCGCTGGCGCAAACCGCCGCCGCGCCGCGCACGCGCCTCGGCTACGTGTATTTTCCGCACGGCGCCGTGATGCAAGCCTGGGTGCCGCAGCAGACCGGCCGCGACTTCGCGTTTTCGCCGATCCTGGAACCCCTGGCGGATCTGCGCGACTACGTCACCGTGGTGAGCGGGCTACGCAACAAGGGCGGCGAAAGCACCAACCCGCACGGCATCATCGAGGAAACCTGGCTGTCCTGCGTCAATCCCAACGACCGCGACCGCAGCGCCAGCGGCCTCAACGGCGTTACCGTCGACCAGCTCGCCGCGCGCCACATCGGCCAGGACACGCCGCTGCCTTCGCTGGAACTGTGCGGCGAGCCCGGCGGCGCGGTTTCCTACCGCACGCCGCTGCAGCCACTGCCCATGGAGGGCAACCCGCGCAAGGTCTTCTATTCCATGTTCGGCCAGGGCGACAACTACGAGGAACGCATCGCCATCCTGCAGCAATCCACCAGCCTGCTCGACTACGTCAAGGAAGCCACCGACAGCCTCAACCGCAAGCTGGACCCGGCAGACCGCATCCTGGTGGGCGACTATCTCGATTCCGTGCGCGAAATTGAACGACGCATCCAGAAACTCGAAGCCAGCGCGCGCGGCCTGCAGGGCCTGCCTGACGCGCCGATCGGACCGCCGGACGATTTCGGCGAACTGCTCGACATCCAGTTCGAAATGATGGCGCTGGCCTGGCAGACCGACCAGACCCGCATCGCCTCGATGCGCATGGTCAAGGAAGCCAGCATGCGCGTGTACCCGGTGGTGGGCATCGACGAAGCCTTCCATCCGCTGTCGCACCACCAGAACAACCCGGACAAGTTCGAGCGCCTGATCCGCGTGCAGCGCTACCATACCGAGCGTTTCGCCAAATTCGCCGAGCGCCTGGCGCAGATCGAGGACGGCGACGGCTCGCTGCTCGACCACAGCATCATTCTGTTCGGCAGCAACATGAGCAACAGCGATGTGCACAACAACGATCCCCTACCTCAGGTGCTGGTGGGCAAGGGCGGCGGCATCAAGGGCGGCCAGCATCTGCACTTTCCGCAGGACACCCCGCACGCCGCGATACTGCACACCATGCTGGAAAAGGCTGGGGTTCCCGTCGACAGCTTCGCCGACAGCACCGGCCCGTTCGCGGAGGTATAGGTTGTCGCCCCGTCCTTCCGGCAAACCGCGCGCATTCGCCGCCGCGCTGTTGACCTGCGCCATCCTCCTGGCAGGCGCCCAGACGTTTGCCATCGAGCCACCCACCGCCGACGTGCCCGCGCGTGAAGCCATCACCTGGCGCGGCCCCGATGGCAGCAGCGCCCTGCACTACGCCGTGTACGAACAGGACGCCGAACGCGTGGCCGCGCTGCTCGACGCCGGTGCCGATCCCAACCTTTCCAACCGCTACGGTGCCAACCCGATGCAATTGGCCGCCGAAGTGGGCGATGCCGCCATTCTCGATCTGTTGCTGCGCGCCGGCGCGGATGTGGATTCCCCCAACCCCGAAGGGCAGACGGCGCTCATGCTGGTGGCCCGCACCGGCAACGTCGCCGCCGCCAAACTGCTGGTCGACCACGGCGCCACGCTGGAAGCACGCGAAAGCTGGGGCGAACAGAATGCGCTGATGTGGGCCGCCGCCCGGCGTCATCCCGACATGGTGGCCTATCTGCTGGACCGCGGCGCCGACCCCGACACCCAGTCCATCGACCGCGACTACCGCCGCCACCTCACCAAGGAAGGCCGCGCCAAGAGCCTGGACCGCGGCGGCTTTACGCCGCTGCTGTATGCGGTGCGCGAAAACTGCGCGGCCTGCGTACAGACGCTGACCGATCACCACGCCGACCTCGACAAGCCTGATCCCGACGGCGTCTCGCCATTGCTGCTGGCCGTGCTCGACAACCATTGGGATCTCGCCCGGCAATTGATCGACGCCGGCGCCGACGTGCAGCAATGGGACATCTTCGGGCAGACGCCGCTGCTTGCCGCCGTCAACCAGCGCAAGGCCAGCGGCCTCAATCCCAACCAGACGCTCAACGACGCCACCGGTCTGGACATCGTCACCCTGTTGCTGGAACGCGGCGCGGATCCCAATGCGCAGTTGTTCTTCCGCCCCGCCAAGCAGCGCGGGCCGGCGTTTTCACGCGGCACCACGCCGTTGATCGCCGCTGCCGGCAATGGCGACGTGGACGTGATCAAGCTGTTGCTTGCGCACGGTGCTAGAGCCAATCTGCCGCAGGCCGACCGGCAAACGCCGGTATCCGTGCTTGCCGGCGCCAGTGCGCCGCAGGCCGCGCTGGTGGAAGGGCTGAAACTGCTGGTGGCAGCCGGCGCCGAACTCGACATCCTGGCCGTACCGCACCATCTGCAGCGCACCCGCGGCGGCACGCCGCTGCACTATGCCGTGGATGCCGATCACGACCAGGTGGTACAGGGGCTTGCCGAGCTTGGCGCCGACCTGAACCAGCCTGACGTCGACGGCCTTACCGCGCTCGACCATGCCATGGCGCGCAACCAGGTGCCGTTCCTGCGCATGCGCCAGCCGGTCAACACCAAGCTGGCGGAACAGCTGCGCGCGCTTGGCGCCACCAATGAGCTGGACGTGGTGCCCTTCTGGCCAAACGTGGGGCCGCCGTTCTACTACCCGTGGAGCATCTTTCCGCTGGATCCCGCCGCCGAAGCCCAGGCCCTGGTGCCGGGTTCCTTCGATCATCAATAACGATACGCCCATGAACGCAGCCCAATCCCGCCGGCATTTCCTCCGCCAGAGCGCAGGCACACTCGGCGCCTGTGCCGCCGCCAGCCTCGCGCCCCGCTTTGCCGTGGCGCAAGAGGCGCCGGTGGCAATCACCCAGACCGATCTCGGCTATGCCTGGCTGCTGCAGGGCGCCGGTTGCAATGCCTTCGTGATTCCCGGTCAGAACGAAGGCGGCGCGCTGCTGGTGGACGGCGGCCTCGCCGTGCATTCCGATGCCTTGCTGCAGGCCGTGTACGAGGTGACCGGCCAGGATCGCGTACACACGCTGATCAATACCCATTTCCATCCGGAGCAGACCGGCTCGAACGAAGCCGTGGGCGCGGCGGGCGGCGTGATCATCGCGCATGAAAAAACCGCGCAGTGCCTGCGCAACGGCGTGCTGTCCGCCAACTACGCAGGCCGCTACGGCCCGCTGGCGCAGGCAGGTATTCCCAGCCAGGTGCTGAACGGCGACGGCCGCATGAAATTCGCCGGGCAGGAAATCATCTACGGCTACCTGCCGGCGGCGCATACCAACGGCGACCTGTTCCTGTATTTTCCGATTCTCGACACGCTGGTGGCGGGCGGTCCGGTAACGATGGGGGAATGGCCGCTGCCGGACATCCGCCAGGGCGCCTGGCTGGGAGGATTGGTGAACGGGTATGAGAAGCTGAGCCAGGTGGTCAGCGCCGATACGGTGGTGATTCCCGCCCACGGCCCCGTCATCGACGGCACCGCGGTGGTGCGCATGCGCAATATGTATTCGAACTTCCACCTGAACATGGCCGACGAACTCAATCTCGGCATGGGCTGGGACGACGTGGTGGCCAAGAAACCGCTGGCGCAGCACGAAGCGCAGTACGGCGATGCCGACGTCTTCGTGGAAGCCGCTTTCCGCAGCCTGCAACTGGCCTACGTGCCGGACTGACCCTCAGGCAATCAAGCGCAGCGTGCGCGGCGGCGGCTCGCTGGTGCCCACGCTTGCCAGGGAGGCCATCAGCAGCGGATCGCCAAGCAGCGCCAGGGTTTCCTGGCGCGTCAGCCACACGGACAGTTCGTCGAGCGAGGCCGCTTCGCTGATTTTCAGCCCCGTCGCCACTCTGACCAGGTCGGGCTTGCCGCGCTGCGGCACCGGCGGCGGTGTGTGCAGGGTGTGGCAATGCCGCATCAGCGCGCCGTGATCACCCAGGAAGCTCACCAGATCCACCTGCGCCAGCGCATCGCCAAGCCCCTGCGCGAACAGCTCGCGCAGCCGGAACAGTTCCGGCTCGCTGCATTCCTCCTCGATGCGCAACAGCCCTACCCGACGCAACCATAAGCCGCAGGCCACGCTGCCGCTGAGGGCGGACAGCGCGATGGCCAGCACCAGACCGATCAGGGTGGGCGACATCCAGGCCAACAGCGGCGGTGCCGCCCAGTACAGGCCCACGGTCAAGCCCACTCCGAGCGCCATGTGCGGCCAATGCTGGCGGATGAGCGGCCGCCACTGCAGCGCCTGTTCGCCGCGCTGCTGGGCTTCCCAACCCGAATCCTTGCCGCGCAGGATGTCCCACACGTGCTGGGTGTGGATCATCATGCACACCGGCGCATAGAGCACCGACAGCGCGGTTTCCAGCAACGCGCCGCCCGCGAGCCGCAGCGGCCCGCCGGCATGGCGCAGCGCGGGATCGAAACAGGCGCGGATCAGTCCGAGCACCTTGGGCACCAGCAGCACGCCCATGGTGAACATGAACAGCGTGATCATGCGTTCGGCATCGAACAGCGGCCAGTCCGGAAACAACTGGAACGTTTGGGAAAAATAGTCGTGCTCGACGGTGGCGATCTGCGTGGTCAGCACCACGCCGGTCATGATCAGAGCCAACCACAGCGGTGACGACAGATAGCTCATCACGCCGATCAGCATGTGTACCCGGTTGGGCCAGCGCAGCCCTTTGGTGCCCACCACCGCCAGATGCTGCATGTTGCCCTGGGCCCAGCGGCGATCGCGCACCGCCATGTCCAGCAGCGTGGGCGGGCTTTCCTCCCAGGAACCGACCAGCTCGGGTGCCATGCGCACGCTCCAGCCGGCACGGCGCATCAGCGCGGCCTCGACGAAATCGTGCGACATGATTTCGCCGCCGAAGGGTTTGCGTCCCGGCAGCTGCGGCAGGCCCGCGGCGCTGGCAAAGGCGCGGATGCGAATGATGGCGTTGTGGCCCCAGTAGTTGCCGTCGTCGCCCTGCCAGGCGGTGATGCCACGTGCCACGATGGGGCCATAGACCGCACCGGCAAATTGCTGCATGCGCGCGAACAGCGTCTGCCCGCCGCACAGGTGCGGCAAGGTCTGCAGGATGCCGCACTGCGCATCGTCCTGCATTTCGGCGATCAGCGTGCGCAGCACGCTGGCCGACATCAAACTATCGGCGTCCAGCACCACCATGTAGTCGTAGCGCGCACCCCAGCGCGTGATGAAGTCCTGCACGTTGCCGGCTTTCTTGGCGCGGTTGAGCGGGCGCCGGCGATACCATACCTTGACGCGCCCCGCGAGCGCCTCGCGCAACGCATGCCAGGCGGTGGTCTCGCGGATCCACACCGCCGGGTCGGTGGTGTCGGAAATGACGAACAGTTCCACGTGCGACCCCAGCCCCTGCGCGGACAGCTCGCGTCCCATGGCATAGAGCGCGGCAAACGTGCGCGCGGGATCCTCGTTGTACACCGGCATCAGCAGCACCGTGCGGCTGTGCAGCGCAGCGTCCGGACGCAGGCGCACGCGGTCGCCGCCGCAGCACATCCCCGCCACCGCGCTGCAGGCGCCGACCGCGATCCAGCCGAAGGTAATGACGAACAGCACCAGCATCAGCCACTGCAATGCGGTGGCCTGATCCGGCGACACGATCAGATACATCTGCTGCGCGGCATAGGCCGTCAGCGCAAGCGCGCCGCCGAAGGTAATGAGGCGCGCGGCCACGGTGCGCAGGGACGCCGGTTTCAGGCTGCGCGGTGGCGCCTTCTTCAGATCCTGCGGCAGCATCTGCAACGGTGCTGGCGCCGGCGTGGAGGCATGTTTCAGCGAGTCCAACGATACAGCCATGTTTCACCCCACTGCTTGCCGTTGCTGGTCAAGGTCATGCGCAGTTCCGCCACTTTGGCGTCCTGCGGATCGAACTTCAGGTGTGTGCGATACATGCCGGTGGTTTCCAGCGTTTCGCCGCGTACGTCGGTGATGCGCCCGGCGCTGGTGGTAAAGCGTACCTGCAGATCCTCCGGAATGTGCGCGCCTTCGAAATCCACCACGAACTGACGCTCGGTTTCACTCGCCCGGTTGGACTTGGGCACCGCGCCTTCGCGCGTGTCCACCACGCGCCCTTCGCTGTCGGCGGCGCCCACCAGCCCGGGCAAGTCCCGGCCCCAGTGCATACGATAGGAATAGCTGCGCGCTTCGCCAGGCACCAGGGGCGCTTTCGGCTGCCAGTAGGCGACGATGTTGTCGTTCACCTCTTCGTCGCTTGGAATCTCCACCAGTTCGACGTGTCCCTCGCCCCACTCGCCGAGCGGTTCTATCCACAGCGAGGGGCGTTTTTCGTAACGGGCCTCGTTGTCCTCGAACGCGGTGAAGTCCTGGTGCCGCTGCATCAGGCCGAAGCCACGCGGGCTGGCATCGATGAACGCGGACGATTGCAGCGTTTGCGGGTTCGCCAGCGGACGCCAGATCCATTCGCCGTCGCGGTTCCACATCGACAGGCCTTCGGAATCGTGCACCGCCGGGCGGAAATCATCGAAACGGTTGTGGTTGGTGGCATCGAACAGGAACATCGAGGTCAACGGCGCAATGCCGAAATGCTCGAGCGACACCCGCGCGAACAAGGTGGCCTCGACGTCCATGGTGGTGGCGGTACCGGGGCGGATGCGGAAGGTATA
>Ga0182745_1001927_pt1 | contig 19191 bp, 13 predicted proteins | sample eDN3rd30CKraftBY_FD_128523 | JGI IMG/M metagenome (GOLD analysis project Ga0182745, IMG submission 128523) | Enriched backyard soil microbial communities from Emeryville, California, USA - eDNA 3rd pass 30_C Kraft BY (version 2) (version 2) | ecosystem: Environmental > Terrestrial > Soil >...
GGCAAGAGCCTTTGGAAACTGTCGGCCCCGACCACCGCCGTCATGATCGTCCAGACCTTCGTGGCCATTGCCGAGACCTTCATCTTCGGACGCCTGGGCACCGAGGCGCTGGCGGGCTTTGCGCTGGTCTTCCCGCTCATGATGATGATGACCATGATGGCGGCGGGCGGCATGGGCGGCGGCGTGGCGGCCGCCATGGCCCGCACGCTGGGCGCCGGCCGGACCGGGGACGCCCGCGCGCTCGTGCTGCATGCGCTGGTCCTCGGCGCGGCGCTGGCCCTGCTCTTCACCCTGCTCGCCTGGACGGTCGCGCCCTCGCTCTATCGAATGCTGGGGGGCGAAGGGGCCGCACTCGGCAACGCCCTCACCTACTCCCACGTGCTGTTCACGGGTTCGATCTTCATCTGGGCCAACTTCTTCCTGTCGGCCCTGCTGCGCGGCGGCGGCGACGCGGCCACTCCCGGCCGCTACATGCTGATCTCGTCGGCCGCGCAGGTGCCGCTCTCCTACGTGCTTGCGCTGGGGATCGGCGGCTGGTCGGGCATGGGCATGGCCGGCCCCGCCATCTCCTCACTGCTGACTTCGGCGGTCTCAGCGCTGCTGCAGGCGCGCGCTTTGTGGGGCGGTAAACTGGGCTTCGTGCCGGCCACCACAGGCATTCCCCTGCAAGGCCGGCTGTTCTGGGAGATCCTGCGGGTCGGCCTCATCGCCTCCTTTTCCGCCTTCACCGCCAACCTCACGGCCATGCTGGTCACCGGGCTGGTGGGCCGCTTCGGTATCGCCGCCCTGGCCGGCTACGGCATCGGCGTGCGGCTGGAATTCATGTTGGTGCCGCTGGCCTTCGGCATAGGCTCGGGCCTCACGACGATCGTGGGCGTGGCCGCCGGCGCCAACGACTGGCGCCGCGCCGTCCGCGCCGCGTGGATCGGCAGCCTGGTCGCGGGCTTCGGCATCGGCGTCTTCGGCTGGCTCGTCGCGCTGTTCCCGGAAGGCTGGGCCCATCTGTTCACCAACGACCCCGATGTGGTCGCCGCCACCGTGGCCTACGTGACGCGTGTCGCGCCCTTCTATTTCGTGTTCGGCATCGGCATGACGCTGTCCTTCGCCAGCCAGGGCGCCGGCCGCATGAAGGCCCCCTTCGCCGCCGGCGTGACCCGACTGTTCGTGGCGTCGTTGGGCGGCTGGTTCGCCATCGAGCATCTCGGCTGGGGCCTGCCGGGCGTGTTCGTCGCGATCGCCGTCGGCATCGTCACCTTCGGCAGCCTGATCGCAGGCCCGCTCCTGATCCATCCCTGGCGCGGGCGAGCCTGATTAGGGCGAGCGTAACAATGGCATGATAGGCTCGCTTCTTTCCGAAGGAGGAAGCGATGCAACGGTCTTCCATCATCCGGACCTGGAACCGCAACGCCGCCGACGAGGAGGCGATGGGCGCGGCCCATGCGCCGATCTGGCGGCGCATGATCGACGTTTCCGTCTACGAGGATCTCCGTCCGTCGACCGTGCTCGACTATGGCTGCAACCAGGGCGGCTTCCTGCGGATGCTGTACGACCGTCACCCGTTCAAGGCCGCGACCGGAATCGACATCGCGCGGGAGTCGGTGGACCGCGCCGAGCTGCTGAAGGGTCACCGCCCGATCGACTACAGGGTGAGCGAGAGTGCGGCCACCCTCGGTCTCACCTTCGACTTCGCCTTCAGCCACGAAGTGCTCTACCTGCTGCCCGACCTCGCCGCGCACGCGACCGACATCAAGGCGGCGCTGAAGCCGGGCGGCACCTACGTCGCGGCCATGGGCTGCCACAAGGACAGCGCCGTGTGGCCGCGATGGCGCAAGCTGATCGCCGAAACCTCGTCGATCCCGCTCTACGACCACTCGCTCGACGCCGTCGCCAGGGCGTTCAGCGACGCGGGTTTCCATGTCGGCGTGCGCCCCCTCGACCTCGACGCCTTCATGCCGGTGACGGTGGGCAGCGAATATTTCCCAAAGGTCGTGGACCAGCTGCGCTATTACAGTCAGGAGAAGGTCCTGTTCCGCTTCGTGCGCGCTCCTTAAGAGGTCCCCTCATGGCAATGCCGGCCCTGCCGTTCGTCACCGCCTTCTATGCCGCCCTCACCGGCCTCCTCTGTGTACTGCTCGCTTCCCTCGTGATCCGCCAGCGCTTCCGGAGCCGGGTCAGCATCGGTGACGGCGGCGATGCCGCGATGAGCCGCATGAGCCGCGTCTTCGGGAACTTCGCCGAATACGCGGCCCTGGTGCTGGTCCTTATGGCACTGCTCGAAATCTGCGGCGGCTCGCGGGTGCTGGTCCATGCGCTGGGCATCGGCTTCATCGTCGCGCGTCTGGCGCATGCCTTCGGCCTCGCCCGGACGGCGGACACCAATCCCGGCCGGGCGGCCGGGATCGTGCTCACGCTGCTCGTGATCGTCGTGGCGTCGATCGCCCTGCTGGTGATCGTGGCGCGGAAGATCTTCGTCTAACCACGAACGCCGAGCTGGCGCAGCGACCTGTCGATCCAGAGGGCGCCGATCTTTTCCTGCACGGAGTTCTGGCGCAGGCGCTGGCGCAGGTTGTTGAAGTCGACCAGGTCGAGCCGCTGGTCCTGGTTGAAGCAGGAGAAGACCACCGTCTCCTTGCCGGTCTCGGGATCCCGGTGCAGCTGCAGGCACTGGGCGCAGATCTCCTTCATCATGCATTGCATGGGGGAGTTGATCGAGCCGAAGGCCACGTGCTCGGGCTTCAGATACGGCTTCAGCGCCGCATGCCGCGCCAGCCGCACTGCGTTCATCATGCCGTCGGAGCCGATGGCCACGATGCGATCGGCCGCACTGTAGGGAATCGGCTGGTCGCCGAGTTCGCCCGACGCATAGAGACGCATCGCCTCGACGATGTTGGTGACGACCGACTTGTCCTGCGGCCGGCCCGGGGCGAAGCCCGGCGCCTCGTCGCAGCACCAGACGACGACGTCGGCCGCAGCCTCGATCTCCTCGACCTTGTAGCGATCGATCACGCGCTTGTAGCCGGCGAAATAGAGCACCTTGCTGCCGGCCTTGCGGAAGGCCTGGCCGATCGAGAAGAGCACGGCATTGCCGAGGCCGCCGCCCACCAGCACGACGGTCTCGCCCGGCTCGATCTCGGTCGGCGCACCGGTCGGCCCCATCACGATCACCGGCTCGCCGGGCTTCAGCATCGCGCAGAGGTCGGACGAGCCCCCCATCTCCAGCGCGATCAGCGACAGCAGGCCCTTCTCCTTGTCGACCCACGCACCGGTCAGCGCGAGGCCCTCCATGGTGAGCAGGGTGCCCTCGGCCTTGAGCGAACACGCTTCATAATTCTGCAGGCGATAGAACTGGCCCGGCTCGAAGTTGCGGGCCGCCGCCGGCGCCTCGACGATGACCTCGATGATGGTCGGCGTCAGCCGGTCGACGCGGACTACGCGGGCGCGCCACGAGCGGTTGGCTTCGTCGAGGATCTCCGCCGGCGTGCGCCTGGGCGCCGGCAGCGCCGTCATCGCTCGCGTCAGCACCGGATAGCCCTGCTTGGCGCCGCCCATCGCCTTCACGACATTGCCGGCGAACGAAGGATGCAGGTCGCCGAAGAAGGACATGAAGCGGTCGTCGGCATGGCGGTACATCAGCACGCGCACGTCGCCGGGCTTGCAGACGCGTTCGGGAGTCACGGGATTACCCGCCTCGTCGAGGGCGCGGAAATACTTGCCATCGATGAAGGCATGCGACGCGTCCTCGCGCGCCAGCACCGTGTTGGGCTGCGTGCCGGCAGCGACGAGGATCGTGCGGGCTGGAAGAGTCGCCTCGACTCTGGCGCCACTCTGCTCGCCCGCGACCTTCAGCGCCTTCGCCTGCCCGACCTCGTCGATCTCGACCGCGACGGGCGACAGGCCTTCGACGAAGCGGATGTCCTCCTCAAGCGCCTTGAGCACTTCCTCATGGTTCAGCGTGTAGGACGGCGAATCGATCAGCCGGCGACGATAGACCAGCGACACGCCGCCCCAGCCGTTCACCAGCTTCGTGATCGCGGGCTCACGTCCCTCGCGCGCTGCCAACTCGCGCTCGGCACGGATGGCCTGCGCGTGAGCGATGAACTCGTCAGCGATCTCACGCTCTTCCGGCGACCAGTTTACCCCGACCGCTGCAGTGCCACGTTCCGCAACCAGCGTCTCGTGACGGGCCAAGAACTTCTCGACCTGCAGCGGATAGTAGGCGAGCGACTCGGTCGCCGTGTCGATCGCAGTGAGGCCGCCGCCGATCACCACGACCGGCAGGCGGATCTGCAGGTTGGCGATCGAGTCCCTCTTGGCGGCACCCGTGAGCTGCAGCGCCATCAGGAAGTCCGACGCCGCGCGCACCCCCCGCGCCAGGCCGTTCGGCAAGTCGAGCACGGTGGGCTTGCCGGCGCCGGCGCAGAGCGCGATGTGGTCGAAGCCCATCGCGAAGGCGCTCTCGACCGTCACCGTGCCGCCGAAGCGCACGCCACCGAACATCGAGAACTGCGCGCGCCGCTCCAGCAGCAGCCGCACCATCTTAAGGTAGTTCTTGTCCCAGCGCACGGTGATGCCGTACTCGGCGACGCCGCCGAAGCCCGCCATCGCGCGCTCGCCGAGGTTTTCGCGCAAGGTCGCGACGTCCTTCACCGCCGCGAACGGTACGCGAGCGCCGTCCATTCCAACGCCCGACTGTGCTGCCGGCAATGGCTCGATCTTCAGCCCGTCGATGCCGACCACAGTGTGGCCGTCGTTCATCAGATGATGCGCAAGATTGAAGCCGGCGGGCCCGAGACCGACCACAAGCACGGTGCGCCCGGTCGAGGAACGCGGAATCGGGCGCCGCAGATTGAGCGGATTCCAGCGCGTCAGCAGCGAGTAGATCTCGAAGCCCCAGGGCAGGCTCAGCACGTCCTTCAGGGTGCGGGTCTCGATCTGCGGGATGTCGACCGGTTCCTGCTTCTGGTAGATACAGGCCTTCATGCAGTCGTTGCAGATGCGGTGGCCGGTGGCCGCCAGCAGCGGATTGTCGACCGCGGCCATCGCCAGCGCGCCGATGGAGAATCCCTCGCTCTTCAGGAGGTTCATCTCCGAGATCTTCTCTTCGAGCGGACAGCCCGCGAGCGTCACCCCGAACGGCGACTTCTGGAACGCGCCGGTCTTGCGATCCCGCAGCCCGCGCGAGCAGCTGTCCTTGCCCTGGTTGTGGCACCAGATGCAGTAGTTGGCGTGGTCGAGGGCGCGCACGAGATCGAAGCCCTGGTCGGTGAGGGCAAAACCCTCGCGGTGCCGCAGCAGCGGTCGCGGCAGCTTCATGCGCGTCACGCCGTCGACGATCTCGGTCTCGATCGGCACCAGATGCTCAAAATCGAGCTTGTGCGGCACCTTGAACAGCGGCCCATCCTGGTGCCGCTTCTTGCCCTCGGGATGATGCAGCGCCCAGGCGGCGTAGCGCGTCAGGGCCTCGACCTCCGGCGTCGGTGCCTCGACCTTGAACTCGGCCCCGATCGCCTCCCGAACCGCGAGCGCGAAGGCCAGCTCCCAGGCTTCGAGCCCGGCCTCGATGGTGACGGGGAGGCTAACGGCTGCCGTGACGGCGGTCCCGTCCAGGGCGGCCGCGACCTCGGGTTTGAGAGCACGGGCGACGTAGCGCTGCACGAACAGGCGCTTGCAGTCGTAGAGCGGCGCGAGGCGTCTGTGGCGGGCGCGCAGTTCGGCCGCTTCGAGGGCGACCCCGAACAGCGCCCCGATGAAATCCTCGAGCGGGCGCGCCAGCTCGATCAGCAGATTGGATTCGTCCTTCGCGGCCATCGCGTCGGGCGCGGCCCGCGCCGCCAGCAGGCGGGCATGGACGTCGACGTTCGCGTCCTTGAGCCAGTCGACGAAGGCGGCATCCAGTCTGACCAGGCCTTCGCGATCGTAGAAGTCACTGAAGCTCGACCCGAAGGTGACCGGCGGGGCCAGCGGGGACGCATGCATTGCGATGTTCCGGACTGATGGATGAAAATTGTTCGTATGCGAACCGTTAAACAACGCGAACGGCAAGCGCAAGACACTCGGGCGGCGCCGTCCTTCGCGACATTTATGCCTGATGACGCCGGCCCCCGCTTCCCCCATGTTCCGCCGGCCATGCAGCAAGTTCCCGCCTCCGTGCGCCAGTGGCTGATCGTCGTCGCCGGCATGATCTTCTTCATGATCGTGATCGGCGCCCTGACTCGGCTCACCGAATCGGGCCTGTCGATGGTCGAATGGCGGCCGGTCACCGGGTGGCTACCGCCCCTCTCCGACACGGCGTGGCAGGCGGAGCTGCAGAAATACCTTTCCTCGCCGCAGGGTCGCCTGGTGAACCGCGACTTCACGGTGCCCGAGTTCCGCGAGATCTTCTGGCTGGAGTACATCCACCGCCTGTGGGGCCGGCTGATCGGTCTCGTCTTCGCCCTGCCGCTGGCCTGGTTCTGGTGGCGCGGCGCCCTCACCTCTTACCTCAAGCCACGCCTGTTTGCGCTTCTCGTGCTGGGCGGCCTGCAAGGTGCGCTGGGTTGGGCGATGGTGGCCTCGGGTCTGATCGACCGGCCCTCGGTCAGCCATTACCGCCTTGCCGCCCACCTGCTGCTCGCGATCGTCCTTTACGCCTACACGGTCTGGCTGATCCTCGAACTCAGTCCCCGGCCGGTCCGGCGCGACGACGCCAAGACCGCGCGCAAGGCGACGGCGCTGATCGCCTTCCTGCTGGTCGTGCTGGTCTGGGGCGCCTTCATGGCTGGCCTGCGCGCCGGCACCGCGCACAACACCTTCCCCGACATGTCGGGCTACTGGATCCCGCCCGGCCTGTTCGACCTCTCGCCGGCCTGGATCAACTTCTTCGAGAACGGCACGACCATCCAGTTCGTCCATCGCTGGCTGGCCAAGCTGCTGGTGCTCGGCGTGCTGGTCATGGCCTGGCGAGCGCCGCGCTCGGAAACGCTGGCCGCGGCGGCGATGGCCTTCGTGCAGCTCGGGCTCGGCATCGCCACCATCCTGAGCGGCGTCAGCATCCCTATCGCCACGATGCACCAGGCGGGGGCAGTGCTTCTCCTGACCACCCTGCTCGTCGTCCGGCACCGCGCCAGGGCGTAGCTCAGGCCAGGCGGCCGGCGTGCCGCCACCAGGACGCTGGAAGCAATGAGGCCGCGCGGTCTGCTTCGGCGATCGAGCCGTAGAGGGCGAAACAGGTCGCTCCACTGCCGCTCATCGCGACATGGGCCGCTCCCCCGCTGTGCCGCAGATGGTCGAGGACGACGCCAACCTCCGGCCGCAGCGAGATCGCGGCTTCGGTGAGGTCGTTGCCGCGACGCCCGAGGTCGTGCGCCAAGTCGTCCAGATCGCGCCAGCCGCCGGCAAGTGGCCGCGCCCGAGAGAAGTCTCCGCGCCGGGCGCCGAAGACGGCGGGCGTGGGCAGTGCGACCCTGGGATTGACCAGCAGGATGGCGCAGGCCGGCAAGGCGGGAACGGGCGCGAGGCGCTCGCCGATACCCGTGGCCCGCGCCGGCCGGCCGGCGAGGCACATCGGCACGTCGGCGCCAAGCGTGGCGGCAAGATCGAAGAGTTCCTCCTCGGGCATCGCCACACGCCACAGGTCGATCAAGGCGAGAAGGGTCGCGGCGGCATCGGCCGAGCCGCCGCCCAGTCCGGCTGCCACCGGGATGTGCTTGGTGAGACGGAACGCGGCGCGCGGGGCCAGCCCGGCACGACCGGCCAGAAGGCGCGCGGCCTTCAATACGAGATTGTCCGGATCCCCTTCGAGAGCAGGCGCTTCAGGCCCCACGACCTCCAGCGACAAGATCGAAGCAGGCGCGACCTCGATCTCGTCGGCGAGATCGGTGAAGGCCACCAGCGTGTCGAGCAGGTGAAAGCCGTCGGCGCGGCGTCCCACGACGTTCAACCAGAGATTGACCTTGGCCCGCGCGAGCGGCACGCCTCCTGCCCTCGATCAGCCGCCCTGCTTGCTGTCGGCGGCCTTCTCGTAAACCGTCGGCTTGTCGTTCGACGGGTTCAGGCCGTTGGCGATCTTGTCCTCAAGGACCGGCAGCCGGTCCTTGTCGGGCTTCTGATGCAGCGCGCGCTCCCACTGGAAGCGGGCCTCGCGGCGGCGGCCGACATGCCAGTAGGCGTCGCCCAGATGATCGGTGATCGTCGAGTCGTCGCCCTTCTGCTCGGTCGCGCGCTCGAGCCACTCCACCGCCTTCTCGTACTGGCCGAGCCGGTAGTAGGCCCAGCCGACGCTGTCGGTGATGGAGCCGTCGTCCGGCCGCAGCTCGGTCGCCCGCTCCAGCATCTTCATGCCTTCCTGCAGGTGGAGACCCTGGTCGATCCAGCTGTAGCCGAGATAGTTCAGCACATAGGGCTGCTCGGGCGACAGTTCGAGCGCCTTCTTCATGTCGGCTTCGGCCTTCGGCCAGTTCTTGGTGCGCTCCAGCACGATGCCGCGACCGAAATAGACCTGCCAGTGCCGCTCGTCGGGCTTGCCGAGGCGCGAGATCGCGGTGTCGTAGGCGGCGACCGCCTCGGCGAAACGATCCTTGCCGCGCAACAGGTCGGCGAGCGTGAGGGCCGCGTCGATACGATCCGGCTTTTCGGCGACCAGCGTCCTGAGGCGGGCGACGGCCTGGTCGAACTTGTCTTCCTGGGCGTCGAGCGCCGCCGTCCGCAGCCTCGCCTGCCAGTAGAGCGGTGAGGTCGGAGCGATCTTGCCGAGGGCGGCGACCGCCTTGGGGATCTGGCCGAACTGTTCGTAGACGCCCGCGATCATCAGCCAGGCGAAATCCTGCTCGGGCTTCAGCGCCGTCGCGAGCTGATAGAAGATCAGGGCGAGGTCGGTGCGCTGGTTGCGCGGGTCGGCCGCGAGGATTCCGCCGATGTCGAACAGGATGTCGGCGATTCCCGAGGCCGGCGACGGCGGCTTGGGCATCGGGGCGTTGGGGCCCATCAGCCCGTCCATGACGACGGAGTCGCTGTAGCGCTCGCCGTAGGTCTTCAGGATCTCACGCGCGTCGTCGCCCTTGCCGAGGCGCCGCAGCCCTTCGGCCACCGCGATCGTCGTACGCAGACCGTTGCGGTCGATCGATATGGCGCGGCGGTACTTTGCCTCGGCCGCGTCCTTGTCGCCCGCCATCTCGTCGATCTGGGCCTCGATCACCAGCGCCGGCGCCTCGGCGCGCTCGCCGGCTGCGGGCTTCAGCCGCGAAAGGAACGAACGAGCCGCCGCGAAGTCCTTCTCGCCGGCCTTCAGCCAGGCCATCACATATTCGCGCAGCGCGCCCAGCTGGTTCTCGGCGCCGATCTGCGTGAGCTGACGCTCGGCCGCCTTGTAGTCGCCCTTCTTGACCGACTCGATCGCCATCACGAGGTTGGCGAAACCGTCGCCGGGGCGGGTCGACAGCACGGCGGGCGCCAGTTCGGCGGCGGAATCGATGCGGCCCGCATACATGCGCAGGCGGAACACGGCATAGATCAGTTCCGGATCGAGCGGCGTCAGCGCCAGCGCCTGATCCATCTGGTCGGCTGCAGCTTCGTAATCGTGATCCTGCTCGCCCACCCGGGCGGCGAGGTAGCGGCCCTGCAACGAGATCGGGGCCAGCAGCCTCCCGGGCTGGACGGCGGGCGGGCGGGTCGTCGGCGCGCGGGCGCCGCCTTGCGGGGCCGGGCCCTGCTGGGCCTGGCCGGGGAGAGGAAGAGCGAACAGCAGCGCTGCCGAAAGCAGCGCAAAGGGGGTGCGGTTCATCAGGCTCACATGTTGGGGTAATTGGGGCCGCCGCCACCTTCGGGGACGGTCCAGTCGATGTTCTGCGCGGGATCCTTGATGTCGCACGTCTTGCAGTGCACGCAGTTCTGCGCGTTGATCTGGAAGCGCGGCTGACCGTTGTCGGCCGTCACGACCTCGTAGACACCCGCCGGGCAGTAGCGCTGTGCGGGCTCGGCATAGAGCGGCAGGTTCACGGCGATCGGGATCGACGGATCGCGCAGCTTCAGGTGAACCGGTTGATCCTCCTCATGGTTGGTGTTCGACAGGAACACCGAGGAGAGCTTGTCGAACGAGATCACGCCGTCGGGCTTGGGATACTGGATCGGCTGGAACTCGCTGGCCGGCCGCAGCGTCTCGTGATCGGCCTTGTGGTGATGCAAGGTCCACGGCACGCGCAGCCCGAGATCGTGCAGCCACATGTCCATGCCGCCATAGAGCGTGCCGAGCGTGGTGCCCCACTTCAGCGCGGGCTTCACGTTGCGTACCTTGTCGAGGTCCTTCCAGATCCACGACGCCTTCAGCTTCACCGGATAGGCGATCAGCTCGTCGCCGCCGGTCTTGCCGCCGGCCAGCGCCTCGAAGGCCGCTTCGGCCGCCAGCATGCCGCTCTTGACCGCGTTGTGGCTGCCCTTGATGCGCGGCACGTTGACGAAGCCGGCCGAGCAGCCGATCAGCGCGCCGCCCGGGAAGGTGAGCTTCGGGATCGACTGCAGCCCGCCTTCGTTGATGGCGCGCGAGCCATAGACCAGCCGCTTGCCGCCCTTGAGATACTTGGCGACGTCGGGATGGGTCTTGAAGCGCTGGAATTCGTCGAACGGCGAGAGATAGGGGTTCTCGTAGCTGAGATGCACCACGAGCCCGATGGCGACCAGGTTGTCGCCGAAATGGTACATGAACGAACCGCCGGAGCTGTTGGTCTCCGACAGCGGCCAGCCCTGCGAGTGGACCACCAAGCCCTTGCGGAAGGTGGCGGGATCGACCTGCCACAGTTCCTTGATGCCGATGCCGAACTTCTGCGGATCGACGCCGTCGCGCAGGTCGAACTTCGCCATCAGCTGCTTGGCGAGCGAGCCGCGCACACCCTCGCCGATCAGCGTGTACTTGGCGTGCAGCTCCATGCCGGGCGTGTAGCTGTCCTTGTGCTTGCCGTCCTTGCCGACGCCCATGTCGCCGGTCGCGACGCCCTTCACCGAACCGTCCTCGTGGTAGAGCACCTCGGCGGCGGCGAAGCCCGGATAGATCTCGACGCCCAGCTCTTCGGCCTGCTGGCCGAGCCAGCGGCAGACCTCGCCCAGGCTGACGATGTAGTTGCCGTGGTTGTTCATCAGCCGCGGCAGCAGGAAGTTGGGGAAGCGGTAGGAGCCGCTCTTGGTCAGGAAGAGGAACTGGTCATCGGTGACCTGGGTCTCGAGCGGCGCCCCTTTCTCCTTCCAGTCGGGAATGAGTTCGTTGAGGCCGATCGGATCGACCACGGCACCGGACAGGATGTGGGCGCCCAGCTCGGAGCCCTTTTCCAGCACGCAGACGGAGACTTCGTGATTGCGCTGGGCGGCGAGCTGCTTCAGGCGAATCGCCGCCGACAGTCCGGCCGGACCGCCGCCTACGATCACCACGTCGTATTCCATCGCCTCGCGCGTCATGCTGTATCGCCCTGCAATTCCATTTTCCGGGTGGACGCGCGCCTGTCGGACGGCAATCCTTTGATTTAGATAGCGTGTCGGGGGCGGGATCGCCACCCGCTGAAAAGGGGAATTCCTGTGCCTGAGTTGACCGATATCGAGAGCAAGACCTTCTCTGCACGCGATTTCCGGCTGGAAAGTGGCAAGACGCTACCCGTCCTCGAACTTGCCTATGAAACCTACGGCACGCTGTCGCCCGCCAAGGACAACGCCATCCTCGTCGTGCACGGCTACACCTCGTCCCATCACGCTGCAGGCAAAAATGCTGCCGGCAAGCACGGCCGCGGCGTAGCCGAAGGGTCGGCCGGCTGGTTCGACGGGCTGATCGGGCCGGGCAAGGCGATCGACACCGACCGCCACTTCGTCGTCTCGGTGAACGCGCTCGGCTCGGCGCACGGCAGTTCCGGTCCCAACTCCATCGATCCCGGCACCGGCAAGCCCTACGGCCCGACCTTCCCGGAGATCACCCTGCGCGACATGGTCGCCAGCCAGAAGCTGCTGGTCGATTCCCTGGGGCTCAAGAGCCTCGTGGCCGTGGTCGGCCCCTCGATGGGCGGCTTCCAGTCGTTCCAGTGGGCTGCGTCGTATCCGGGCTTCATGAAGGGTATCGCCGCCTCGGTTACCGCGCCGCGCGCGCCCGGTCGACTGGGCGGGCTGGAGGCACTGCAGAAGCGGCTCGCCAGCGATCCGAACTGGAACGGCGGTTGGTATTACGAGAACGGCGGGATTCCGGCCGCGCTGGAGCAGATCCGCTACGAGACGCTGCTGAACTACGGCCAGGGCGAAGCCGAGGCCAAGGTCGCCGCCAAGAGCTGGGCGCAGATCTACGATGGCCATTCGCTGGTCACCTTGCGGCGCGCGATCGACGGGTTCGACATCACCAAGCAGTACGACCAGCTCAAGCAGACCAAGGTCCTCTACGTCATCTCCAAGACCGACAAGCTGTTCGACCTCACCGACTGCGCCGCCCATGCACTCGACATGCGCAAGGCGGGAGTCGACCTGACCTATGTCGAGATGCCATCGGAGAAGGGCCATATGGCGAGCCACGCCGACGCCGCGATGTGGGCACCGATCCTCGCCGCCTACATCAAGAGCCTGGCATGACCGAGGCGGCGTTCGCTCCGCAGGACGCCGCCGCGCTGCTGCGCTGGTACGTCGATCACGGGATCGACGAGACGATCGGCGAGGCCGCGATCGACCGCTTCGCGCTTCCGGCGGCGGTGGCCGCCGCTCCCGAGCGCGCCTCGGCGACGCCCGCCGCGCCGACCCCGATCCGCGCGCCGTCCGCACCGGCGGTCGCGCGCGCGCCCATTCCCCTGGAATCGCCGCAGCTCGCGGAGGATGCGCGCGAGATCGCACGCCGGGTGACCACCATCGCCGAACTCGAGGAGGCCGTGCGCGCCTTCGAGGGCTGCGCCCTGAAGCGCACGGCCAAGAACACGGTGTTTGCCGACGGCGTCGCCGGCGCGCCGGTGATGATCGTGGGCGAAGCGCCGGGTGCCGACGAGGATCGCCTCGGCAAGCCGTTCGTCGGCGTGAGCGGCCAGCTCATGGACCGCATGTTTGCCGCCATCGGCATGAGCCGCGAGCGCGACCTCTACATCACGAACATTCTCTTCTGGCGGCCGCCGGGCAACCGCACGCCGACCCTGTCGGAGCAGGCGACCTGCCTCGCCTTCACCCGCCGCCATATCGAACTGGCCCGGCCGAAGGTCGTGGTGCTGGCCGGCGGCACAGCGGTGAAGGCCGTGCTGAACACGGCCGAGGGCATCACCCGCCTGCGCGGCAAGTGGACGACGCTCACGCTCGACGACGGCAGCGAAGTCCCGGCCCTCCCGACCTTCCACCCCGCCTACCTGCTGCGCACCCCGGCCAGCAAACGCCAGAGCTGGGCCGACCTGCTGTCGCTCGACAAAAGGTTGAAGGATCTGGGCGTTCGCTGAAGCGAGGGCTGGGCCAGTCCGGACTCTAGTCATCCTGAGCGCAGCGAAGGATCTATCGTGCGCGGAGCAATACTCTGGTCGATCCGCTAGGTCCTTCGCTGCGCTCAGGACGAAAAGGAACTAACAGGCTGTCGGAATAGGCCTTTCGGAAGGGCCGGCGAGCAATATTGTTGCGCCAACAGTCACCCCGGCACGGAATTCAGGGGGTGCGACATTCGATTCGTTTGTTTCGGTTATTTCGTTTGTTGCGTTTATTCGCCGGGAATCGGACGTTGCCAGCAGCCTGCTAGAGGCTCTTCTTCAGGAAGAACTTCTTATGGCCCGGCGGGTAGTCGTCGAGGGTGGCGAAGACTTCGTAGCCGCGCTTCTCGTAGAAGGGGCGGGCCTGCCAGGTGTGGGTGTCGAGATGCGCCGAGTGGCAGCCGCGCTGGCGGGCATAGTCCTCGGCGGCGTCCATCAGGCGCGTGGCATGGCCCTGCCCGCGCAGCGCCTCGTCGACCCAGAGGATCGAGACGAACAGCCAGTCCGACCAGAGGTAGCCGAGCAGGCCACCCAGGGTTTCGCCCTTCTCGCCCTTCAGGAAAATCTTGCAGGGATAGTAGTCGGACCGGCCCGTGCGGCTGGCATTGAACATCGACAGACGCTCGCCCACGTAACCCGCCGCGCGCGCATTGTCGGGATCGAAGACGAGCTCGATCTTTTCCATATCAGCGCATCGCGGCGCGCTGGCGGACCAGCGCCAGCACGCTGCGGCCGATCGGCATGTCGACGCCGACCCATTCCGCCATCTCGACGACGGCGCCCAGCAGCGCCTCGATCTCGAGCGGCCGGCCGCGCTCCAGATCCTGCAGCATCGAGGTCTTGTGCGCGCCGACTTCGGCACCGCCGGCGATGCGCTTGTCGACGTTGATGGCGAACTTCGCGCCGAGCTTCTCGGCGACGGCCTGGCCCTCGACCATGAGGGCGCGGCAGACGGCATGGGTGCCGGGGTCGCCGATCACCTTGTCGAGTGTCGCGCCGGTCAGCGCGCTGATGGGATTGAAGGCCATGTTGCCCCAGAGCTTGACCCACAGCTCGTCGCGGATGCGCGGCCGTACCGGCGCCTTGAGCCCGGCCTTGATCAGGAGCTCCGACAGCTTCGCCGCACGTTCGCTGCGGCTGCCGTCCGGCTCGCCCAGGGTGAAGCGGTCGCCATAGGTGTGGTGGATCACGCCGGGCTCGACCACATCGGCGGCCGGATAGACGATGCTGCCCAGAACCTGCGACGGCGGCAGCGCGGCCGTCAGCGCCCCGCCGGGATCAACCGACTCGATGCGCTTGCCTTCGAATTCGCCGCCGAGCTTGTAGGTGTACCACCAGGGCACGCCGTTGATCGCCGCGACGATCGTGGTGTGCGGCCCGATCAACGGTTCGAGCTGCGCCATTGCCGGCAGCAGGGAATGGGCCTTCAAGGTCAGGACGAGATAGTCCTGCGGGCCGATCTCCTTCGGATCGGTGACGACGCGGGGTTCCGTCACCGTCTCCTTGCCCTCGCTCAGCAGGACGAGGCCCCTTGTGCGCAGCGCCTCGCCGTGAGGGCCGCGCGCCACCACGGTGACGGGCGTGCCGGCCATTTCGAGCTTGGCCGCCATCAGGCCGCCGATCGCACCGGCGCCGAAAACGCAGATCGAGGTCACGGCGCGATCCTCAGGCCTTCGCTTCGCCCAGGCCGAGCTTGGCGGCGAGGCCGATGCGCTGCAGCTTGCCGGTGGCGCCCTTGGGAATCTCGCTCACGAACACGACCTTGCGCGGCACCTTGAAGTCGGCGGCGTGCTTGGCCACGAAATCGCGCAACTCGCGCTCCGTCGCCTCCAGCCCCGCCCGCAGCACCACGACCGCGCCGACATCCTCACCCAGCATGGGATGGGGAATCGCGAAGGTCACGACCTGCTCGACCGCCGGATGGTCCATCAGGATCGTGTCGACCTCGATCGGGCTGATCTTCTCGCCGCCGCGGTTGATGATCTCCTTGAGGCGGCCCGTCAGGAACAGGTAGCCGTCCTCGTCGAAGCGGCCCTGGTCGCCGGTGCGGAACCAGCCGTCGGCGAAGGCCTTCAGGTTGGCATCGGGATTGTTGTCGTAGCCCGCCGTGACGTTCGGGCCCTGGATCACGACCTCGCCGATCGTGCCCTGCGGCAGGAAGTGGCCGGCCTCGTCCATGATGGCGATCTTCGGACCGGCCGGCAGGCCGACGGCACCCGGCTTGCGTTTGCCGGGCGGCAGCGCGTTGGACGCCATCTGGTGGCTGGCCTCGGTCATCCCGTAAGCCTCGATCACCGGACAGTCGAACGCCGCTTCGAGCTCGAGCATGACCTGCGGCGGCAGCGACGCCGACGAGGAGCGGATGAACCGCAGCTTGGCAGCCTTCGCGGCGTCGGCATGGCTGCGCAGGCGCGTGAGGATCGCCTGATGCATGGTCGGCACCGCCGTGTACCAGGTGGGCTTCACCTCCTCGAGCTGGGCGAAGAAGCGCAGCGCGTTGAAGCCCGGGGTGCACGAGACCGATGCGCCGGCGCCCAGCGACGAGAGCGTCGCGGCGATCAGCCCGTGGATGTGGAACAGCGGCATGATGTTCATGCAACGGTCGTTCGGCGTCAGCGCTAGCGACGCCGCGATATGGCGCGCCGAGGCCGCGAGGTTGGCCGTCGACAGCGGCACGATCTTGGGCCGCGCCGTCGTGCCCGACGTGTGCAGCACCAGCGCGATCTCGCCGTCGACCGACGTGCCGGGCGTGGCGGCTTGCGCGGGCGTCAGCGCCGAGACGTCGAGCGTGAAGCTGCCGGCGGGACCGTCGGCGTTCGGAATCAACTCGATGATCGGCACGCCGACCTTCGCGGCCATCGCCCGCACCGGGCTGTCCATGCCCTGCTGCACGATCACGGCCTTGGGCTTCAGGTCGTCGAGATAGAACTCGAACTCGTCGGCGCGATAGGAGGGGTTGAGCGGCGCCGAGCTGGTGCCCGACGCGACGGCGATGAACGAGGACGCCATCTCCGGTCCGTTGGGCGCGACCATGGCGACCCTGTCGCCGCGGCCGATGCCGACGGCATTGAGGGCCGCCAGCGTCTCGTCGGTCAGCTTCTTCAGGTCGCCATAGGTGAGCCACGGCCGGCCCGGCGCGCCGATCGCCGGCGCATCGGGCTTGCCCGCCGAGGTGACGTCATAAACGGTCTTGATCATCGTCTTTCCTTCAGGCCGCCGCCTTCTCGTCGGCCATGATGCGATCGTAGGCCGGCAGGGTCAGGAACTCGTAGAACTGCGGCTGCTCGACCAGGTCGATCATGAGCTGGGCGGCGTCCTCGTAGCGGCCCTTGGCATAGGCTTCCTCGCCGATCTGCGCCTTCACCTTGTCGTTCTCCTCGCGCACGATCTCGCGGACGAGTTCCTTGGTGATGGCGCGGCCGTCGTCGAGCTTCTGGTTGTGGCGCACCCACTGCCAGACCTGCGCGCGGCTGATCTCGGCGGTGGCGGCATCTTCCATCAGGTTGAACAGCGGCACGCAGCCGATGCCGCGCAGCCACGCCTCGACATAGCCGATGCCGACGGCCACGTTCTGGCGCAGCCCCGCCTCGGTCTTGGGACCCGTGGGGATCTGGATCAGGTCGGCGGCCGTGACGTTCACGTCCTGGCGCTTGCGCGCGATCTGGTTGGCTTCCTTCATCACCGCGTCGAACTCGCCCTTGGCGATCGGCACCAAGCCGGGATGGGCGACCCAGGTACCGTCATGGCCGTCGCCGGCCTCGCGCTTCTTGTCGGCGTGGACGCGGCCCATCGCCTCCTCGTTCGCCTTCGGATCGTTCTTGATCGGAATCTGCGCCGCCATGCCACCCATCGCGTGCACTTCGCGGCGGTGGCAGGTCTTGATCACGAGCTGGCTGTAGGAGCGCAGGAAGTGCGAGGTCATGCCGACCGTGCCGCGATCGGGCAGCACCGCCCACTCCTGCTCGCGGAACTTCTTGATGAACGAGAAGATGTAGTCCCAACGGCCGCAATTGAGGCCGGCCGAGTGATCCTTCAGCTCCCACAGGATCTCGTCCATCTCGAAGGTGGCGACGATCGTCTCGATCAGCACCGTGGCCTTGATCGACTTCTGCGGCACGCCGAGCGCGTCCTGTGCCGCAACGAACACGTCGTTCCACAGCCGCGCCTCGAGATGGCTTTCGAGCTTCGGCAGGTAGAAATAGGGGCCGGTGCCGCGCGATAGCGCTTCCTTGGCATTGTGGAAGAAGTAGAAGCCGAAATCGAACAGCGAGCCCGACATCGGCTTGCCGTCGACCGTCATGTGCTTCTCGAGCAGGTGCCAGCCGCGCGGACGCACGAACAGCACCGCGGTCTGGTCGTTCAGCTTGTAGGACTTGCCGCTGTTGGGATCGACATAGTCGATCTCGCGGCGCACCGCGTCGGCGAGATTGTACTGGCCTTCGACCATGTTGGCCCAGGTCGGGGTCGAGGCATCCTCGAAGTCGGCCATGAAGACGTTGGCGCCGCAGTTCAGCGCGTTGATGATCATCTTGCGGTCGACCGGCCCGGTGATCTCGACCCGGCGGTCGAGGATGTCCTTGGGCAGCGGCGCGACCGTCCAGTCGCTCTCGCGGATCTTGGCGGTCTCCGGCAGGAAGTCCGGCTTCTCGCCGGCATCGAGGCGCTTCTGGCGCTCGACGCGCAGCGCCAGCAGCTCTTCGCGGCGGGCATTGAACTTACGCTGGAGGTCGGCAACGAAGGCGACTGCCTCTTTGGTGAGCACCTTTTCGAAGCCGGGCTTGAGGGCACCGTCGATCGTCACGCCCGCCGGAAGGTCCAAAGCCGCCATTCTCGTTCCCCTCGAAATTCTTTCGGATACAGTCGAAAGGGCGATTTACCGCCGTCCACTTCCTTAGGCGAGTCTGAATTGGCGTTTTGCCGCGTGGCACGCCGGTTGCGGTCCGGAGGGCGAGGAGCGGCGACATCGCTCGGGGGGAGAAGATCGATGCCTGACCACACCGTCCACCCGGTGGATGAAAAGCCGCCCCTGGCCCAGCTGCTTCCCCTCGGCCTGCAACACGTCCTCGTGATGTATGCCGGCGCCGTCGCGGTTCCCCTGATCCTGGGCGGGGCGATGAAGCTTCCCAAGGAGCAGGTGGCGGTTTTGATCAATGCCGACCTGTTCGCCTGCGGCATCGCCACCTTGATCCAGAGCATCGGCATCCGCGGCTTCGGCATCCGGATGCCGGTGATGATGGGGGTCACCTTCGCCGCGGTCGCTCCGATGCTGGCGATGGCCGCCGATCCGCGCCTCGGCCTGCTCGGCATTTATGGCGCGGTGATCGGCGCCGGCCTGTTCGGCATTGTGGTGGCGCCGTTCATCAGCCGGCTCCTGCCGCTGTTTCCACCGGTGGTCACCGGGACCATCATAACCGTCGTCGGCATTTCCCTGTTGGGAGTCGGCATCAATTGGGCGGCGGGCGGCGCCGGCAATCCGCGCTTCGGCAACCCCCTCTATCTCGCCGTGTCGTTCCTGGTGCTTCTGATCATTCTCGGCGCCACGAAGTACTGCACGGGCTTCTTCGCCAACATTGCCGTCCTTCTGGGACTGATCGCCGGATTCGGCGTGGCGCTCACACTGGGCGAGGTGAGTTTCGCCGGCGTCGCCCAGGCCGGCTGGGTCGAGCTTGTCCATCCGTTCCAGTTCGGCTGGCCGACATTCGACCTGCTGGCCATCCTCACGATGAGCCTGGTCCTGATCGTGGTGATGATCGAATCGACGGGTGTA
>Ga0182745_1001931_pt1 | contig 19173 bp, 23 predicted proteins | sample eDN3rd30CKraftBY_FD_128523 | JGI IMG/M metagenome (GOLD analysis project Ga0182745, IMG submission 128523) | Enriched backyard soil microbial communities from Emeryville, California, USA - eDNA 3rd pass 30_C Kraft BY (version 2) (version 2) | ecosystem: Environmental > Terrestrial > Soil >...
CCGGCGAGGTCGGCGGACTTGGAGGCGACTTCGCGCACCATCTGCGCGCCCATGTTCTCGAACTTGTCCTCAAGCTCGATTTCCTTGGCGACGGTGACGCCGTCCTTGGTGATGCGGGGCGCGCCGAAGCTCTTGTCGAGCACCACGTTGCGGCCCTTGGGGCCGAGCGTGACCTTCACGGCATTGGCGAGGATATCGACGCCGCGCAGCATCTTGTCGCGCGCGTCGACCGAGAATTTGACGTCCTTGGCAGCCATTTGCGTAAATCCTTTTTATGCAGATCGGGGGCGCGCGTCAGGCGGCCTTCTTGCGGGGGGCGTCCTGGGTCAGTACGCCCAGAATGTCGCTTTCCTTCATGATGAGGAGATCGACGCCGTCGATCTTCACCTCGGTGCCGGACCACTTGCCGAACAGCACCCGGTCGCCAGCCTTCACGTCCAGCGGAACCAGCTTGCCGGCTTCGTCCCGCGCGCCGGGACCGACGGCGATGACTTCGCCTTTGCTCGGCTTCTCCTTGGCGTTGTCCGGAATGATGATGCCGCCGGCGGTCTTTTCCTCGGCTTCGAGGCGCTTGACGACGACCCGGTCGTGAAGCGGACGGAATGTCATGGGGAACTCCCTGATCCTTGACTGAAACGATCGATGGCCGGGCGCGAAATCCAGTCCCGACTCGCGAGCGAGATAAGGAGGCAGGGATGGCACGCAAGACCCTCGGGCGGAATTTTTAGCACTCAAGCCGGTCGAGTGCTAGCAGAACGCGCCGGCGGCGAGTGTGCAGCGGGCGGCAGGCTCTGCTGGCGGGCAAGTCGAAATCCCGCCAGGTATCTGAATTTAATGGGCAATATTCCATCGTTGATGCGGCCGGCGCGACGCGCAGGGTTAACCCTGCCTGCCGAATTCCGGAGCGGATCGCGCGCCGGTGGGCTTCGAATTCAGTTCGTGCCGCCGGTCTTGCGGGCCACGGTGTCGGAGGCCGGCTGCCCCGTATCGGCGGGCGCGTTGCGATAGGGCGGCCGGGGAATGCTGTTGTGGGCCGCGCGCAGGGCGGCGGACCAGCGTTCGCGCAGGTCGTGGAAGTAAGGCTCGCCGGGTTCGATCCGGTAGTCGAGTTCCGCCGCGCAGGCGTCGCGCCGCGCGATCATGATATCGATCGGCATGCCGACGCCGAGGTTGGAGCGCATGGTCGAATCCACCGACACCAGCCCGATCTTCAGCGCGTCATAAAGGTCGAGGTCGTGGGTGATCGCCCGGTCCAGCACCGGCTTGCCGTATTTATGCTCGCCGATTTGCAGATAGGGCGTGTCCTCGGTGCATTCGATGAAGTTGCCGGCCGAGTAGATCATGAACAGCCGCAGCGGGCCGCCCCTGATCTGCCCGCCGAACAGGAACGAAACGTCGTATTTGACGTCTGCCGCAACCATCGCCGGCCCCTCGACGGCATAGACTGCGCGGATGGCATGGCCCACACGCTGGGCCGCCTGGAACATCGTGGGTGCGTTCGTCAGCGTCTCGATCTCGCCGGTCTCCGGATTCGGCGTGCCTTCGATCAGCGTGCTGACGACGGACTGGGTCATGGACAGGTTGCCGGCGGTCGCCAGCGCCATGATATGCTCGCCCGGCTCGCTGAAGACATGCAGCTTGCGGAAAGTCGAGATATTGTCGAGGCCCGCATTCGTGCGCGTGTCCGCGATCATCACAAGGCCGTCGTGGACCAGAATTCCGCAGCAATAGGTCATGATTATCCGATCGCGACAGGGGCGGTTCGTTATAGCCGCGCCGCGCCGGCCCGAGCAACGGACAATGGCCTGCATATGGCGCCGTGCGTCGGAGGCGGCGGGCATCTGCCGGCAGTCCGCCGGAGTCTCGTCGGCCGGCTTGATGGGGCGCAGGCCAAAATGGCAGGATTCGGCCGGACAGACTCAATTTCCGCTCATTATCGGACCTCGCCATCATGCCAGCGCACATTCCGCCCGCCGAAATCGTCACAGCCGGCATGCTGGTGATCGGTGACGAAATCCTGTCCGGACGGACCAAGGACCGGAACATCGGCCACCTCGCGGAGACCATGACGGCGGTCGGCATCGACCTGCGGGAGGTCCGCGTGGTCGCCGACATCGAGGAGGAAATCGTTGCCGCTCTGAACGCCCTGCGGAGCCGCTACAGTTACGTTTTCACCACGGGCGGCATCGGGCCGACCCACGACGATATCACCGCTGACAGCGTCGCCAGGGCCTTCCAGGTGCCGATTGACGTGGACCCCCGCGCGGTCGCGATGATGGAGGCGCGCTTCCCCGGCCGGCCGATGAACGAGGCCCGGCTGCGCATGGCCCGCATCCCCGAGGGCGCCGAACTGGTGGATGCTGGGGGCATGGGCGCGCCGGGCTTCTGGATCGGCAATGTGATCGTCATGGCCGGAGTGCCCGGCATCATGCAGACCATGCTGGCCGGGCTGGTGCCGAAGCTCGCCAAGGGCGCGAAAATCCTCTCGGAGACTGTCCGGGCGGATGCCCGGGAGGGCGATATCGGCACGGAACTCCGCGCCGTCGCCGAGGCGCATCCGGATGTGATGATCGGCAGCTATCCTTTCACCGACGAGGGCGGCCCCAATACCAACCTGGTCATCCGCTCCCGCGATCCCATGCGGCTGGAAGCCGCGCGGACGGCGGTGGTGACGATGCTGGCGGAGGTCAAGGCGCGATGATGGCGGCCGCACCCGATGCCGGTCCGGAGCGGGAGCTGGTGGTCCGCGTCGTCGCCATGCCGCGCGACACCAATCCCGCCGGGGATATGTTCGGCGGCTGGATTCTCAGCCAGATGGACCTCGCGGCCTATCTGCATTCCCGCAAGCTCTCGGCGCACCGGGTCGTGACTGTCGCCATCGACAACATCGTGTTCCACCGCCCGGTCTATGTCGGTGACTGCCTCGTCTGCTACGCGACCACGGAGCGGATCGGCCGCACCAGCATCACCGTGAAGATCGAGGCGCTGGTGGAGCGGGCGGCGGGCCACGCCGAGGAAAAAGTGACCGAGGGCCGGTTCGTCTTTGTCGCCATCGGTCCAGACCGGCAGCCGGTGCCGCTGCTGGCCGACCCTTCGCCGGGCGGCGACGGGCCGGCCTGAGTCCCGTTCGGGCGGTTGCGGGCTGTTGACGGCCGCCGCTGGAAGCACGAGACCGCTTGCGGCGCCCGGCTTCTTCGTGCTGACACAGCCGGAAAGTGTCTGGATGCAGCAATGACTGACGAGCCTCATGACGGCGGGCTTCCGCCGAAAGCCTTTCCAGTGTCGTGGGATCAGTTCCATCGCGACGCCCGTGCGCTGGCCTGGCGGCTGGCGGGAGCCGGGCCGTTCGAGGCCATCGTCTGCGTCACGCGGGGCGGATTGGTGCCGGCGGCCATCGTCGCGCGGGAACTGGATATCCGGCTGATCGAGACCATCTGCATCGTCAGCTATCAGGGCCAGGTCCAGCAAAGCGAACTCAGCGTCCTGAAAGGGGTCGCAGAGAGCCTCAGCAGCGGCGGCGGCGAGCGGGTGCTGATCGTCGACGATCTGGTGGATACCGGCAAGACCGCGCGGGTGGTGCGCAACATTCTTCCGAAAGCGCATTTCGCCACGGTCTATGCCAAGCCCATGGGCCGGCCGCTGGTGGACACCTTCATCACCGAAGTGTCGCAGGACACCTGGATCTTCTTCCCGTGGGATACCGGGCTGGCGTTCCAGCCGCCGATCCGCGCCGGCGGAAGCTGACGGAGGCCGGCCTGATGGATAACGGCGGCGTGGTGCCCCCTGCCGGACTCGAACCGGCACGTCCGAAGGACTCAAGATTTTAAGTCTTGTATGTCTACCAATTCCATCAAGGGGGCAGTGCGGCCAGTTCTTAGCGGCAATCCCGCACAACTTGAAATCATTTCGAGCTGATTGGACGACGGCGGTCCGGATGGTATGGGTCGATGCGATATTCGCCCCCCGAACTGCCCGTTTCATCGAGGTGTCATGACAAGCATTCGCAAGCGGATCGTACCGGGCGCCGGGACCGTGGCGGCGCTGGCGCTGGCCGGGATGCTCGCCGGCTGCGCCTCGACGCAGAATGGCGGCGGCGAGGGGCTTGCGACCGTCTTCGCCGATCCGGGGGAGTATCGCTATTACTCCTGCGTCCAGCTTGCCCAGGTCCATCGCGCGCAGAGCCAGCGGCGCGCCGAATTGTGGGCGCTCATGGTCCGCGCCGAACGCGCGCCCGGCGGCGTGCTCGCCAGCACGGTGGCCTATCGCGGCGACTATCTCGCCACCACCGGCCGCCTGAAATACATCAACGAAGCCCGCCGCGACCGCGACTGCGACCGCGAGGATGCGCTGGAGGGACGGCCGCCGCTGGGCTCTCCTGCCGCGCGGGATGCCGGCCCCGCCGGGCCGAGAGCCTGATCTTGGGTTCGAGCCCGCGCCGCTGAAGCGGGCTGTTTGATGACGTGAGCACACCCCGGCCCGAGGCGCGGCTTCCGCCGTGTCGGGCACGGCACTGGCCGCCGCGCCCGACATAGCGATCGCCGGCGACTACAGTTCCACGCGCCGCAGCCGCAGCGCGTTGCCGACCACGCTGACCGACGACAGCGCCATCGCCGCCGCGGCGATCACCGGCGACAGCAGGATGCCGAAGGTCGGATAGAGCAGCCCCGCCGCGATCGGCACGCCGGCGGCGTTGTAGACGAAGGCGAAGAACAGATTCTGGCGGATGTTGCGCATGGTCGCGGCGGAGAGATGCCGCGCCCGCACGATGCCGCTCATGTCCCCGCCGAGCAGCGTGACGCCGGCGCTCTCGATGGCGACGTCCGAACCCGCGCCCATGGCGATGCCGACATCGGCGGCGGCCAGCGCCGGAGCGTCGTTGACGCCATCGCCGGCCATGGCGACCACGCGGCCCTGTTTTCGGAGCTTTTCCACCGCGGCGCTCTTGCCCTCCGGCAGCACATCCGCCTCGACCTCGTCGATGCCGAGCCGGCGCGCCACAGCCAGCGCGGTGGTGCGGTTGTCGCCGGTCATCATGACGATGCGCAGGCCGTCCTTCTTCAGGGCCTCGATCATGCCCGGCGTGGACGCCTTGACCGGGTCCGAGATCGCCAGCGCGCCGGCGGCCTTGCCGTCCACCGCGATATAGATCGCGGTCGCGCCGTCGCGGCGCATCTCGTCCGCGGCGGCGTCCAGCGCGGCGGTGCCGATGCCGGTCTCGCCGAGGAAGGCGCTGTTGCCGAGCACGACGCGGCGGCCGTTCACGGTGCCGAGCGCGCCCTTGCCGGTCGGAGAGTCGAAATCCGTAACCGGGTCGATGGTGAGGCCGCGCGCCTGCGCCGCCGCGACGATGGCGGTCGCGATGGGGTGTTCGCTGGCGCGCTCCACGGCGGCCGCGAGGCCGAGGATGTCCGCCTCGTCGAAGCCGTCCGCGACGCGGATCGCGGTGAGGGTGGGGCGGCCCTCGGTCAGGGTGCCGGTCTTGTCCACCACCAGCGTATCGACCGCCTCCAGCCGCTCCAGCGCCTCGGCATCGCGGATCAGCACGCCGTTCTGCGCGCCGCGCCCGACACCGACCATGATCGACATCGGCGTCGCGAGGCCGAGTGCGCAGGGGCAGGCGATGATGAGCACGCTGACGGCGGCGAGCAGCGCGAAGCTGAAGCGCGGCTCCGGCCCGACGCTGGCCCAGACGGCGAAGGCGGCCAGCGCCGCCACGATCACGGCCGGCACGAACCAGCCGGAGACCCGGTCCGCCATGCGCTGGATCGGCGCGCGGGAGCGCTGGGCGCTCGCCACCATCTGCACGATCTGGGACAGCAGGGTGTCGCGGCCGACCCGGGTGGCGGTCATCACCAGCGCGCCCGAGCGGTTGATGGTGCCGGCGATGACCTTCGCGCCGGGCTCCTTGGTGACGGGCATCGACTCGCCGGTGACGAGGGACTCGTCCACGGAAGAACGGCCCTCGACCACCTCGCCGTCCACCGGCACCTTGTCGCCGGGGCGGATGCGCAGGCGGTCGCCCGCCACGATGGCGTCGATGGCGATATCTTCCTCTCTGCCGTCGTCCCGGATCCGGCGCGCGGTCTTGGGCGCGAGGTCGAGCAGGGCGCGGATCGCCCCGGAGGTGGAGTCGCGGGCGCGCAGTTCCAGCACCTGCCCGAGCAGCACCAGCACGGTGATGACGGCGGCCGGTTCGAAATAAACCGCGACCGCGCCGTGGTGATCCCGGAACGCCGGCGGAAAGATGCCCGGCAGCAGGGTCGCCACCACGCTGTAGCCATAGGCGACGCCGACGCCGAGGGCGATCAGCGTGAACATATTCAGGTTGCGCGTGACCAGCGACTGCCAGCCGCGCACGAAAAACGGCCAGCCCGCCCACAGCACCACGGGGGTCGCCAGCGCGAATTGCAGCCACGCGGAGGTGCGGCCGTCGATGCCCAGGGCTATCACCCGCTCCATACCGATGATGTGGCTGCCCATCTCCAGCAGGAAGACCGGCAGGGCAAGCGCCAGCGCGATCCAGAACCGACGGGTGAAATCGGTGAGTTCGGGATTGGGGCCAGTGTCGGCGGAGGGCATTTCCGGCTCCAGCGCCATGCCGCAGATGGGGCAGGAGCCGGGACCCTCCTGCCGGATTTCCGGATGCATCGGGCAGGTGTAGATCGCGCCTTCGACGACCGGCTCCGGCTCGCGGGGCGAGAGATACTTGTCCGGGTCGGCGGCGAATTTGGTCCGGCAGCCGGCCGAGCAGAAGTGGAAGGTCGTGCCGCCGTGGTCGTGATGGTGCGGGGTCTTGGCCGGGTCCACCGTCATGCCGCAGACGGGGTCGAGGACCTTGTCCGCTGCCGGTTCGGGCGCGGCGTGATGGCCGCCGGAGCAGCAGGAGGGGGTCTGCGCAGTTTGGCTCATCGGGTGGTCCTCGGTCCTGTGGGTCGGGTCTGGCGCTTGATCTTTATACCCTGGGGGGGTATCTATTCTCCATGCAGAATGACGTCAAGAGTTCCTGTCTGAAACGGCTGAAGCGGATCGAGGGGCAGGTGCGCGGCCTCGCCGGCATGGTCGAGGACGACCGCTATTGCATCGACGTTGTGACCCAGATCGCCGCCGTGCGCGCCGCCTTGCGCAAGGTGGAGGAGGAAGTGTTGCAGGACCACGTTGCGCATTGCGTGGAGCACGCCATCCGCAGCGGGGATCAGAGGGAGCAGCGCATCAAGGTGGCGGAACTGATGGAAGTTCTGGCCCGCGCCGGTCGCTGATAATTCACTTTAAGAATGATATATTTGATTTTAATATCAGTATTTTATCAGATTATTCTGATAGATTAGATCATCATTCGATCCAGCGATAGATCCAGTCCTGCCGGGCCAGCAGGCGCGGCCCGTCCAGCATCCGCATGACGATATTCCGGGCGAGCGCCTCGGGACCGCCGAGGTGGTAGATGCGTCCCTGCCGCCGCGCGGCGGACTGGACTGCCGCCGTTCGCCGCTGCCTGAGCCGCTCATAGGCGCGCAGGCCGGCGGCCGGGTCGCGGTAGCCGGCGAGGGAGGTGGCGAGCACGGCGGCATCCTCGATGGCCATGCCGGCCCCCTGAGCGAGGAAGGGCAGCATGGGGTGGGCGGCGTCGCCCAGCAGGGTCGCCGCGTCGCGGCCCCAGACCGGCAGCGGCGGCCGGTCGTACAGTCCCCAGACCTGCCAGGCGTCTGGGATGTCCAGCAGGTCACGGAGCGCCCCGGCGGCGCGGACAGGCACGAAGGCCGCCTGCATCTGCTCCCGGGTCCGGGCGCTGCTCCAGCCCTCCGGCGCGCGGACGTCGGCGCGGATTGCCACGACATTCACCTCGCGGCCCTGCCGCACCGGGTAAGCCACCACATGGGCGTCGCGGCCGAGCCAGAGCGCGACCTCCATGCCGCGCAGACCCGCGGGGACCTGCGCCGCATCCAGCGTTGCCCGCCACGCCACCCGCCGGGCGAAGCGGGGCGGCTGCCGCCCGTGCAGGAGACTTCGGACTTCCGACCACAGCCCGTCAGCGCCAATCAGCGCCGTGCCCTGAAACGCGGCGGTGTCCGTGCGGCAGGAAACGCCGTCCGTCTCAAGGGCCATGCCGGTAACGCGCTGGCCGAGATGCAGCGCGATCCGCGGATCGCGCCCGGCCGCCTCCGCCAGCACGGCCTGAAGATCCGCGCGGTGGAGCACCCAATAGGGTGCGCCATGGCGCGCCTGCACGGCGGCGCCGAGGGGCACCCGCGCCAGCACGCTATTGGAGCGGGCGTCGCGGATGGTGACGCTGTCCGGCGTCGTGGCGACCGCGGCCAGCGCATCGCCGAGCCCGAGGGCGATCAGGACGCGGGTGGCGTTGGGAGACAACTGGATGCCCGCGCCGGCCGTATCGAGGCGTGGAGCCTGTTCCAGCAACGTGACATTGCAACCGGTCCGGGTCAGCGCCAGCGCGGCTGTCAGCCCGCCGATGCCGGCGCCGGCGACGATGACGGTGCGGGGAGGATCGTTCACGGCCACCTCCGCCGCCTGTCCGGCGGGTATGTCAGGCGGCGTCGCGCAGCGCGCAGTCGGCCGGGATGGCGTCGTGGGGATCGAGCTTCGGATTCAGCCGGTACAGCGTCGAGCAATACGGGCAGATGATCTCGTTCTCGTCGCCCATGTCGAGGAAGACATGGGGATGGTCGAACGGCGGCTTGGCGCCGACACACATGAATTCATGGGCGCCGATCTCGATGACCGGCACACCGGCGTCGTTGTGGAAATGGGGAACGATATGGTCCGCCATGGGAAAGCTGCCTTTGCGCGGCAGGAAGGGCGTGGCCTGCCGCCGGTTGTCGCTGCGTCGGGCCGGACCATATCCACCCAATTAACCGATTTCTAGAGCCTTTTCGGTTTTGATGGGATCTAGGCCGAGGCTCTATGCTTTTGATTTGCCGCGTTTTCTTCAAGCGCAACGATAGCCTTTCGCTTGGAGAAAAACGCCGGTTTCACCGGCTGGCCGGAAGGCGCGGCCGCCAGACGGGAGATGCAGGCCGTGAGGCGGGCGTTACGGTACCGGTCCGGCATGGAGGGCAGGCAGCGGCGTGTCGCGGTGCCGCTGCTGATCGCGCTCGCATTGGCCGGCGCGCTGGCATGGCTCGGCCCTCACGCCGTTGATGCCGGCCGGTGGCTGGCGATTCAGGACGATCCGGTGGCGCTGGCGGACCGGGAAGTGGCCGCCCGGCTCGACGCGGGAACCGCCATAACCGAGACCGAGGCTGCGCTGGCGGCGGACGACGCCGAGCTTGCCGCGAGCTTCGTCGAACTGGCGGACGAGCGAGGGCTTGCCATTCCGGACACGCTACGCCGGCGCGTCACGGAAGCGAACGGCGCGGCGGCCGTGGCCGGCCGCTCCGCCGGCAGCTTCGCGCAGGGCCTGATCACCGGGGAGCCGGAGGACCTGGCCGGCCTTGCCGGCACGCTGACCGGCGATCTGTTCGTGTTCGGCGACATTCGCGACGTGGTGCGGGAGGGCTCCCGTTTCGTGGCGGGACAGGAGGTGGACCAGCTCGTGCTCGGCCTTGCCGGCGTCGGCCTCGCGATCACCGCAGGCACCTATGCCACCCTCGGGGCGGGCACGCCGGCGCGGGTCGGTCTCACCGTCGCCAAGGCGGCGCGCAAGACCGGGCGTCTCAGCGCCGGCATGGCGTCGTGGCTGACGCGCTCCGTCCGCGAGGTGGTGGACTGGGCGGCCCTGCGCCGCGCCGCCGGCGAGGCGACGCTGGCGGACCCGGCGGCAGTGGCGCGGGCGACCCGCGCGGCGGTGAAGGTCGAGAAGGCGGAAGACCTGCTGCGCGTCGCCGGAGATGTCGGCCGCATTCAGGGCCGCGCCGGCACGCGGGCGGCGCTGGACGGCCTGAAGATCGCGGAAGGGCCGCGTGACGTCGCCCGGCTCGCGAAGCTGGCGGAGGCCAAGGGCGGCAAGACCCGCGCCATCCTCAAGGTCGCGGGGCGCAGCGCCATCGTGCTCACCAGCGGCCTGTTCAATCTCGTGAGCTGGGTGTTCTGGGCGCTGGCCTGCATTCTCGGCCTGTGCTCGTCCATGAAAGGCACCGCCGAGCGGCTGATGCTGCGGCATCTGCGGCGCAAGAAGGCGCGCCGCATGGCTGCGGCTGCCGCCGCCACGCAGATGGCGACTTACGTGCGGGCGTGATAGCAAGTCGCCCATGCCGAGCTTTTCTCACAACGATATCGATATCGCCTATCTCGACGAGGGTGAGGGCGAGCCCATCCTCCTCATTCATGGTTTCGCCTCCAACAAGGAGGTGAACTGGGTGCGGCCCGGCTGGGTGGATGTGCTGGTCAAGGATGGCCGCCGCGTCATCGCCCTCGACAATCGCGGCCATGGCGAGTCCTCGAAGCTGTATGAGCCGTCGGATTATCACACCGATCTCATGGCGGGGGATGTCCGCGCGCTGCTCGATCATCTGCGGATCGAAAGCGCGGATGTGATGGGCTATTCCATGGGCGCGCGCATCACGGCGTTTCTCGCGAAAGCCGCAACTGACCGCGTGCGCCGCGCCGTGCTCGGCGGTCTCGGCTATCATCTCATCGACAGCGTCGGCCTCAGCCCCAAGATTGCCGAAGGGCTTGAAGCGCCGTCGAGGGCGGACGTGACCGATCCGGAGGCCCATGTGTTCCGCAGCTTCGCGGAGCAGACCCGCTCCGACCTCAACGCGCTGGCCGCCTGCATCCGCGGCTCGCGCCAGCGCCTGTCGCCCGAGGAGATCGCCGGCATCGCCATGCCGGTTCTGGTCGCGGTGGGCACCAGGGACCGCGTGGCCGGCCCGGCCGCCCAGCTTGCGGAGGTGTTTCCGGACGGTGCGGTGCTGGATATTCCCGACCGGGACCACATGCTGGCGGTGGGCGACAAGGTCTACAAGCAGGGCGTGCTGGAATTTCTCCGCAGATAGTGGGATGGCTCCCCCGGCGGGACCATAAAGTCGCCGCCGCCGGTTGGAACGGCAGAATTTTCGCCTTATATCCTCGCGACGCGCCGGACATTCTTCGGAATATCCTCAGGCGACATCGTTTTTCTCCGGAGAGCGCCATGGCACAGCAATCCGCCCGGCCGACAGGAGCGTTGGACAAGGTCGACCCCGTCTGGGCGCGCATTCGCGTCGAGGCGGAGGAGGTCGTGCGGCGCGAGCCTGAACTTGCGACCTTCATCTATTCGACCATTCTGCACCACGACACGCTGGAAGCGGCGGTGGTCCATCGCATCGCGGAACGGCTGGACCGCCCGGACATTTCCGGCGAGCTGATCCGGCAGGTGTTCATGGATGGGCTGGCGCGGGAGCCCGCCATCGGCATGGCGTTCCGGGCCGATATCGTCGCCACGGTGGACCGCGACCCGGCGGCCGACCGGTTCCTCGACCCGGTTCTGTATTTCAAGGGCTTTCACGCGATCCAGACCCATCGGCTGGCGCACTGGCTGTGGCACCAGAACCGGCGCGACTTCGCGATGTATCTGCAAAGCCGCTCGTCCTCGGCGTTCCAGACCGATATCCATCCAGCCGCGCGCATCGGCCGCGGCATCTTCCTCGACCACGCCACCGGGCTTGTCGTCGGCGAGACGGCGATGATCGAGGATAACGTGTCCATGCTTCAGGACGTGACCCTGGGCGGCACCGGTAAGGAGGATGGCGACCGCCATCCCAAGATCGGCCATAGCGTGCTGATCGGGGCCGGCGCGAAAATTCTCGGCAATATCGAGATCGGCCATTGCGCGCGGATCGCGGCCGGCTCCGTGGTGCTCAAGCCGGTGCCGCCGAATTCCACGGTGGCGGGCATCCCGGCCAAGGTCATCGGAGAGGCCGGTTGCCCCGAACCGTCGCGCGCCATGAACCAGATGTTTTACGATACCAATCCGTGACGCAGCGATTGCGAGAGGGGAAGTTTCTGTGAACGCTCAGGATATCCGGAAGATCGACAGCTATCTCAAGCGGCTGTTCAACAACAAGTCGGTGCGTGTCGTGGCGCGCCCCAAGAAAGACGATTCCGCCGAGGTCTATGTCGGCGAGGAGTTCATCGGCGTGATCTTCGTCGATGACGAGGACGACGACCGCTCCTTCAACTTTCAGATGGCCATTCTGGAGACCGACCTCGAAGAGCTGTGATCTCGAAGCCATCCAGCGCATGAAAAGGCCGCCGGCTGTGAGAGCCGGCGGCCTTTTTGTTGTCCTTGGGCGGGTCTTAATGCGGATGCGCGCGGATCGACTGAACGAGCTTCTCGATCGTGGCGGCAGTCTCCTGCCAGTCGTCCAGCCAGTCGCGCGGGAAACGGATCGTGATGTCGGCCTCGCCGATACGTTGCTCATGCAGGCAGGTGCCCGGCACACCGCCGGCGGCAGGCCGGGTGCAGCGCACGGCAAAGGCATCTGGCCGGTCCGCCTCGATGATGTAATCCTCGCCGCGATACGGCGTATCGTCCCGGAACGGGATGAGGATCAGGCCGCCGGGGCCGGCGCTTCGCTCCGCCGCGACATAGCGCGGATAGATCGTGCGCCGGCGCTCCTGCGGGGACAGCGTGCCGGCAACGGCCGCGATAGTCATGAACACGCGGTCCGGCGCGCGGATCTCCTCCAGCGGCGTCTCGCTACTGATGCTGGTCTGGGCCGCCGCATCCGGCGGCGCGAGGGAGGGCCACATGAAGGTCAGGTCCATCCGCGCATGGTTCCCGGGATTGCGCTGGACGGACTGGCGGATCGCGGCGGGGGGAATGTTGAAGCCGACGCCGCCGACGGTGACGGGAAGGCTCGGCGCATCCTGGGCGACCAGAGCGCTCGGCCAGCGCGGCCAGAACACATAACCCGCGAAACCGATCGCGCAGACCGCGGCGGCGATCAGCAGGATCAGCGGCAGGACCAGCCATGGGCTGGATGTCGCACGGCGCCGGTGGTTATGGCGGGGAGCTTTGGCCGGCGGCATTCAGGCAACCACATTAGCCACATTCTTGCGGCGATATCGGAGCGGCGGCAGGCCACACGATTCGCGCTTCCGCGTCCACCACTCATACGGCGCAGCTTTGCGTTGATTTCGGCGGGAAGATGACGCCTATTGGCATGCCGCTCGGAGGATGTTCAGGATGCGCAGCATAGTGGTAGCCGGTTCCGTTCTTATGACCACGATAGCAGCAGGTCCGCTCGCTCTGGCGGCGGACTATCCCGTTTCCCAGCAGCGCGCCGCGCGTCAGGTGGCGAGCGAGCATCATGTGCGCCGGGAGATCGTCGAGGTGCAGCCGTCCTGCTACGTGCTGGACAAGGCATTTGAGGCGAATCGGCCGACCATGCCCAGCCGGCAGCATGTCTATCCCTTCTATGTCGAGCGCCGGGTGCCGTGCGATCCACGGGATCGCCGGTTCCGCTAACAGGGCCGCGCCGGGCCGTGTGTTTACCCTAAATTAAGGATGTGCTGGCGCCTGGCCGCTTCCGGGAGAACAATGTCGCGCGTGTCGTCGTTGGGATCGCGCCATGACCCTGTTTCCGCTGTCGCCTGGGGCGCTTGAATCCTTCGCCACCGTCGCGCTCGGCTTTGCCGTCGCGGGCGTGCTGGCGACGGGCTATCAGCTTGTTGCGCGCCGGCCGGCGAGCTTCGCACTGCTGGAGCAGGCTCCCCGCGGAGGAGCTTTCGCGGCGGTGCCGTTCCTCGTCTTTGCCGCGCCCTTCGTGATCATGCGCGCCACGCTTTGCGCCCCCAGTGCGGGCGACTTCCGGCGCTTCCAGCTTGTGATGGGAACGACGATCTTCGCCAGTTGCTGGAGCCTGATGTCCGGCACGGCCGTGACGATGCTCGCGCGCCCGCTGATGAGCTTTGTCGCAGGCGGATAAGCCGCCGCCACCGCCACTGAAACACTCGCAAAATACGCCGCGCCATGGCAGTTTCCCGGCCGAACGGGGGAAGCATTTTCATGGCGATTTACGAGATCGACGGGCGCAGCCCGGAGCTGCCGGCGGATGGCCGCTACTGGATCGCGGACAGCGCCGATGTCATCGGCAGTGTCCGCCTCAGGCAGGATGCCAGCGTCTGGTTCGGCGCGGTGCTGCGCGGCGATAACGAATGGATCGAGATCGGCGAGCGGTCGCAGATCCAGGACAACGCCACCGCCCATACGGACCCGACATTCCCGCTCACCATCGGCCCGGATTGCGTGATCGGCCATAACGTCATCCTGCACGGCTGCACCATCGGCGCGAATACGCTGATCGGCATGGGCGCGGTGGTGATGAACGGGGCGCGCATCGGCGCCAATTGCGTGGTCGGCGCGGGTGCGCTGATCACCGAGGGCAAGGAGTTTCCGGACAATTCGCTGATCGTGGGTTCGCCCGCGCGCGTGCTGCGCCCGACCGACGAGGCGGCCCACGCCATGGTCGCGTTCGGCGCGGCTTCGTATGTGAAGAAGTCGCAGCTCTATGCGCGCGCGCTCAAGCGTCTCGGCTGAGGCGGAGACTCAGCCGAAGTAGCGGCCCGCGGTGCCGAGGGCGATCGTGATGAGGCCCAGCGGCAGGTTGACGGCGATGATGCCGCGAATGCGGTTCAGGCGCGCCGCGGCGGCCGGCCAGTCCTGCCCGTCCACCGCGCGCTTGAAGGCGAGCCATGGGCCGTGGAACAGCCAGGCGAACAGTCCCATCATCACAAGCCCGGTGCCGTTCATGAGATGGATATGCAGTCCTGCGTTCTTGAAGCCGCCGAACACCGCGAAGATCATCCAGTAGCCGGTGGCGAGCAGCAGGATCACGGCAGCCCAGACCCAGGGGAAGAAGCGGCCGAATGTGCCGCGCATCAGCCGCAGCCGCTGCGGCGGCTCCAGCAGCCCCAGCGAGGGCCGCAGGCAGAGATAGACGACGAACATGCCGCCGACCCAGACCACTGCGCTGAGGGCGTGGAGGATGATCGCAAGCGGCATCAAGGCGGTGGCGTTCACGGGACAGTCTCCGGGATGGATGAACGGCGGATATGGCCGCCGGACGTATCGCTGCCGCAACTATAACCACACGGCGTCGCACATTCGCGCGTCTTTCACCGTCTTGCCACGCTGCAAGACGTCGCGCGCGTCGTTCAGCGTCGATGCGCTTGTCGCCCGGGCATCGGAATGCCGGCGTGACGGCGAGGAATAAAAAAGGCGACCGGCCCCGGGGAAGGCCGGCCGCCCGTGACCCGGTTCTGGGACGGGGGAGGGGAGTGTGACCGGATCACGTGTCTCTAGGGGTGTCCTTGTCGTTGGCGCCGGCACGGGCCGGCGGGTTCAGCCGTAGGTCAGCGCGAGCTTGCGGTGGCGACTTCCGGACGGCTGTCGCCGAGCGAGACCCACACATTCTGGTCGGTCTGCGACTGCCGCTTCACATAGCGATAGCCGGTGTCGGACCACAGCAGGATTTCGTCGTTCTGGTTGTCGAGAATGAACTCGCCCTTGTCGGTGCGCACGGTGAGCACGGCATGGCCGTCGCCCCGAGTGTCGCGCACCACGGTGATGAGCAGCGCCTCGCGCGGCCAGCCGGCCTGGATCAGCATCTTGCGCTTGAGCAGGACATAGTCCTCGCAATCGCCATAGCCATCGTCCGGATAGGACCACTTCTCGACCGTGTTCCAGTGCTCCAGGTCGGTCATGGGCTTCACGTTGGTGTTGACCCAGGCGTTGATGCTGGAGAGATCCCGCCAGGCTCTCTTCGTCAGCACCACGTCGCGCGCGGCGGTGCGGCCGGCGGTGCATTCGCTGCGATTCTCGGCGCAGAATTCCACCCAGCCGATCGGCGCCCGCGAGGCTTCCCCGACCGCCACATAGAGCGGCCGCTCCGCCGCCGCCGGCGCGATGAAGGCGATGAGCAGCGCCAGTGCGCCGCCCCATCTCATCGCCAGGCTTTTGCCCGTTGTTGTCATTATACGCCCCAGTCCCGTTTGACTGGAGCAATGTGGCAGGGATGCTTTGAGTTGCCGCTAAGTCGCCATAGTTGTTTTGAGCAATGCTTGAGTAAAACCGGAAACCATTTGCGCGATTACTTTGAATAGAATTTGATTCAAATTTTACGCATCGGTTTTAGGCGCGCAGCCCGGTGCCAAAACCAAAAGGCCCGCATGGCGGGCCTTGGACGGGACGGACGGGGAGAGGGGCTTTAAGTTTTGCGCCGGAAAGGTCCGTGCGGCATGGCGTTTCGGGGCGAAACGGCACAAGGAAATCCCGCGGATGGCGCGCGTATGGCGGCCGGCGCGGTTACGTTTCGGTCACGCTGTCTTCGACAAAGTCCGGATGCTGAAGCCGCGTGAACTCCACCGCGATGCCTTCCTCCAGATGGCGGACGACACGGGCGGGCACTTTGCCGAGACTCACCAGCATGCCGATCTCCGGCCGGATGGTGACGGCGAGGGCGGCGCCGGAAAGCGACAGGTCGATCAGCCGGCCCGTGATCTGCTGGCCATCCGCAAGCGTGAGCCGCGCCGCGGTTCTTCCCGGCATGGTGCGGTCGTGGCGGCGATCTTCCGGAAGATCGAGGATTTCCCGGTTGGCGAGCCAGGTGAGCTGGGCGGCCAGCTTGTCGCGCTTGCGCGGCGTTGCGAGGATCGTCATCGCAAAGCCGTTGTCGATGTGGCGCGCGATGCGCCCTTCGAGACGGCCGAGGTGATCGACATAGGCGATCACCCGCTCGCCGATCTCCCCGATGACCGGCGCGATGATGGCCAGTCCGCCGGGAGAGATGTCACGCACCTGACAGGGGAATTCGCGGCGATCCTGCAACATGTAGCGGCCGAGCAGGTTCACCGCCACGCGCTGGTGACGGCGGCGCTCGCTCGCTGAGCTTGATGTGACAGGGGCTTTTTGCGCGAAGGTCATGCGTAACCGCTGCCTGGGAGTGTTCCGCTTGGCGAACACCCTAAGGCTGCATTGTTAACGGTGTGTTTAACGGTGTCATGACCGTTAACTTTATCGCTCAGGTTTGTCGTCCCCCATCATAAACGATGAAATTGCGCCGCCGCCGGTCGCTGTCGCCGGGGGGTGGGGGCGGGAGCCGGTCTTGGGCAAAGCGCCTCTTGAGGTGCAGCGCGGGTCCCGTGAGGATTCGCTCGAACGGGCGCGGCTGGGGTCCGATGGCGAAGAGCGGCCGTCGCGGGTCGATATGAGCGCCCACGAAACGGAAGCCCTCAAGCATCAACTGCGATGCCGGCCGCGCGCCGGACCAGTAAGGCACGGGGCCGGAAATGGCCAGCGCGCCCAGCATGCGGCTGCCGACATGGCCGTCGTGGCGCAGCGGAAGCAGAAGAAACTCGACATGTGCCGTGCCGCCGCCGGCGGCTGGCGCTTCACTTGCCGCCGCGGTGGCGGCCCCGACCACGCCGACGCGGTCCTCGGCCACCGAGGCCAGCATGACATCCAGCTCCTCGCGGCTGGCGGTGTGCCAGAGCCGGACGAAATCCTCGCCCTTGAGTTCACGGCAGAACAGCGCACAGACGCGGGTGCCGGCGAGCCTGAACAGCGCCGGCCGGCCCGGGCCGCCGGCGAGGATGAAGGTATCCGCCAGCGCGCTCCGGATTGCGCCGGGATCGATCGCGTCCCGGTCGGGTGCGGCCTGCGAGCCGCGCTGCCGATCCCAGTGGTCGAAGACCTGGCGGATGGCCGGATGTCTCATCTCCACGCCGTGTCCCTGTTGTCGCGCGCCGGCGCAGAATCCGTCCCCCGATGGGACGACTCGGCAGCGGCCACGTCTCATGACAGGGACAGAGCAGGCGGCGTGCCTTGACAACCGCAGGGGATCGACCGTCCCCGGTTACGTTTAGGTAAGGTTAACAAATCTGATCCTGGGCGGCTGGGCGCTTGCTCCGCTGCGGCATCCGCTTTATGTCGCGGCCAGCCAATTGCGGAAGAGCCCGGTGGAACCGACCAGACCTGCCGTTTCGGGACGTGAGCCCGTTCTGAACGTTCCGGCGGTGATTCTGGCTCTCATCCTGGCCTTTGTCGCCGTCCATGTGCTGTTCTGGATGGTCCTGCCGGAGCGGGAGGCCACGGCCTTTCTGCTCCGCTTTGCCTTCATTCCGGCCCGCTACGATCCTGCCGCGATCCCGAGCGGCATCCTTCCGGGCGGCAGCGGTGCTGATATCTGGACTTTCGTCACTTACGCTTTCCTGCACGCCGACTTCAGCCATCTCTTCTTCAATTCCGTCTGGCTGCTGGCTTTCGGTTCTCCCGTGGCGCGGCGCTTCGGAACGCAGCGGTTTCTGGTTTTCTTCGCGGTGACGGCGGCGGCCGGCGCGGCGCTGCATCTCGCGGTCCACCCCGGGGATTTCGTTCCGGTGGTCGGGGCGTCGGCCGCTATCTCGGGCGCGATGGCGGCGGCGCTGCGGTTCGTCTTCCATGGCGGGGGTCCGCTCGGCCTGCTGCGGCCGGGCCTGGATGGCGGCTCCTATGCGGTTCCGGCGCAGCCCTTGCGGGAGAATCTGCGCGACAGTCGCGTGCTGCTGTTCGTGACGGTCTGGTTCGGCGTCAACATCGTGTTCGGTCTGGGCGGCATCGGCGTGCAGGAAGAAGGTCAGACGGTCGCGTGGATCGCCCATATCGGTGGTTTTGCGGCGGGACTTCTACTATTCCCGATGTTCGATCCCGTCGGCCGCGATTGACGCGCGCGGAGCGCGGGTTTGGTTCCATTCTGCGGCCTGCGGAATTGCAGGCCAGCATTCGCGCGCATGCATTGGCACGCGCGTGCGTTGTGTTAGCATCCCAATCAACTTCCGTATGTTGACGTGAGACGGAAGGACAAGGGAGGCAAACATGACCGTGAAGGTTATTCTTGGCGAGAAGGGCCGCGATGTTGTGACCATTGCGCCATCGGCCACTCTTCAGCAGGCCGCTTCGCTCATGACGGCGCGCCGCATCGGAGCGCTTGTCGTGCTCGGCGCCGACCAGCGCGTGGTCGGCATCATCTCGGAGCGGGACATCGTTACGGAAATCGCTGAGCGGGGCGCGGCAACGCTCGATGAGCCGGTGTCCGGCTGCATGACGCGTGAAGTCATCACGGTCTCGGAGACCCTTGCGACGGAAGAACTGATGGAGGTCATGACGCAGCGCAAGGTGCGCCATCTGCCGGTTCTCGAACACGAACGGCTGGTGGGGATCATCTCCATCGGAGACGTCGTCAAGCGGCGCGTCACCGA
>Ga0182745_1001932_pt1 | contig 19153 bp, 19 predicted proteins | sample eDN3rd30CKraftBY_FD_128523 | JGI IMG/M metagenome (GOLD analysis project Ga0182745, IMG submission 128523) | Enriched backyard soil microbial communities from Emeryville, California, USA - eDNA 3rd pass 30_C Kraft BY (version 2) (version 2) | ecosystem: Environmental > Terrestrial > Soil >...
ATCTCTTTATCAATACAACGATAAAATGAAAGATTACCTCCATCGATATAAATTCATGCATGATGTGGTACTTGCGAAAGTATTTCGAAATCAGATACGACAAAATCTATATAAGCGCAGAAAAACCATTGTGCCAATCCCCATTCATCCCGACAAGCTGAAAGATCGTACCTTCGCACATATCGATGAGCTATTAAAAGCAGCGGATATTCAATTTCATCATTATCTAGAAAAAATCACAATTGAATCTCAAGCCGAAAAGTCACGTGAAGAGCGAATCAATACCTCACAATTATTTGAGTTGAAGCCAAATGTGAATGTGAATAATAAAGAAATTCTACTTGTAGACGATATAGTAACTACAGGAACTACTATTGGACATGCTCAGAAGATACTTATGCAAAATGGTGCAAAGTCTGTTAAGGCATTCACGTTAATTAGAGGGTAAACTTCGGCTGCGTTGTATGAAAGTTTATAAAAATCGTGAACTGCATTTACTTTTTTAATATCCGATAGTAGCATTTAAATCAATATAGAAATAAATCGAAAACTTAAATAAGGTTGAATCAATCGGGGGATCCTAATGGCTGAAATTCGAAATTGTCCAAGATGTGGCGAGTTTTTTAACTATACTGGTGTAAGAGATGTATGTCATAAATGTGCTCAAAATGAAGAAGAATTGTATCAAATTGTTTATCGCTTCCTTAGAAAACGCGAAAATCGTGCAGCAACAGTAGAACGAATCGTTGAAGCGACTGGCGTAGAGGAAGAAATGTTATACAAATGGGTTCGTAAAGGACGCTTGCATCCAGCTGTATTTCCTAACTTAGGTTATCCTTGCGATAACTGTGGCCGTTTAACGACTAAAGGAAAACTTTGTGAACCATGTACATCAGAATTAAAGTCTGACCTTAGAACATTTGAAGCAGCACAGGAGTTTCGTAAAGAAATAAAAGAGAGAGAAAGAATGACTTACCTAGCTGAAAAACGAGATAGATAACAAATAATAGCTTACATGAAGGACAAACTTTCACTGTTTAATGAACTTGAAAGTGGTAAATCCTGAAATGTAAGCTTTTTTGATTAAACGTAATATGATCGAACCGTAAATTTTGCATATTTTATTGTTAACATTTTTGTGAACTTGCCGAAATAAATAATAATGAAAAAATATGAAGGGAGGGGTAATTGTGAAAATTACTTCTTATGGCGTAAATAACGTAAATCCATACAATAAACAACAACAAAAACTGAAATCTGCAAATAGCAGTTCATCTTTTGCTGACAAAATTGAAATTTCTTCTGCTGCAAAGGAAATGCAAGTGAATTCAACTGTCTCTACTGAACGAGCAGAAAAAGTTCAAGCCATTAAAGAACAAATCGAATCTGGCACGTATAAAGTGGATGCACGTAAAGTTGCTGAAGATTTATTGAAATACTACCGTAGATAATAACAAAAGGAGTTCAACTCAATGCCAGTACAACCAATCATTGAAACATTAGAAAAACTTGAAAAAGTGCATAGAAGTTTGCTTGAATTGGCCCTTCGAAAAACGGAAGTAGTGAAAAAGGGTGACATGGCTGAACTCGACCAAATATTAAAAAATGAACAATCACACGTAGCAGCAATCGAAACAATCGAAAAACAGCGTCAAGTTTTGGTAACGGATTACCTAAAATCGAAAGGAATCGATTTCTCTGACACTCCAACTGTTGCAGATGTGATCGAAGCTGCTAATTCTGAAACTGAACGTGAACAATTAGAACAAGTTCGTGAACGATTAGTACAAGTGGTTGGCGAACTAAAGAGCCAAAATGATTTAAATCAAAAACTGGTCTATCAATCACTACAATTCGTCAACATGACACTCGAAATGGTACGCCCACGCGAAACACAAATCAATTACTCTGGTAATGAAGTAAAAGGGCAAAATAAAACACCAAAAAGATCGATTTTTGATTCGCAAGCATAAGAGTGTGCGATATTAAATCGTACACTTCAATACATAGAAGAACTTAAGACTCTATTTTAAAGGAGGAGACACGATGCGCTCCACATTTATGGGTTTAGAAGCAAGTAAACGAGGTCTATTCACACAGCAAAGTGCTTTATATACAACAGGACATAATATCTCAAATGCAAATACGGAAGGGTATTCTCGTCAACGTGTAAATATGCAACCTACGTTAGGTTACCCTGGCATTGGACTGAATGCGCCAAAAACTGCGGGTTTCATTGGAACTGGTGTTCAAGCTTCAGCGGTCGAACGAATTCGAGATTCATTTGTCGACAAACAATTTAGACAAGAAACAAATAAGCTTGGTTATTGGGAAGCAAGATCGAAATCTATTACACAAATGGAAGATATCTTAAATGAACCTTCTGATTATGGATTATCAAAAGCGATGGATGAATTTTGGAATTCCCTACAAGACTTAAATGTAAATCCTGAAGATGGTGGAGCACGTGCGGTAGTGGTTCAACGTGGAATTGCAGTTGCAGATTCATTTAACTACATGTACAACTCTATTAAACAATTAAGAGATAACGCAGGAGAAGAAATTGGGATCCTGTTAGAAGATGCTAACTCGATTTTAGAGCAAATTGCTAGTATTAATGAACAAATAATGGCCGTTGAACCTAATGGTTATATGCCAAACGATTTATATGATGCACGTGACAATTTAATTGATCAACTTTCATCATACTTCCCGGTTGAAACAAAGAAAGTAGAATCTGGAGGAAACGCATTAGATCAAGCTGAAGGTTCATTAACGGTTTTCTTAAACTTAAATGGAAAACAAGTAAAACTTGTTGATGGAAATCAATTTGCTCAACTACGTAACTCAGGTCCGAGTGATCCGGATGGAGTTACTCCAACTGATAAAATTACAGGTTTACATATAGTAAAAGTCAATGCTGATAAATCTGAAACTCATTTAAATGAAGATTGGACTCAAACAGGTACACAAACGGATTATGATATCAATTTATTTAATAATCTAGGGAAGTTTAAAGGTTTAGTAGATTCATATGGATATGAAACAACAGGTGTGACAAAAGGTTTATATCCTGAAATGTTAGAGAAATTAAATACAATGGCAAAAGAATTTGCTAATGAGTTTAATAAAATACATCGTGATGACCCAAATAATGATGAAGGACGTACATCTGATTTATATGGTAATCCGGGTGAGGATTTCTTTGTTTCAAAAGATAATTCTGGTAACATCACTGCAGGAAACATTTACGTTTCGGATTCGCTTATTAAAGATCCAAACAAAATTGCTGCTTCCAACTCAGTTGGAGCAGAACCAGGTAACGGTAAAAATGCGCTAAACCTTGCAAATGTTAAGTTTGCAACAATTGCAGCACTTGATGATGTAAGTGTCCAAACTTATTTTGAAGGGTTAATTGGTCAACTTGGTGTAGATGGTCAACAAGCTTATCGGTTAACATATAATGCACAAACACTTCAACAAGCCGTTTTGGAACGCCGTGCATCTGTTAGTTCAGTATCGCTAGACGAAGAAATGACAAATATGATTACATTCCAGCAAGCTTATAACGCAAGTGCTCGTATGATTACAGTGATAGATGAAACCTTAGATAAAATCATCAATGGGATGGGCCGCGTTGGATTATAGTTAGGAGGCAACTAATATGCGTGTAACACAATCTATGCTTTCAGGAAATATGCTAAAAAATTTATCAAACAGTTACTCCAAACTTGGTAAACTTCAAGAGCAAATTAATACAGGAAAAAAAGTAAATCGCCCTTCAGATGACCCTGTGGTAGCTATGAAAGGCATTGGCTATCGTACACAGCTAAATAATGTCGAGCAATTCTCAAGGAATATTGGGGAAGCTTATAACTGGTTAGATACTACGGATGATACGTTTGATAAGGTAGGCTCTGCTCTACAGCGTGCAAATGAATTAATGGTTCAAGCTTCATCGGACACATCAACTCCAGAGGACCGCGAAAAAATTGATGCTGAATTACAGCAATTACAAAAACATATTCAATCTCTTGCCAACACAAAAATTGGTGATAAATATATTTTCAGTGGTACTAAAACGACTACTGCACCTTACAATAACGATAATGGTGGCTATACGAATAATTTGAGTGATAATGCTTTTGGGAAAACAATTGAAATAGAAGTCTTTGATGGCATTAATATGCAGATTAATACTACACCTCTAAATTTATTTAAGAATATAGACGATGTGTTTGAAGATATAAGTAGTAAAATTACCAATGGTGCAACTGCAGATGAGTTGTCTTCATTAATTACTTCAATTAATAATAATATGAACGAACTACTTAAAACTCGTGCTGATATCGGTGCTCGTCAAAATCGCGTAGAATTAATGGATGCACGACTTCAATCCCAGGAAGTAATTGCTACTGAACGTATGTCCGAGAATGAAGATATAGATTATGAGAAAACGATAACAGAAATGATTACACAAGAATCTATTCACCGTGCTGCTTTATCAGTCGGATCACGTATAATTCAACCAACATTAGTAGACTTCATCAGTTAATGAAGAGCGTTTGGACATATTGTTCAAACGCTTTATTTAAAGGGGGAGCAAGTGTGAACATCCCAAAACTTCAACTTCAATCAACAAAAGCTCATATCGAGCTTAATATTCAAAAGCCCGTACAAGAAATACAACAACCAAAAGCTAATCTAGACCTACAACAGCCAGCAGCGATTCTAACTATTAATACAACAAAATCTAAGCTTTCCATCGACGCCTTTGAAGCAAGAGAAAGTATTGGGCATAAAAATACAAGAAGTCGAACGGCTGAGATGGCTCAGCAAGGTATACAAGATGTGTTAGAGGGGACTGCACGAAGAGCACAAGAAGGAAATGATTTAATGCGTATCGAAAATGGTGGAAATCCAATTGCTGCCCACGCTAAAACTAATGGAAGACAACCATATTCAAGTTTAAATATTAAATTTATTCCACAAGCTGATAGTGTAAACATTAACTATGAACCAGGACAGGTTGACATTAATGTAGTACCTCAAAGAGTAATCAATAATACAACAATTAATAAACCAATACACAGCTACACACCAGGTAAAGTAAATGTAGAAATATTACAATATCCATCCTTAAAAATTGACTGGTTAATCTAATAGTAGGAGTGCAAAAAAATGAATATACATACTTCATATTTGGGAGAAATCACAATTGACCCAACTGAGATTCTTAATTTTGAGCATGGTATCCCAGGATTTGAGGAGGAGAAGTCTTTTATTTTATTACAGCTAGATGAAAATAGTATCTTCCAAATTCTCCAATCTATAAAAACAAAAAGTCTTGCGTTTATCTTAACAATCCCCTATGAACTTGTTACTGATTATAATTTTGATATAGATGAAGCTACATTGAAATCATTAGAAATAAAAAATGAAACAGAGGTCGCTGTTTTTTCAATCGTATCTTTAAAGGATACAATAGCAAACAGTACAGTGAATCTAAAAGCACCGATTGTTATAAACACAAGCAACAAAAAGGCAAAACAAGTCATATTAGACAATGATCACTTTGCAATTCGTCACAAACTTTCTTTTGAAAGTGTAAAGGGGTGATTCAATGTTAGTGTTATCCCGTAAAGTTGGCGAAACAATTTGGATTGGTGATGACGTGGAGATTGTCATTTCTGAAGTAAAGGGCGAGCAAGTGAAAATCGGTATACGGGCACCACGAAATATAGAAGTCGTTCGTGGAGAACTTCGACAAGATATTTCGGATTCGAATGCAGAAGCAGTTATTAAAAGCTTTGAGTTATTAAAAAATATGAAGAAATAATGGAAATCGCTTAGATAGATCATTCTGCTAGGCGGTTATTTTTTGAATTTTTTTATTTAGGCAATGAAAAATCTGCAGATCATAATGCTTGTAGCTAAAATACCCTATTTGGTAAAAAATATTTGCAAAAAATATTAATAAAACTATTAAAGAAATAATAGTTCAACCGATATTATTAATGTAAGCAAGAGCACATGTACCGGCCGGCTTGTAGCTCTGACTACATAAAAAATCTTGCTCACAAGGACGTGAGCCAAACATTCCAAGGAGGAAATTATAATGAGAATCAATCACAATATCGCAGCTCTTAACACACACCGTCAATTAAACAATGCAAACAATGCACAATCTAGTTCAATGGAAAAATTATCATCTGGTCTTCGTATTAACCGTGCTGGTGATGACGCAGCGGGTCTTGCTATTTCTGAAAAAATGCGCGGACAAATTCGTGGCTTAGATATGGCTGCTAAAAATGCACAAGATGGTATCTCTTTAATCCAAACAGCTGAAGGTGCATTAAATGAAACACATGCAATTTTACAACGTATGCGTGAACTAGCGGTACAAGGTGGTAACGATACAAATGTAACTGCTGACCGTGAAGCGATTCAAGACGAATTAAATCAATTAATGTCTGAAATCGATAGAATTGCAACTACTACACAATTCAATACTCAAAACCTGTTAAGTACTGCTAGTGGCTTTAAAGCTACTCTTCAAATAGGAGCAAATGAAGGTCAAATTATTCAAATCCAAATTTCTAATATGAATACAACTGGACTTTCATTAACAGGTATCTCTGTAAAAGATAATTCAACAGCGAGCAGTGCAATTTCAACTATTAATAAAGCAATTGAGTCAGTATCTAAACAACGTTCAAAACTTGGTGCTTACCAAAACCGTTTAGACCATACTATCAATAACTTAAATACATCTAGTGAAAACTTAACTGCTGCTGAATCACGTGTTCGTGATGTTGATATGGCTAAAGAAATGATGGAACAAACTAAGAGTTCTATCCTTGCTCAAGCATCTCAAGCAATGCTTGCACAAGCTAATCAACAACCACAAGGTGTATTACAATTACTTCGTTAATATCAAACCAATAATTACTAATGATTTTACAAAAATATCGTGCTTAAATTTTAAGTACGATATTTTTATTAAAATCATTAATTCATAAGGAGCAACATGATGAAACCTTCTATTTCCCTTTGTATGATAGTTAAAAATGAAGAAAAAGTACTTAACCGATGTCTAACTTCTGTATCAAAATTTGTAGATGAAATAATAATAGTAGATACGGGATCATCGGACAATACAAAAAAAATAGCTTCTGAATATACTTCTAATATTTATGATTTCAACTGGATAAATGACTTTTCTGCAGCTAGAAACTTCGCTGCTTCAAAAGCGAGTGGAGAATGGATATTAGTATTGGATGCAGATGAATATGTTGATGAAGAAAATTTCCAAAGTTTTATTTCTGAATTGACAAAAGATAATGGTATATATGATGCATATACAGCCAAAATTCTAAACTTTTCAGGCAATTTCGGTGAACATTTAATTCAAAATCTTCATGACCGAGTATATAAAAACAACGGTGAAATTAGTTATTATCGTAAAATTCATGAACAATTTAAAAATAATGATAATACACCTGTAAAAACTAAAAACTCTAGTTTGCTTATATTTCACTCTGGTTATCTAAATAGAACCGTAAAGGAAAAAGAAAAGTCTGAAAGAAATAAAGAATTATTGGATTTAGAAATGATGGGTGAAAATAATAAAGACTTTGACTATTTTAACTTTGGAAATGAATATTTTTCTATGGGTAAATATTCAGAAGCATTAGAAGCATATTTAAAGGCTTATAAATATAAACGAGATTTTCGCTTAGCTTGGGTATCGACCACTCTTATTCAAATCATTATATGTCTTATTAATCTAAAAAGATATAATGAGGCACTGTCTGTATTAATTGATGCCGAAAATATATACGAAAATTCTCCTGAGTTTTTATATTTAAAAAGTGAAATTTATTTCCAAAGAGGCCAACTAGATGATGCAAAATCAGTCTTGTTGGAATTAGTTAATAATCCAATTAAATATTCAGATATTATTATTAGACCAGATTTGAAAGATCAAAAGCCTCATAACAGATTAGGACAAATATTCCTATATCAAGAGGATTATAATAATGCGATATATCACTATACAAGTGTATTAAATTTGAACAACAATCATAGCGAAAGTGTTGAAAAGGTTATTACAATTTTAGATAAGTTTTACCCAACAGATGAGATTATAAGTTTTTTGAATTCAAACCACTTAATAAATAATATAAACATAAGTACCTTTGCTAAAGCTTGTTTTGATATTGGAAATATTAACCTAGCAATTGGATTGCTAGATAATTTTTCAGAACAACAAAATCTGTTATATAAAATTGCTTTGCTAAAGAAATACTGTATTTCTCATGAAGGGAATATTGAGGAATTTAAAAGTATTCTTGAATTTGATTTAATTAAACAATTAATGGAAGCAAATTGGATTAATATAATTGATCTAATACTTTTAAAAGAAGATGCAATAATAGGAGATAGTCTATCTGATATTTTAAAATCATTAAAGAAGAATGATGAAATAAAAAAATTAATAGAGTTATTTAATGGTAGAGTTGAAATAACTGATATCGATGAAAATCTCATTACGTATTCACTCCAAATACTATTTGCATATAAAAATTATTCTTTATGTAATTTAATACTTGATGAAATTGAAAAGGTTGATAAAAAAATAATTGTCAAAGTATCAAGAATATTATTTGCTAATGGTTTTAAAGCTGAAGCATTACAATTATATGACTTATGTGATTGGAGTGACTTTATAGAAGAGGACTTTGTAAATATAATCAATAGTCTATTAGAAACGAATAATATGGCTGGTGCAATAGATTTTGCAAAATATGCAACAATTGTATATGAAAATGATTTTAGATTTTATGGTTACATATTATTGAATACACAAGAGACAAAGGTCTTTAATTCGACTTTAATTAAAGCAAAAGAGATATTTAAAGAAAGTCAATATCTACAAACATTTCAATTAATCTAAAGAAATATTTATTTTAGAAAGTTGTGTTTACAGTGAAAATATCTCTTGCAATGATTGTGAAAAACGAAGAGAAATATATAGAACGTTGTATAGAAAGTGTAAAAAATCTTGTAGATGAAATTGTAATAGTTGATACTGGTTCAACCGATAATACATTAAATATAATAAAACAAATTCCTAATATTAAATTATTTTGTTATAAGTGGAGTGACGATTTTTCAAAAGCACGAAATTACTCAATAGATAAGGCTACAGGTGATTACATATTAGTATTAGATGCTGATGAATATGTTGTTGAAGGATCCAAGGTTGAATTTGAAAAAGCTATAGTTGCCAATGCGATTGGAAGAATCCAGATAGAAAGTCGTTTTAAGAAAGATAATCAAGAATATTTTTCAAGTACATATGTCTCAAGATTCTTTTCTAAGGAAATAAGATATATTGGTGCGATTCATGAGCAACTTGAAAGTAAACAAAATAGAATTAAGCTTAATATTAGAGTCAAGCATGACGGATACTATGAAACACAAAAAGGTGATAGAAACATTCCACTATTAATTAACCAATTAAAGAATAAACCAAATGATCCTTATTATCTTTTTCAATTAGGAAAAGAATTAAGAATAAAAGAGAAGTATAAAGAAGCCTATCATTTTCTAAAAATCGCATATGAGTTAACAAATAAAAGTCTCCCATATTATGAAGAATTGGTATTAGAGATGATTAATAGCGGAAAAGAATTTGGTGAAATTGAGCTGCTAAAAATTATTGATGAAAATGAGTCTGAAATGGCGAATATTTCCGACTTTCATTTTGCTAAAGGTATGTTTTATATGAATTATTGTATACAAAACCCTAAAAGCTCTAATATTTTCGTTAATAAAATCGAAAAATCACTACTAAATTGTCTAAAAACACATGAAAAAAGTTATGAGTATGTAAAAGGTACAAGTAGTTACTTAGCTGCATTTAATCTTGGAGTCTATTATGAGGTGACTGGTGATATTGAAAAAGCAAAAAACTTCTATAAATTAGCTTCAAGTGATGGGTTCAATTTAGCAATGAAACGTTACAAAGAATTAACCACACAATAAAAATATTGATAATAGTAAAATTCATTTACAAAATGAAGATAGGAGAAGTAAATGCGATTGTACGTAAGAAATAATATACTTGAGTTGATTAATACAATTACCGAAGGAATAGAGTATATTAATAAGGAAAACTACGAAAACTCCAGACTATTAATAGAGGATTGTTTTTATGCTTTTAGATCTGTAAGTGAAATATTACAAAAGTATTTATCGGAAAAAAGGTTTACACATTACAATGAATTAATAATAAGTTTAGAGAAAGCCTTGAAAAAATATAATGATTCCAAAAATGACTGTAAAGAAGGATCAGAAGAATGCTTTAATATTTTATTACACTTATTAAATAATCTAAAGAATACATTGCAAGATGAGCCAGAAGTAAAAATTGAAATTCTATTTTTACCATATAAGTCTTCTATGTGGGATTCACTTGAAAGTATTTGGGTTGCAGCTAAAGACGATTCAAGATGTGATTGCTATGTAATGCCAATTCCATACTATGATCGTGATGAAAATCGTCAATTAGCCGAATTTCATTATGAGGGTGAGCAGTTTCCAAACTATGTACCTATCACGTCCTATTTAGATTATAATATTGCCGAAAGAAGACCAGATGTTATTTATTTCCATAATCCGTATGATGGAAATAACCTAGTTACTTCTGTTGCACCCGAGTATTATTCGGATAACTTGAAACAATATACAGATATGCTTGTTTATGTGCCGTATTTTATTGCTGGAGCTTATAGAAATGCAAAACAAGCTTCTTCTAAATGTTTAGCGAGTGGTGTAATTAATGCAAATAGAGTGATTGTACAATCAGAGGTTTTAAGGGATATTTATATAAGGAATGGCATAAGTCCAAAAAAAGTAATTGCTTTGGGATCACCTAAAATTGATGCTGTTTTAAACGATAATGAGACTTTAGAAATACCGAAAGAATGGAAAATGAAAATAACTGGCAAAAAAGTGATATTACTTAATAGTAGTATTGGCGCACTATTAAACAATCCTAATTATATGTTGGATTTAGAAAAAATAATACAAAATATTTTGAGTAATAAAGATGTGCTCTTATTATGGCGTCCTCATCCATTATTAGAGGCAACTATTAAATCGATGCGAAATAACTTCCTCAATGCTTATAATAAACTAAAAAGAGCTGTAAAAAATAGTGAGAATGGTATTTTAGATCAGAGTAGCAATTCTAAAAGTGCTGTTTATGTATCAAATGCAATGATTTCAGATAATAGTTCATTAATACGTACATATATTATGAGTGAAAAACCAATACTTATTTTAGAATCTTCTAATAGTATAAAACATCAAGTATTACTTAGCTGTGATATTTACTCTTGTTATTTTTATAATGATGGTATTTCAGTAGAAAAATTTATTGAGATGGTGCTTGAAGGGGAAGATCCCATGATTGATAATCGAGTATGTGATTACAAAAATTCTCTCGTGAATATAGATGGAAGTTGTGGAATTAATACACATCGTTATATTTTTAATGAGCTACAGTCATGTATTTCTAAACACAATATAGAAAAGTAAGTAGGTAAATAAATGAAAAAAAGAATTGCTCTAGTTGGATTGAACAATTTCAATAATATGGGTGATCAAATTATTGCAGAAACAATGCAGTATCTAGTTAAAAAAAATGCAGAGGCAAATGTTGATGTGTTTTTTGTTGATATTAGTCCATATGATTCTTATTGTAAGATGTATCTACCTTTTAGATTTAAATGTTTTAATGCAATAAGAAAGTTGGAAAATATTGCAAACGCATTACATTCTAATAAAATATTATATTTCATTCAATATTTTTCTTGGAAAATAAAATTATATAGGTATTTCAAACAACAACTTAAAAATGCTGATGCAATAATATTTTCAGGTGGAGGTTTTATTAAATACCGTACACAGGAACTAAATTATCTTGTTGATTTGGTAACTAAGATAGCAAATGATAAAGGGATTCCAGTTATGATGAGTGGAATGGGAATAGAAGGTTATAGCGCTACAGATATTAGATGCCAAAAACTTAAAAGAGCTATTAATCGATCATGTATGAAAATTATAACTACTAGGGATAATTTAAACTTATTAAATGAGAGATATATTACTAATAAGTCCATAAAGACTGCATTAGTTGGTGATCCTGCATTATATATTCCTGAAACTTATAAAATTAAAAAAAAGAGTAGTAAAATAATAGGTTTAGGTATTATTAGAAGCGATATTTTTATTAAGTACGGAATTAAATTCTCACAAAAGGAACTAACAGAATTATATAAAAATATCATTAGAGAATTGAATGAAAGAAATATCAATTGGAAATTATTTTCAAATGGTCTTAAATCCGACTCTGAATTTGGTTTAAAAATATTAAAGGATTTGGGCATTGACACTGATAAGTATGTGCCTATTCCAAAATCATCGAAAGAATTAGTAAAAATTGTATCAGAATTTGATGCTATTATTGGAGCACGATTACATGCATGTATTACTGCTTATTCTCTTGATATACCGTGTATTGGATTAGTTTGGAATGAAAAGTTGGAATACTTCGGAAAGTTAATTGCGAAGGAAAAGAATTTTATCAATGTAAACCAACTTGATGCAAAATATATTGTTGATTCTTTGGAGAAAATAATTAATGAAACATATGATCTAGAACAACGTTATGAGCTTAAAAAATTAACAAAATTATACATTGATGATTTCGTAAGTATGGTTTGATTGTATATACTAGAGCAAGAAATGAGGAATAATTATTTGAAACGTAAAGTCAGACAAATAGTACTAGAACCAAAAATCTTACGAGATATGCAGATGATACAACTAGAAATGTTGATTGAATTTGATAGAATATGTAGAAAATATAATATTACGTATTCTTTGGATGGTGGAACTTTATTAGGAGCTATACGCCATAAAGGATTTATACCTTGGGATCCAGATATAGATGTTATTATGTTACATAGTGATTATCAAAAGTTTGCCAAATATTGTGTAAACGAACTTGATACGAATAGATTCTTTTTACAAGACCTGGATAGTGATCCCCATTATAGATGGGGTTACGCAAGATTAAGAAGGAAAGGTACGGAGTTTATTAGAGCAGGACATGAACATATGAAATATAAGACAGGTATATTTATGGATATTATGATTGTCGACAACATTCCTGACTCTATATTGGGAAGATACTTTTATCTATTCGTTGGATTTTGTATTAGAAAGTCTCTTTGGTCTGAAGCTGGAAAGTTTCTTCACGAAAACTGGCTAATGAGGAAATGGTACAGTTTTCTTTCACTTATTCCAAGAAATATATTTGTGAATTTATATAAACTTATATCTAATCATTATAATAAACAAAATACTTATTTAATTAAGCGTATGTTAGCACCATACCCTAAATCTTGCAAGTTCGGAACAAAAAGGAAATATTATGATGAACTTATTGAGATAGAGTTTGAAGGTTATAATTTTAAAGCATTTAAAGAATATGATGAATATTTGAGATTTGTCTATGGTGATTATATGGAGCTTCCACCACAAGAAGAAAGGATACCTCATATTCCATGTTCAAAATTAACCCTCGTTGAACCAAATCTAAAAGGATGATTTATGATATGAATGAAGCTATGAATGATAAAGTTTTGCAAAAAGATTTGGAATATATAGCAAATTATATTGCAGATAACTTGAGTTTAACAAACGAAAAAATATTAGTTAGTGGTGCGACTGGACTTGTAGGATCTATATTAATAAAATCCATACTCTGTTATAATCGTATTTTTAATAAAAATGTTATGGTTATTGGTTTAGCTAGGTCAAAGCAAAAAGTAGAAGAAGTATATGGTGTTATTTCAAATAGCAAATACTTACAACTGATATATAAAGACATTAGAGATTTAAATTCATTAGATTTTAAAGATATAAATATTGATTTCATAATACATACTGCGAGTGCTACTAACTCAAGTTTTTTTGTTGAGCATCCAGTTGAAACAATTGAAATTTCAGTGTTAGGAACAAATCAAATATTAAAAATTGCTACTGAAAAGAACATAAAAAGTATGGTTTATTTATCATCTATGGAAGTTTATGGTAAGACTAAAAATAGTGAAAAAAGAACTACAGAAGATGATTTAGGATTTATAGACTTAAGAAATGTGAGAAGTTCATACTCTGAGGGAAAACGAATTTCTGAGTGTATGTGTGTTGCCTATGCTGAAGAATATAATACTCCAGTTAAAATTGCACGTTTATCACAAACTTTTGGTGCAGGCATATTACTTAAATATGAAAATAGAATATTTGCACAGATTGTTAAAAGTGTTTTAGAACAAAGAAATGTAGTGTTACATACATTGGGGGAATCAATTGGTAATTACTGTGATACAAGGGATACGGTTATAGCTATTTTAATTCTACTTTTCAAAGGAGTTAATGGTGAAGCGTACAATATTTGTAATGAGGAGAGTACTGTTAAAATAAGAGATATGGCAGAAATGGTATGTAGAGAAATATCTAATGGAAGTATTTCAATAGAGTATGATATACCAAGTAATATAAAAACTTTCGGGTATGCACCTGATGTACCTTTAAAGTTGAGCTCATCAAAAATGAAGAACCTAGGGTGGAAACCTCAAATAAGTCTAAAGGAATCCTTTGAAAGAATGATTCAAAGTTCACAATCAAATTGAGTTACTTTAAATAAAATATAAGTGATTCTAGAATATGTGAAAATTGTTTAGATATGCTACAATTTGAAAGGAATAATATTATGATAACTGCATTGATATTTGCTGGTGGAACAGGTAAAAGAATGAATAGTAAGTCAAAACCAAAACAATTTCTAGAACTTCATGGAAAACCTATAATAATACATACGATTGAATATTTTGAAGATCATGAATATATTGATAATATTGCTGTAGTTTGTATTCCTACATGGATAAATTCATTAAGGGAAATATTAGAAAGATTTAATATAAAAAAGGTAAAGTGGATTGTTGAGGGTGGGGACACTGGACAAAAATCTATTTATAATGGTCTAACTACAATTTATAATGATTGTGAAAATCCTGAAGATACCATTGTCTTAATACATGACGGAGTAAGACCAATAATTACAGAACAACTAATTACAGATAATATTATAGCAGTTAAAAAATATGGATCAGCAATTTCAGTAGCAAAAGAAAGAGAAACTATTATTTCAGTTAATCTTGAAAGCACAATTGAAACTGTTTCAGACAGAAGTGTTACTAGAATTGCAAAGGCACCACAAAGTTTCTACTTAAGAGATATTATGAATGCTCACAATAATGCAATAAATGATAATTTAGAGGGTATGATTGATTCAGCTTCATTAATGAGACATTATAATTATCCTTTGCATACAGTAGAATGCTCTGCAGAAAATATAAAAATTACTACTCCAATGGATTTTTATATTTTTCGGGCCATTTATGAAGCTCGTGAAAATTCTCAAATATTTGGCCTATAATAATTTATTTGATATAGTATTTTTTTTATTTATTATTTGAGACTTCTTTCATGAAGTCTTTTTTTATCTAAAAGTTTCAGAAAAGTATCCGATAATATGTGTATGAAGTTTATTATTTGGAGGGAGTATTATGAGGATTGAAGCTCAAGGGAATTCTGTTGAAATAACTACATATTCAAAATCAAAATCACTTAATACAGATTCTAGCAATCAAAAGATATTGAATACTTTGGAGTCTAATAATAATGATGAACTAGTTATCTCAAAAGAGAGCATACATCAAGTTGTTGATTCATTGAATGAAATATTTAATATTAATAATAAGAACTTAAAATTTGTCTATCATGAAGGACTTAAAGAATACTATGTTCAGTTGGTGAATTCTGAAACAGATGAAGTAGTAAAAGAAATCCCTCCCAAAAAACTATTAGATGCGTATTACGAGATGCAAAAATTAGTTGGAATGATCGTTGATGAAAAAAGATGAGTAGTTAAGGGGGAATAGAAATGTCAACTTTGCGAATCGGAGGATTAGCCTCTGGTATGGATATTGATAGTTTAGTAGAGAAATTAATGATGGCTGAGCGGGCACCTTTAGATAAATTAGAACAAAAAAAGCAAACATATGAGTGGCAACGTGATGCGTACCGTGATGTTAATACAAAACTGCAAACATTTGATACATATATTGCAGATAATTTAATCTTAAAAAGTTTAAATACGAAAACAGCAACAAGTTCAAACTCTGCATATGTTTCTGCAACAGCAACTGGATCAGCATCTGGAACGTTGACAATTGAAGGGGTATCCCAATTAGCAACAGCTGCAAGGGCTATTGGTACACAAAAGGGAGCTACCAGTTCATCTAAATTAAGCAATATTGGTATAACAGGTACGGGTTCATTTGAACTTAGAGCTATAAAAGCTGATGGTAGTATGGCAACCAAAACAACAAAAATCGAATACGATGAAAATATGACTGTATCCCAATTAATTTCTAAAATCAATAGTAGTGGTGCTGGAGTAAATGCGCTATTTGAAAATGGTATTCTCTCTATTACTGCAAAAAACACAGGAGACAATAAAAATGGTGCGGAGATTGAGTTATCTAATGATGTACAAGACGTATTCGGTAAATTAGGTTTATCAGCTTCAATCCCTGATGCAAACGGTATAAGAATATTAGCAGATGGTGGTACGAATGCAGTATTCCAAGTAAATGGAATTGCCACAGAAAGATCTACTAATACTTTTTCGATTTCAGGATATTCAATTACCATAAAAGAAACATTTAACGTTAATTCGACAATTGATAATATGTTAATTACAGCTGAAAAAGAAAGAGATAACGCTAAGAATGATCTAGATGTAAGATTAACTGATAATCTAGAAAAAGCAATAACTGAATATACACAAAAGCTTATCGATGATTATCAAATAAAATTAGAATCGATTATTGGATCTTCGGCTTTAAATGAAACAGAAAAAAGTGCTTACGATAGAATCAAAAATAAAGCTTTTTTAAGTAATCTTTCAGAAACGGATATTAAACAACTGTCAACCTTTTCAGTAGATCCAGATGCTAATGAGGAAGAAATTAAAGCAACAATTTCAGCAGAATTGGACGAAAATTTATCACCGGAATTAAAAGTGAAACTGCTTACTTTATCAAAAGAACAGCTTGTAGAATTATCTAAACTTGATGAAACACAATTAAACCACTTGCAATATGAAGCACAGAGAGAAATTAAACAAGATAATTACAACTCTCTAAATAAGAGTTTTTTAGAAGGTCTAACTGAAGGTGAGATAACTATTATTTCAGCTATTGATTTTAGCAAGAAAGATCCGTACGAAGGACTTACTTTAAGCGATGATTTAAAGAAGAAATTAGATGGATTATCTTCAGTACAAAAAAAAATAATAGATAATCTTTCAGAAGACGATTTAACAGCTTTTAAAGAACTTGCAACTGTCCAAATCCCACATGATGAGAAACTAGCTGCGAAAGAGACTGCTGAAAAAGCTTATGAAGCAGGTGAAAAGCGTTTAGCAGATGCTGAGGCAAGTTTAATTGTGGCGCAAGCAGCTAAAAATAAAGAGGTAGCAAATCCATCTACTGCTCCAAAAATTTCTACTATAAGTTTAACATCCACTACTAACGTAGATGAGATAATTAACAAAATCAAAGACTTTGTTAATACTTACAATGGTTTAATCAAGGATTTAAATAATTTAACAAAAGAATCAAAATATCGAGACTATCAACCATTAACATCAGCACAACGAAAAGAAATGGAAGATAATGATATAGAACTTTGGGAAAAAAAGGCGAAAAGTGGTCTTTTGCGAGGGGATTCTATAATTCAAAATGGCCTTTCTTCTATGCGTAGCTTAATTTACCAAACAAATTCCAGTGTAGCGAATTCTAAATTCAATACATTATATAACGTGGGTATAACAACTTCGAACAATTATTTGGAAGGTGGTACCCTAGAAATTGATGAAACTAAATTGCGGGCTGCTTTAAATGAAGACCCTGATGCAGTGGCTACACTTTTTAGCAATTCTAGTGGTAAAGTTGTCAAAGAAGGTAATATAGTAAAGAGTGATTCTCGTGGTTACTTACAAAAATTACGTGCATCCTTTGATGAAATACAGGGAAAAATTGAGAATCGAGCTGGTCGTTCAACAATGACCCAGACTCAATATACACTTGGTAAATATTTAAAAGATGTAGATGACCAAATCGATAAATGGCAAGATAAGTTGGTTGATATAGAATCACGCTATTGGAAACAGTTCTCTGCAATGGAGACTATGATCAATAAAGCAAATAGTCAATCTACTATGCTTTCTGGCTTATCTTTCTAAGATAATTGGAGTTGTTCAACATGGATACTAAACAACAGTTACTTCAAGTCTCCGCAAAACTTTTTCAATTTTTAGAGTCTGTTCCCTCTGGCGAAAATAGGGATGAGTTTATTAGAGAAATTGATTGTCAACTTGAAGAACGTGGGAGATTAATTGCACTCTTAAAAGAGAGTGGTATACAAATTGACCCACAAAACAAAATGCATTCAATTTTACTTCAATTAGACAATGGAATTCGAGCACGATTGAATATTGTTATGGAATCCGTTAAACAAGATATGAAAAATTTACAAAATGCTAAGAAAAATGAAAAACAATATATTAATCCCTATTCATCTGTTCGTGTCATGGATGGGATGTATTACGATAAGAAAAAATAATCGTTTTATTGTAGATTGTTCAAAGATTTGCAAAAGGAGTGTCAAAAATGGTAGTACAAAATGCATATAATGCTTATCAGCAAAATAGCGTAACAACAGCTTCTCCAGGTGAATTAACATTAATGTTATATAATGGTGCTCTTAAATTTCTGAATAAAGCTAACCAAGCTATTACTGATAAAAATATTTCAGAAAAAAATACGAACATTCAAAAAGCTCAAGCAATTATCAATGAATTAAATGTAACACTAAACATGGACTACCCAATTTCCAAGCAAATGTATGCTCTTTACGACTATATGAACCGCCGTTTAATCGAAGC
>Ga0182745_1001935_pt1 | contig 19125 bp, 15 predicted proteins | sample eDN3rd30CKraftBY_FD_128523 | JGI IMG/M metagenome (GOLD analysis project Ga0182745, IMG submission 128523) | Enriched backyard soil microbial communities from Emeryville, California, USA - eDNA 3rd pass 30_C Kraft BY (version 2) (version 2) | ecosystem: Environmental > Terrestrial > Soil >...
ATATCGCGTCACCGCCAATCCCGGCTATAATAATTCGGGTTTCATCAACTCGATCTATGGGGAGCCGGCGCAATATGGCGTGCAGGCCCGCTATCGCTTCTGAGCCCGGCATGACGACCGGAACCCGGCTCGACCGGCGCGAGATGATCGGCCTCGGCGCCGCGGCGGTTGCCGCCGCCGCGGCCGGTCCGCTCCGCGCCGCTCCGGCCTCGCATCCCTTCCTCTGGGGCGCCGCGACCGCGGGGCATCAGGTCGAGGGCAACAATATCAATGCCGACATCTGGCTGCTCGAGCAGGTGAAGCCGACCATCTTCGCCGAGCCGTCGGGCGATGCGTGCGACAGCCTGCACCGCTGGCGCGAGGACGTCGCGATCGTCAAGGCGCTCGGGCTCAACTGCTATCGCTTCTCGGTCGAATGGTCGCGGATCGAGCCGGCGCCGGGGCAATTCAGCCAGGCCTATCTCGATCATTATGCGCGCATCGTCGATCATTGCCGCGAGCAGGGGCTGGCGCCGGTCGTCACCTTCAACCATTTCACCACCCCGCGCTGGTTCGCGGCGGCGGGCGGGTGGGAGAATCCCGACGCGCCCGACCTGTTCGCGCGCTATTGCGACCGGGTCGCGCGCGCGATGGCGGCGGGGATCAGCCATGCGCTGACCTTCAACGAGCCCAATCTGGCGCTCGGCGGCAACTGGGCCATTCACCCGCTATCGCAGGCGATGCGCGATGCCGTCGCGGCCTGCTGCGCGGCGGCGGCGAAGGCGAGCGGATCGGATCGCTTCTCGTTGCTCAACGCGGGCGATCCGGCGCCGATGATCCCCGGCGTGGTTGCCGCGCATGTCGCGGCGCGCGCGGCGATCCGCGCGGCGCGCTCGGATTTGCCGATCGGGATGAGCCTTGCCATCCCCGATAATGTGGCGGTCGGCGCGGACAGCGGGATCGAGCGCAAGCGCGCCGAAGTCTATGGCCCTTTCTTCGCGGTGATGGACAAGGATGATTTCATCGGCGTGCAGACCTATGGCCGCGCCTATGTCGGCGCCGAGCGCGACGTCGATCCGCCCACCGATGCGCCGAAGCGGCCGGGCGGCGGCGAATGGTTTCCCGCCGCGGTCGGCAATGTCGTGCGTTATGCCCACAAGGCGACGGGGCTGCCGGTGATGGTGACCGAGAATGGCATCGACGCCGCCGCCGATAGCGAACGCGAGCGTTTCATTCCCGAAGCCGTCGCCTCGGTCGAGGCGGCGCGGCGCGACGGCGTGCCGGTGCTCGGCTATATCCATTGGTCGCTGCTCGACAATTTCGAATGGATGTCGGGCTATGGCCCGAAATTCGGGCTGGTGTCGGTCGACCGGCAAACCTTCAAGCGGACGGTCAAGCCGAGCGCGAAACGGCTCGGTGCGATCGCGCGGGCGGGCGGAGTTCGGGCAGGATGATCCGGACTTTTCTGGTGCCCCTGCTCGCAGCGGGGCTCGCATCCGCGACGGCTCAGGCGCAGGCGGTCAAGGCGCCGTGGCCCGACTTTCTGTCGCCCGAGGCGAAAGCGGGGCTCGCCGCCGACGCCGCGCGCTCGCCCGAACCCGCGGACATCGCGGGACGCCGCGCGCGCATCGACGCGATCCAGCAGGACATCGGGATGCCGCGCCTTGCGCGCTACGGCGTGACGATGAAGGAGGATGTGATCGCCGGGGTTCCGGTTCGCATCTTCACCCCCGCCAAGGGCGCGGCGAAGGCGCCGGTCCTGCTCAACCTCCACGGCGGCGGCTTCGTCGTCGATGCGGGGTCGATCAGCGAGAATGCCGCGGTCGCGGCGCTCACCGGTTATCGCGTCGTCGCGGTGCGCTATCGCCTGGCCCCCGAACATGTCTTTCCGGCCGGGGTCGACGATGCGCTCGCCGTCTATCGCGCCTTGCTGGCCGACCATGATCCGGCGCGGATCGGCGTCTATGGCACGTCCGCGGGCGCGATCCTGTCGGCCGAGCTCGTCGCGCGGCTGCGCACGGAAAAATTGCCGCAGCCCGCCGCGCTCGGCTTCTTCTCGGGCGCCGCCGACCTGTCGCGAGTCGGTGACAGTGCCGGGCTGTTCGCCGATGCGTCGGGCGTCGATGCGCTGGCCGCGCTCTATGCGGGCGGACGGGCGGTGAGCGATCCGCTCGTCTCGCCGCAGCGGGGCGACCTGACCGGCTGGCCCGCGACGCTCTGCCTTGCCAGCACGCGCGATTTCCTGCTGAGCGGCACCGCCGACTTCTGCCGCGCGATCGATGCGGCGGGCGCGCCCGCGAAGCTCGTCGTTTTCGACGGGCTGCCGCATGCCTTCTGGGCCTATATCGACGCGCCCGAAAGCGATGCCGCCTTCGCCGTGATGGCGCGCTTCTTCACCGAGCGGCTGGGAGAATGACCATGAGGATAGTGCTCGCCGCGGCCGCGATCGCGGCCGCATCGCCCGCCGCGGCTCAACTTGCGGTGCCGGCCTTCACCCTGCCGGTGTCGAATCAGCTCAGCGACGAGGCGCAGGCCGTGCTCCAGCGCATGGCCGCCGCGACCGCGCCCGCCGACATCGCGGCCGACGTCGCAAAGCAGCGCGCCTTTTACGATCGCTACAACGACGACCGCCTCGCCGAGATGCGGCGGCATTTCCGGACCCGCGAGCAGCGCACGGTGATGAACGGCGTCACCGTCGACATCGTCGAACCCGCGGACGGGATCGCCAAGGGCAATGCCGCGCGCGTGCTCGTCAACGTCCACGGCGGCGCTTTCATGTGGGGGTCGGGCAGCGGCGCGCTGGTCGAGGCGATTCCGGTCGCCGCGACGATGGGGGTCAAGGTCGTGACCGTCGATTACCGCCTCGCGCCCGAACATCGCTATCCAGCGGCGTCCGAGGACGTCACCGCGGTCTACAAGGCGCTGCTCGAACAGTATCGGCCGGAGAATATCGGCATCTACGGCTGCTCCGCGGGCGGCGTCATCACCGCGCAGGCGACCGCGTGGATACGCCGTCAGGGCTTGCCGCGGCCCGGCGCGATCGGCACCTTCTGCGGCACCGGCGGGCCCTATTCGGGGGATAGTCCCTATCTGGCCGGGCCGATCACCGGCGGCGCGGCGCTGCCCGTGCCTGCGCTCCCCGACGTGCTGCCGCTGGCCTATATGCAGGACGTCCCGGCGAGCGACGCCGCCGCCTATCCGCTCGCATCGCCGGACGAGATCAAGGCGATGCCGCCGACGCTGCTGCTCGCGGGCGGACGCGATTTCGCGGTCAGCGCGCTGACACTCGCCGACCGGCGGCTGACGGCGGCCGGAGTGCCGAGCGAACTCCATCTGTTCGACGGCTTGCCGCACGCCTTCTTCGTCTGGCCCGACATGCCCGAATCGATGGAAGCGTATCGGCTGATCGCGTCCTTCTTCGACCGGCATCTGGGACGAAGCGCGCGTTGATGCGAACCCGCACCATCGCCTCGCTCGCGCTCACCTATGCGCTGCTCGGCCTGCTGATGAACAGCGTCGGAACCGTCATTCTGCAATCGATCGCCCAGTTCGGGATCAGCAAGCCAATGGGATCGACGCTCGAGGCGTGCAAGGATCTGTCGGTCGTCGCCGCCTCCTTCCTGCTCGTCGCCGCGGTGCCCGCCTTCGGCTATCGCCGCTCGCTGATCGCAGTGCTCGCGGCAATGGCGGTGGCGTGCCTGCTCGCCTCCTTCGCGACCGGCTTTGCGGCGATGCAGGCGTTGTTCGTGGCGACCGGTCTCGCGTTCGGTATCACCAAGATCGCGACCTATTCGGCGATCGGCCTCGTCGCGCGCGATCCCGCCGATCATGCCAGCATCACCGGCCTGATCGAGGGCGTGTTCATGGGCGGCGTGCTCGCGGGCGCGTGGATTTTCGGCTGGTTCATCGATGCGGGCGACTGGCTGCGCGTCTATTGGTTGCTCGCGGCGGTCTGCGCGCTCGCGGCCACCCTCTGGCTCGGCGTCCGGCTCGACGAGAGCATGGTTCCCGTCGACAGGGAGGGGGCTTCGGTAACGGCGGGGTGGAAGGCGATGCTTGCGCTCGCCGCGCTTCCCGCGACCGCCGCGGTGCTCGCCGCACTGTTCCTCTATGTGCTGGTCGAGCAGGGTGTCGGCACCTGGCTGCCGACCTTCAACCGCGAGATATTGCATCTGCCCGCCGCGATGAGCGTCCAGATGTCGAGCCTCTTCGTCGCCTCGCTCGCGCTCGGGCGGCTGGCGTCGGGCATCCTGCTTCGCCGTATCGACTGGCTACCGGTGCTGCTCGCCTGCCTCGTGGCGCTGGCGCTGCTCGTCGTCGCGGCGCTGCCGCTCGCCGAAGGGGTGCGGCCGCGCGCCGGGATCGGCTGGGCCAGCGCGCCCGCCGCCGCCTGGCTCTTTCCGTTGATCGGCTTTTTCCTCGCGCCCATCTATCCGACCGTCTGTTCGGTCGCCTTGAGCGCGCTGCCGCAGCAGCGCCACGCGGCGATGATCGGGCTGATCGTGATCTTCTCCGCGCTCGGCGGCACGATCGGCTCCTTCCTCGTCGGGCTCTTGTTCCAGACGCTGCCGGGGACGACCGCTTTCTATCTGCTGCTGCTCCCGATCGCGCTGGTCGCGCTCGCGCTGCCGCTGGTGCGGCGGCGCGTCGCGGGAGCGGCCGCATGATCGCCGTCGATACCCCCGCCGGATTGTTCGGGCCGCTGTTCGCGGCGGTGCAGGAATGCGGCCTGTTCCCCGATTCCAAGACTTTCGCCGACGCGCGCCCGCGCCGTGCGCCCGCCGCGATCCTCGCCGACTGGCACGCCGAGCGACCCGAGGGCGGGGAGGGGCTGCGCCGCTTCGTCCTCGCCAATTTCGACCTGCCGCAGGACTGGGCCGACCCGCCGCTCGATCAGCGCCCGCTCGCCGCGCATATCGAGGCGCTGTGGCCGCTGCTGACCCGCGCCGCGAGCGAACCCGCGCCGGGGTCGTCCGAGCTCTGGCTCCCGCATTCCTATGTCGTTCCCGGCGGTCGCTTTCGCGAGCTTTATTATTGGGACAGCTATTTCACCATGCTCGGCCTCGCGCGTTCGGGGCAGCAGCAGCTCGTCGAGAATATGATCGCCAATTTCGGCAGCCTGCTCGACCGCATCGGCCATATTCCGAACGGCACGCGCAGCTATTATGTCAGCCGTTCGCACCCGCCCTTCTTCCACCTGATGGCGGCGCTGTCGCGCGACGTCAGCATCGAGGGCCGCCGCCAGCGGCTCGGCTGGATGGTGCGCGAGCATGACTATTGGATGGACGGCGCGGCCGGCCTCGCGCCCGGGGCCGCGGTGCGCCGCGTCGTGCGGCTGGCCGACGGCGCGCTGCTCAACCGCTATTGGGACGACAGCGACCGCCCGCGCGACGAAAGCTGGCGCGAGGACGTCGCGCTCGCCGCCGAGGCCGAAGCGCGCGACGCGGGGACGCTGTGGCGCGACCTGCGCGCCGCCGCCGAAAGCGGCTGGGATTTCAGCTCGCGCTGGCTCGCCGACGGACGGAATCTCGGCTCGATCCGCACGACGCGGCTGATCCCGGTCGATCTCAACGCGCTCCTCTTCGGGCTTGAACAGGCGATTGCCGCCGAAGCCAAGGAGCTGGGCGCCAGGACCGTGGCGGCCGGCTATGCGGCCCGCGCCGATGCCCGCGCGCGCGCCATCGCCGATCACCTGTGGCACGAAGCGGGCGGCCATTATGCCGATTTCGATCTCGACAGCGGTGCACCATCGGACCGCCTGACCGCGGCGGCGGCGTTTCCGCTCTTCGCCGGGCTCGCGAGCGGCGAGCGCGCTTCGCGGAGCGCGGCGGCGCTGCGGCGCCTGCTGCGGCCCGGCGGCCTGATGACGACGCTGTGCGACAGCGGCCAGCAATGGGACGCGCCGAACGGCTGGGCGCCGCTGCAATGGATCGCGATCACGGGCCTGCGTCGCTATGGCGAGACGCAGCTTGCCGATGCGATCGCCGATCGCTGGATCGCGATGGTCGAGGCGCACTATGCCGCGACTGGCCAGCTTCTCGAAAAATATGACGTCGTGGCCTGTTCGGCGGGCTCGGGCGGCGAATATGGCACCGAAACGGGGTTCGGCTGGACCAACGGCGTGACGCTGGAATTGCTGGCGATCCGGGCCAAGAAAGCAGGCTAGTGAAGCAGGAAGGAATGGAGGCGATGATGCGTAAAGGGATGGGACTATCGTTCGCGCTGCGGCTGGCGCCTGCGCTGCTGGCCTTCGCCGCGCCTATGGTGCTTCAGGCACAGGACGCTCCTGCGGTCACGCTGACATCGGCGCAATCGGCGCTGGTCGCCAAGGCAGCGAAGCTCGGCGCCACCGACCTCAAGACGCTTCCCGCGCCGGACGGCGGCTTCGTCCTCGCGGGCAAGCTCGCAGGCGACCAGTTCTCGGTCGCTTTCCCGGCGGGCTGGAAGGGCGGCGCCCTGCTTTTCGCGCATGGCTATTCGGCGCCGGGTTCGCCGGTCGCGGTGGCCGAGGATCCGCTCTCGCCCGGCGTGGGGACCAACGGCATGATGCTGAAAGTCTATCAGGACGGCTATGCCGCGGGCCACAGCGCCTATGACAAGGCGGGCATGGGGGTCGAGAGCGCGACCGAGAACACGCTCCGCCTGCGCGATTTCCTGACCCGGCTCGGTGCGAAGCGCGTGCTCGTCGCGGGCGGATCGATGGGCGGCAATATCGTCATGTCGCTGATCGAACAGCATCCGAAGGCTTTTGCCGGCGCGATTTCGGCGTGCGGCGTCACCGACGGGTGGGAAAGCCTGTTCGCGCAGCTCATCGACATGCGCGCCGCCTATAATGTGCTGACCGAAGGCACGCCCTATGCCTTGCCCGGCGAGCACGACCTGCTCAAATCGGCCTTCCCGATGGACCCGCCCGCGGGTGAGGCGGCGAGCAGCGACGCCTTTCGCAACGGGCGCATCGTGCAGATCGCCATGCCGGTGCTGATGCTGGCGCAGGCGGCCGCGGCGAATCCCGAGGGGCGCGAGGCACACATCCTGAAACAGGTCGCCTCGATCGGCGGCTTCGAGCCCGAAGTGGCCTCGATCGCCTTTCCGCTCGTCACCGTAACGCTCGGCATGGACGATCTGGGTGCGACGCTCGGCGGCAACATCTATGGCAATGTGGGCAAAGTCTATGCGAGCCCCGAGATGACGGCTGAGGAGGCCGCCGCCTTCAACGCCAGGGTCCAGCGCATTTCGGCGGACCCGGCGGCGGTCGCCAACGCGCGCCGCTGGCATCAGGCGACCGGCCGGTTCGACGTGCCGCTGGTCACGATCCACAACCGCATCGACTCGCTCGTTCCCTATGCCCAATCGGAAGCGCTGGGGCGCATCGTCGCGGCGGCGGGCAACGAAAAGCGGCTCGTCCAATATACGGTGCCGGGGACGAAGGCGGCGCTGCCGGTCGGCGGGGTCGAGGGTTATACCCACTGCGGCTTCTCGCCTGCGCAGATGACCGCGACGTGGGAAGCGCTGAAGGGCTGGGTCGAGACGGGCAAGCGCCCCGCCGCCGACGCCGTCCGATAGGGCGCGAGGGGCAGGGCGTGTCCGACCTGAACCGCCGCGAGTTTCTCGGTGCCGGTGCGCTCGCTGCCGCCGTTCTCGCTAGCGCGGGGGCGAAGGCGGCGGAGCGCATCGCCGCGGTGGACATCGACGCGCTGCTCGCGCGGATGACGCTGGCCGAAAAGCTCGGCCAGCTCGCGCAGGCGCGCGGCGAGCGCAACGATACCGGCCCCTATGTTCCCGCGGGTAGCGAGGCCGATGTGCGCGCGGGCCGCATCGGCTCCTTCCTCAGCGTCTATGGCGCCGACACCACCCGGCGGCTTCAGCGCATTGCGGTCGAGGAGACGCGGCTCGGTATTCCTTTGCTCTTCGCCGACGATGTCATCCACGGCTTCCGTACCATCTTTCCGGTACCGCTCGGCGAGGCGGCCAGCTTCGATCCGGCCGCGGCCAAACAGGCGGCGCGGATCGCGGCGGTCGAGGCGACCGCCAACGGCCTCCACTGGACCTATGCCCCGATGGTCGACATGGCGCGAGATCCGCGCTGGGGCCGCGTCGTCGAGGGCGCGGGCGAGGATGTCGAACTCGCCTGTCGCTTCGCCGAAGCGCGGGTGCGCGGCTTTCAGGGCCGGACGCTGTCGGACCGCGACGCGATGATGGCGACCGCCAAGCATTTCGTCGCCTATGGTGCGGCCGAGGGCGGGCGCGACTATGACGTCGCCGACGTGTCGCCGCGGCGCCTCGCCGAATATTATTATCCCCCTTTCCAGGCCGCGATCGCCGCGGGCGCGGCGAGCGTGATGGCCGCGTTCAACGAGGTCAACGGCGTCCCTATGCACGCCAACCGCGAGCTATTGCGCGGCGTGCTGCGCGGGGCGTGGAAATTCGACGGCCTGATCGTCAGCGACTATACCGGCATCCGCGAACTCGTCGCGCACGGCGTAGCCGCCGACGATGCCGAAGCCGGGCGGCTCGCGATGGAGGCCGGGATCGACATCGATATGGTCAGCGGCATCTATGCTGACCTGCTGCCCGCCGAAGTGGAGGCGGGCAGGCCCGACATCGCGCTCGTCGATGCGGCGGTGCGCCGGCTGCTCGAGGCGAAGGCGGCGTTGGGCCTGTTCGCCGATCCCTATCGCAACTGCGACCCCGCGCGCGCGAAGCGCGAAACGCTGCGCCGCGAGCATCGCGCCGCCGCCCGTGATCTTGCGCGCAAGAGCATGGTGCTGCTTCGGAATGAAGGGCAGGTGCTGCCGCTTTCCAGGGCCCTGCGCAGTGTCGCTGTCATCGGCCCGCTCGCCGACGACCACCGCTCGATGCTGGGAAGCTGGGCGCCGACCGGTGTCGCCGCCGACGCGATCACGCCGCGCGAAGGGATCGCCGCGGCGCTCGGCTCCGCCGCGCGGGTGATTCATGCCGCGGGCGGCGAGGCGGCGCTGACGGCGGCGCGCGACGCCGATGCGGTCATCCTCTGCCTCGGCGAGGATTGGGACATGAGCGGCGAGGCGCGCAGCCGCGTCGCGCTCGACCTCGCGCCCGATCAGCAGGAACTCGCCGATGCCGTCCTCGCGCTCGGCAAGCCGGTGGCGACGGTGATCTTCGCGGGCCGCCCGCTGACGATCGGCGCGCTCGCCGCAAGCGCCCCGGCGATCCTTTGGGCCTGGCATCCGGGCATCGAGGCGGGGCCCGCGCTCGCCGATCTGCTGTTCGGCGACGTCAGCCCGTCGGGCCGCCTGCCGATCAGCTTTCCGCGCCACGTCGGGCAGATCCCGATCCACTACGACCACCGCAGCACCGGCCGTCCGGCGAGCGAGAGCGAACGCAACAGCGCCAAATATGTCGACGCGCCTTGGACCCCGCTCTATCCCTTCGGCCACGGTCTGACATATGCGCCCGTCCGTTACGAGGCGTTGACCCTCTCGTCCGAACGGGTCGCGCCCGGCGCCGCGCTTGATGTCGCCTTCCGGATCGCGAACGAAGGCCGGTTCGCGGTCGAGGAAGTCGTCCAGCTTTATCTGCACGACGAGGTTGCGAGCACGACCCGCCCGGTCAAGGTGCTCAAGCGTTTCGCCCGCGTCGCGCTCGCGCCCGGCGAGCGCAAACAGGTCCGCTTCACGCTCACGGCCGCCGATTTCGCGTTGCTCGATGCCGATCTTGCGCCCGTGGTCGAACCGGGCGGCTTCTCGCTGTTCGTCGGCGGCAGTTCGGAAACGGCGCTGGAGGCGCGCTTCACCGTCGAGGGCTGAACCGCGCCTCAGTGAAAGCGGCGGCTGCCCGTCTTGCTGTCGTTCTCGACCGCCAGGATGATGCCGACGCAGGTCATGATCGTCAGCATCGACGAACCGCCATAGGAAAAGAGCGGCAGCGGAATGCCGACGACCGGCGCCATGCCCATCACCATCGACAGGTTGATCGCGATATAGAAGAAGATCGTCATCGTCAGACCGGCCGCGGTGAGTTGGCCGAAGCGCGTGCGGGCGCGCAGCGCGACACGCGTGCCCCAGCGGATCAGCAGGAAGAAGGCGAAGAGCAGGCCGAGCCCGCCGATCAGCCCCCATTCCTCCGCCATCGTCGCGAAGATGAAGTCGGTATGCCCCTCGGGCAGATAATCGAGGTGGCTCTGCGACCCGTTGAGGAAGCCCTTGCCGCCGATCCCGCCCGATCCGATCGCGATCTTCGATTGGCTGATATGATAGCCGGCGCCGAGCGGGTCGCTTTCGGGATCGAGGAAGATCAGGATGCGCTTCTGCTGATAATCGTGAAGCATCGAGAACAGCACCGGAAGCGCCGCGGCGCCCGCGCCGGCAGCGCTGCCGAACCACCAGAAGGGCAGGCCGGCCACAAACATCACGACGACCCCGCCGATGCTGATCGCGAGCGCGGTGCCGAGGTCGGGTTGCAGCATGACGAGCGCGGCGGGAACGCCGATCGCGGCGAGCGCGGGCCAGAGCGCCGTGAAGGTGCGCGTGTTGCCGGGCGGGAGCTGCGCATAGAAGCGCGCGAGCGCGAGGACGATCGCGACCTTCATCAACTCGGACGGCTGGAGGTTCATGAAGCCGAGGTTGAGCCATCGCTGGCTGCCGCCGCCGACGAAACCGAGCAGTTCCACCGCGACGAGCAACAGCAGCACGCCAAGATAGCCGAGGTAGGAGAAATCCTCGAAGATCCGGAGCGGCATCCGGCTGATGCCGAGCATGACGCCCAGGAAGATCAGGAAGCGCACGCCCTGCTGCCACGCCCAGGGCGACCAGCTCCCGCCCGCCGCCGAATAGAGAACGAGCAGGTCGAAGGCGACGATCGCGCCGAGCAGCGCGATCAGCTTCCACGGAATGCGCTGGATGGCGGGCGGGACGGGGATCATTGCGCGAGCCCCGGATCGGGCGCGGCGATGCCGGCCTTCCAGGCCGCATAGTTGCGGTCCATGCGTTCCTTGATCGTGCCGCCCCAGCCGGCCTCGAACGCCTCGAGCGCTTCCATCGCCTTTTCGCGGTCGTAGAGGAAGGTGAGGATGTCCTTGGCAACGGGGGCGGCGGCGCGGCTGCCGCCCATGCCGTGCTCGATGATCACCGATATCGCATAACGCGGATCGCCGACCGGCGCGAATCCGATGAACAGGCCGTGGTCGCGGAACTTCCACGTTCCGCCCTTGCCGTTGCCGGTGTTGAGCCCGCGCACCTGCGCGGTGCCGGTCTTGCCCGCCATGGTGATCCCGTCGAGCGGCAGGCGGCTGCGCCCGGCGGTGCCGCCCGGCCCGTTGACGACCAGGTCCATGCCCAGACGCGCGGTTCCGAGCGCTTCGGCGGAGAAGGGCAGGGGCTCGTTCTTGAACTGCCGGTTGACGAGGCGCGGATAGAGGCTGCGGCCCGAGGCGATGCGCGAGGCCATGACCGCGAGCTGGAGCGGGTTCACGCTGACATAGCCTTGACCAATCACCGCGTTCAGCGAATCCGATGCCGACCAGGGCTGGCCGTATTTCTTCATCTTCCACGCGCTGTCGGGGATGGTGCCGAAACGCTGATTGCTGCCCGCGAGCTGGAATTCCTCGCCGAGCCCCATCAGGCGCGCGGTCGGGGCGATCGCGTCATAGCCCAGCCGGTCGGCGACCCAGTAGAAATAGCTGTTGCAGCTTTTCATGATCGCGTGCGGCATATCGAGGCTGCCGTGGGTGCCGAGGCAGCGGAAGAAGCGGTTGCCGAGGCGGTAGCCGCCGATGCAGGTGTGCCGCTCGCTGGGGTCCATGCCGTGCCCGATCGCCGCGATTGCCGCCATCGGCTTCAGCGTCGATCCGGGCGGATAGAGGCCGCGCGTCGCCTTGTTGATCAGCGGCTGATGGTCGTCGCCGCGCAGCCAGCTATATTCCGACGTGCTGATCCCGTCGGAAAAGCTGTTCGGATCGAAGCTGGGCATCGAGACGAAGGCGAGGATGTCGCCGGTCAGCGTGTCGATGACGACCGCCGCGCCCGATTCGGGGCCCATGCGCCGCGCGGCATAGTCCTGCAGGTCGGCGTCGATCGTCAGGTGGACGGTCTTGCCCTGCGTGTCGGGCTGGGTCGAAAGCTCGCGCACCACCTTGCCGCGGGCGGTGACCTCGACGCGCTTGGCGCCGGGCTTGCCGCGCAGCATGTCCTGGAAATATTTTTCGAGCCCGTCCTTGCCGGTCTTGTAGCCGGGGGTGATGTAGAGCGGGTCCTTGACCTTCTCATATTCCTCGGCGGTCGGCGCGCCGACATAGCCGATCAGATGGCCGACCGCCGCGCCGGTCGGATAGTTGCGCGCAAAGCCGCGCTGCGGCGCGATGCCGGGAAGCTCGGGCAGGTGGACGAGAATCGAGCTATATTCCTGCTCGGTCATGTCCTCGGCGACCGCGACCGGCTGGAACCCCGACGCGGCTTTCAGGTCGCGCTCGATCCGCTCCATCGCGTCGCCGTCGAGCCGCAGCAGCGTCTTCAATTGCCCCAGCACCAGATCCTTGTCGTGGAGCCGGTCGGGGATGATGTCGACGCGCAGGCTGACGCGGTTGTTCGCCAGCGCCTTGCCGTGCCGGTCGACGATCCAGCCGCGACGCGGCGGCACGAGCGTCAGATTGACGCGATTGCTTTCCGATTGCAGGACATAGCGTTCGTTGTCGACGACCGAGATATAGGCCATGCGCGCCGCGAGCGCGCCGAACAAAGCCGCCTGCGCCCCGCCGACGACGATCGCGCGGCGGGTGAAGGTGATGCCCCTCCAGGCTTCGGTGATGGGCGGGCTCTTCTTGCCAAACATTGGGGCGTTTTATCGGCGTTTCAGGCGGAAATTGTCAAACTTCCCCGTCAGGCGAAGGAAGAGCGGAACCAGGAGGACCGAAACGATGATCTGCGGCGCGACGAGCCCCAGAACACGTCCCGTTGCGGCGTGCGGGTGCGTGAGCAGCGCCGCGAGAGCCTGGATGATCGCGACAAGTAAAGCGCCAATCGCCCAGTCGTGAAAAAAACCCCGCCAATAGATGCGCTGTGAGAGATAGGCGATCGCGATGCTGGCCGCGGTCCACAGAAAGACCGCGGTGCCGATCGGCGCGCCGCTGAACAGATCGTCCCACAGGCCGAGCGGCAGGCCGATCCACACCGGCCACATCTCGGTTCTGAGGAGCTGCCACGACAGGAAGAAAAGCAGCCCGAGCGGCGGCAGCACCGGCGAGCTCGCGACGAGCGGCAGCATCAGCGGCAGCGCGGAGGCGAACATCACGCTCGCGACCGGCACGACGATCATCCGCCAGCGCGAGGCCGGCTCGCCGAGGCGGGGGCCTTTCGGGTTCATGGCGCCTTCGGGACTTCGGGGATGGCGCCCGGCGCGGACTTCAATAACTGCGCTTCGGCATCTTCGGGCGTGTAGGGACGCAGCACCGATACCGCGTCGACCTTTGCGGGATCGGCGAGCGGGCGCGCGAGCGCGCCGTCATTCTGGCGGCGCGCGACGATCGCGACCGGGATGTTGGGCGGATAGAGGCCGCCGGTGCCCGAGGTGAGGAGGATGTCGCCGGGCTTGAACGGATTGTTCGCGATGTTGAGCGTGCGGACGTCGAGGTCGCCGTTGCCGCGGCCATAGGCGAGCGCGGGCAGGCCATCGCGCGCGCGGCGGACGGGAACGATCGTGTCGATATCGGTGATCAGCAGCACCTGCGACACCGACGGCCCCGACCCCAGCACGCGCCCGATCAGCCCGTCGGCGCCGCGCACCGGTTGTCCCGCCTCGACCCCTAGATTGCGGCCGATGCTGAGCAGCGCGATGCGCTTGCTGCTCGTCGAGGTCGAGGTGAGAAGATAGCCGTTGGCGATCGCGCTCTTGTCGGTTTCCTGCAGCTTGAGCAGGGCCTTCAACTGCCGGTTCTCTTCCTGCAGCGAACTCGTTGCGACGAGCTGCCGCCGCGTTTCGGCGAGTTCCTTGCGCAGCCGCCGGTTCTGCGACCCCGCGCCGACATAGGCCGACACGGCATCGTCGATGCCGGAGATCGAGCCGATCGCCGAGCGCGTGGCGCGCGCCACCGGCGCCGTCACCTCGTGGCTCGCGATGCGAAGCTGGGCGAAGCCGACGGGATCGACGACCGACAGCACGGCCAGCAGCAGGCCCGCCACCGCCCCGGTCACCGCAATGACATAGGCAGCGAACAGGCTGTACTGGGCCTTTCGGGATTGCCCCGGACGCCGATGTGCCGGGCGGACCATGATGCGAGCCTAGACGATCAGGCTTGCTGCAGCACGCCGCGGAAGGCCGGATCCTCCATCGCGCGGCCGGTGCCGATCGCGACGCAGGTCAGCGGGTCCTCGGCGACCGTGACCGGCAGCCCGGTCGCGTCGCGCAGCAACTCGTCGAGTTCGGAGATCAGCGCGCCGCCGCCGGTCAGGACGATACCCTGGTCGACGATGTCGGCGGCGAGTTCGGGCGCCGTGTTCTCGAGCGCGATGCGCACGCCCTCGACGATCGTGCCGATCGGTTCGGACAGCGCTTCGGCGATCTGCGCCTGGTTGATCGAGATTTCCTTGGGCACCCCGTTGACGAGGTCGCGGCCCTTGATGTGGATCGTCATGCCGACGCCGTCGGCGGGAATACGCGCGATCCCGAAATCTTTCTTGATCCGCTCGGCGGTCGCTTCGCCGATCAACAGGTTGTGGTGGCGGCGGACATAGGAGACGATCGCTTCGTCCATCTTGTCGCCGCCCGCGCGGACCGAGGTGGTGTAGGCGAGGCCACGGAGCGACAGCACCGCGACTTCGGTCGTGCCGCCGCCGATGTCGACGACCATCGATCCGATCGGTTCGGTGACCGGCATGTCGGCGCCGATTGCGGCGGCCATCGGCTCCTCGATCAGCCACACCTCGCTCGCGCCCGCGTTCGAGGCGGCGTCGCGGATCGCGCGGCGTTCGACGCTGGTCGAGCCCGAGGGGACGCAGATCACGATCTCGGGGCTGCGGAACGCGTTGGGCTTGCCGCCGTGCACCTTGGTGATGAAGTGCTTGATCATCTGCTCGGCGACATCGATGTCGGCGATGACGCCGTCGCGCAACGGGCGGATCGCCTCGATGCTGTCGGGGGTCTTGCCCATCATCAGCTTGGCGTCGTCGCCGACCGCCTTCACGCGCTTGATGCCGTTCAGCGTCTCGACCGCGACCACCGAGGGTTCATTGAGCACGATGCCCTTGCCGCGCACATAGACGACCGTGTTCGCGGTGCCGAGGTCGATCGCCATGTCCTGGGAGTTGAATTTGAGCCAGCGGGAAAAGAAGGACATCTATACTGCTTCCTGTCATCGAAGCTGCGTCCCTGACGGACACGCCCCTATCGTGATTCCATCCGCGCGCCCGGCCGGCGACAGCTACAATCAGGGGGAGATTCCGGCTCGTCCACAAGGGGCTGGCTGGACAAAATGATCAGGCTGTGCGGATGGGTCGCGATTTGCGTCCGACTGCGCTACGAGAGGCCCCATGTCAATACGTCGCCTGCCGGAAAAGCTCGTAAATCGGATCGCGGCCGGTGAAGTGGTCGAAAGACCCGCCGCAGCGCTCAAAGAGCTGGTTGAAAACGCCATCGACGCCGGTGCGACTCGCATTTCGGTGCGAATCGCCGAGGGCGGAATCCTGCGGCTGGAGGTTGAGGACGATGGCTGCGGCATGACCGCCGCCGACATGGCGCTCGCGCTCGAACGCCATGCGACGTCGAAGCTGCCCGATGATGCGATCGAGGATGTGACGACATTGGGCTTTCGCGGCGAGGCGCTGCCCTCGATCGCCAGCGTCGCGCGGTTGACGCTCGACAGCCGGGTGGCGGGCGGCGACGGCTGGCGGCGCGTCGTCGACAATGGCGCGCTGGCGGCCGAGGGGCCGGCGGCGCTGGCGAAGGGCACCCGCGTCCTCGTCGAGGATTTGTTCGCGCGCGTCCCCGCGCGGCGCAAGTTCCTGCGCAGCGACCGCAGCGAATATGCCGCATGCCTCGACGTCGTGCGGCGGCTTGCGATGGCGCGCCCCGACATCGCCTTCGTCGTCGAGCATGACGGGCGCCGCGTCCTCGACGTCCAGGGCGGGCAGGACCGGCTCGCGCGCGTCGCGGCGCTGACCCAGCGCGAGCTGGCCGCGAACAGCATCGGCGTCGATCTCGACCGCGGCGAGGTGCATCTGGGCGGCGTGATCAGCCTGCCGACCTACAATCGCGGCATCGCCGATCATCAATATCTGTTCGTCAACGGCCGCCCGGTGAAGGACCGGTTGCTCGTCGGCGCGCTGCGCGGCGCCTATGCCGACCTGCTCGCGCGTGATCGCCATCCGGTCGTCGCGCTCTTCCTCGACGTGCCGACGAGCGAGGTCGACGTCAACGTCCACCCCGCGAAGACCGAGGTGCGCTTCCGCGATCCGCAGCTTATCCGCGGCATGATCGTCGGCGGGCTTCGCCGCGCGCTCGACGAGCATGGCTTCCGCAGCGTCCAGCGCCCGGCCGAAGCAGCGCTGGCGGCGTGGCAGCAGGAGCCGGTGCCGCCGCCCGAGCCCGCGACCGGCTTTCTCTTCGGCCGCCGCACCGAGCCCGCGGTGCATCTTTTCGGCACCGACACGCCACCGGCGAACGAGGCGGTCGCGCGCGTCTACGACCGGCTCGTCCCCTTCGCGAGCGCGCCCGCACCGCTTGCGGGCCGAGCCGAGGTCGCCGAAATGGCGCCGCCCGAGGCCGACGAGCACCCGCTCGGCATCGCGCGTGGCCAGATCGCGAAAACCTATATCGTCGCCGAGGCCGGGGACGGTCTTGTCATCGTCGACCAGCACGCCGCGCACGAACGGCTCGTGCTCGAACAATTGCGGCGCGGGATGAGCGGGCAGGCGGTTCCGTCGCAGGGCCTGCTGCTGCCCGAGGTCGTCGAGCTTGACGAGCCCGCGTGCGACCGGCTCGAGGCCGCGGCGCCGCAGCTTGCCGCGCTCGGCGTCGAACTCGAACGCTTCGGCCCCGCCGCGGTGATGGTGCGTGCGACCCCGGCGATGCTGGGGGCGATCGACTGCCACAAGCTCGTCACCGACATCGCCGACGACCTCGCGGGCTACGACGCCGCGCTCGGCCTGTCGGAGAAGCTCGAACTCGTGGCCGCGACGATGGCCTGCCACGGCTCGGTGCGCGCGGGGCGGACGCTGAACGTCGCCGAAATGAACGCATTGCTCCGCCAGATGGAGGTGACGCCACACTCGGGCCAGTGCAATCACGGGCGGCCGACGTGGGTGAAGCTCGCGATGGACGATGTCGAGAAATTGTTCGGGAGGAAATAGGATGAAGCGTCATATTGCGGCGGCTTTGCTGGCCACGGCCCTGATCGGAGCCCCGACGATCGCCGCCAAGCCGGCGAAGCCAGCCCCTGCCTGCGCAGCGGGTGCGGTCCTTCCGCCCGAGCTTGCCGACTGGTCGCGCGCGGCGGCGAGCAAGACCATCTATGCCTATGGCGAACCGCGCGAGGCCAGTTGGCCGTCGCTCGGCGCGGCGCGAACGGCGCTGGGGCTGCATCGCTTCGAAAGCCTGCGCTTCGAGATCGCGCCCGAGCGCAAGCCCGATCCCTTCAAATATGGCGGCATGGTGCCGATCGAGGTCAAGACGCCCGGCCGGCTGGTCGTCGCGCTCGGCGCGGGGGCGTGGATCGACCTCGTCCGCGACGGGGCTTTCGTGAAATCGGTCGCGCACGGCCACGGCCCGGACTGTTCGGGCATCCGCAAGATGGTCGAGTTCGACGTCGAACCGGGCCGCTATCTGCTCCAGATTTCGAGCGCGCCCGCCGCCTCGATCGACGCGATGGCGATCCTGCGCGATTGAGCATGATCATTTTTAAACCAAGTCGTCATCCCGGCGAAGGCCGGGATCTCGCCGTCTCGACCTGACGCACCGGCGAGATCCCGGCTTTCGCCGGGATGACGGGGGGGGGGGGGCGACCTAACCCGATCACGGTCTAATCGGGTTCCGGATTTCTCAAAATTCCCGCGAAGGCGGGGATGACGGATGAAGAGGGTCAGTCCGTGCCGCCCACGTCCCGCACGCGGATCAGCCCCGCCGAGCGCATCGTCATCACCGGCTCGTCATGCTGGTTGAACACGGTCATCCGCGACTGGATGATCCCCATTTCGGGGCGGCTCCCCGACCGCCGCTTTTCGAGTATTTCGCTCTCGCAGCGCAGCGTGTCGCCCGGATAGACGGGCTTCAGCCAGCGCAGATCCTCGATCCCCGGCGAACCCAGCCCGGCCTGCTCGTGCTGCTTCATGTCGTCGACCATCATCCGCATCATCATCGCGCCGGTATGCCAGCCGCTCGCCGACAGCCGCCCGAAATAGGTCTGCGCCGCCGCTTCGTCGTCGAGATGAAAGGGCTGCGGGTCATATTTGGACGCGAAGTCGATCACTTCCTCACGCACCACCTCTTTGCTGCCGAAACGCCGGACGACGCCGACCTCGATATCTTCGTAGTAAAGCAAGATAATTCCCCGATCAGGCCGACATCTTGATCCCGGCGACGCCATTTTCGACAATCCCCGTCGCGCGCTTCGACAGCGTGTTCACCGGCGTCGTCACCTTGTCGACGGTCATGAAATGCGTCTGCCACGCCTCGCGCCCGACCTCGCAGACCATATAGCCGCGCAGGTCGTTGGCGAATTTGAGTTCGGGGTTGCGCTTCAGGAAGACGTCGGTGCCCTTGCGCAGGTCGCTGCCGTCGCCGCCGCTGGTGATCGAAGTGCCGACGAACTCCGCGCCGACCACCTTGTCCTTGAGGATCAGGTCGCCGCAGAAATTCTGATGCTCGTCGCCGGTGATGACCACCGCGTTCTTCAACCCCGCGAGGCGCGAGAGCATCCGCTCGCGCGGCGCTTCATAGCCCGCCCAGCTATCGAGGTTCAGAATCTTCTTCGGCTCGCTTTCGTCGCGGCGGCGATCGAGCGACATCATCGTCACCTGCTGCGCGATGCCGTTCCAGGTCGCGCCGCCCTTTGCCAGATTCTTCGCGAGCCAATCGTCCTGCGCCTTGCCCAATACCTCGGCATTTTTGGCGAAGACGTCGGGGCAGGCGGGCTTGAAGCCGTCGCCGCACGGCTGGTTGTCGCGATATTGGCGCGTGTCGAGA
>Ga0182745_1001936_pt1 | contig 19124 bp, 15 predicted proteins | sample eDN3rd30CKraftBY_FD_128523 | JGI IMG/M metagenome (GOLD analysis project Ga0182745, IMG submission 128523) | Enriched backyard soil microbial communities from Emeryville, California, USA - eDNA 3rd pass 30_C Kraft BY (version 2) (version 2) | ecosystem: Environmental > Terrestrial > Soil >...
CCAGCCGCCTCAAGTGCCGGGGACAGGTGATTGAATCGACACGGATGGTCACCTACGAGGTCACGATCAAGGAGTTGGGCTACCGCCCCGAGCCTTACGCCATCGTCGATGCCCTCATGTACGCCGACGGCAAGCCGATCGTGGAAATCACCGACATGTCCTTGCGCATGACGGGCCAGACCCGCGCGGCGCTCGAGGCGATCTGGCACGCCCAGGCCGATCAGACACCGGTCGCGACCGAGACCGAGCCGCCGGCCCTGTTCGACCGCGACCGGATCACCGCGTTCGCCATCGGCAAGCCGTCGGAGGCGTTCGGCGAGCCCTACCGGGTGTTCGACTCGGAGCGAAAGATCGCCCGGCTCCCCGGCCCGCCGTTCCAGTTCCTCGACCGGATCACGGCGATCCAGGCCGAGCCCTGGGTGTTGAAGCCGGGGGGCACGATCGAGGCCCGGTATGACGTTCCTCCCGGCGAGTGGTACTTCGAGGCCGAGCGCCAGGGACGCATGCCGTTCGCCGTGCTTCTGGAGGCCGCGCTTCAACCGTGCGGCTGGCTGGCCGCCTATCTCGGCTCGGCCCTGACCAGCCCCGAGGACCTGAAGTTCCGTAACCTGGGCGGGTCGGCCACCCACTTCCTCGAAGTCACGCCGGACCTCGGCACCCTGGTCACCACGGTCAAGATCACCAAGGTCTCGCGCTCCGCGGGCATGATCATCCAGAACTTCGACCTCGACGTGCGGACCGCGAACGACGGGCGGGTGGTCTACCAGGGGGACACCTATTTTGGCTTCTTCCGCGAGGCGGCCCTGGCCGAGCAGGTCGGCCTGCGCGGGGCTCCGCTCCATGTGCCAACCCCGGAAGAACAAGGCCGAGGGAGAACCTTCGCGCTCCCCACGCATCCCCCCTTCCCAAGTGACCGCTTACGAATGATCGACCAGGTGGACCTGTTCGTCCCCGATGGCGGCCCGCATGGGCTCGGGTTCATCCAGGGGTCTCAGGAGGTCGATCCTTCGGCGTGGTACTTCCAGGCGCATTTTTACCAGGATCCGGTCTGCCCTGGCTCATTGGGGTTGGAATCGTTCCGCCAACTGCTTAAAGTCGTGGCCGCGGAGCGCTGGGGAGTTAGCCCTGAGAGCGCGTTCCAAGACGCCGACCCCGAAACGCCTCACCACTGGATCTACCGGGGCCAGGTGTTGCCCAGCGCCGGGCGCGTCGTCGTTCAGGCCATGATCACGAAGTTCGACGACCAGCGCCGAAGGCTCTGGGCCGATGGGTTCCTGACCGTGGACGGGCGGACCATCTTCCAGATGAACCAGTTCACGCTCGGCCTCGGGCTCGACCCTTTGAGCATCGTGGAGTCTTGATGAGATACTCGCGTGTCTATGTCGATGCGATTGGCTACGAGCTTCCGCCGGTCGTGGTCACCTCGGCCGAACTGGAGGCCCGCCTGAAGGGATTTTATGAAACCCTGCGCATTCCGGCGGGGCAGCTCGAGGCCCTGACCGGCATCGTCGAGCGCCGGTGGTGGGACGAGGGGTACGCGGTCTCTGAAGGGGCGATCGCCGCGGCCCGGCAAGCCCTGGCCGCCTCGAACGTCAAGCCCGAGGAGCTTGGCGTCTTGATCTACGCGGGGGTCTGCCGCGACCTGTTCGAGCCCGCCACCGCCTGCCGTGTGGCCGCCGAAGTGGGCGTGGGTGAAGAGGCGGCCGTCTTCGACCTCAGCAATGCCTGCCTCGGCGTGCTCAACGGCATGATCGAGATCGCCAACCGGATCGAACTGGGCCAGATCAAGGCCGGCCTGGTCGTCTCGTGCGAGACCGCCAGAGAGATCAACGACATCATGATTGAAAAGATGATCAAAGAACCGAGCATGGAGGCGTTCCGCGACTCTCTGGCCACGCTCACCGGCGGCTCGGGGGCGGTGGCGATGCTCCTGACCGACGGCTCCTTCTCCGAGCCAAAACGGCGCAAGCTGCTCGGCGGCGTGTCCCACACCGCTCCCCAGTTCCACGCTCTCTGCCGCTGGGGCCTCGAGGCGATCCGGCCGCTGGGCGGAGGCTTCCACCAGTTCATGTCCACCGACTCCATCGCCGTTCTCAAGCACGGCGTCGAGCTCGGCTCCCGGACCTGGTCCGCCTTCCTCCGTAAGATCGGCTGGATGCGCGAGCAGATTGATAAGGTCATCTGCCACCAGGTCGGCTCGGGACACCGCGACGTGATCTTCCAGACCTTGGGCATCGACCTCGACAAGGAATTCTCCACCTTCCCCTACCTGGGCAACATCGGCACCGTGTCGCTCCCCCTGACCGCCGCCCTGGCCGAGGACCGCGAGTTCCTTCAGCCCGGCGACCGCGTGGCCTTCCTGGGGATCGGTAGCGGCCTGAACTGCCTCATGCTCGGGATCGAGTGGTGAGCTAACCCAAACGTCTTTTGATATCAATTCAACTCCCGCCCATTGCCCGATCAACCGACCGAGACGCGGACCTTCGCATGACCAGTCGCGCCAGCGCCTTCGACCAATTTCGCCAGTCTCACCCCGGGCGCGACCTCGACCTGGGCGGCCTGCGCTACCATTACCTCGACGAAGGGGCGGGGGATCCCGTCGTCATGGTCCATGGCAACCCCTCCTGGTCGTTCTATTACCGCAACCTGGTCGAAAACCTGGCCGGCACCGGCTCCTACCGCGCCATCGCCGTCGACCACATCGGCTGCGGCCTCTCCGACAAGCCCGATGATTCGCGTTATGACTATACGCTGAACCGTCGAGTCGATGATCTGGAAGCCCTGCTCGAGTCTTTGGAGCTGCGCGAGAACCTGACCTTGGTTCTGCACGACTGGGGTGGAATGATCGGCATGACCTACGCCGCGCGCCACCCTGAGCGGATCGCCCGGCTGGTGATCCTGAACACAGGCGCGTTCCACCTCCCCGCCTCCAAGCCGTTCCCCTGGCCCTTGTGGATTTGCCGCGACTCTCCGCTGGGAGCCTGGATGGTCCGCGGCCTGAACGCGTTCTGCCGAGGGACCGCCTCCACCTGGGTTGGCTGCACCCACCACCCCATGCCCCCCGAAATCCGCGCCGCTTATCTTGCCCCTTATGACTCCTGGGCCAACCGGATCGCCATCCACCGCTTCGTCCAGGACATCCCGCTCCGGCCTGGCGACCGGAACCACGACCTCGTGACCCAGGTTCAGGACAAGCTCTCTCTGTTCGCCGACATCCCCACGTTCATCGCCTGGGGCATGAAGGACTTCGTCTTCGACCACCACTTCCTCGACGAATGGATTCGCCGCTTCCCCAGCGCCGAGGTCCACCGCTTCCCCAAGTCCGGCCACTACATCCTTGAAGACGAGGCCGAAGCCGTCGTCCCCCTGATCCGAACCTTCCTCGACCAGCACCCGCTTCAAAGTTGAGCGCCCGTCGATAGTTCGTGGTAACCCAGCCCAGTTGTATTGAGACCGGAGAGCCAGTCGGTGCCTCCCGAGTCGGTGCGCCGAAAAACTCGAGGGAAGACTTCTCTGGCCCGCCCTGCTATTCCATTCACGAACATCAATAATTTAATCTGTCAGTTCGTCACTCTAAGTCCGAGTTTCGCGCTGGCGACATCGAGCCGGCCGCCTGGATACCAGACCCTCGCATGACCATGTTTTACCTGGTAGAGGCGGGTGATCGGGGTAAACCATCGTCGTTCCAGCGTGTTCGTCACGACGACTCCCAAGGCGGGTTCGCTCAAAAGCGAGGCCACGGGGCCCTCGGGCAATACACGATCGGGAGAATAGGCTTGTTCCAGGGCCGTCCGGGCGGCCTTTAATGCCACTGACTGCCTCAGCTTGGAGATTCGAGCGTTGTGGGCGGGAACCGCGGTGAAGTCGGTATGAACCAATTGCGTGAAGAGAACGCAGAGCACGCACGCGACCAGAAACATGGCGGTGCGCATCGCGGTGAACAGGCGGTCCGACTTGCAGGTCAGCCCAATGGCCAGAACGGCCAGGGCGGGAACCACCCACTCAATACAGGGCGAGCCCGTCGCGCTCATGAGTAAGAGGCTCATAACACCAATACCCAGAAATGGCAAAAGCGCGACCAGTAGGTCCTTCAGCGATCGCTGGGTGGGGTACCCCCAGTTCCTCACGACCAGCACAAGCGTCAATAAGACGGCCCCGATGAGTAGGATCAGATAACACAGAAGCCCCATTGGTGATCTCCTTATTTTTAAAATTTGCCGTTTCCTTGAATATCACCCCACCACCGTTTCGTCAACCATTCCCTGGGTGGAATCGTTCCTGGCCTTATGCGGCCGTCTCGCGAACAATTTCACAAATTTTATCTTATCGACACCTTCAAATCATGCCAGCAGACATCGCTTCGGTCTTTCACAAGCCCGAAGCGCAAGCGAGTGAATCTCTTCGGTCTTTCACAAGCCCGAAGCGCAAGCGAGTGAATCTCTTCAGTCTTTCACAAGCCCGAAGCGCAAGCGAGTGAATCGATTTATTCTACATTTAAGAACAAATATTTTACACACGTTAATGACAATTTACATATCAACGAATTTACGTTTTGAGACAATAGAATACGATTCACTCGCTTGCGCTTCGGGCTTGTAAAGAAGAAGAAAAAGTCGGCCTTGCTCATATTGAGTCCCACTCGAACCTTCAAGGCCAGGAAGCTCTTGCCTTCAAACGCCTACAACCAGATAATGACAAACGTAAAACCTCTGCTCTGGTTCGTCAATGTCAGTCGCGAAGTCTTTGTTTCCCGTGAACTCAGGTGGTCAGTGCTCCATGAGGAGGTAGCGCCTGATGCGAGCGGACCGTAAGCGATTGCTGAAGACCCTGGCGTTGCTGATCACCGTCGGGCTGGTCGTTCGCGTGACGGCAGGCCTAGCGACGGCCTGGTTCGCTCCCGAGGCTCTGGCTTACGGCGAAGAGCCCTTCGACGAAGATCCCGCGCGTCTCCAGCGGTTGGAGACCGCCGGCCGGCTGATCAAGCCCTTGCACCAGCGTCTCAACGAGCCGGAGCCAGGCGCGTGGCGTGCCCGGCATCACGAACCCGCGCAATCCTTCGCAAGCTACGCGAAGAGTGCGCCTCCTCGGCCGACCCCGGCACGTCATCTGATCTATCTTCAGCGGTGGGGTGAACTCTCGCCCGAGCAAAGCGGGATCGCGGAACAGGCAAGCCAGTTGATCGGCCTGTACTTTGGCACCCAAGTCAGGTGGCTTCCCGACGTTCCAATGGGGTCACTCGATCTCGCTGAGGTATCCGACCCTCAGCCTCCGAAAGGCGAGCAAAGACTGTTCGCCAGCCAGGTTATGGGCCGGTTGATCGCAAGAGGGCTGCCCGCCGACGCCGCCAGCGTGGTGGTGATCACCCCCCTGGACCTGACCCGCACAGGAGGCGGTACATGGGCTTTCGGACAAGCTTCGCTCATGGATCGCGTGGCCGTGGTCTCCTTCCATCGCCAGGGAGACCCGCGGGAAGACTTCACCCTCTGCCTGCGAAGGTTCTCGAAGACCTGCCTTCATGAAGTGGGACATAGTTTTGGAATCGCTCACTGCGTGGAGAACGAGTGCGGGATGAATGGATCAAGCTCGCGCGAGGAGGCGGACTCTCGCCCCTTGTGGTTCTGCGCCGAGGATGAAATGAAAGTCTGGCTGGCCTGCGGACTCGACCCCGCTTCGCGATACGCCGCACTCGAGGCTTGGGCAGCCACCTTTGATCTGCGAGAGGAAAGCCTGTTCTGGAGAAGATCGAGACAAACGCTCGGACTCAAACACAACCGAAAAACCAAAAGATTTACAAGTCAATATTAATCAATTTTATTTTTCCAATAAACATCCTGACCCTCAGCCTCTCAATTTCGCCTCTGGTTCCAACCCAGACCTCTCTGTTTCGCCCCAGATAGTTACCCAGATATTTGGGATCGCCATTGACACTCATTGCATGCAGGGTACGATTCACGTTGGCCTCTCCGCTTTAAATCTTTATGTAACGGAGGCAAGTCGCGATGCTTTCATCCCTTCTACTAAGCTCCACGCTCGTCCTCTTAAGCGACCAACCACCTCGCCAACCAGCCCCTGATACCCAGCAGGTTCTCGAAGCTTATCAAACCGCCAGGGCCAACACCGGCCCCAACGCCGATGCCCAGGTCCAGCTCGCCCTCTGGTGCGAGGCCCACGGGCTTCGCGCCGAACGCCTCAAACATCTGGCCACCGCCGTCATCTCCAACCCGAAGCATGCCATGGCGCGCGGGCTCCTGGGCATGGTCCGGTACCAGGGGCGTTGGCAGCGTCCCGAGGCGGTCGGAGCGATCGCCAAGGCCGACGCCATTCGGGCCGAGTACCTGCAACGCCGGGCCAGGACCAGCGACGAGCCCGACGACCAGTGGGAACTGGCCAACTGGTGCGAGCAGAATCAACTCAAGCCCGAGGCCGCCGCTCATTACACCGCCGTGATCCAACGCGACCCCAAACGTGAGGCCGCCTGGAAAAAACTGGGGTACAAGAAGCAAGGAAAGCGGTGGGTCACCGACGCCCAGCTTGCCGCGGAGAAGGCTGAGGAGTCGCTCCAGAAGAAGGCGGACCGCGTTTGGAAGCCACTCCTGGAGACCTACCGGATCGCCCTTCAGAGCAAAATCGCGGAACGTCGAGCCAACGCGGCGGAGGCCCTGAGCGCGATCTCCGACCCCCGCGCCGTGCCGATGATCTGTGCCTTGTTCACCGACAATGCCGACCGTCAGACCTGGGCGGTCCAGATGCTGGGGCAGATCGACGCGGCGGGAGCCTCACGCGCGTTGGCGATGCTGGCAACCTTCGGCGACACGGAGGAAGTGCGCCGGCGAGCGACCGAGACTCTTGAGAACAGAGACCCGCGTGAGTTCGCCGACCTCCTGATTGGGATGATCCGCGAGCCGATCCGCTATCAGGTCAAGCCCGTGCGTGGGCCAGGGCAGCCAGGTGAGTTGTTCATCGAAGGAAAGAAGGCGAACGTCTCGCGCCGGTACTCGCCCCCCTCAAGCCCCGAGATCCACCGCCAGCCAGGCGATCGGATCGTTTATGGTGGGGATGGGCTTCCGATGATTCGGCGAGATTTGGGGTACGTCGGCCAAATCATTCTTAGAGGCCGACAGCTTATGATGCCGATCGAATACGTCAACATATCGATGCCAGCAAGTTCACGTGAACGCATCCTAAACACACTAACAAACAGCGGCCTTGGCAAAACGAACGGCGCCGCGATCTTCAATCAACTCTCGAAGGCAAGCATCCTCGTCCCATCTACTAGTTCAATCGGCATGAATTCATCTTACGCTCACCTCTTATCATCACCGCTATGGGGCGAGATACAGGCTGCGACGGCTCTTGGCGAACAGCGGAAAGCCTTCTTGGGGGCGCTACCTTTCAATCAAGCAAGCCGGCTCAATTATGACATTGGCCAATTTCAGACCATCCCAATTGGTCAAATGGATCTCGAAGTCCAGAAGACCGCCGCTGTCGCCCAGCGTCAGTTGGAGCTCGATGTCGAATCGCTCAAAAAACAGAATGAGCCCATCAACCTCCTGAACGGACGCATCCTACCTGTCCTGAAAGTCGTCTCGGGCCAGGACCTGGGAGATTCGCGGGAAGCCTGGCAAAAGTGGTGGGTCGATCAGATCGGCTATACCCTCATGATTGGAGCCACCCCAGAAAAGCCAACCATCACCGAAGAGATTCCACTCGACTACCAGCCCCGGCCAACCCCCATCATGACCACCAACACGGTGATCGGCTATCTACGGATGAGCTGCTTTGGCGCGGGGACTCTGGTCCATACCCTCTCCGGCACCCAACCGATCGAATCGCTCAAAGTCGGCGACCAGGTCCTCACCCAGAACATGACCAGCGGAGCCCTGGGATATCAGCCCATCCTGGTCGTCCACCGCAACCCGCCCAGCGCCACCTACAAGATCCAGCTCGGCGACGAGTCGATCGTCAGCAGCCACTTCCACCGCTTCTGGAAGGCCGGGCAGGGGTGGGTCATGGCCCGAGACCTGGAGCAGGGGGACACCGTCCGAACCCTCGGCGGCCTCGCGACCATCTCCATCATTGAGCCGGGCGAAGTCCAGCCCGTCTTCAACCTCGACGTGGCCGAGGATGCCGACTTCTTCGTCGGGCGAGACGGAGCGTTGGTCCACGACAACACCTTGCCCGACCTGCGGCAAATCCCCTTCGACGCTCCTCCGACTGACTCGAAGTCGGAAAAAGAAAAGGAAGGGGAATCCCAGGCCAGGGCGGAGGTCTCCGCCCGGTAACGGCAACCTTGCCGCCTTCGGCTCGAGGCCTCCCACAACCGGCCCCTTCCCGACAGGAAGCGGCCGGTTCCTTTTTTTTTCGAACCTCGCGACCTCATCCCTCTTCTCCAACCCTTCGCGCACGAGTTCGACCCGGAACTCCACGGTCAGGATGGCGAAATGGCCCCCCTGATCGTTACACTCGAACTTCCTGAAATGGAGATCGACCCTGCCCCAAATGAACCATCATACTTTCAACATCGCATTTTTCGTGTTGAGTGAGGGGAGGGGAAGTGGCCAGGAGATCAGGCCTGACTCGAGCGGTACGGGTGGGAAGGAGAAGTTCGGTTGTCGGTTGTGAATATCGCCACGCGGTTACGGGAGATGGCCCAGGCGCAGCCTCATGCGCTCGCGGTGGCTTGCCCGGCGGGCCGGGACCGAGCGGGCCGGTTCGCTCATACGCATTGGACCTTCCAGCAGCTCGACCGCCAGAGCGACGCCGTGGCGCGGAACGTCCTGGAGCAGGGGGGAGTGACGCGCGGGGTGCGCACGGTCTTGATGGTCAAACCGAGCCTCGAGTTTTTCGCCCTGACGTTCGCCCTGTTCAAGACGGGGGCCGTGCCGGTGCTGATCGACCCCGGCATGGGGATCAAGAATATCGGCCAATGCCTGGCCGAGGCCGAGCCCGAAGCGTTCATCGGCATCCCCGCCGCCAACCTGGCCCGAAAGCTGCTCGGGTGGGGCAAGGGGACGCTCAAGACGATCTTGCCGGTCGCCCCTCCGTGCAAGGACTGGCAGGATCGGAAGGGGCACCCTTGGCTTGGGTCCGAGCCCTACCCGATCGCCCCGACGAAAGGGGATGAACACGCGGCGATCCTCTTTACCAGCGGAAGCACCGGCCCGCCAAAAGGGGCGGTCTATACCCACTCGATCTTCGACGCCCAGGTCAAGGTTCTGCGCGACGTGTACGGGCTCGGGCCGGGGGATATCGACCTCTGCACCTTCCCCTTGTTCGCCCTGTTCGCTCCGGCCCTGGGAATGTCGGCCGTCATCCCCGAGATGGATTTCACCCGCCCCGCGCAGGTGGATCCGGTCAAGATCGTCCAGGCGGTGCGAGACTTCGGCGTGACCAACATGTTCGGCTCACCGGCCCTGATCAGGCGGGTCGGCGATTGGGCCGCCACGCTCAATGCCAGCAATCCAAGACAGGGGAAAGACCCGCTCCAACTCCCTTCGCTCCGGCGGGTGATCTCGGCGGGGGCTCCGGTCCCCGCCCGGGTGCTCGAAACGTTCTCCGCGCTCCTCGATCCCGACGCCTCGCTCACCACCCCCTATGGCGCGACCGAGTCGCTCCCGGTCTGCTCCATCAACAGCCAGGAGATCCTTCAAGAAACGCGTCACCTGACCGACCAGGGGGCCGGCGTCTGCGTTGGGCGGCCGGTGGGAGACGTCCAGGTTGAGATCATTAAAATCCGTGATGAACCGATCGCGGCCTGGTCCGACGACCTTCGCTTGTCCAACGGCGAAATCGGTGAGATCGTGGTCCGTGGCTCGGTTGTCACCCGCTCTTACCTGAACCGGCCCGACGCGACGGACTTGGCCAAGATCCCGATCCCCAACTCCAGCTCGGACGAGGTCTATCACCGGATGGGAGACGTGGGCTATCGCGACCAGGAGGGGCGAATCTGGTTCTGCGGGCGCAAGGCCCACCGAGTCGTCACGACAAGTGAAACTCTGTTCACAATTCCGTGTGAAGCGATCTTCAACACCCACCCCGCCGTCTTCCGCACAGCCCTGGTCGGCGTGGGGGAACGTGGAGCGATGCGCCCCGTGCTTTGCGTGGAACGCCAGCGGGCGGCGGAGCCAGGGGTTAAGCCACGTCGCATCTCCCGAAGTGCCCTGTTGAAGGAGCTCAGGGAGCTGGGCCAGCGGCACGAGCCGACGCGGTCGATCTCCACGATTCTGTTCCATCGGGCCTTCCCGGTGGATATCCGCCACAACGCGAAGATCTTCCGCGAGAAGCTGGCTGTCTGGGCGGCGAGGAGGCTGAGTTGAAAGCGCTTGTGACCGGCGGCGGCGGGTTCCTCGGCCTGGCCATCGTCCGCAAGCTCCTCGCTCGAGGCGACTCGGTCCGGAGCTTGACCCGAGGGAACTACCCGGAATTGGCGACCCTGGGCGTGGAATCCGTCCGGGGCGACGTGGCCAACCTCGACGATGTCCTCCGCGCGATGGAGGGGTGCGACGTCGTGTTCCACGTCGCGGCCAAGGCGGGAATCTGGGGACCGTACCAGGAATATTATCAGAGCAACGTGGAAGGAACCCGCCACGTCCTTCAGGCTTGCCGGACTCTCGGCGTGCGCAAGCTGGTGCATACCAGCTCGCCGAGCGTCGTCTTTAACGGCCGAGACATGGAAGGGGTGGATGAGTCGGCCCCGTATCCCTCCCACTATGAGACGGCGTACCCGGAGACCAAGGCCCAGGCCGAGCGCGAGGTGCTCGAGGCCAACGGCGCGGAGCTTTCGACCACCGCCTTGCGTCCTCACCTGATCTGGGGGCCGGGAGACAACCACCTGATCCCCCGCCTGATCGCGCGTGCCCGTACCGGGCGCCTTCGACGGATCGGCAAGCAGGACCACCTGGTCGACACGATCTACGTGGAGAACGCCGCCGACGCCCACCTGCTCGCCGCCGACCGCCTGGGGCCGGGCTCTTCGGCTGGGGGAAAGGCCTACTTCATCTCGCAAGGCGACCCCTGGCCTCTCTGGGACGTGATCAACGGCATCCTCGCCGCCGCGGGCCTTCCGCCCGTGACCCGGAGCGTCCCTCGAGGAGTCGCCCTGGCCGCGGGGGGCTTATTCGAGCGCACCTACCGAATCCTCGGCCGAACCGACGAACCGCCGATGACCCGGTTCCTCGCTCACCAGCTTTCCACCGCCCACTGGTTCGACATCAGCGCGGCCCGACGCGACCTCGGGTATGCGCCTAAGGTCTCGATGGAGGAAGGCCTCCAACGACTCAAGAGGTCGTTTGAGACCAAATGAAAGGTCGCTTGATAAGGGCAAAATGCGGAGGCAATTCGTTCCAGGGCAAAAGTCACACTACCCACAAACACAACACCACAACATAAGACCATTTTCAATTTTAACATACGACAGAACAAAACAATCACAACCTGACCCAAACTTTTTTATCAGAGTCCACGTTGCCTACCTTCGAGGTAATCGACGACCATCTCAAGGTTCGTGTAAGCGGCCTTCCGCTTGGAGTCTTCGTCCTCATCGGCGGAGAAGGCAAAGGCCAGATCAACGACCTCCCGTAGACGGTCGACGGTCAGTTCCCCAGTGTCGCAGAGGATCCGCAGATCCTCGCGATCTCGGGCGTGAAACCTCGACAGCTTGGTGGCCGCGAGGTCGTGGATCTCGGGCAAGGCTGGACTCAAGACGCGCCAGGGGCCGGGAATCGTCCGACATCGAGTTTGGTAACCGATCGGCAAGGGGGGCAAACCGGAGGAAACCGCCTCCAGATAGAACCCATAACGGGCGGCCTCGGCGGTTCCTCGGCCGAAAGTCTCAACGGCCCGATCCAGCAGAGGGGAGCCATGGATGTAGACAACATCCACGTCCTTGGTCATCAGCCGGACACCGTGACCGAGGACCAACGCAGATCGTCCGAGTAGGTAGAGGTCGAGAGTCTCCCCCTCGGCGGCGTGCCGCGCAAGCTCATCATCGATCGCACTGAGGAAGGAGAGAATTTCCTTATCGATCATTCAAGCGCCTCCCGCGACGAACCAAGGCGACGCGCTTGAGCTTGATCTTCTTTCGGCGGCGCGGCCTCACGGAAGGCGAGGCGGAAGGTTCATTCGGTGAGTTCGGTCCACGCCGGACGGTCGCGTTGCGCCGGGCTCGTGGTCTCGCAAACTGGGTCGCCGATCCGATGCGAAGCAAATGGAGATGCTCGGCACGCTGCCGGAACTGGGACAAGTCAGCGTCATAGGCGATCCTCCACCGGCGCCAGAGCGGCGAAGTCGAGGGATTCGTGGCACACGCACCCAGATCATCCCACGGCTCGGATTCGCCAGGAAGGTCGACTTGCTGAAGGAATCGCTCCAGTGGCCCCTTGCGACATCCGCCGGGGAAACCCGCCTGACGGTCAATGGAGAGAGCGATATCGGCCAGCCACGCCAGCCGTTGGGTCGTACCGGCGGCTCGGGCGTGCCCTAGAAGGAGATCGGGATCGAGGTCGGCCCAGGCGAGCGTCGCGGGGATCGCTTCGACTATCCTGGGATCAGGCTCCTCACCCGCGATGGCCAGGTTGATCACCTCCTCGGAGCAACGGAAAGCCCCAGGGACCGTGGCGTCGCTAATCCAGAGGTCGACGACCCCAAGTCGACGTAACTCCATGGCGAGATCCGCTGGACTCGTCTCAGGTCGGTCAGCGCCAGTGAGCAACCGTTGAATGGGAATATCTAGAGCACGGGCAAGTTGAAGGATCCGCGGAAGCGTCGGAATTCGAAGTCCGGCCTCAAAGAGGGAGACCTGTTGCTGGACAAGACCACAGCGGGCCGCCAGGGCCGCCTGGCTGAACCCGGCCTTCATACGGCTCTCAGCCAGGTGGGTCCCAAGTCGCTCGAGATCGGGGACCTTGATTTCCGGATCCATGACGCCACTCGCGAAGAGAACCTGGACGACCCGAACGCCGAGTTACAACGTCGCATTGTAAAATACAACAAAATCACGTCAAACACAACAGAATGCTGTAAAACGCCTCGCGGTATCTCTCTTCACTTCTAGCTGAGTTGTCTCGGACGCTTGTAGTTCGGCGTTACAATGACCTTCCATTCCTGGGGAAGCTTGTTGTTCGGTTTCTGAAGTAGGGTTGCCAATGCATTCTTCCACGGCCCAGCGTTAACCTCCTCGAAGTTATGACCGCCGCCCATGATGTTGCGCAGATAGCTGAGATCCTCCGTGTTGCCGGCCCAGCCGTGGCAGACCCCGGGTTGGACCCGTCGCTGAAGTAATACTCCCGACCGCGGGCCTGAAGTCAGCGGAAGATTCTGTCCTGCCCGAGGGGGAATTTTCCCGCTGCTTGAAGCGAACTCCGAATGCCCTTGCGCAGCGAGTCCAGATGGCTCTCGAAAGGCCTCCGGGCCCCCCTCGATTGAGATTGAACGGGGTACGGCATTAAACGGTCAGGAGACCTGAAAAGTTTTTGCGAGTGCCAAGAAAGTTCGTGGGAATTGTCAAACAACTTGCACATAATCGGGGCATGTCGAGCGAGTCGTGAGGTCTTCGTCCCTATCTATCTCTTCACGTTACGTTGGAAATCAAAGTCAGGAAGAGGGGAGGATCGATGTCGAATCTGAATCGTCGTCAGTTTCTAGGTCGCACGGTTGTCGCGGGGATCGGGGCGGGCTTCGCCATTGGGGGCACCAAGTCGTCGGGCCGCATCATCGGGGCCAATGACGCCATTCGCGTGGGAGTGGCCGGGCTCAACGGTCGAGGCTCCGCCCACGTCGGGGCTTACTCCAAGATCAAAGGGGTCGATATCACCTATCTGATCGACCCCGACAGCAGAACGTTCGAGAAGCACCTGGGCACGATCAAGAAAGCAGGGGGCTCGGCCCCGAAGACGATCGCCGACGTCCGCCAGGCGCTCGAGGATAAAGAGCTCGACGCGATCTCGATCGCCACGCCGAACCACTGGCATGCCTTGATGACCATCTGGGGCTGCCAGGCGAACAAGGACGTGTACGTCGAGAAACCCGCCAGCCACAACATCCACGAAGGCCGGATCGCCGTCGAAGCCGCGCGCAAGTACGGGCGAATCGTCCAGCACGGCACGCAGAACCGATCTTCGAAGGAGTGGGACAAGGTCGCCCAGGCTGTCAAGTCGGGCAAGTACGGCAAACTGAAAGTCTCACGAGCTCTCTGCTACAAGTCGCGTCCAAGCATTGGGTTCAAGCCCGACGCCCCCGCCCCCTCGAACCTTGACTTCAACCTCTGGACCGGACCGGCCGCCGAGGTCGCGTTCAACAAGAACCTGGTCCATTACAACTGGCACTGGTTCTGGAACTTCGGCAATGGCGACATCGGCAACCAGGGGGTCCACGAGATGGACAAGGCCCGCTGGCTGATCCCCAACGCCACCTTGCCCAAGAGCGTGATCTCCGTTGGCGGCCGACTCGGATATGAGGACCAGGGGCAGACCGCGAACACCCAGATCGCCGTGCTCGACTATGGCGATGCGCAGATCATCTTCGAGGTCCGCGGACTCCCCACCGAGAAGTACCACGACCAGACGGTTGGAAACTTCGCCCACATGGAAGAGGGGATCCTCACCGTTCAACCGAAGGAAGGGGCGATCTTCATCCCCAAGGGAAGCGATAAGGCCGAACGACTCACCGGCTTCGACTCGACCCGGGGCCCCTCCAACGCCGGGGAAGACGCCCACTTCAGCAACTTCGTCAACGCGGTCCGTAGCCGCAAGAACTCGGACCTGAACGCCGACATCCTCGAAGGGCACTACTCCTCCGCCCTCTGCCACCTGTCGAACATCTCCTACCGGCTCGGCAAGGAGACCGCGTTCGACTCCGACAAGAACGCCTTCAGCGGAAACGAAGCCGCCACCGAGGCCTTCCAGCGCATGGAAGAGCACCTCAAGGACAACAAGGTCGACCTCAAGACCGCCAAGTACCAGGTTGGTCCCAAGCTCAGCGTCGACGCGAAGAAGGAAACCCTCGACCTCCCCGAGGCCAACAAGCTGCTGACCCGCGTGTACCGCAAGCCGTTCCTCGTCCCCGACTCGATCGTCTAATCAGTCGACCGCCGCGAATCAACTCTCGCGGCAGATCGCCTCAACGCCAACTCATCTCCACGGCCCGAGCTTCCCTGGAAGCCCGGGCCTTTTTCGTTTCAACTTGCAACCGATTGGCGCCTACCCACACATCACGAACCCCAAAATCAACAACGAAGGCATCAACTCGGGGAGGATGTTCCCCAAAACGAACGATCAGCCAACTTCCATGGCACTGCGGCCGACGATCCCACACACTCGTCTCGTAGTGCCACACGCGTTTGCCGCGTGGTGTTGTGTTGTGTTGTGTTGTGTTGGATGAGCCCAAAGACCGGCTCCGGCTCCATCAAAGACAAAACGCGCGATGAATATCGGAACGCATTTTTCCAGGCCGGTGGACTCGTTGCTGGATGTGGGGTGCAACGTGGGAGCGTGGCTCCGCGACTGTGCGCGCCAGCTTCCCTCGGCCAGGCTCGCGGGGGTGGAAATCAACGAAGAGGCGTTGCAGGTTGCGCGACGGAACGTTCCCTCGGCCGAGCTGCATCACGCTGGCGCGGAGGCTCTCCCTTTTGACGATGGCACCTTCCAGTACGTGACCTGCGTGGAAGTCCTCGAACATCTTCCCTCCCACCTGCGTGCATCGGCTTTTCAGGAGATGTGGCGCGTGCTCAAGCCCGGGGGCCGGCTCATTCTAACCGTACCTCATGCTGGCTGGTTCGCCTGGGCCGACTCGAACAACGTCCGGCTTCGGCTTCCCGGTCTCTACCGCTGGTTGCTGGGGCGAGGTAAGCGCGATAAGAGCTACGACCTCGCCGGTAAGCAAGTTGAGTGGCATCACCACTTCACCTTGAACGAGCTCGAAACGCTCGCTGGCCCAACCTGGAAGACGGCGACCGTCCGCCGCGGCGGACTCTTCCTCTACCCGCTCATGGACTGGCTAAGCTGGCCGTTCTATCGACTGGAGCGTGCCAATAACCCGATTCGCAAGGCCTTCGAACGCATCGCCGGATGGGACTACCAGATCGATTACGGCGTGGCCTCCTACGGAATCTTGGTCGCGTTCGATCGGGTCGAGCACGGAGTCACGACATAGAAACTTACGGTGATATCATTTCAACGCTGTGTGATTAGATTTTAAATCTACTCGTAATTCATTTAAGTGTCTGTAAATTTCCAACAAGCCCGAAGCGCCAGCGAGTGAATCTCTTCCAGTACAACCGACAAACATCTAAAAACTCCTAACAAGCCCGAAGCGCGAGCGAGTGAATCTCTTTCCGTACAACCAAAGACCACCAGCCAGTGTGTTTTTTTTGAATCCATTCCACTAATTAATAAAGCCATTAACGAGAATGTGTCATGCCTTGGGTTGAGACCAGGCGGAAGAGATTCACTCGCTCGCGCTTCGGGCTTGTAAAAGAACGAAGAGATTCACTCGCTCGCGCTTCGGGCTTGTAAAAGAACGAAGAGATTCACTCGCTCGCGCTTCGGGCTTGTAAGTGGACAGCAGATCACATCATAAGTCTCTCACATTTATTCAGGCAGTAATTACTTGAAATCGATACGAGATTCTTCAACAGACAAGGCCGGCGCGAGGCCACGCCGGCCTTTCAGTCATCCTGTCTTCCCACGACCCAATCACATCACCAAGTATCCCGACTCAGTTACGTGACGCGGCGGCCTTCTTGGCGGCTCCGGGCTTGCGTAGGGGGCGGCCGGTGGCCCCTTGGGCCTGGTATTCTTTGTCCTGACGATCCCAGATCGCGGCGAGCGACTTGAGTCGTTCGGGCTCCTTGGCGGCCAGGTCGTGTAATTCGGTCCGGTCGTTGCCGAGGTTGTAAAGCTCCCACTTTCCCTCCGGCCCACGCGAGACGATTTTCCAGTCGCCAGCGCGCAAGGCGCGATTCCCCTGATGTTTGAAGAAGAGGAAGTCGCGATCGATCGGCGTGTTGCTCACGATCGAAGCGACCAGGCTCTTGCCGGGCAGGGGAGGGCGTTTCTCACCCCCGGCGGTCTCGGGTGGGGAGACCTTGGCTAGCTCGAGCACGGTGGGCACGATGTCGACCAGGTGCCCGGGGTCGTGCCTGAGTCCTCCCTTGTCCTTCAACCCTCCCGCCGGCCAATGCACGATCAAGGGCGTCGAAATGCCCCCCTCGTGGTTCCAGATCTTGTGCATCCGGAACGGGGTGTTGGCCGCGGTGGACCAGCCCGGCCCAATGCCGAGGAACGAAGCGGCCGAACCGAGTGGAGCTGAGGGGTCGTGACCATCTCCGCGAATGATCTGTTCCTGACTCGCCCCGTTGTCCGACATGAACAGGAGGACCGTGTTCTCGAGCGTTCCATCCTGCTCGAGTTGTTTGACGACCCGCCCAATTTCCTGATCGATGCGGTCGACCATCGCCGCGTGGATCGCCATCTTGGTGGCCAAAAACCGCTTCTGCTCCTCCGTCAACGTTTTCCAAGGGACTGCGTAACGAGCCTCCCCTGGGCTGATCCTCGTTTTGAGATCCTCCTCCGAAAGATTAGAACGCCCGACCACGTCGGGCTCGAGAGGGGCAAGCGTGGCGGAGGTGATCCCCATCTCCTTCATTCGCTCCCAGCGCGCCCGGCGAATCTCGTCCCATCCCGCCAGGTAGCGGTCGCGATAGCGTGCGATGTCTTCGGGCAGAGCCTGGATCGGAAAATGCGGCGAGGTGAACGCCACATAGAGAAAGAATGGACGATCTCGATGGGACTTCTGATGCAGGTTGAGCCAATCGATGGCCCGGGATGCGATCGCTCGTGTGGAATAATAGCCATCCTCGGGTTTCGGCTCAGGCAACGGCTGGTCATCGAGCCGGTGATCCCGCGGGCCGAAGTGCCGGTTCGGATCCTCAAGGTGGTAAGAACGCTCGAAGCCAGCGGCCAGCACCGGCCCATCCACATGCCACTTGCCCGAGTGGTAGGAGCGATAGCCCGCTGGCTTCAACAAAGCGGGAAGTAACGTCGCCCAGTTGGGCCGAAGTCCCATGGGGTCGCGATTGACCTGCTGGGCGTAGTATCCCGTGAGCAGCGCCGCGCGAGATGGCCAGCAACGCGCGGTGTTATAGAACTGGGTGAATCGGACTCCTTGCGAGGCCAGCCGGTCCAGGTTAGGTGTCTCGATCTCGCTTCCGTAGCATCCGACGTCGGAGAACCCCAGGTCATCCGCCAGAAAGATGACCACGTTGGGAGGGCCAGCCGCCTCCGCCCTGGACTCTCCCCCGATGCCGGACCCGATCGCCGCGAGGATCGCGAGCGCCGGTATCACAACGAGCCGAGTGGCCCGGCCGCCAGCAACACGTTCTTGCATCGACATCTCCCATTCCTTGACCCAAGCGTATCTCAATTCTTAGGGAAGGCCCCGCCAGAAACCGTCATCGCAAGGCTGCCCGCTGCTCGGCCAGTCATGCCGGCAGTCGCCCATTGTACGCGAACCAAAGCACACGGCCAGTGAGCGATTCGCCCACCCGGCTCGCGGCCCGGGAGGATGGCGAAGCCGGTGCTTTGATTGCGGGAAAAGACTCGCCAAGGTATCGCTTTTGTGCCATGCTCCGAATCGCGACCTGATTCATGCCGGTGCCACTGATCCTTTGCTTGGGGTTCCCATGATGATGATGAGCGAATCGGACTCCCTGAATCGCCGCGCCGTGCTGAAGACCATGGCCTCGGGAGCAGCGGCGGGGGCGGGAGTGAACCTGGTTGTTGGGTCGGCCTCGCGAGCCGACACCCTCGAACCCGACCATGCCTCGCGAAAACAGCAAGAGCCTTCCACAACCCAGGTTCCGCCAGCGAGCCGATTCCTCCTGAAAAGCCAGCGACTGCCCGAACCCAGGATCGTCCTGCCGACCGATGCACTCCCCGCGAAGCAGGAGCCTCCCCGGCGGCTGGCCGCTATCACAACGACCTATTTTAAATATTCTCATGCGGACGAGTAGAGTCGAGGTGTGGCGCGGTGGCGAAGGCTCGGCATAAATCTGTTTCCGGCTCTTTCGATATGCCGGTGTCTCAATATCCGGCCATGCTCCGGTTCCACACCCCGCTCATCGAACCGGA
>Ga0182745_1001939_pt1 | contig 19113 bp, 16 predicted proteins | sample eDN3rd30CKraftBY_FD_128523 | JGI IMG/M metagenome (GOLD analysis project Ga0182745, IMG submission 128523) | Enriched backyard soil microbial communities from Emeryville, California, USA - eDNA 3rd pass 30_C Kraft BY (version 2) (version 2) | ecosystem: Environmental > Terrestrial > Soil >...
GCACGGGAGTCGGCGTCTCTCAGGCGGCCATGCATCAACTCCGCCTTGTCCGCTCAGACTTTCATGGGGACTGGAACTACGTCCTCAATCCCAATTCGGATAAGTAATTTCTGAGCGAGCCCTTACCGCACCGGTGATGACGTTGACGGCGGCAAACGTGTGCACCACGTCCTTGCAGTCGCGGGTGCCAACGACGGGGCGCTCTCCTTTGAGTCCCAACGTGGCCGTCAAAGTGGGCACCATGGGGAAGCGTCCCTCGTCTTGGCTCAGCAGGACAATGACGCCTCGCTGGGCCTGGCGTTTTCTTCCTCAACTCATCGAGGGCCCTCTGCTGGCATGCGGTGTCGGCCCGCAGGAAGCGGTAGGTGGGCCGGTAGGGGCGCACGCCACGGCGGAGGCAGAAGTCACCCATGGCCGTCTCACGCACGCGGATGCCCGTTCGCTGGTACAGGAAGTCGGCCAGGGCCGCATGAGTCCAATTGGCGCGCTTGAGGCCGCACGCCCTCGGCCCCTTGCGCACCCAGTCCAGGATGAGGGGCGCGAGCGTCTCGGGAATCAGGGGCGTTCTGCCCGGCGCCCACTGAATCTTCAGCCCCTCCAGGCCCCCTGCCCGGTAGCGTGCCAGGAAACGCTGGACATTGCGCACTGGTTCAACCCACGGCCCACGACGAATTCATCCGGGCCGTGAATCAGGCAACGGGCCTTCGAGGTGCGCCTCTCCCACGAAACTGCGCGGCGAAGCCTTGAGGGCCTACCAATTCGCGCTGCCCTCGCTGCGATCGAAAGCCCTGGCACCGTTAATCTGCCCCAAGAACAACGGCTGAGCACTGACCATCCGTCGGGCTCAAGCAAGCTCAGCTGCGCCGGGAGGAAGATAGCGAATTCTTATCCCTCGCTCCCTCTGGATGAGCATGTGTTCAATGCCCCTCAAATCCGTACACCATCGCCTCCATGGCCGGGATGGGCCCTCAGCGCAGGGAGTTGACGGGCTGGCCTCGAATCTGCTGACCTGAACAAGACTCGTCGGAACGGGGGCTTGCGCTCCACCTGCTCGTGGAGCGTTGCGAGAGTATGCCCATTCACCGCAGCACGGAACCGCGTGCCGAAAGGTCGGCAGCCGGAGGAGGCCTCATCATGAAGCAGGCCAATGAGCCGGACGATGCGGAGCGACTGTGGGACGGTCGCGAGGGCTACCTCGCAGGAATTGACGGGGAAGACAGAGCGGTGGTCGACTTCGAGGGAAATCCAGCAGCCCCTCTGGCCGCTCTCGCCACAGCCCCAATGAGAGGGGCCGCGCTGGAAGCGGCCGTCACCTCACGTCAAAGGGTGCAGCTGCGCTTCCATGACAGCGCCTTCCACCGCCCAGTCATCATCGGGCTGTCCCAGGAAGCACCACAGGGCGGTGCAACCTATGGTCTACGAGGCAAGGCCAGTTCCCGCCTGGACGTTCAGGAGAATACTGACGGCGTCACGCTGCGCGTCGGCAAAGCCAGCCTCCAGGTGGTGCACGACGGAAGAATCTTTCTCAAAGGTACGTACGTCTAGACTACGTCGAGGGCCTCAACCGAATCAAGGGTGGCACGGTTGATATCGATTGAGAGCGCATCGCGCACACGCACGACAGGACGAGGCACCACGTGAGCAGCACTCGACAAGGGCGAGGCCTCCCAGAAGAGAGCAACATTCCTCTACGGCGATGGAGAGGTTTCAAGCCTCGAGAGGTTTCGGCCCTCTGCAATGAGGAAATGGTGGAGCTTCACGCCGGGGAAGCAGCTTTCCTGTGGACGCGACGTGCCCGAGCCGTGGAGGCCCCGAACTACCGCCTGAAGGACCTCGTCCACCTGGATGGGAGGCTGGAAGCCCACTTGGATGGATTGAGAATTGCGGGCGAGAAGGGCTGGGAGAAGTGCGCGAGCGCCCTGGATGTACCTGGGCCAGGAGAGGTTTTTGCAGCGGGCGTATGGTCATGCGAGCGACGTGATGGCGAACGCATGGGGAAGGTGGTGGAGGTGGCCCTTGAGACTCCCGAATGGCAGCGCGCGTGGGTATCCGCCCTGGGCTGGCTGTCGTTTGCTGACGCCATCCCCGTGCTGGAGTCCTTGCTGGGGGAGAACACCCCAGAGATACGTCGGCTCGCGGTAGCGGGCGCCTGTGCGCAGCGCTGGGATCTGGGAACCCACCTTGGCCCCGCCCTCAGCGATGGTGATACAGCACTGAGAGCCTGTGCTTTGGAGGCCGTTGGGCTGCTGGCGCGGACCGACATGCTGCCGAAAGTGCAGCGCGGTCTGACGGACGAGGACGAGGGATGCCGCTTCGCCGCCGCATGGACAATGGTGCGTCTCGGACAGCGCGCCAGACCCGCCCTTTCACTGCTGCAGTCTTTCGGCAATTCAGCAGGCTCCCTCGCACGGCGGGCCCTATCGATGGCCTTGCGCTGCATGCAGCCAGCTGAGGGGAGAGCCTGGTACTCGAAGCTTCGTGAAGCGCCTCAAACACGCCGACTCGCGGCGATTGCGGCGGGCGTGCTGGGGGACGTCGAGAATGTGGAGGATCTTCTAACGTGGATGGCTCAGCCCCCCATCGCCCGTGAGGCTGGCGAGGCATTCACCCTCCTCACAGGCGTTGACTTGGCATGGGAGGAATTCGACGGCGAGGCTCCGCAGGAAGAACTGGCCGAGGCAGACACGGCAGCCGCGAAAGAGTCGGAGGACCTGCCCTGGCCCGCAGTGGAGAAGGTGGCCGCTTGGTGGCACCACCACCGGGATGACTTCCCTCGAGGCACCCGCTACTTGATGGGAAGGCCCATTTCGGACACCCACCTGCGAGACGTGTTGCGGCATGGCACGCAGCGTCAACGTGCTGCGGCAGCGCTGGAGTTGGGCGTTCGCAAGCCTGAGGCGCCCCTCTTCGAGGTGCGAGCACCAGGCGCAATACAGACACGGCGGCTGGCTACATGGACTTCGTGAATGAGACACTCCTGGCTGCGGGATGGACGGTGGGCTTCCAGCCAGATGGGAGGGAAGCCCTGGTCGTGGTGGCGAAGGGCACCTTCAGTCTGCCAGCGGGAGAGGATGAAGCACTACTCGCGTCCAAGCAACTTCCATTGGTAGAGGCTGACACGTTCACCGGGGAGCCGGGCTTCTCCGCACCGCTCCACGAAACCGACTTCGCCCACCGCAAACCCCGGTGCGACGTACTCCTCAATGGGAAGGCATGGGCGCCTAAGGGTAGGCCCGCTCAGACGGTGCCCGTCTCTCTCTCCCTGGGAGGTATGACAAAGGCCTTCGCCGTCCATGGCCCGCGCATCTGGCGGAAGAGCTTGTTAGGTACCCCGCACCCCTCGGCAGCGGAGCACTTCACCTCACTGGCCATCAGTTACGACAACGCCTTTGGAGGGGTGGACACCAGCCAGACAGATGCTTCCAGACATAAAGCATTCCTCTCCAACCCCGTGGGGCGGGGCTTCCGGCACCATCTTGAGAACGTGGACGGCGTCCCAATGCCAAATACGGAAGAGATTCGCACCCCCGTCACTTCCCCAAGGGGCCCGTACTTCCCCATGGCCTTCGGAGCCCTTGGCCGCAACTGGCAGCCTCGTGCGGCCTTGGCAGGCACCTACGACGAGCAGTGGGTGAACGAAGGCATTCCCTTCTTTCCCAAGGACTTCGACGACAGGTACTTTCAGGCCGCGCCAGAGGACCAGCAGGTGCCCTACCCGCGCGGAGGCGAAACCGTCACCCTCGTCAACCTCAGCCCTCGTGGGACGCTGCGCTTCCGCCTTCCGCGGCTCCAGGTACCGGTGGCTTTCATTCCCCACCGAGGCCCCGCAAAACAATTGGACGCAGCGCTGGACACCGTACTGATAGAGCCCGAATCCAGCCACGTGCTCCTCACGTGGCGCCTGACGTGGCCGTTGCGGCGAGATGCCTTCGAGATGAAGCAAGTCGTGGTAGGAGGACGCTCGCGCGGATGGCTGCGTGCCCATGCAGTTGGGAAGACGTACTACCCCAACCTCGACGCCCTCGCGCGGGCGCGGCGACCCTCTAAAGGTGAGCGCCATGGTTAGCTTGGTCGTCCGGGCATCCGGGCTGGTGACAGCCGTCGGATTCAACGCTCCTGCCTCGCTGGCTGCCATGCGTGCCGGCCTCAGCGGCATCAAGGCGTCTCACCTTTGGGATGCCTCCTCTGGAGAGTACTTGAAGGCAGCCAGGGTGGCATTGCCCCATTGGTGGGATGGACTTGGCAAACTTGCGGAGCTTGTAGCGCCGGCCATTGGTGAGTGTCTGGAAGCTGCGGCGCTTGCGCCTGGCGACAACATCCCCCTCCTCCTTTGTATCGCGGAGCCTTCGCGCCCCGGCCGAGAGGAAGGGCTGGAGGACCACTTCGTGGCTGAAGTGGAAAGCCGTCTGGAAGTGCGCTTCCATCCGGCCACCCGCTTGATATCGCGCGGGCAGGCCTCTGTGGCCTTCGCGCTGCAAGAGGCCCGGCGCATTCTTTCCACCCAACAGGTGCCCTGCTGCATCATCGCCGGAGTGGACAGCCTGCTGAGCCCGAAGGCGGTGAGGACCTATGCCGACCGGAGGCGTGTGCTCTCCCCTGACAACTCCAACGGATTCATTCCTGGAGAGGCGGGCTGCGCGCTACTCATCGCGCCCGCCGGCCGGCAACCCGGAGGAGAACTGCGCCTCATAGGCCTTGGCATTTCCCATGAAAAAGCAACGATCGACTCAGAGGAACCTCTCCGAGGCGACGGCCTGACAACTGCAGTCAAACACGCCCTAAAAGAAGCTGGCCTCACCCTCTTCGAGGTGGACTGGCGGCTGACCGACTTGAATGGCGAGCACTACAAGTTCAAGGAGGCGGCATTCGTCGCCGCGCGCCTACAGCGCAAAGCAAAGGAAGTCCCCTTCGACATGTGGCACCCCATCGAGTACTTGGGCGAGGTAGGCGCGGCCATCGGCCCCATCTCCCTCGCGTGGGCTCTACATGCTGGTCAAAAGCGCTATGCCCCGGGAGAAGTGGCGTTGTGCCATTTTGGGAGTGACGACGGCGCAAGGGCGGCGCTCGTGGTGAAGTACGAGGAGAGGAGCGGTCCGCAATGAGCACAAAGGTGTATGCAAACGGGCGTGAAATCTCCGGCAAGGCATCGGGAAACAAGTCAGTGGCCGCCATGCCGGATGTGTGCCTCTCTCCACCAGGTCCCCCCGCAGGCCCGATTCCCATCCCCTACCCCAACACGGCACAGTCGTCGGATACCGGAGACGGCAGCAAGAGCGTCATGGTGAACGGGAAGGAAGTCGGGCTCAAGAACAAGTCTATCTACAAGGCGAGCAAGGGTGACGAAGCAGCCACGCGCAACTTCGGCGGCGGCATCGTGAGCCACACCATTACCGGGAAGACGAAGTTCGCGGCATGGTCCTTTGACGTCAAGGTAGAAGGACAAAACGTCGTCCGCCACATGGACCTGACGACGCACAACCACCAGAATCCCTCCAACGGTGCCTTGACCGTCAGTGTGGGGAGCATGCTTCTCGTGACGGGGAGCACTTCCGAGAAAGACTGTGCCGCTCTAGCTGAGGACAACGAGGAACTCGTCAAGTCAATCCAAGCAGGAGAAGAGTCGAAGAAAGGGGGGCCAACCTCCAGGGCCCTTCAGGAGAAAACGACTCTAACCACGGCACAGTATAAGCATCCCAATGGCAAGCAGTACAACATGAAAGGCTTCAGCCGAGAGGTCAAATCGGACTCTTATGCCAAGGGAGTTGGGACGAACTACGTCAAGGACGCGGAGACGGGCCTTGGCAAGCATCTCGCCCAGCCCTCGAGCATTCCCGGCTGGAAGTACTCCGATGGTGGCCGCCCTCATGCCAGCCACACCGAGTGCCGTATCTTGGAGGATATCTTCAAGTCGATGTTCAAGCCGGACAGTGAGTGGCAGGGAAAGCCCAAGGGAAAGCTCCTCATGAACATCCGCTGGCACAAGGGCGATGGAGACACTTCTTTCAGACCGTGCGCGCGCTGCCAGCGAATCATCTGCCAGGCCAAGGAGAACAAAATGGAGATTGAGTTTTGCGACAAGAAGCATCAGCGTTGGACAATCGACTGCAGCAAGAAAAAGCCCCAATTGGTTCGATCTGATGCATGATGCTCGACACGCCTCTGCAAGACGCCCCCCTCAACTGTCAACCCCAAGAGTTCACTCGAACATGTTTTCTGTACTAAAATCCATTCGCGAAGCGGTGAATCCTGCAACCCCAATGAAGTTCGAATGGGATGACGAGAACGAAGAGGACCATTACGCCCGGGAAGACGCACGTCTGTACAAACGAATTTCCCCCATGTCGAAGCGGGCAATCATTGCCCTTGCGGCAGGCTGTGCCGAATGGATTGGCTGGCGACTAGAGGGCGAGACCCTGGACGCCCAGTATCTCCAGTACCTAGAGGCAACCTGGGCAGGCATCATCGACTGGAACTACATCGACCCGCACAAGGATTATGACCTGGGAGAGGTCATGGGGCAAGTACGGGGACCTCTGAACGCAAGCCTGCACAACTTGCGCGAAGTTGTCCGCTTTACCTACGAGGGGGAGTGGGGGCGAACGGAGACCGTGTACATCTATTATATCGCCCGACACGTCATGCCAGACCGAAAGGCATTCACTGCTTGGTTCGACACCGTGGTAGAGCGCCTGAATACTCACTTCCCCAAACCTCAGGGCGACGCACTAGGTGCGCCTGTGCCTCGTCAGGTGCTCGACACATCTATCGAGTTCCGACCTGAGCAGGCCGCCCAGCAAATCTCCGATTTTCTCAATAGCCTATCTCTGTCGCAGAACCCTTTTCTCAAAGCATCAGTGACAGCGGACTCCTAGCTCTCACTGCTCCCAACGGCGCTCCTTGAATGGGCATTTCTGCAATGCCAAATACCCAGATTGCGATGACAATGAAACGGACTTTGCCAGAGTACCTGGCCCATTCGGGTGTCCAGGACAGAGCACTGCGCTACACTTGGGATGATATCAACCCGTCGGCGGCTTATGAGCCGCTTGACGACGCTCTTCTTGATAGGCTGAGTCGTATTTCCCAACGCGCCAATGTCGCATTCGCTATCGCCTGTGCGGAATGGGTCGTCCACAGGCTAGGTGCGGTGGCGCAAGACTCAACGCCCTCCGAGTACCTTGAGGCAGCATGGGCAGGCATAGTGGATGCCGCATACACACTCTACTACGAACCAGACCTTTCCGAATGGGAAGGACCGGCACGCATGCCTCTTGCGGTCGCAATGATATTAGTTGCGGATTGTCTCGTCCGGATGGAGGATGATGACCATCCGGAGTTCAACTCTGCTTCTCTAGCAGGCTTGGCAGAGCACTTGCTTGCCGATGCCGCGCCATTTCGAGCTTGGCGTGAAACAATCCTCACCCGCCTGGAACTCCTTTATCCCCTTGAGTCCAAGGACACGCGAGGAAGCATTGTGCCACGAGAGGCTCTCGACCCGGATTACGACTTCCGTCCCGAGGAAGCTCCAAAGCTCATCACCAAATTCCTACAGGGCCTAGACTTCAAGAGGAACGCCTTTCTGCGCACTCCGCAGATGATGCAGAAAATTGGATTCGAAGGTGTTCCATACTCTCTGCCTTGAACCCGTGCGCCTCCGTCAATCGTGACGGCAAGAAGTAGAAGAAAGAGAGAGTCGCCAGATCGCTCGGGAAGCCAAGCCTGCAACAATGAAATGGCCTGGAATTCCCTGCCAACATGAAGAGCACTCCATGGACGGATGTGGCTGAGGGCTATCTGCGCTGGGTTCTGCTGAGGACATCCTGGAGGCCGCCCGTCGGCTCGGCCCCTGGTAGCGCCAGCGCAACGTGAACCTGATCGCCTCACGTCTGAGAATCTCTCGCTTACCAGAAGCAGGCGCACCGTCCATTCCAGGCAGAATGGGGCTTCCGTCACTCGAAAGGCTGGAGTCCGATGAACGCACCGCTTCGCCGTTTCCCCGCCGTCTTGAGACTGACCACCGCCGCCATGGCCCTGGCGCTCTTCTCCGCCTGTGGCGAGGGTGCCTCGGAGGACGACCCCTTCGGCGAGGCCGAGCGCGCGCTCCTCCAGGGGGTCGGCTCCACAGCGGCGCGCGCGGCACTGGCGAAGCGGTGGGCGCCCATCCACTACCAAGACGTAGACGTGACAGGCTCGCACGCCCTCGGCGGTCGGTCCGACTTCATCACCCGCGTGGACTTCGATGGGGACTGGAGCGGCACCAACAACTGGGACAACACCGGCTCGCGCGTGCTGAGCGCGCACGCCTACCACTCGGTGGTGGAGACGTCCTCGCACTGGTACCTCCTCTACACCTTCTTCCACCCGCGCGACTGGTCCGACTCCATCTTCGAGTCGGAGCACGAGAACGATGGCGAAGGCGTGCTGCTCATCGTCCAGCGCGATGGCAGCGAATACGGCACCCTGGTCGGCGCGGTGACGGTGGCGCACCGGGACTTCTTCTCCTTCGTCCCCACCGGCAGCCCGCTCCGCTCCGGCGCGGAGAGCATTGACGGCACGTTGTCGCTGGCCTCCTTCGAGGGACAGCTCCACCCCATCACCGCCCAAGAGGCCAAGGGCCATGGCCTCAAGGCGTGGCCCGCATACGACATCGTCGGTGACGGTGTGAAGTACTTCCCGTCCCTGACGCTGGCCGAACAGCCCTCGTCCGCCACTGACCTGGACGTGCGCTACAAGCTGCTCGACATCTACGGTCCCGAGGGCCTGTGGCCGCGCCGCGAGCTCCCCTCTCTGTTCTCCGCCTGGGGCACGTTCCGCGGCGACACGAGCGGAGGCTGTGGCCTCATCGCGGGCAATTGCACATCGAACTCGGCCAACGCGCCCTGGGGATGGGATGACCATGACGACGGCCCCGTCCTCCGCGGTGAAATCGCCACCGACCCGGCCAGACTCGCCGCTCACTACTTCAGCCCGTCATCGCAGTTCTCGATGACGTACACCTTCAACCCATTCAAGGGGATTGGCGAGGACCCGAACCAGCCCTGAGCATGCACGAGCCCACAGGCACCAGCCCCTTGCCGATGCCCGAGGGAGGCGCATCCACTCCGGGGCTGCCGTTGACGCGGTTGCCCAGGTTCCGTGCGCGGGCTGTCCCCGCTTCTTTCTGGAAGTGAGAGGCACCAGCGAAGGCAGCTCGCGGCCTGACACCTCGCGCTGCCGGCCCACGCCCCGAGTTCCGCCTGGAGATAATCTTTGCCCTCTGTTGCAAAGGACACACTCCTCGTGTATCCACTGAGTCACCCTGTGAGCTTCACAGGGCGCGGGTCGCCCCACATCTCAGATCCCCCCTTCCCGTTCGGGGCGGCTCGTACCCACCGCGGACCGCCGCCCTCACCCGTGCTTGCCCCTTCTTGTCGGGGGCGGCCCGCACTTCCCTCACCACCGGCACTTCAGCGGTCCAGCCTTCGTCTGGCCCGTGCCCGCGCGGCCTCCAGCGCGGAGTCCACACCGCCCTCGGCCGGCTTGGGCGCCGCCGCTTCCTGTTGAGCGAGAGGCGCCTCCGGTGCCACAGCGCCCCTGGAGGGCGATGCGGCCGGAGAGATGCCCATGTCCATCGTCGCGGCCGTGACCTGCGCACGCGCAGGACGCTTCGCACGTGAGCGCGGCGCGGAGAGGAAGCGCCGCACGGCCACCTCCGCCAGCAGCGCCGCAAGGGCCAGGGCCACCAACACCGGGGCCAGGGAGACACGGCCGAGGGACTCGGGGGCCTCCATGAAGAGCCCCGTCATGGACAGACGCTCCACCCCGCCGCCCACGGCCGCGATGGCGCGCAGCAACGCCTGCCCTTCCTTGGCGGAGCCGGGCTCGAACTCCGGTGCATACGGCAAGGTCACGGGCGGGGCGCGCAGCACCTTCGCCCCCAGCCGCACCACCGGATGCCACGTGCCGCTGCCCTCCAGCGGATACTCGGCGACGAGGCGGTCCTCGTCCTCCCACCGCATCGGACGCTCCGCGGGCGTGGAGCGCCCGTCACCGGGCAACAACACCATCGTCGGCGCCGCGCCAGGGAGCGACTCCCCGGGAGGCAGGTCCAGCGTCACCCGCAGCAGGTGCCCGCGCCGCTCGGTGCGCACCACCGCGTCCACGGCGGGCGCCGCGCCAGCGAGCGACCAGCGCACCATGCCCTCCAGCGCCGCACGCAGGGAGCCCCACGTCCGCAGCTCTCCCGTGTACGGCCCGTCGACTTCGGCCGTGAAGGCCACCACGCGGCCCGCGCCGCGCGGCCACATCGCGAGCACGGGCGCGCCATTCGTGTCCAGGGTGCGCAGCGCCACGTTGGCGCGGGGCTTGAGGTAGGTGAGGTTGTAGCCGCCCACCTGGGGCAGCCCTTCCGGGGACAGGCGCCCGAGCAACGGAAGGTCCGGCGCGCCCTCCATCGACGTGGGCTCGTCCACGAAGGTGGCGCGCGCCACCGTGAGCGTCTCCTGGCTGAAGATGCGCGGCAGGCTCATCGCATCCTCCGCGAAGTAGACGCGCCCGCCACCGCGCAGGGCCACGTCACGGAGCAGGTCCGCATCCGGGTCCGAGGGCAACCCCAGCCCGATGACGGACACCGTCACGCCCTGCGCGCGCAGGGTGGACAGCGTGTCCTGGTAGTCCTCGGGTGCCTCGGAGTCCGCGGCGTCGGAGAACAAGAGGACATGCCGCGTGGGCTTCTCGCTGCGGAGGATTTCACGGCGCCCCGTGCGGAGCGCCTCGCCCACGTAGATGCCACCGCCTCCGCTGAACCCGCGGGCGACGGCATCCAACGGCAGCCCTGCCTCCACGGGGCTGAGCGGGAAGACCTCATGGGCCTCCGTATCCACCATGTGGATGGAGACCTCGTCCTTGGGGTTGAGCAGCGTCAGCGCGGCCACCACGCCCTCCGCGGCCAGCTCCATCTTCGTGCGCCCGTCTGGGACGGAGGCGCCCATGGAACACGAGGCATCCATCAGCACGCTGAGGGCCAGGGAGGCGCGCCGCTGCTCCTCGCGCATCTCCAGGGATACCGGCAGCAGCGTCTCCACGGATGAGCGGCGATAGCCGCCCTCGCCGAAGCTGCTGCGCCCGCCCGTCATCACCAGCCCGCCTCCGGCCTCCTCGACATAGGCCGCCAGCGCGTTGAGCCCCGGCTCGCCTAGGGCGTTGGCGTCCACGTTCTCCAGCACCACGGAGCCCACGCCGTCCAGGTCGTCCAGCGTGAGGTGGAAGGGGGCGCGCACATCGAGTTTCAGCCCCGAGTCCGCGAGCGACTGCGCGAGCGTGCCCCGCGACTGGTTCGTGAGCAGCAGCACGCGGGGCGGCCCCTCCACGCGCAGCACGGCGACGCCCTTGTCGTTCTCCATCACCCCATCGCCGGGCGCGGTGACGGAGAGCTGATAGCGGACCAGCCCGGGCTCCTCGACCAGGTCGCGCAGGGGCAACACGTTGGGACCGGGCTGAAAGTCGAAGGGGCCCTGGAGCAGCACACGGCCATTGCGCTCCAGGCGCACGGTGCCGGTGACGGAGTCGCTGGCATGCACCACGGCGGAGAACTGGAAGGGCTCGCGCGCGGAGACGGCGGCGGGGACGTCCACGGAGACGACGGCCACGTCGAGCGGCGGCTCGGGGCGCGCGAGGTGCCGCCAGTCCACGGCGAGTCCGCGGGCCGCCAGCCGCCGCGCCGCGCCGCGTGCATCCACGCCCGTGGCACGGCCATCGGAGAGCACGAGCACGCGGCCCGCGCGCTCATCGGGGATGAGCGCGCCAGCGGCATCCAGCGCGGCGGACAGGTCAGAGGCCTCGGTATCCACGGGGCGCGTGAAGCCACCGAAGCCGCCACCGGCGGACAGCGACTTCTCGACGCGCGCCTCCCGGCCGAAGGTGACCACGCCCACGCGGTCCCCCGGGCGGCGCTGGGCCTCCAGCAAGGTGATGAGCTCCTGAGCGGTGCGGTCCAGGTCCCGCGGCATGGACGCGGAGCGGTCCACCACCACGACCACGTCACTGCCGGCATTGGCCAGCCGCAGCTCGGGCCCGGAGAGCGCCCCCACGACAAGCACCAGCAGCGCGGCTCGCAGCCACATGGGCGGGCCAGGGCGCCGGCCGTACTTCCAGAGGAAGAGGCCCAGCGGCAGCAGCAACACCCAAGCCAGAGGAAGCGTGAAGGTCATGCGAGGCCCCAGCTCCCGTCAGCCTCGCGCAGCGTCGCCCGCTTCGAGCCGTGTGCTTTCATGACATGCACTGCCTTCACTCCCTTTCCGCGAGGATGCGGCCTTTCCCATCAATGGCGTAGACGACACCACCATCGAGGAGAACCATCCCCGGACCACACGCGCTCAGGTTGGGAGAGAACGTCACGTAGAACAGGTTTTCATTCGCCTGGACCACGCGCGCTTCGATGTACCGCCAGTCCGCGAGGCACTTCTCCTCTGGATGCTCTTGCTTCTCTGGCGTGATCCACGGCGGCCGGAAATCATCCATCGCCACCTTGAGCGCCGCCATCATGGGGCCGGTGAGCTTCACTCCGCCCTCAATCTGGCTCGGAATGGTCACTGCTTCGCTGGCGGGCACACGTTTGGGCTTGTCGAACCGATAGATGCCCAGTGCGGAGCAACCGCAAAGACTCACTAGCGGCGCCAGCGTCAACAGCCTCCGCATCGACGCCCTGCTATCGCGATAGCACCTCATGGAAGCCATCCCATTCCGTCGAACATTTCGACGTTTCCCTCGTCGTCATAGACATGGCCAATCGGCACCCACGCTCCGTCGCGAAGCGCGAATACCCCCTTTGACGGAAGCTCATACCGATAGACCCGGCACTCACCTGTTTTCTCGCGGTAGAGCAGCAGGATGGACCTCGCGAAGACCCTGCCAGTTCCTCTTTCGGCCACTCGCGTCGGTAACCACCGAATATGCACCTGGAGGTCCACTCGCGAGAACTCACGATTGTGCGGATGTGTGTGAGGCGCCCAGAAGACCACGGCATCGCCATGCGCCTCGTCCTCGAGCACTGTGGGTATCAAGCAACTCTTCCGCCCGGTATCCAGCCGTGCCTTCAGCTCGGACAGGTAACTCAGGAAGTATCCCTGTCCCTGACTCGAGTAGTACCCAAGAGCGCAGTACTCGCTCCCATGCATCCCTGCCGATGCTCCGGGCTGACGCGTCATGAGCTCACACGCGTTCTGCGCCAGTTCCTGCTCCGTCTCGAACGGCCCAGCGAGGGGCCCTTTCACCGCGAGTCCACCCGACGGCAACCGATGAGCCTGTACGTTCGGATTCGGACTTGAACACGCCACGGCCCAAGCGACCCCTGGGAACAGCATGAGCGTCCTGAGCCACGCCAGGCGGGGCCTGTCTTGCGCAGCCGACGTACACATCTCCATCACCGCCCCGCCGGGTTGGCGCCAGCCGGCTCTTTCCGCGTGAGGTAGAAGTCCGTCACCAGCGCGGCCAGCAGCAGGACCAGCGGCCAGCGCGCGCGCCCCGGCCCATCGCTTCGCGTGTCGTCCGCGCCTGCCGTGCGCGCCGGGAGGTCCACGCTCCCACGTCCTCGCAAATCCGACTCACGGGCATCCAGCGCCAGCACCTGCGCCGTGTCCACCACGTCCCCGTCTCGCTCCAGCACGTAGGTCCCGGGCACCGCCGGCGGCGGCAGGCTCACCTCTCCCGCCCCGAACACCGGCCGGCGCGTCCCCGACCCTGACAGCGTGTAGCGCGCCCCCGCCAGCGTCACCACCGGCAGCGGCTCTCCCAGCAGCAATTGCCTCCGAGGGAAACCCTCCCGCGTGCGCCGCGCGTGGCGCACCAGATTGCTCAGCAGCACGGGCCACGCGGACACCCGCTGCACGTTCGAGCGCGACAGGTCCACGTTGATGTGGACCCGCCCGCCCTCATCCTCGGACACCAGCACCGCGTCACCCGCGCTCACCAAGGGCCGCCCGGGCGGATTGTCCCCCGCCGTCCACCGCACCCCCGCGAGCTGCACGTCATCGAGCAGCGGATGCCCCTTCTCCGCGAAGAACGGCCCCAGGAACGTGCGCGGCTTGCCCCCCGCCCCCACCGTCACCCCGGCATCCGTCCCTGGCGGTCCCCACAGCAACGCCGGGTCCGCCGCCGAGTCCACCGCGCCCCGCGCCACCTCCGGTGACACCGCCAGGAACCGCTCCAGCGCGGCCCGCTCGGGTGCTCCCAACCCCTCCGCCAGCGACACCGGCATCGGGCGCGCTGGCGCGGGGAGCAGCCGCACCCGCCCATCCTCGGGCAGCGCGTCGTCGGGCAGTGACACCTCCACGTCCCCCGCCCCCTGGAACGTGAGCCGGACCGTCGCCGTGCCCTCCTCCGGAAGCCGCACCCGCTCCACCCGCTCGGCGCCCTCCTTCGCGCCGGGCCCGGGCACCGCGCGCACACGGACCGCCACCTCCTCCGGCGCCGCGCCGAAGCGGGCCACATGGAGCGTCACCGTGGCCGTTCCCCCCTCGTCGCGCCGCTGCGCCGAGACGAGTGCCACGTTGGACCGCTCCACGCCGAGCGCCGTCCACCGCACCGACTCGGGCACCAGGGCCGCGGTCTCCGGCGGCACGTCCGTGAAGAAGGCGACCCGGCGTCCGGCGCCCGCCAGCTCCTGCGCCCAGAGGAGCGTGGGCATCGGGTCGTGGTCCGCGCCCAGCGCCTCGAAGGACTCCAGCGCCGCCAGCGCCCGGGAGGGCTCCGCCTCCGGCCCCGCGAGCATGCGCGGCGTGCCACCACTGGCCAGCAACGTCACCCGCGTGGCGTCCTCCGACTCCACGCGCCTCGCCGCCTCGCGCCGCGCCTGCTCCAGCACCGTCACGCCGTCCGGCCCACGCGCGGACATCGACAGGCTGCCGTCCACCACCAGCACCAGGTGCCGGTCCCGCGCCGCGTCGCCCCACCGCACGTCCGCCAGGAAGAGCGCGGCGGCCACCACCGCCAGCGCCTCCAGCAGCAACGACGCCTCACGCGTGAAGCGCTCCCACCGGGGCCCGGCCTCGGCGCGAGGGCTCGGCCGGCGCCACAGGAACAGCGCGCTCACCACCACCGGCTTCTGCCGGCGCCGCAGGAAGTAGGCCGCCACCAGGGGAATCAGCGCGCCCAGTGCCAGCAGTCCCCATGGGGAGCCGAAGCTCACGCGCCACCTCCTGACGCGGTGAAGAGCGGCCGCAGCGGTCCCGCCACCAGCGCGGCCAGGGGCTCCTCGGCCGGCGCGACGAGCAACGCCCCCCGTGCGCGCAGGGCCGCGCCCCTCAAGGTGCGCTGGTGCTCCGAGAACCGGCGCGTATACGCGGCCAGCACGTCGTCCGTCAGCAGCTCCTCCAGCGCCGCGCCGCTCTCCGAATCCACCAGCCGCGCGCCCTCGCCGCCAGAGGGGTCCAGGTCCTCCGCGTCCAGCACCTGCGCCAGGAAGAGCCCGGACGCGCCGCGCGCCAGCCGCGCGCAGAGGGCGGGGAGGTCCGCCTCGAAGAGAAAGTCGCTCACCACCACCCGCAACCCGCACGGCCGCAGGGGCGGCAGGCGCCCCAGGGACTCCGGCAGACCGTCACGCGCGTCGAAGCCCGTGGCCTCCAGGGCGGCCCGGCACGCCGGCCCCTGTGCGCGGTCCGGACGCGCCCCCGCCACCAGCAGCGTGGGCGTCAGGCCCTGCCGCGCCGCCACCTCCGCCGTCAGCAGCGCCACCTCCCGCGCGCGCGTGGCCTTGCGCGGGGACAGCGCCATGGAACGCGAGCCATCCAGCACCACCTCCACGCGAGGAGACACCTCGTCCTGGCGGATGCGCAGCACCAGCTCTCCGGTGCGGGCCACCGCGTTCCAATCCACCTGGCGCAGGTCATCTCCGGGCTGGTAGGCGCGGAAGTCATGCAGCTCCAGCGCGCTGCCCGCGGACGTGGCACGCACCTCGCCCACGCGCCCCCGGTGGGGCACCCTCGGCAGCGCCAGGGCCAGACCCGGCACCAGCCGCGCGACGGCGGCCTCGTCCATCCGCTCGCTCACGACGCGTGGGCTCGCTGCTCACGATGCGCGAGCATCCGGTCCGTCGCGAAGACGGACAGCAACGCCACGCCCAGGATGAAGTTCAGCAACTCCCAGGACATCTTCGGTCCGGACGCCGCGTAGTCGTAGGTCGAGAAGTTCGCGATGCCCACCAGCGGGTTGAGAAGGTTGATGATGGGGTCGTCGACTTCGTGGCCCATCAACACCGCCGCCAGCGGAAGCAGCGCCGAGGCCATGGCCACCGCGGCCACGAACAGCAGACGCACCGCCACGGGCGTCGCCAGCCGGTCCGGATGAACCCTCCGGCTCAGCCCCACCGCGAGCGACAGGAAGATGAGGCCGTACGCAGGCATCGCCAGGGTGGCCATCCGAATGGGCACATGCTTCATCGGCGGGGCCACGGACAGGCACTGCATTCCCCAGAAGACCGCCCCCCAGGCCGCCAGCAGGAACACCATCCAACGGTAGCCTCGCAGCGCGCCCGGCCTCAGTACGGACCACGGCTGGGTGCCCGCGCGCAGCGGGCGCGCCAGTCCGTCCACGTCCGCCACCACGAACACCCCCACGGCGATGAGGTGGACCCCGCCCAGGAGCCCGAACATCTCCGGCACGTGGTGCGCGCGCCCCTCGAACCACCAGATGGCCATCCCCAGGAGCATCGCCACCAGCACCTGAACACCCACCGCGCGGCGCGGGCCCCGCGTGTAGTCCTCCGTGGGCAAGGACAGCCGGGACGCGGCGGCCTCGAAGAGCAGCCACCCGTCCGTGAGCATCAACAGCAGGAGGGTGCCCACCAGGTAGAAGAAGTCCGAGTCCCGCAGGATGCGGCCGCCCATCTCGGTCAACGAGTAGGCGCTGACCAGCCCCAGCAGGAGCGACAGGCCCAGCGCCGCCAGCAGGCCGAAGTGGACGAACGCACGGCCCATGCGGCCATCCGCCAGCGTCGCCGCGCACACGCTGGTCAAGGTGAGGAACACGAGCCACGCGCCGCCCAGCGCCAGCACGACGAGAATCGTGGGCAGCGCGATGCCGTTGAGGAAGTAGCTGAAGAGGAGGAAGGGCCCCACCGCGGAGGCATACAGGACGGCCTGCACCAGGAACGAGGCGACCTTCCCGCGGAGGATGCGGCGAGGGCCAAGGCCGGTCAGCACCAGCAGCACCCACGTCTCGTCCTCGCGCTCGCGCGCCAGCGAGCGATAGGCGCTGTACGGAATCACGAAGAAGTGCGCGAGCCCCAGACAGACGAAGAAGGCGAAGAAGTAGCCCTGGCCATGACGCGCGTACGCGGCCTCGCGCGTGTCCACGTAGGCGACCAGCGCCACCAGGAGGCACGCCAGCAGCATCAGCCCGAAGCACACCCAGAAGACCCGCGTGCGCAGCCCCTGGCGGACCTCCTTCACCACCAACGGGTTGAGCCGGTCGCCCCACCGCGCCATCCAGGGCTCGACGCTGGCGGCCCGGCTTCCTCCGGACGCCGCGGGCTCGGGAGCCGGAGGGCTCACCGCCGTATCCACGGGCGCGCTCACGCCACCCTCCCCTTCGTCACCGTCATGAATGCGTCCTCGAGGTTCCGCTCCCGCGCGCTGAACGCGCACACGGGGAGCCCCGCGCTCACGAGCGCCGCCAGCAGCACCGCCGCCGCCGCGTCCGCCTGCGCGGGACCGGCGCCCGCCTCCAGCTCCAGCCGCACGCGCAGCGCCTCGCCCTCCCGCGCCACGCGCGTCACCCGGGGCTGCTCCAGGAGCAGGCGCTCCGCGCGCTCCCAGGCGGCGGCCCCCTCCTCTCCCACGGCCAGCCGCACCGTCAGCTCGGGCGTCAGCGCCGCGCCCGCCTCCTGTTGCTGGAGCAGGTCCTCCACCTTCCCGGTGGCCAGCAGGCGGCCCTGCTCGATGATGGCGCAGGTGTCGCAGATCTCCGCCAGCTCCGTGAGGATGTGGCTGGAGATGATGACCGCCTTGCCCTGGTCCGCCAGGGCGCGCAGCAGCTCACGCAGCTCGATGCGCGCGCGCGGGTCCAGTCCGTCCGCGGGCTCGTCCAGCAGCAGCAAGCGGGGGTCGTGCAGGAGCGTGCGCCCCAGCGCCACGCGCTGCCGCATGCCCTTGGACAGCGCGGTGGTGAGCCGGGTCGCCAGCGGCGTGAGCCCGGTGAACGCCATCACCGACTCCACGCGCTGCCGGCGCGCGGCGCCCTTCAGGCCATAAGCGCGCGCGAAGAAGTCCAGGAACTCGACGACGGTGACGTCGTCATAGGTGCCGTACCGGTCCGGCATGTAGCCGATGAGCGGGCGCGCCCGGTCCGGCGAGTCCACGAGCGAATGCCCGTCCAGCAGCACCTCCCCCGACGTGGGGACGTCCAGCGTGGCCAGGATGCGCAGCGTGGTGCTCTTGCCCGCGCCGTTGGGCCCGATGAAGCCCAGGATGCTGCCGGCCTCCAGGGAGAACGACACGTCGTCCACCGCGCGCAGCGCCCCATAGTCGCGCCGCAGCCCCCTCACCTCCAGCAGGCTCATGGCCGCACCTCTTCCGTCTGACCTCGCACCACGTGGATGCCGGCCTCCAGCTCCATGTCGACCGTGGACGAGGGCGCCATGCCCACGCCGCCCAGGCGCGCGATGAAGCCCCCCTCCGGCAGCGGCGCACGGAAGTGCTCCTCGCGCCCGGACAGCCGCCCCTGGGCGAGCGACCCGCCCTCGCGCGACAGCACCTCGCTCACCGGCATCCAGCCTTCGGGCAGGACCTCGCCGAGCGCCCCCTCCGCGCCGTCGTCCAGCACGGGCAGCGCGTGGAGCTGGTCCCCCACCCGGATGTAGCCGGACTCCAGGCGCGCCCCGAGCGCGTTCTGGACGCGGACCGTGCCGCCCTCGCGGCGGACGAGCAACCTCGCGCGGGAGGGCAGCACGGCCACCTCGCCCCACTCGCGGTAGGTCCTGGGCGGCAGGAAGCCGTCCACCACCGTCAGCCCGTTCGTCCAATCCAGGTCCACCAGCGCCTCATCGGAGGCTTGCTGCGCGACCAGCGCGCTCATCACGGGGAAGCGCACCGGCCCCGATGACACGTTGGCGTACCAGGCCGCCACGCCGAGCGTCACCGC
>Ga0182745_1001940_pt1 | contig 19112 bp, 14 predicted proteins | sample eDN3rd30CKraftBY_FD_128523 | JGI IMG/M metagenome (GOLD analysis project Ga0182745, IMG submission 128523) | Enriched backyard soil microbial communities from Emeryville, California, USA - eDNA 3rd pass 30_C Kraft BY (version 2) (version 2) | ecosystem: Environmental > Terrestrial > Soil >...
CAACCGCCGGATGCTGGAAAAGACCCGGGCGGGCTTTTCCCTGCTGCTGCTTTGCGTCGCGGTGACGCTGGCGCTGATCGGGCCGTGGATGGTCGATCACCTCTATGACCCGCGCTATCACAATGCGGGCGGCATCCTCGTCGCGATCGCCTGCATCCAGCTTCTGATGATCATCCCCCTCAGCTATGAGACGGCGGCGCTGGCGGCGGGCGATTCCCGTGGCTTCTTCGTCATGCAGTCCGGGCGGGCGATGATCTATATCACCTGCGTTCTGGTCGGCGCGCATCTGAACGGGCTGACCGGCCTGCTGGCCGGGCAGGCGCTCGCGCAGGTCTTCTGCTATCCGGTCTCGGTCTGGCTGGCCCGTCGCCATCGCGCCTGGGATCCGCGCCACGACCTGATCGCCTTCCTCCTCGCCCTTGGCGGCGGGGTCTGGGCGCTGATCCTGCATCAGGACGTGGTTTCCGCCGCATTGCTGCATTGAACTGGCTGCATTGCGGCGAGTTTATGCTCTTCTTCCCGGCTTTCCGCTTCGTTAAGGAGGCGGAACAGTCAGGAGGCACAGCATGAGCGACGACAACACCCCCCGCCGGTCCCGCATCACCCCCGAGGAGGCGCTGGCCTATCACCTCGAACCGCGGCCCGGTAAGTATGACATCGTCGCCTCGACCCCCATGGCGACGCAGCGCGACCTGTCGCTGGCCTATTCGCCCGGCGTCGCTGTCCCGGTCGAAGCCATCGCCGCCCGGCCCGAGACCGCCTATGACTATACCGTCAAGGGCAACATGGTCGCGGTGATCTCGAACGGCACCGCCATCCTCGGCCTCGGCAATCTCGGCGCGCTGGCCTCGAAGCCGGTGATGGAGGGCAAGGCGGTCCTCTTCAAACGCTTCGCCGATGTGAACGCCATCGACATCGAACTGGATACCGAAGACCCGGACGAGATCATCAATGCCGTCCGCCTGATGGGCCCGACCTTTGGCGGCATCAACCTCGAGGACATCAAGGCCCCCGAATGCTTCATCATCGAGCAGCGGTTGAAGGAATTGATGGACATTCCCGTCTTTCATGACGACCAGCACGGCACGGCGGTGATCTGCGCCGCCGGTCTGCTGAACGCGCTGGAAATCTCGGGCAAGAAGATCGAGGACGTGAAGATCGTCCTCAATGGTGCGGGCGCGGCGGGGATCGCCTGCCTCGAACTTCTGAAATCCATGGGCGCGCGGCATGAGAACTGCATCATGTGCGACACCAAGGGCGTGATCTATCAGGGCCGCACCGAGGGCATGAACCAGTGGAAATCGGCCCATGCGGTCAAGACCGACCTGCGCACGCTGGAAGAGGCGATGAAGGGTTGCGACGTGTTCCTTGGCGTTTCGGCCAAGGGGGCGGTGACGCAGGCCATGGTGATGGCCATGGCCGAAAACCCGGTGATCTTCGCCATGGCGAACCCCGACCCGGAAATCACCCCCGAGGAGGCGCATGAGGTCCGCCCCGACGCCATCGTCGCGACCGGCCGCAGCGACTATCCGAACCAGGTGAACAACGTCCTGGGCTTCCCCTATCTGTTCCGGGGCGCGCTGGACATTCACGCCCGCGCCATCAATGACGAGATGAAGATCGCCTGCGCGCAGGCGCTGGCCAAGCTCGCGCGCGAGGATGTGCCGGACGAGGTGGCCGTGGCCTATGGCCGCAAGCTGCAATTCGGCCGCGACTATATCATCCCGACGCCCTTCGATCCGCGCCTGATCCATGTCGTCCCGCCCGCCGTCGCGCAGGCCGGGATGGAGACCGGGGTGGCCCGCCGCCCGATCATCGACATGGAGGGCTATACCCAGTCGCTGAAGGCCCGGATGGACCCGACCGCCGCCGTCCTGCAAGGCATCCACGCCCGCGCCCGTCAGGCGCAGGCCCGGATGATCTTTGCCGAGGGCGACGACCCGCGCGTCCTGCGCGCCGCCGTCGCATGGCAGCGCGGCGGCATGGGCCAGTCGCTGGTCGTCGGCCGCGAGGCGGATGTCAAGGAAAAGCTGGAAGCTGCGGGCATGGGCGATGCGGTGCGCGAGATCACCGTGGTCAACGCCTCGAACTCGCGCCATCTCGAGCAGTATCACGAGACGCTCTATGCCCGCCTGCAACGCAAGGGCATGGACCGCGAGGACACGAACAAGCTGGCCAATCGCGACCGCCATGTCTTCGCCTCGCTGATGCTGCTGCATGGCCATGGCGACGGGCTGGTGACGGGCGCCACGCGCAAGAGCGCACATGTGCTTGCCGAGATCGGCAAGGTCTTTGACGTCACCCCCGCCGATGGCGTGGTCGGCGTCACGGCCGTCCTGCATAATGGCCGGATCATCCTGATCGGCGATACGCTGGTCCATGAATGGCCCGAGGCCGAGGATCTGGCCGATATCGCGACGCGCGGCGCGCATGTCGCCCGCGATCTGGGTCTGGACCCGAGGGTCGCGTTCCTCTCCTTCTCGAACTTCGGCTATCCGGTCAGCGAGCGCGCGGTGAAGATGGCCCATGCGACCGAGGTTCTGGACGCCCGCAAGGTCGATTTCGAATATGAGGGCGAGATGACCGTCGACGTGGCGCTGAACCCGTCGCAGGCGGCGAAATACCCGTTCTCGCGCCTGACGGGACCGGCGAATGTGCTGGTCGTGCCGGCGCGGCACTCGGCCTCGATCTCGGTCAAGCTCTTGCAGGAAATGGCGGGGGCCACCGTGGTTGGCCCGATCCTGACCGGCGTGCCGCAGCCGATCCAGATCTGCTCGACCAGTTCCTCGGTCAACGACATCCTGAACATGGCCGCCATCGCGGCGGGCCGCCTTGGTCAGGTGAAGTAAAACGCGAGGGGCCGGTCATGGCGACCGGCCCCTTGCAAATCAAAGCGGCGTCTCAGCCCTGCTCCCCGAAACATTCCCCCCGCTCGGCCTGCCGCTGCCTTTCGCGGAAGCGGGCGCGGTCGGCCTCGGTATATTCACCGGCGCAGCGGTGGCATGAGACGCCTTCCTCATATTCCGGGCGGCTCCGGTCCTCGGGGGGAAGCGGGCGGCGGCAGGCGTGGCAGAGGTCGTAATGCCCCTGCCTCAGCCCGTGGCCAAGGCTGACGCGCTTGTCGAAGACGAAGCATTCGCCCTGCCACAGGCTCTCGTCCTCGGGCACGTCCTCGAGGTATTTCAGGATGCCGCCCTTGAGGTGAAAGACCTCGGGCACGCCCTGCGCCAGCAGGTAGTTCGTCGATTTCTCGCAGCGGATGCCGCCGGTGCAGAACATGGCGATGCGCTTGTTGTGGAAGCGATGCGCGTTCTCCTCCCACCAGGCGGGGAAATCGCGGAAGGTGCGGGTGCCGGGGTCGACGGCGCCCTCGAAGGTGCCGATCTCGACCTCGTAATCGTTGCGGGTGTCGATCACCGCGACGTCGGGATCGCTGATCAGCGCGTTCCAGTCCCTCGCCTCGACATAATGCCCGACCGAGGCGGTCGGATCGACATCCGGCTGGCCCATGGTGACGATCTCGCGCTTCAGCCGCACCTTCATGCGGCCGAAGGGCATGGTCTCGGCGTGGCTTTCCTTCCAGTCGAGTGTCGCACATCCGGGCAGGGCGCGGATATGGGCGATGACCGCGTCGATCCCCTCGCGCGTGCCGGCGATGGTTCCGTTGATCCCCTCTGCCGCAAGCAGAAGGGTGCCCCGGACGCCATTGGCGCAGCAGAGCCGCGCCAGTGGGGCGCGGATGCTTTCGGGGTCGGGAAAACGGGTGAAATGGTAAAGCGCGGCGACGATGATCATGCGCTCCGATTAAGTCTGCTTTGCGCGGCATTCAAGCTGTTGGCATTGACGCCCCTCCGGCTGGACCCTACGACAATCAGAAAAGAGGAGGGCGCAATGGCAAGAACCCTGATCGTCGTCGATCTCCAGGTCGATTTCTGTCCAGGCGGCAAGCTCGCGGTTGCAGGAGGGGACGAGATCGTCGCCCCGATCAACGAGATGATGGCGGATTTCGACAGCGTCATCCTGACGCAGGACTGGCACCCGGCGAACCATACCAGCTTCGCGAACAACCACCCGGGTGCAATGCCCTTTTCCCTGACCCAGATGCCCTATGGCCAGCAAGTCCTGTGGCCCGCCCATTGTGTCATCGGCACGCCCGGTGCGCAGTTCCATCCCGATCTGGACCGGAGCCGCGCCGAGACGGTGATCCGCAAGGGCTTCCGCCCGACCATCGACAGCTATTCCGCCTTTTTCGAGAATGACGGTAAGACGCAGACCGGGCTGACCGGCTATCTGCGCGAGCGGAAGCTGGAGGATCTGTATTTCGTCGGCCTCGCGCATGATTTCTGCGTGGCGTGGTCGGCGCTTGATGCGGCGCATCAGGGCTTCAGCGTCAGCGTGATCGAGGACGCAACCCGCGCCATCGACCTCAACGGCTCGCGCGAGACGGCGCGCGAGAACATGCGCAAGGCAGGGATCGCTTTGATATGATGGTACCGACGGTCGATATCGCGACGCGGGTCTATAACCACAAGTGGAAGATCGACCCGATCGTCCGCTCGCTGATCGACACCGATTTCTACAAGCTGCTGATGTGCCAGTCGGTGTTCAGGAACCGCCCGGACACCAATGTCACCTTCAGCCTGATCAACCGCACGACCCGCATCCGGCTGGCCGAGCTGATCGACGAGGGCGAGCTGCGCGAGCAGCTTGATTACGTGCGGGGCTTGCGGCTGACGCGGGGCGAAAGCACCTGGCTGCGCGGCAATACCTTCTATGGCAAGCGCCAGATGTTCCGCCCGGATTTCATGGAGTTCCTCGAGAATCTGCGCCTGCCGGCCTATCATCTGGAAAAGCGGGACGGGCAATATGAGCTGACCTTCGAGGGCAAATGGCCCGAGGTGATGCTGTGGGAGATCCCGGCGCTGGCGATCATCATGGAACTGCGCTCGCGCGCGGTGCTGAAGGATATGGGCCGGTTCGAGCTGCAGGTCCTCTATGCCCGTGCGATGACCCGGATCTGGGAAAAGATCGAGGCATTGGGCGAGCTTGGGCCGGAATTGCGCATCGCCGATTTCGGCACGCGCCGGAGGCACAGCTTCCTCTGGCAGGACTGGTGCGTGCAGGCCATGATCGAGGGGCTGGGCGAGCGGTTCACGGGCACCTCGAACTGCCTGATCGCCATGCGCCGCGACATCGAGGCGATCGGCACCAATGCGCATGAGCTGCCGATGGTCTATGCCGCGCTGGCACGGACCGAGGAGGAGCTGCGCGAGGCCCCTTACCGCGTCCTTGCCGACTGGCACGAGGAGCATGAGGGCAACCTGCGCATCATCCTGCCCGATACCTACGGGACCGAGGGCTTCCTTGCCAAGGCACCGGACTGGCTGGCGAAATGGACCGGCATCCGCATCGATTCCGGCGACCCCGCCCAAGGGGCCGAGACCGCCATCGCCTGGTGGAAAAGCCGGGGCGAAGACCCGCGTGAGAAGCTGATCATCTTCTCGGACGGGCTGGATGTCGAAAAGATCAAGGAGCTGTTCCACCGGTTCCACGGCCGTGCCAAGGTCAGTTTCGGCTGGGGCACGCTGCTGACCAATGATTTCCGCGGCCTCGTTCCCGGCGACGGGCTCGCGCCGTTCTCGCTGGTCTGCAAGGCCGCCTCGGCCGAGGGCAGGCCGACCGTGAAGCTTTCGGACAATCCCGAAAAGGCGACCGGCCCCGAGGATCTGGTGGCCGAGTATCGGCGCATCTTCGGGATCGGCGAGCAGCAGCCGATGGAGGTGGTGGTCTGAGGGCCGGCGGCTACAGTCGGTCCCTCCAGCGGTTCACCAAGGGATAGCGCCGGTCCAGCCAGAACGCCTTGGGCGAGATGCGCGGGCCGGGCGCCGACTGGTAGCGTTTCCATTCGCTGCCATAAAGCAGCGTCTCGACCCGCTTCACGGTCTCGGGGTCGAAGCCCTTCGCGACCAGATCCCTCAGCGCCAGATCCTGCTCGACCAGCCCGTCGAGGATCGCGTCCAGCACCTCATAGGGCGGCAGGCTGTCCTCGTCCTTCTGGTCGGGGCGCAATTCGGCCGAAGGCGGTTTCGCGATGATGCGGGGCGGGATCACCTCTCCGCCGCGGCCCAGCATCCAGTCGCGGTGGTTGAGGTTCCGCCAGCGGCAGGTCTGGAACACGCGGGTCTTGTAAAGGTCCTTGATCGGATTGTAGCCGCCCGCCATGTCGCCATAGATCGTGGCATAGCCCACCGCGACCTCGGACTTGTTGCCGGTGGTCAGCAGCAGTTCCCCGAACTTGTTCGAAATGGCCATCAGCATGACGCCGCGCAGGCGGGACTGGATGTTTTCCTCGGTAATGTCGGGTTTCGTGTCCGTCATCAGATGCGCGAGCGCGTCGCCCACGGCATCGCGCGCCCCCTCGATATGGACGGTATCCAGCCGTGCCCCCAGCCGCGCCGCGCAATCGGCCGCATCCTCGAGGCTTTCCGCCGAGGTATATTCGCTGGGCAGCATCACGCAGCGCACGTTCTCGGGTCCGATCGCGTCGCAGGCGATGGTGGCGACCAGCGCCGAGTCGATGCCGCCCGACATGCCCAGCACCACCTTGCTGAAGCCCGACTTGCGCATGTAGTCGCCAAGGCCCAGGGTCATGGCGCGGTAATCCTGCTCCCATTCGTCGGGCTGGTGGTCCAACTGGCCCGGCGCCGCGCGCCAGCCTTCCGGGCCGCGCTGGAAATCGACATGCACGACCGCCTCGTCAAAGGGCGCAAGCTGCACCACCTTGACCGCGCCGCCATCGGGGCCGGGGTTCAGGACGAAGCTGGCCCCGTCATAGACCTGATCGTCCTGCCCGCCGACCGCGTTCAGGTAGACCAGCGGCAGGTCGCTTTCGACCACGCGGGCGACCATGTGGCCGATGCGCTGGTCCTGCTTGCCCCGGTGATAGGGGCTGCCATTCGGGACCAGCAGGATCTCGGCCCCGGTCTCGGCCAGCGTCTCGGCCACTTCGGGCCACCATGCGTCCTCGCAGATCGGGCTGCCGATCCGCAGCGGCCCGATGCGATAGGGACCGCTGATCGGCCCGGCATTGAAGAGCCGCCATTCGTCGAAAACCTGCTTATGGGGAAGGACATGCTTCAGCACCCTTGCCGCGACCTTGCCTCCGGCGAGGATCCAATAGGCGTTGTAGAGGCTCTCGCCCTCGGCATAGGGGCCGCCGATGCCGATTGCCGGGCCGTCCGCGCAGTCAAGGGCCAGACGCTCGATCGCGGCCATCGCGTCCTGGGTGAAACCGGCCTTCAGCACCAGATCCTGCGTCTGGTAGCCGGTGATGAACATTTCGGGCAGGGCCAGCATGTCCGCCCCGGCCTCGCGCGCGGCCTGCCATGCCTTGCGCGCCTTCGCGGCATTGCCGTCCAGATCGCCCACCGTGGGGTTCAACTGGCCAAGGGTAAGGCGGAAACGGTCGACCATGCCGCGGTCCTTTCGGAAAGATTGCGCCGCCGTGATAGGGCAGGGACCGCCAAAGGGAAAGTCGGGCTTTGCGCCGCAGCCGGCCTTGCGGTAAACGGTGTCAAAAGAAGCATGAAGGCGGAGGCAGGACCGATGAAGGCAGCCCTTCTCGCTTGCGCGATCATCCTGACGGGTGGCGGCATGGCCGCGGCCCAATCCGTCGTGACCAAGCAATATGACGATGGCGGTGTCTATGAAGGCACCTTTCGCAATGGCAAGCAGCACGGGCGCGGGGCTTACCGCCTGCCCTCGGGCTATGAATATGACGGCGACTGGGTCGATGGCGAGATTCTGGGACAGGGCCGCGCCAAGTTCCCGAACGGCTCGGTCTATGAGGGCAGCTTTGCCAAGGGCAAGCCGAACGGCAAGGGCAAGATCACCTATCCCGACGGCGGCACCTATGAGGGTGACTGGCTCGACGGCCAGATCACCGGGCAGGGCGTCGCGAATTATGCCAATGGCTCGGTCTATCAGGGCGGCTTCGTCAATGCGCTGCATGACGGCAAGGGCCTGATGACGCAGCCGAACGGCTATCGCTATGACGGCGACTGGAAGCAGGGCGTCAAGGAAGGCCGCGGCAAGATCACCTATCCCGACGGCGCGACCTATGAGGGAGAGATGAAGGCCAACCTGCGCTCGGGCGCGGGGCGGCTCGCCATGCCGGACGGGCTGGTCTATGAGGGCGGCTGGTCCGCCGGCCAGATGGCGGGGCAGGGCAAGCTGGTCCAGCCCTCGGGCGACAGCTACGAGGGGCGCTTCGCCAATGGCAAGCGCGAGGGACGGGGCCTTGCGCTGTTTTCCAATGGCGACCGCTACGAGGGCGAGTTCCGCGCCGACCTGCGCGCGGGCACCGGCACCTTCACCGGCGCGGATGGCTATGTCTATACCGGCGACTGGGCCGAGGGCCGGATGGAGGGGCTTGGCCGCATCACCTATCCCGACAAGTCGGTCTATGAGGGCGGGCTGAAGAATGACCTGCCCGAGGGGCGCGGCCTCATCACCTATCCCGACGGCGCGAATTACGACGGCGAATGGCTGGCGGGCGTCATCGAAGGACAGGGCGTCGCGAAATATGCCAATGGCCTCGTCTATGAGGGCGGCTTCAAGCGCGGCCGGAACGAGGGGCAGGGGCGCATGACCTATCCCGACGGCTATGTCTATAACGGCGCATGGCGGGACGGGCAGCGGCATGGGCAGGGGCAGGCGACCTATCCCGATGGCACGACCTATGACGGCTCGTTCGTCGCGGGCCTGCGCCAAGGCAAGGGCCGGCTGATCACGCCCGACGGTTTCCGCTATGAGGGAAGCTGGAAAGAAGGCGAGATCGACGGCGAAGGGGTCGCGACCTATGCCAATGGCGACGTCTATACCGGCCATTTCGTCGACGGAAAGCGTCAGGGCACGGGCGTCATGCGCTATGCCACGGGGCAGGTGGCGGCGGGGGACTGGAAGGACAACAGCCTCGCCAAGCCCGCGCCGGTCGATGGCGTCGCCCCCGAGGGGGGCGCCGCGCCCGGTGCGACGCCCGAAGGGAATGTCCCCGACGAGCCGCCGCCTGCATGATGCCGGTCAGATGATCGCGCTGGCCTCGCTCTCGGGCCAATGGGCGAAGGGCAGGACGCGGCCGTCCTCGCGGCTCTGGCGGATCTTTTCCAGATCGATGCGCGCCTTGACCCAGCCGGGACGGTCCATCTCGCCCTCGGCGAGGATGCCGGTCTCGGGCCAGATGCCGTCCGAGGGGGCATAGATCGCGGCCTTGCCGCGGTTCTCGTCCACCGCCGGGTTCCAGTCGCAAAGCCCGACCGTGGGCGAGTGGACGACGATGCACTGGCTTTCCAGCGCCCGCGCCATCGCGCCGATGCGCACGCGGTTGAAGCCCGCGACGGTATCGGTGCAGGAGGGGGTCAGGATCACCTCGACCCCGGCCTCGGCCAGTTGGCGGGCCAGCAGGGGAAATTCGCTGTCATAGCAGATCAGGATGCCAAGCTTGCCGATGGCCGTGTCAAAGACGCGCAGGCCCGGCGCGCCCTCGACCTTCCATTCGTCGCGCTCGAACCGGGTCATGATCTGCTTGTCCTGATGGCCGATCCGACCCTCGGGACCGAACAGGACCGCACGGTTCAGCGGGCGCTCGCCCGCGAAATAGGGCCCCGATGCGGCAAGGATATGGATGCCGTGTTGGGCGGCCAGCTCGGCATGGATGGCGTCGCGCTCGGCCTCGTGGCGGGCGACCTCCTGCAGCGAGGCTTCGAGGTCGTTGGCGATCTCGCGCCCGCCCAGCGAGGCCAGCTCCATCGCGCCATATTCGGGAAAGACCAGCAGGTCGCAATCGGCGGCTGCCTCGACCCAGCGGATCAGCTTGGCGCGATAGGCGTCGATATCCTCGAACCAGTCAAGGTTATAGGCGGCGGCGGCGATGTTGATTTCGCGTTTCACAGTCTTTTCATCCAGAATTGCAGCGTTTTTCGCGTCGGAGCCGTCTCGTCGATGTCCTTCCATTCGAACTCGGCGGCCACGCCGGAAAGGGGTTCATAACCCCTTTTGCGCCAGAAGTCATCCAGTGGGCGGTATCCCCCCGGGCGGAGGGGATGATCCGCCGGCCGGATCACGCTGCAAAAGGCGCTGAAGCTGCGTCCAAGGGCGCGCGCCTGCGCCTCGCGCCCGTCGAAGAATGCGTGGCCGAGGCCCTGTCCGCGCCAGTCGGGAAGCAGGACGGATTCGGCGCAATAGAAGATCTCCTCCAACCGCTCGGGCCGTCCGGCGAAGGCTGCGGCGAAATCCTCGGCGTGATCCTCCATCGGGGCGCCGGTCGCTGCGCCGACCATCCGGTCGCCGTCATATGCCGCGACCACGACCGCGCCGGGCGACTGGTAGGCCTTGAGGTATTCGCGCTCATATTCCGCGTCGCCGTCATAGAGATAGGGCCAGTCGCGGAACACCCTGATCCGCAGCCGGGCGAGGTCATCCAGCACCTCGCCCACGGCCTCGCCGGTCAGGACGCGGGTGCGGATCACGCCGAAACCTGACGGGTCCAGTCGGCGAGGTTGTAATAGGTGGTGACCCGCGCGATCTTGCCGTCCCGGATAGTGAAGAACGCCCCGGCGGGCAGGACATAGGTTTGCCCTTTCGCTTCCGGCAGGCCTTCGTCGGTGCGCAGATAGGCGCCATTCACAACGAACTCGGCCGCGGCGCGGTCGCCGGCCTCGTTGGCGAAGATGACCATGTCGGTCAGCTCCTCGCGATAGCTGGCGGTCATGTGGGCATTGAACTCGCGGAACTTCTCCTTGCCGCGGCGAATCCCGCCCTCGTTGACGTGATGCTCGACCTCGTCATGCAGAAAACTCAGCATTTCCTCGGTCTTGCCGGCGTTGAAGGCGGCGTAATAGGCGGCGATCAGGGCTTTGCTGTCCATGGTCTTTCCTCTTCAGCGTCGGGCAGTGTTAGCGCGGGTCGCGCGCGCCGTCACCTGCGTCCTTGGGATGACATTCCCAAGCCCGCGCGGCTGGTGTAGCGATGGGCAGCACAGCAAAGGAACCCGCGATGTCCCCTGCGAACCCGACCATGCCCGCCCGCCGGATCGACTGCTTCAAGGCCTATGACGTCCGCGGAAGGCTGGGTGTCGAGCTTGACGAGGACGTGGCCTATCGGATCGGGCGCGCCTTTGCCCAGATGCGCGCGGCGCGCGAGGTGGTGGTGGGCCGGGACGGGCGCGAAAGCTCTCCTTCGCTGGCGCTCGCGCTGATCCGGGGGCTGACGGATGGGGGCGCGAATGTCCGCGACCTCGGCCTTGCCGGGACCGAGGAGATGTATTTCGCGACCGCCCATTACGGCGCGGATGGCGGGATCGAGGTGACGGCCTCGCATAATCCGATCGACTATAACGGCATGAAGCTGGTGGGCGCGGGGGCCGCGCCGCTGGGCCCCGAGACGGAGTTCGCCGAACTGGCGGATCTGGCCCGCTCGGGCGCCTTCACCCCGGTCGCGACACGCGGAACGGTGACCGCGTTCCCCGAGGCGCGCGCCGCCTATGCCCGCGCCGTGGTCGATTTCGTCGATGTCGCGGCGCTGCGGCCGATGACGGTGCTGGTCAATGCCGGGAACGGCACCGCCGGGCCGACCTTCGACGCCATCGCGGCCGAGCTTGAGCGGCGGGGCGCGCCGCTGCGCTTCATCCGCATCAACCACCAGCCGGATGCCAGCTTCCCGAACGGCATCCCCAATCCCTTGCTGCCGGAAAACCAGCCGATGACCGCCGATGCGGTGCGCGTCGAGGGGGCGGATCTCGGCATCGCATGGGACGGCGATTTCGACCGCTGCTTCTTCTTCGACGAGAAGGGGGATTTCGTTCCGGGCGAATATATCGTCGGCCTGCTTGCGACCGCATTCCTTGAGAAACATCCGGGCGAGCGGATCGTCCATGACCCCCGCGTGGTTCTGAACACCCGCGCCATGATCGCCGAAGCCGGGGGCGAGGCGGTGCAGGCCCGGACCGGTCACGCCTTCCTCAAGCGCGCCATGCGCCAGAGCGACGCGATCTATGGTGGCGAGATGTCGGCGCATCACTATTTCCGCGACTTCCATTTCGCCGATAGCGGCATGGTGCCATGGCTTCTGGTGGTCGAGCTTCTGTCGCGCAAGCGCGCCTCGCTGGGCCAGCTTCTCGCGGCGCGGATCGCGGCCTATCCGTCGTCGGGAGAGATCAACTTCCGGCTGGAGGATCCCAAGGCGGCGATTGCCCGCGTTCTCGACCGTTTCGCGCCGCTGGCGGTCAGCAGGGACGACACCGACGGCGTCAGCCTGGAATTCGCTGGCTGGCGTTTCAACCTGCGTTCATCGAATACCGAGCCGGTGGTGCGGCTGAATGTCGAGGCAGAGGGCGACGCCGATCTGGTGCGGGCGCGGGCGGATGAGATCGGCGCGCTGCTGACGGCGGGCTGATCAGTCGCCGGCCACGTCCGGCGGCACGCGCAGGATCGATTCGTGCATGGCGATGGCCTCGTTCAGATCGTCGAAGACCAGCAGGCGGCCGCGATCCAGCACCGCGCCCATGGTGCACATCTGGCGGATCATCGGCATTGAATGGCTGACGACGATCGCGCCGGAGGTTTTCATCCGGTCGTTGAAGACCCGCTGTGATTTGACGCGGAAATCGGCATCGCCAACGCTCGTCACCTCGTCGACGAGGTAGGTGTCGAAATAGATGCCCATGCTGGTCCCCATCGCGAGGCGCGAGCGCATCCCCGAAGAGTAGCTGGAGAAGGGCTGGTGAAAATGCTGGCCCAGTTCGGCGAAGTCCTGAACGTAATCGACCAACTCGTCGGTATCGACGCCATAGATGCGCGCGACGAAGCGCACGTTCTGCGCCCCGGTCAACTCTCCGTGAAAGCTGCCCGCAAAGCCCACCGGCCAGGAGATCGTGCCGTCCGATGTGACCCTGCCCGCATTGGGCGAGGCGGTGCCCGCGATCACGCGCAGAAGCGTCGACTTGCCCGCGCCGTTCCGGCCAAGCAGCGCGACCGAGGAGCCGGTCGGGAACACGGCATTGATATTGTCCGCAACCAGCGTCTTTCGGCCCTTGATCCGATAGAACTTGGTCAAATTCTCGAGGCGGATCATGTTCAGGCGCGGTCGCGGATACTGTAATAGATCAGGGCGAGGATCGACCAGCCGGCCAGCAGAAGGCCCAGCCCCACGCAGAAAAGCCACGGACGGTTCGGCACGATCGAGCTTTGCGCGACCTTGGGCTGGATATGCGCCGCAAGATAGCGGGACTGCCGCCGCGCCTCGACCACCGCGGTTTCATAGGCGACGCGGGCCGCGTGGAAGGCGCCTTCGGCATATTCGCGGTCGACCATCAGCTTTTCATATTCCGCGACCATCTGGGAATAGCTCTCGCCATTCGGCCCGGCGGCCGCATGGCCGAACTTGTCTCGCTCCGCGTCGATCATCCGGCGCAGGGCGTCGATTTTTTGCTGCGACTGGATGACGCGTTGATCGGTCGGCTTGGCATTTTCGGTCAGCAAATCATGCGCGACCAGAATCTCGGCCAACTTCTGTTGCAGCCCGGCAAGCACGCCCATCTGCCCGGTCAGGTCGGCCTGGGGGTCGACGATCTGCGTGCGCATTCGGAAGTCGGTCATCGCCTGCCGCGCCGTGGTCAGTTCCGCCCGGGCCTTGTCCAACTCGCTCTGGGCGAGCCTCGTGGCGTCCGCACGGGCGATCGAGGAGAGCTCGTTGATCTTGTCTGAGCTTTCCTTGAAGACCGCCGCGGCGATCTGCTGGGCATCCTCGGGCGAGAAGGCGTTGATCTTCAGCGTGATCAGGTCGCTCGACGTGTCATAGAGCACCTTGACCTGACGGTCCCAATATCTGGTCAGATCCTCGATATGATTGTCGGGATCGAAGGCAAAGATGAAGTCATGGGGCCAGTCGCGCGAGAAGCGCGAGCGCAGGTCAAGCTCGTCATCGATCTTCTCGACCATGTCCTGACTGCGGATATATTCGTAAAGAACGCTCGTGTCCGAAGCCCCGCTCGACCCGCCCAGAGGCGCAAGCCCGCTCAGCAGCTCGATTGAGGAAGTCGCATCCTCCTTGCGGACCGAGAAGCCCACCGTCGAGACATATTGGTCCGAAGCACGGGCCCAGAGATACCAGGCCCAGAAGAGGGCCGGGACCACGACGAGCAGCAGGAAGGACAGCAGGATGAACCAATGGCGGCGGCGTGGATAGGCGGTCGCGACCGTGCCGCGCACCGCGGCAGGGGGCGGCGCGGATCGCACCAGAGGTTTGCCTCCCTGGCGCAGGGCAACGGGATTGCGGGAGGCGTCCGACGCCGGAGCCGGCATCGGGCGGACCGGGATCGGCTGAGGAACTGCGGCATCCCCCTGTGCCGGAACCGGGGATGCGGCGCGGACTGGTCCGTCGCTGATGGCCTGAATGCGTGGGGCGGTCTGGAATGGCCGGTTGACCCGTCCGGCCGGAGTTTGGCGGGGTCCCTCCCCAGCGGCGGCGAGGTTGCCCGGACCCGGAATGCTGTCGCTCGGATCGGATGGGGTGTTCATCTTGCTCACGGCCGGGACGCTTTCACTGGTTTACCTTTTTTTGGCAGTTGATACATATTGCCATACGTCTAGACCAGTCTTTGCAATCAAATGTCCGAGATAAGCCACGAGCGCCGCATGCCGCTGCGCCCCGCCCGACGCGGCCCCCGCTTCCGCACCATCCGTATCCTTGCGGCGCTGGTCCTGCGCGAGATGGCCACCACCTACGGCAAATCCGCCGGCGGCTATGCATGGGCAATCATCGAGCCCGTGCTGGGTGTCGTTCTGCTGTCGGTCATCTTCGGCATGGTTCTGGCCCATCCTGGTCTCGGCACGAATTTCCCTCTGTTCTATGCGACCGGCTTCCTGCCATTCGCGATGTTCAACGACATGACGAACAAGGTCGCGTCGTCGATTCGGTATTCCCGGCCCTTCCTCGCCTATCCAAGCGTCACCTATATCGATGCGATCCTGGCGCGCGTCATCCTGAACACCATTACACACATAATGGTGATGACGGTGGTGATCGGAGGCATCTTCCTGATCTACCAGATGCCGGTCGTGGTGAATCTGGGCGAGTTCTTCGAGGGGCTGTTGATGATTGTCGCGGTCTCGGTCGGGGTCGGCACCCTCAATTGCTACCTGATGACCTCCTTCCCGGTCTGGGAACGGATTTGGCACATCCTGATGCGGCCGATGTTTCTTGCCTCGGGGATCTTTTTCCTTTATGAAATGATGCCTTACAAGGCGCAGCACCTTTTGTGGTTCAACCCGGTGATGCATGGCATCGCCCAAGTGCGCAAGGGGATCTACCCGACCTACGAGGCGGATTTCGTCTCTCCCTTCTTCGTCTTCGGCACCTCGATCGCGCTTTTTCTGGTCGGATTGATCCTGCTTGAGCGCAACCATCGCGACCTGCTCGAGCGCTAGAGCAGAAAGTCCCCGCGCCCGAGTGCCGCGAGGCCGTTGAGCATCAGGCTCAGGTCGGCGCGATGATCGCCGTTCAGGTCGACCTCGACCAGCATCCCGCCGGGCATGTGATGGGCGCGGACCTGTCTTGCGGCGCTGAATTCGGCATCCGCGACATAGCGCAGTCCCAGACCGACCATGTCGATGCGGTCGACGCCCCGGACAAAGTCGGTGATGACGTCCCGACTGCCGTCATGGTCTGCGGCGGCGCGGAAGACGAAGACATCGGCCCCGCCACCGCCGGTCATGGTATCCTTGCCCCGGCCGCCTTGGATGCGGTCCATGCCGCTGCCGCCGCGGATCTGGTCGTGACCGTCGCCGCCCACAAGCAGATTGTTGCCGAAAAGATCCACCAGCACATCCGATCCGGCCCCACCATATAGCGAATCATTGCCGGGCCCGCCGTCGAGCCGGTCGTTGCCGCCATCTCCATAAAGGACGTCGTGGCCGTTCTGGCCCAAAAGCGTGTCACTATCCGCGCCACCGCGCAGCAGGTCGTGGCCATCGCCGCCGAGCAGGCTGTCGCGCCCGGCGCCGCCCCAGAGGGTGTCATTGCCGGCCTGGCCGTTCAGCGTATCGTTGCCGGGCCCGCCGTCCAGGGTGTCATTGCCGTTGCCGCCGAACAGCCGGTCCCGGCCATACTCGCCCCGCAGCAGGTCGAAACCATCCTGCCCGTAGAGCCAGTCGTCCCCGATACCGCCAAGCAATGTATCCGCGCCCGCACCGCCGGCCAATGTGTCATTGCCCTGATTGCCAAGCAGCCGGTCATTGCCGTTCTGTCCGTTGAGTTTGTCGTTGCCGGCATTGCCGCTCAGGACATCGTTTCCGTCCCCGCCCGCGGCGATGTCATTTCCGCCGCCCGCGTAGATCGTGTCGTGACCGCCTCCGCCCGCAATCGTGTCATTGCCCTCGCCGCCCCAGATCGCGTCATTCTCCGCACCGGCATTGATCCTGTCGTTTCCCGCTTCGCCATAGATGCGGTCACGACCGGTTCCAGAGGTGATGGTGTCGTTGCCCGGTCCGCCCCAGATCGCATTGGCCCCGCCCATGGCCGAGATGAGGTCGTCGCCCGCCTCGCCATAGATGGTGTCGTCGCCGGAGGGGTCGGTGATCGTGTCCCGGCCGTCGCCGCCATGGATCGTGTCCCGCCCCGCCCCGCCGGCAAGGCTGTCATTGCCCGCGCCGCCGCGGATCAGGTCATTCCCGGAGCCGCCGAGCAGCGTGTCGTTTCCCGCCGCGCCGTTCAGCGTGTCATTCCCGCTTCCCCCGCTTAGCAGATCGTGGCCGATATTCCCGTTCAGCAGGTCGTTTCCGGCCAGCGCATACACGGTCGAACCAGCGGCCGAGGCGGCAAGCCTGTCGTTCCCCGATGTGCCAAGCAGGCTCGTGCGCATCCCTGTCAAGTTGTAATGGGCGATCGGGAAAAGTGAATTGTCGAAATAATTCGCTGGAAGCCCGGTCTTGTCAGCCGTGCGGACATGGATCTGGGTATCGCCGAAGCTGATGCGCAACCCGTCGGCGATGGTCTTGATCGTCAGTTGCAGGGTGCTGCGGATCATGCCGAGGCCCGAGAGGTCGAGCCGGTCTGTGCCCGGCGTGAAGTCCGAGATCAGGATCTTTCCGTTGACGGGCGAGACGACGAAGATATCCGCGCCCGCCCCCCCGGTCAGCGTCACCGGGGCGTTGCCCGAAATCAGGATATCGTCGCCGGCCCCGCCGATGATCTGGGTCGTGCCGCTGCTGGCGCGCAGCAGGTCGGACCCTGCGCTGCCGGTGTATTTACCAGCGCCGACCGTCAGGGTCTGGCCGATCTGGCCCGGATCGAACTGGAACTGGGTGATCCCGGCCTCGATCCGCGAGGCGACGAAGACCGCGATCTTGCCATTGATCTCCAGCGCCGAGATCGCGGAGACATCGGCAAGGCTGCGTGCGTCGGTATCGGCCAGCGTTACGAGGTGGAGGAGTTGCCCATCGGGCATGACGGTAAAGACCGAGATGCCGTCATCGGCGCCACCGACAAAGACGAAGGCGCGACCGTCGACCATCACCGTGTCGAGGGCGCTCGCCCCGCTGAAGCGCGTGGTGCGTTCGTCGATGATATGATCGACCGGCAGCAGGGCACCGTCGTAGGTCAGGCGGAACATGGTCAAAGACGAGCTTTGCCCGGAGGCCACGACGGCATAGGTCACGCCTGCGACTGTCACATGGTCCAGATGGCCGGGCGCGTTCAGCCCGGCGCCCTGGTTCGCCCAGACGATATTCGCCGGGCCCAGCGTTCCGTTCGCCTCCAAGGCATGGCTGGCGATGAAATTCCCCGAGGCGGAGGTCATCAGCAGGAATTGCCGGTCGCCCACGGCCGCGACGCCCATGTCGCTGATCTCCGGGCGGTCGCGGCCGGGGATCGACAATGCCTCGGCCCCGTCGATACGCGTGAGGCCGCTGCCGGGTTGGACCTTCCAGATCTCGAAGGCGGTGGTGGCGTTCCGGGCGGAGTAGAGGAACTGCCCGGAGGCCGTGGCGAAGGAGCCGAGCTGGATCACGTCGGGGCCGAGCCTGCCTGCCCCCGCCAGCGAAATCCCGTTGCCCAGATCGCCATTCGCGGCCAGCGCCACCCCGTTCGCCATCCCGTTGACAAGACCGGGCGCAAAGACCGCATAGCGGCCATCCAGCGCGACGATGCTGGCGCCCGGCCGGTCGAGATAGGTTTGCAAACTGCCATAGGCGCGCGTCTCGATCAGGGTGATCGGACGATCCGCGCCGGTGATGCGGAAAGACGAATAGCCGCCACCCATATGGGTGACGCCCAGCAGGAGATGCCCCGATTGCAGGTGGACCACCTGCAGGTCGGCAAGGTTGCGCACGAAGGCGGGGGACAGGCCGAGATAGAGGCCGATCTGGGAATAGCTGAGCATGGACCTGACATCTGGGCATCCGAATATTGCCCGGAAGGCTAGCCACTCTGCCTTTAAGGAAGCCTTTCCCGCCGTCTTGATCCAATAAGTTGTTATCCCGCATTTTATCTATCCCGCAGCGGTGGCGACCATCCGCGCAGGGTGCTTGTGCCCCGGCAAAACATGGGCGATACGGGTTCGGTCACGCAGTTTCGCAGGTTGGAGCATTAATGCAGATTGAGCAGACCACGCTTCCGGGCGTCCTGGTCCTGACGCCACGGCGGCATGGCGATGCGCGCGGTTTCTTTTCGGAAAGCTGGAACCGCAGGACGTTGCGCGCGGCCGGGCTGGAGCTGCCGGAATTCGTGCAGGACAACCACTCGATGTCGGTCGCGGTGGGAACGCTGCGCGGGCTGCATTTCCAGTCGCCGCCCCATGCGCAGGGCAAGCTGGTGCGCTGCGGGCGCGGGCGGTTGCTGGATGTTGCGGTTGATATCCGCAAGGGCAGCCCGACCTATGGAAAATGGGTGACTGAAGAGCTGTCCTTCGAAAACGGCCGCCAGCTTTGGATTCCGGCGGGCTTTTTGCATGGCTTTGTCACGCGCGAGCCGGAGACCGAGATCTGCTACAAATGCACCGATTACTATGCCGCGGATTGCGACGGCGCGGTGGCCTGGGACAGTGTCGGCATCGACTGGGG
>Ga0182745_1001941_pt1 | contig 19111 bp, 13 predicted proteins | sample eDN3rd30CKraftBY_FD_128523 | JGI IMG/M metagenome (GOLD analysis project Ga0182745, IMG submission 128523) | Enriched backyard soil microbial communities from Emeryville, California, USA - eDNA 3rd pass 30_C Kraft BY (version 2) (version 2) | ecosystem: Environmental > Terrestrial > Soil >...
CGCCATCAGCAGTCCTCCGGTAGAGAAACCCACCAGACGCTTCTTCCACTGCCGACAGCCAACCTGCCTACCTGCTGCTGCCTCGCCAACTCATCCTGCGCTCAGGATTAGATCCACTCCCGTTGAACGGCTGAGGCAACTGACGGCGCCAGCACGCGCTGAGCGCCGTCAGACAGGCCGAGCGCTACGGCAGGGCGCTCGTCGCGCCCTCGTCACCGAAGGCCAGCAATTCGTAGATCCAGCCCTTTTCGTCCACGGCCTTCACGTTGCCATTGAGCGGCACCGCCGGGTGGAACCAGGCCGTGACGCTGCGGGTGATGGGCCCGAAGGTGTAGCTGGCCTCGAACTTCGCCGCGCCCGAAAACGAGCCCGCGGCCACCGTGACGGTCTCCTTCGGGTGATTCGAAACGTCGGTCGGCACGGCCAGGTCCGAGGCGATGTGCTTCATCGACGCCTTCATGATGTCGCCCATGGGGTGCGAGGCGAAGTCAATCTCCTGCACGGGCTCGTCGTTCCGCTGCATCACGACCTTCTTGAGCACCTCCATCACCTCGGAAGCCGTCTTCGGAATGTGCGTGTAGTTCGCCTTCATGATGGAGCGGCCGTAGTAGCTCTGCATCTCCGTCTCCACCCAGTAGCCGCTGGCGTCAATCGCGAGCACCTTGTAGATGGTCACGCTGGGCGGCTTGCCCGGCTCGGTCGTGCGGAACGCAATCCACTGACCGGCCTTCCACTCGCGCGGCGTGTACGACGACGGAGCGCCGACATTCACTGCCGAGGAGTACGAGCCAATGAGATGGTCCGTCGCCTGCTGCATCGCAGGATTGATGGACGGCCCGCACGCGCTCAGGAGCACCACTGCGGCGAGGACAGGGAAACGCAACATTGTGTCACCCCCCCTTTGGGAAAGAGAAGCAACGTCATACCACTTCGAGGAAGGTTGGTGCGCGGGGACGCCTGCTCGAAATCCGTGCCCTCTCGTCTACGGCCCCCATCCCCGAGGTTCTCTCGCGACGCATCAGGGGGAAGGGTGCCCTGTCGAGGGGGAGTGAGGGGGCAGAGGAGCCGAGGGGGCCGCTGACGGGGCCGCCCGAGCCATCGAACGGAAGCGTCAGGACCCACCGCTCATTCCTCGCGGACGCAAGGGCTCCGCGTCTGCATCCACGAGCTCGAAGGACTGGAAAGTGTCCTCCTCTTCCCACAGCGGGCGGTGCCAGCACAGCCACTGCCCCGGCCTCCGCGGCTCCGAGCCGTCGGCGATGGCGTCGTCGAGTCGCACCTCGCCCCGAGCGAAGCGTGCGCGCCACTTCTCCTCCGAAGCGTGACGATACGTGTCCGTCAGATGGGCGAGTACTCTGCTGCCCGGTCGGCTCCCGAGCTTCTCGCGATACACATTGCTGTCATTGAGCAGCACCCGCCCACGCTACGCCGCGTGGGCTCACGGTGGGAGGCAGTCAAAGCGGTGGCAGCTTGTCCAGGAGGCCTGACCTCGACAGCCACATCAGCAGCGCGAAGCTGATGGTGTTGAAGGCCGCGTGCGCGACAATCAGGGGCAGCAGGCGTCCCCGGAACCAGAAGACGAACCCGAACCAGGCCCCCAGCACGAAGGCCTGGAAGACGGCGAGCGTGCCTTCGTAGAAGTGGCCCACGGAGAACAGCACCGCAGCGACCAGCACCGCGGGCATCCAGCGGCCCAGCACCACGCGCAGGCGGGGTACGAGGAAGCCCCGGAAGACGAACTCCTCGAAGCCTGTCACCAGCACCATGATGGCCGCGAAGGCGGGCACGCCCAGACCGGTGTCCATGAGCGCCGTGGCCACGCCCTTGCGCGCCAGCATCTCGTTGCCGGTCAGCTTCAACGCCACGGCGACGGCCGCCACGGGCACCGACGCTGCGATGTGCACCACGTAGGTGGCGACGAGCACCGGCACGCCGAGCAGCAGCTCCTTCGCCCAGCCCTCGCGCGCCAGCCCCATTTGCGCGGGCCCCTGGTCGTCGCGCCACACCAGCACCGCCACCAGCAGAATCATCCCCAGGGCGCGGATGCACAGGGGCGCCATGGACAGGGAGACGCCCTTCTCCTGCTCCGCCGCGGTGGCGACCCATGCTCCCGCGCCCGTGCCGCCCAGCGCCATCAGGAGGCCCAGGACGCCCAGCCAGGCGCCCGCGCGCGTGGCCTCCCAGGGGCGCAGCAGGGCCAGTCCCCAGGCGAGCAGCGCGACTGCGAGCACGGCCAGGACGATCCGACCCGCGGGGCCCGCCGACGAGGGCCCGAGGACGGCGAGGAACACGAACGCCGCTTCGGACAGGGCCCGGCGCCGCGGCGGGGCGTTCTCCAGCAGCACGGCGACATCTCGACGCACGGGGTGTTCCTCCGGTCCAGGGGCACGGGGCAGGGGACTCGCGGGATTCCGGACACGCTACCGGCTTCTCCCTCAGGTTGCTGATCCTTCCTCTGTTTCCCGTGTACGCGACGCGCGCGTTCAAACGGGAGCGCCCGGGGGTGGGTAGGGCGGCATTCTCATGATTCTGCGGCGCTGAGGATGCGCTTCACCACGCAGTTCCCACCCGAGTCCTTCCCATCGTCGACGGCGGTGCCGCGGGAGACATCATGGGCATTGTCGCGAGCGCGTGAAGCACCTCAAGCTCACAGGCGGCGGGCCTCTGGGAAAGGCCAAACGGAAGCCGCCACCCTCTACGGGGCGTTACGACGCAAGGCACTTGTTCGCGGGGTTTATGCCCCCAGCACTCCTCCAGCAAAGCCTCCGCTTCACGCAGTACGTCAGCGCGGAAGAGATTGGGCACCAGGGGCTTGACAACTCAAGGGAAGGGCGCGGCGACAACTTGAGCCGGCGTGAAGCGGACGGTGGGTTGGAATTGAATGCGCTCCCAAGTCTGAAGGCCGTTCGCGATGGGTGCTTTCCAATCGTTGGTCTAGTCGTCGGTGGGGGAACGGCTCCAGCGTCAGGTCAGGGCCCGGTTCGAAAGGTCGAACAGCCCCTCGAAGCCTCTCGCATTGCGGATGCCGCCAGAGATCACGTATAGGGCTCTCCCGACGCGCACTTCGCGCGGTGAGGGGGAAACATGAATTCCCAGACATGGGGCGCTGCAGTATTGACCATTCTTGTCCTGGCGGTGCCGAGTGCGCGTGCGCAGAGCGGCGCGTCGGCCACGGCGCCGTTGGAGGTTCAGGAGCGCTCAGGCCCTGAGGAGGCCGGGCCACGCATCAACTGGACCCGTGGCCCTGCTCACGTGGACCTCGGAACGGACATTGCGCAGATCGACCTGCCGGATGGCTATTTGTTCGCTGGGCCGGATGACGCGCGCGCCATCCTTCGAGGTCTGGGGAATCGGCCTTCAGGGAGCGAGCTCGGTCTCCTCGTTCCCGATGCCGAGGACCAGGACTGGTTTGTCGTTTTCTCGTGGCAGCCCATCGGCTACGTGAAGGACGACGAGAAGGACGATATCGATGCCGACGCGCTACTCAAGAGTCTCCAGGAGTCTACCGAGGAAGGAAATGCATGGCGCAAGGAGAACAACATTCCAACGCTGCATGTCATCGGCTGGGCAGAGCCTCCGCGTTACGACGAGCGCACGAACAACCTCGTCTGGGCGACGCTGGCGGAAGCCGAGGGCGGTGACAAGAGCGTCAACTACAATATGCGGCTGCTGGGGCGGCGGGGGCTCGTGTCGGCCGTTCTGGTGGAGTCCCCGGACCTCCTCGCGAAGTCGAAGCCCTTCGCATTTGCAGCGATTGACAAGTTCTCCTTCAAGCAGGGCAGCACGTATGCCGAGTGGAGGCAAGGTGACAAGGTGGCGCAGTACGGACTGACCGCGCTGGTCGCCGCCGGCGCCGGGGCTGCGGGCGTCAAGCTGGGACTGTTCGGGCTCATCGCCAAGTTCTTTGCGAAGAGCGCCAAGCTCATCGTCGCCGCCGCAGTGGCGGTCTTCGCGGCCCTCGGCAAGGCGTGGAGTGCCTTCAGCGGCCGACGGTCGGATACGGACTCTGAGTCCGGGCCACAGTAGCGGTTACCAGGGGTTGTTTCATGTTTGAGCTCATCGAGGATGTTCTTCCCTGGTTCGCCGCCTTCTTCATCCTCGATGCCGTTGTACAGCTCCGTCGTGGGCAGGTGGTGTTCAACCGGACCGGGTTTGGGCACTTCCAACTTTGGAGCTCGGGCCTCCGTCTGGCCGGAGCCCTGCCATTTGATGCCGCGCTGGTCGCCTACGACCTGCCATTCTTGCCCACTCGGGAAGGTGTCTGGGTATTCAAGCCCGACGAGCGTGTGACTCCACCCATCATCGATGCCTCGACGGTCTCGTTCCTTCCCTGGGCTTCGCTGGGGGACATTCAAAGCGAAGGCATGTGGGTGAAGAGCGCGAAGCGGGCGCTGCTCAGGACGCGCACGCCGAGGGCGGCACGGATGTTCGCGGCGGACCTTGTGCGGTTGCGAGACACTGTCGCGGACGCGCGTGAGGCCGAGGTGGAGCGCTGGTTGCAGATGCGTTGCGATGTGGTCGCCGCGAAGGCGCGTTGGGCGCAGGTGCGGCTGCCGGCGGCGCTGGCCGCGGCGTTCGGCACGCTCGAGGCACTCGTGTTGTTCGCGGTGCTGCCCGCGCTCGCGTTCTTCCCCGAGGCTGCCCAAGCGGGAGATTGGGAGCGGAGCTTCGCGCTGCTTGGCTTGAGCCACTTGGGCGCCGTCATCTTTGCTGGGTGGGCGCTCGTGCGCTCCGGGACGAGCGCTGGGGATGTCACCTCCATGCTAGGTGTGCTGCTCCTCGTGCCGCCCTACGCCGCGCGCGCCGGAGTCCATGTGCTGCGAGACGCACTCGCGGACTTCGAGCCGCTTGGTGTCGCAGCGGTGCTGCTTCCCCGCGCCGCGTTCCTGCGCTTTGCCCGCTGGGAGCTCGTGAGAACGGACGAGAGCGGCAATGTGACGCGCCAGCTTGGCCTGACGGGCTTCTGGGACGCCCGGCGCAGGGGACTGGAACGTCTGCTGGAGGCCGCCGGAACGAGCGTCCGAGAGGTATTGGCTCCCCCGGCTTCGCCTCCTGATGGGGCGGCATGGTGTCCTCTGTGCCTCAGCGAATACCGTCCGGGCTTCACGAGGTGCGCCGACTGCGGCATCGAGCTGGCGAGCCACCAGTAGCTGGCCTTGCCCTGCATTCGAGGAGCGCAGCAGGGGCCGGTGCCTTCATGCGAAGGACGTGCAGGAGGGGAGAACGTCGTCATTCACCTCCCGTCGGATGCGCCCATGCCGGTCACCGCCGGTGTGGGCGCGCGCAGGCTGGGCTGGCCAGTCGCTGCGGCGGAGTGGAGGACTTCCTCGTGCCGGGCCCCACGTCGCACGCACACTCTGGGGCGTCGGGCCGTGCCTACCTCGACGCGCGTGAGAGGACGAGCTGCGCGGCGGTGCGGACGTCCTGGTCGGGGTCGGAGCGGGCGACGGCCTCCAGGAGAGACTTCAGGTCCGGCACGCCGAGCTCCTCGAGATAGAAGGGCACTTCTCGTCGCACCAACGCGTCGGAGTCCTGGAGCCTGTCGACGAGGAGCTGGCGGATGTCGATGCGCTGCCCCGCGACGCGCTGTCCGTCATACGGCGCGAAGGCGAGCAGGTGACGCATCGCCATCAGCCGGTAGTGGCTCAACGCTCCCTCCAGCGTTGTCTTCATCGCCGGGAAGCCGGAGTCGTCTCCGAGCTGCGCCAGATAGAACGCGGCCTTGTACTGGTCTCCGAGCGGCTCGGGAGAGCGCAGGGCACGCAGGAGCGCCTCGCGCCCCTGTTCGAGGTGTCCTCGCAGCACCAGGGACATGCCCGCTTCGATTCGCACATCACTGGCACCGGGGGCCGCGAGCCGTTTCTCCAGGTGCTCGGTCAGCCGCGTCTCCGCACGGGCCTCCTCGGCCCGGCAACGCCCGATGAGGAAGGCCGCGGTATAGGGGAAGGTCGGCTCCTCGCTCTCGAGCGCGCGGTGCAGGACCGCGGTGGTCAGCACCGGCATCCGAGGGGCCTCACCCTTCCCGGTCAGGAACAGGTGGTCCACCATGCCGGGATACGAGCGGCTCTCCCGCTCCAGCAACTGCTTGCTCCGATGCGGAAGGCCCGCGTCGACGATGTTCGGGGCGCAGGCGATTCCCTCGGGCTCGCTCATCCTCTGCTCCTCCCCTCGGTGGGCACTGCGAGACGCGCTCCGCGAGGGCCCACGGCAGGCCGCGGTGCCCCAGGTCAGGACACAGAGCACGGCAAGCCAGGCCCCACCGCGAGTCACAGGGTCTTCCCGTGATTCTCCACGTCCTTGGCCAGTTGCTCGTAGTGGGCCTTCCCGTCCGCGTAGGCGCGAATCTCGCCCGCGTAGGAGTCATGCGCGGCTCCACCGCCCTTGTAGTATTTGAAGTTCTCGCTGACGAGCAGGTCCCTGCATGCCTGGAGCAGCGTGGTCACCTCCGCGCCCGCGTTCGCCGGGGTGATGTTCGTCGCCTCGACCTTCGTCTTGACCAGCGGGTGGCCGCTGCCCTGGCTCCAGGCCCAGTCATCGGTGCCGTGGTACTTCTCGTGACGCTCGACGAGCGTCTTGGAGTAGTAGGCGTTTCGCGGCGACTTGTGCGGGGACGCCGCGGCGGGCGTCAGGTCATCCCGAATCTCCCGCCACTTCTCCTTCGTGACCACGGCGGCCGTACCCGAGGGGACGTCCGTGTTCCCACCGCTGTTGGTGCCCCAGGGGCAGTTGATCTCCAGGGTCGCGTCGATGACGCAGTTTCCTCCGGTGAGGCTCCAGGAGATGCCGCTGAACTTCGGCTCATAGGACTCCTCCCCGAAGGGAGAGACCGCGCGGCCTCCGGGTTGGCTGAAGGTCAGCGCGAAGTTCGACTTGCCCGCATCGCGCTTTCCGCCAGTCCTTCCGTCGGCTCGGTGCGGGTTGAAGCGCAGGCCGATCCGCGCGACCACCGGTACGGCGTCCGGAGCGTTGCTGGAGACGCGGGGGACGTCGGGCAGATCCTCCGCGCCTTCATGGAGGCCTTTGCTCACGCCGGGGCCTCCAATGTCAGGGATTGTACCGGAGCGCGCCAGCTGCCCTGCTTCCTCCTCCATGACCGGACGTATCCGCTCCACCGGCGGCGCCGGGGACGTCATCTCGGGAGGTATCGCTTCGAGGGTTTCCCCCGCGTCGCGCTTGCCGAGGGCCGCGCCCGAGCTTCCTCCACTGGACGCGGGGGCGAACAGCGGGATGTTCCCGATGGACCAGCTGAGCAGGGATGCGCCTGTCTCCAGGGCATCGCGCGTGTGCCTCGACTGGAGTTCCTTGTCGGTGCGCCCCTTCATGGGCGGGCGGCCTGGTGACAAGGTGGAGGACCGCGTCTCCTGTTTGAAGGAACGCATTCGGAAACTCCCGAGCCATGGCCCGCCCGGAGCGGGCATCCCAACAGGCGATTCTACCGCAGGCCCGCTCGTTCCAGGTAATCGACTATCTCGTGGGTTGGATTGTCTCGACGCATCAGAGGGATGGGAGCCCTGTTGAGGGGGAGGGAGGGGGCAGAGGGGCGGAGGAGGGCCGCTGACGGGGCCGAGTGAAGTGTACAGTCCGCTTGAGCCCCCTTGGGAAACACGCCTGTCCACCCCGCGCTCCCATCAGGTGCGTTGCAGGGGCCTGGACGTCTTGGTGCCTCTTGAGCGTCAACACCCCGCGGCCTGGGTTGGCCCTCGTGCCGGTGCCAACCTCGCACATGCCGTGGGCAAGCCCAGCCGCGGGGTGATTGCAGACTCCCTGGCGGGAAACGGGGGCAACAAGAGCGGCCCTCTTCGTGGAAAAGCCTCGTGCGTGGCCGTGAGCGGCGTTCCCTGACGACGGCGACACGGGTGTCTGCCATGGCAGCCGAGGACGATTCTCCTGAAATGGACGAAGACCTCCAGGCTGCCATCATCCCGCGTGACTCACCAGCAGCCAGGAGGCAGCGTGAAGCTCATATCAAACAGTGCCATCGTGACGGGAGCTGCACAGGGCATCGGGCGGGGAATCGCCGAGCGACTGATGCGGGATGGGGCCAACGTGCTCGTCTTCGGCCGGACTCAGGCGAAGGTGGAGGAGACCGCCAGGGACCTCAACCGCATGTTCGACGGGAATGCGCGCGCCGTGCCTTTCACGGGTGACGTCCGCCGGCCGGAGGATGTCGCCCGGAGTCTCGAGGTCGCCACGCGCGAGCTGGGCCTGCCAGGGATTCTGGTGAACAACGCGGGGACCGCCACGCTGGCGCCGCTGCTCGACCTGCCAGATGAGGACTTCGACCAGGTGATGGCCATCAACCTGAAGGGGCCCTTCCTGTTCATGAAGGCCTTCGCGCGGGCGCTCGTGCAGGCCAAGAAGCCTGGCGTGGTGGTCAACATCTCCTCCTTGAACCAGCTCGCGGTGACGGATGGGTTGTCGCACTACTGCGCGTCGAAGGCGGGACTGGCGAACCTCTCGAAGGTCGCCGCGTCGGAGCTCGGGCGGCATGGAATCCGGGTGAATGTGGTGGCCCCTGGAGCCATCCAGACACCGCTGGCGGAGAGTGTCGGGCTCATCGAGGTCATGGGGCATGAGTTCCTGGCTCGCACGCCGCTGGGCAAGCCGTGTGGAATGCCGTCGGATGTCGCGGGCGTGGTCTCCTTCCTGTGCGGCGAGGACGCGGCGTGGATCACCGGGGAGACCCTCTCCGTCGATGGTGGAAACCACATCCGTGGCCTGCACAGCTACTGGGACATGCTGAGCCGCGCCGCGAAGTAGCGGCGCGGCTCTGAGTCGCGCGGCGACATCACGAGAAGCAGTCGAAGGTCAGGCTCAGGACGCCAACGGTGCTGGTCGTGTAGGCCCCGGAGGCGACACCCGTCGCGAACCCGTGGTGCTGGCACACCTGGTTCGCGACGGCGCGCACGAGACTGGCTCCCATCCTGAGCACGCGGCAGCCTGAACGCGACGTTGCAGAGAGCCGAAGGTGAAGTTCATGGCCGCGTCCCAGCGGTCGGAGAGCATGAGGGCGCGTAGGTCGAGGACGTGCTGGCCGGTTGTCTCCTTCCAGCGGCTGCCGGGTCTCTTCATGCGCAGGGCCACCAAGGACTTGCTGGTGGCCTCGACGTTGCCGCTGCCGATGGGCAGACCGGCGGCGCGTGCGTCCGCGTAGTGCATGCGTTCGCCATGGTTCTCCAGGTAGGTAAGGGCCTCGTGCACGGGTTGGGAGTCGGCGACGCACACCTGACGCTTGCCGGAGGCGTGCAACTCAGGATCAGATCCACTCCCATCGTCCCCTTCGCATCCGACGACTTGCCCTCGAAGGTCGCGGCGATGAAGGCGTTCCGGTCTCCACCATGTGCCACGTCTGGCTCAACGACTTTGCGCTGTCCTGAACGAAATGGATGGACCGCAGTGCGATTTCAAGCGCTCCGCGACGCGATGAGGGCGAGGTTGCGCGGAGACAGGCGCGGCTCGAAGAGTTGGAGGAGTTCGACGTCGAAGCCCGATTCCTCCAGGAGGATCGCGCGATCAAGCAGGAGCACGACCTCCACCCCCCTCGCGAAGCGGTCCCTCAGCAGATGGCAGAGCAAAAGGTCCCGTGTCTCGGCGCGAACGGACACCTCGAAGGTATTCAGCTCGGCGTCCGTCATGCCGGGTTCGAGGCCCAGGCGCTCCAGGCGGTCGCGCGCGTAGGCGGCGAAGTGTCCGGCATAGAGCGCCCGGGGCGCGTCCCCTGCTCTCACGAAGCCGCGCTCGGGAAAGTGCCGCATCGATAGGAGATGGAACGCGAAGCGCCACGCATACACCCGCTTCATCCGCGCGAACTCCACCTCGGTCTTGTGATGCCGCCCCCGCGTCGCCAACGCCAGGGCATGCGGAGTGAAGGGCAGCGGATGCTCGCTCCCGAAGCGGGAGACGGGGTAATCCCGCGGGACCTCCAGCTTGTCGTAGCAGCAGCCGACGTTCAGGACGAAGTCCGCGCCTTGGCTCTTGCGGATCTGCGTGAGGGCGAGCGGTCCGCAGGTGTGCAGACCGATCGATGCCCGGCCCCGGCCGGAGAAGAGCGGATCGAGCTGTGATTGGGGCCCGTCCTGGACGGAGGCCTGGATGAAACACAAGGTGTCCCCGCCTGGGGGGCGGGTTCTCGTCAGCCACTGTCGGCCCTTGTCCTGCAACGCGGCGTCTCGATCGATGCTGTGGAAGGTCCACCCGAACGTCCGCGCACAGAGACGGGCGAGATGTCCCATGCCGCCGCCGATATCGACCGCCTGGTGGATGAAGCGCGTCCTCGGCGTGAGCAGGGCGAGCACCCGCTCGAGCTCGTGGGTCTTCTTGGCGCTGAGGCCCTGCGTCTCCGCGACAGTGAGCGCGTGAAGGCCCTCGTGCCAGGGCAGCGCCGTCAGTTCCTGGAGCGCGCTCAGGAGTGCGCCCAGGGCCGGAGGCGGTGCGCCCGCGAGCGCTCCCTGGTCCAGCCGCCGCTCGCCCGCCTCATCGAGCGACCGGGCATAGGCCAGCCAGTCCTCGGGATAGGCCGCGCCGGACCCGGGCCAGCCCTGGAGGATGGAGCGGGACCAGAGCGGGGACCAGGGCCGCAGTTGGTGCGTGAGCGCTTCGAGTCGCGCCTGGAAGTCCATGCCGGCGCATCCTATGCGCCGCTACGCCGCCGAAGGCATCACGGGGGCTCAGGCGCACTGACTCGCTCCGAGCCCTTGGGGAACACTTGCGGGCGGCAGCACAGCCACTCGCTTCTAGCGCAGCGCCGCGAGGGCCGCGCCGACCTTCGCCACCGTCACCGACACGGGCGTCGTCACCTCCGGAGCGAAAATGGCCACTCGGAGCTCCTCGAAGGCCCACCGCAGCTCCTGCGCCGCCTCCTGGTCCCGCACATTGGCGCGCCTGGCGAGGAAGGTCTCCCATAGAGGGGTGAAGGGCACGGCCTTTCCTGCGTCCTTGCCGGGGTTCGCCACCGCACGCGACAGCCGTGCCCGGGCCGCGCGGAGATAGCGCGGGTAGTGCAGCAGGCGCGTGAAGGGGATGCACTCGATGAGCTTCGCGGAGAACAGCTGCCCGAGCTGCGCGCGGATGTCTCGCACGGCCGCCGCGCCGCTCGGTCCCTTGGATGCTCCCTTGAGCGCCGCGAGCGTCTCAGCGAGCTCCGAGGAGGTGACAACGACGGCATTCGCCCAGTCCCGGGCCGCCTGCTCGATGCGCGGTGAGCCCTCTCGGACCAGCGCCTCGAAGGCCGCCTTCGTGCGGGGCAGCGGCGCGCCCGGTGCGAGCTTGAACGCATCGTCGACGCCGCGTGCGAGGACGAGCGCTCGGAAGGCGTCGGCCTGGCCCCGCGCGGGCGGCGCGCCGTCCAGGGACGGGAAGGGCAGCGGCATGCGCGCGGCGCTGACGGCCACGTGGCCGCGCGCGGCGAGCATCAGGAGCCGGCGGACCCCCGTGCGCGTGGCCTCGTCGGCGGCAGCGGATGTCTCGAGCAGCACCAGGTCCACGGTGGCGCCCCGGTCGACGAGCGCGGGATGGCTGCGGACCTCGAGATTGCCGACCCGCCGGGTGACCACGGCGGGCAGGTCACCGAAGGTCCAGGCGGTCAACCCCTTGCGCTCCCAGTCCGAAGTCGGTGCCGCGCTGCGCAGCGCCGCCCGTGCATGTCCCCCGTGCTGCTTGAGCAGCGCGTCGACGTCGCGGCCCCGGGTGAGCTCCTTTCCCCGCTCGTCGAGTACCCGGAGCGTGACGCGCAGGTACGGCACCACGGCATCCGCCCGGAAGGACTCCTCGGTCACCTCCATGCCGCACAGGCGGGACACCGCACGCGCGAGCGCTGGAATCATCGGCCCGCGGAAGGGCACCAGTTCCTTCTCGAGACGGTCGACCAGCTCCGGCAACGGCCCCAACTGCTTGCGCTGGGCGCGGGGGAGCTGCTCGAGCAGGGCGGTGAGCTTCTCCCGCTGCCACCCGGGGATGGTCCAGTCGAGCTCACCCGGGACTATCTGGGCGAGCAGCAGCAGCGGCACGCTCAGGGTGATGCCGTCGTCCTCGGCCGCGGGGTCGAAGGTGTACGTCACCGGCACGGACGCGCCGTGCAGCTTGATGGCATCCGGGTAGTGCGCCGGGGACAGGCCCGGGTCGTGCGAGAGGGCATCCTCCATCGAGAGGACAAGCACGTCGGGGTCGGCCGCCTCGGCCTTGCGACGCCAGACCTCGAAGCCCGCTCCGTCCGTCACGTCCGCCGGGACGCGCTGGTCGAAGAAGGTCAGCATCGCCTCGCTGTCGAGCAGCTCGCTGCGCCGGGCCTTGTCCCGCAGACGCGCCACGCGCTCGAGCACCTGGCGGTTCTTCTCCTGGAACGCCCCCCGGGTGCGGTACTCGCCCCGCACCAGGGCGTGCTCGAGGAACATCAGCCGTGCTTCGGCGGGGTCCCTGCTGGCCAGGGGCACGGGGCGCTCCCTGAAGACGGTCAGCCCGAAGAGGGTCGCGTTCTCCTTCACGACGGCGCGCGCGGACTTCTCCGACCAGTGCGGCTCGGAGTAGCTGCGCTTGAGCAGGTGGGGGGCCGCCGCGGCCAGCCACTCCGGGTCGAGCTTCGCCACGGTGCGCGCGAACAGTTGAGACGTCTCCACGAGCTCGAACGCCATCACCCAGGCAGGGGGCTTCTTCGCGAGCGCCGACGAGGGGTGAACCATGAAGCGCGTCTGCTTCGCGCCCGTATAGTGGCGCTGCTCCGGATTCCACTGGCCGATGCGGGACAGGAGCCCGGTGAGGAGCGCCTGGTGCAGGACGTCCCCGCGCGCCGGGGCGCCCCGGCCCTTGCGCGGCAGGCGCAGCTCGCGGACGGTCTCCTCGAGCTGACGCTGGACGTCCCGCCACTCGCGCACCCGCAGGAAGGACAGGAAGTTGTCCCGGCACACGCGCCGCAAATGGGACGTCCCCCGGCCCTCGGCCTCGCGCACGAACGCCCACAGCTTGAGGAGCCCCGTGAAGTCCGAGTGCTCGTCACGGAAGCGCGCGTGCAACGCGTCCGCCTTCTGCGCGAGCTCCCGTGGCCGCTCGCGCGGGTCCTGCAGGTTGAGCGCCGCGGCGACGATGAGCACCTCGTCCAGGCACCCGTACTCGGCGCCGGCGAGAATCATCCGCGCGATGCGCGGGTCCACCGGGAAGCGCGCGAGCTGGTGCCCGAGTGGCGTCAAGGTGCGCTCCTTGCCCTCGATGGCGCCGAGCTCCTCGAGCACCCGCCAGCCCTCGGCGATGGCCTTCGGCTGGGGCGGGTCGAGGAAGGGGAAGTCCTCGACGTCACCGAGGCCGAGGGACTTCATCCGCAGGATGACCCCCGCGAGCCCGGTGCGCTTGATTTCCGGGTCGGTGAAGGCGGGCCGCGTGGTGAAGCTCACCTCGTCGTAGAGGCGCACGCAGATTCCCTCTCGCACGCGGCCGCAGCGCCCTTTGCGCTGGTCGGCGCTGGCCTGGGAGACCGGCTCGATGTGCAGGCGCGTGGTGCCCGAGCGCGACTCGTAGCGCGACAGGCGCGCCACCCCCGTGTCCACGACGTACACGATTCCCGGGATGGTGACCGACGTCTCCGCGACGTTGGTGGCGAGGATGACCCGGCGCTGGGGGATGGTGGCGAAGACACGCGACTGCTCGGCGGCCGACAGGCGCGCATACAGGGGCTGCACCACCGTGCCGCGGAGCTCGCGCGCGTTCAGGGCATTCTCGGCCTCGCGGATTTCCCGCTCCCCGGGGAGGAACACGAGGATGTCCCCGTCCGGGTCGAGCGAGAGGACGTTCGCCACCGCATCGGCGACGGAGTCGGCGAGCTCTGCGTCTTCGGGGGGCGGCTCGTAGAGCACGTCCACCGGAAAGGTACGGCCCTCCACCTGGATGACCGGAGCCTCCCCGAAGAACCGCGAGAAGCGCTCGGTCTCGATGGTGGCCGAGCTCACCACCACCTTGAGGTCGGGGCGCCTGGGGAGGATGCGCTTGAGCCACCCGAGCAGGAAGTCGATGGTGAGGCTGCGCTCGTGGGCCTCGTCGAGCACGATGGTGTCATAGCGGCGCAGGAGCGGGTCGCTGTGAATCTGCGCGAGCAGGACCCCATCGGTCATGAACTTCACGGCCGTCCGCCGGGACGAGCGGTCCTCGAAGCGAATCTGGTAGCCGACATCCGTGCCCAGCTCCGTGCCGAGCTCGCGTGCCACGCGCGCAGCCACGCTCGTCGCGGCGATACGCCGGGGCTGGGTGACGCCAATCTGGCGCGGGCGGCCGCGCCCCATGGCGAGCAGGACTTTCGGCAGCTGCGTCGTCTTCCCCGAGCCGGTGGCCCCCGCGACAATGACCACCTGATGGGCGGCGATGGCCGCGGTGATGTCCTCCACCCGGCTCGAAATGGGGAGCTCGGGGGGAAAGTGCAGGGTGGGCAAGCCGCCGGAGGTAGGGACAGGTGAGTCGCCGGACATGACAGCATGGCCTAGCACTGAAGCGCGCGCTCTGCCTCTGACGAATCGTGTGGGCGTCTGCTCGCCCGGCGTTCTTGGAGGGGTTCACCCGCTGGGGCATGGGCGAGCGAATCGGCCGCCACCTCGCGTTGGGCGCCCTTATTCGGGATGGCCTGGCTCAGCCCCTCACCCGTCTTGAGGGCGGGGCCGAGCTGTCTCCCTCCACCACCTGGACAGGCCGGAGCGCATCACGCTCCTCGCTGTCCATGAGCTCAAGCGCCTCTGTCACGGCGGCAAGCTCCTCGCGCACGCGCCCCAGACCACGCTCGAGCTCGGGTGTGCGGCCAGCGCTTCCGAGACTCTTGACCTGGACGAGCTGGGCAATCGCCGAATCCATGCTCCACCGGAGCCTGGTCAGCTCCGCGTCGAGGCGGTCCGCGTTGCGTCCGAGCCGCTCGCGTTGGGCTCGCTGCTCGTCGATGGCGGCGACCGCATCCTGGAGGCTCGCGCGCACCTGCTCATCGGTGGCGGAGGCAATCCGCCCCACGAGCAGGGTGCGCTCGCGCTCGAGCCTGGCCAGCAATTCGGGGGCGACTTCCCGCCGGAGCCCCCGCTCCCGCGCGACGAGGTCGCGGCACCCGGTCCGCAGCTCCGCGATGGAGCCCGCGCCCGTGCCGAGAAACTCACGGAGTGCCTGAGAGCCCGTGCCGAGCTCCGCCTCGAGCCGATCACAGAGCGCCTCGAGCTCCGCGGCGCGCGGGTCCTCGGCCTTGGGGGAGGGCTCGGGGGCCGTTTCAATGGTGGCCCGGGGGGATTCGAGGTGCTGGGGCGCGCCCAGCGTGGCACCTGCTCCGAGGTGCCCTCCCGCGCTCAGTACGGCGTTGCGGCCCACCGTTGCTCCCGCACCGACGCTCGCCGAGCGCTGCACGGTGGCGCCCTGCCGCACCGTGGCGCCCCAGCCAACCACCGCACCGCTCTCGACGGTTGCTTCGCGCTCCACGGTGGCACCCATGCGAACGACGGCGCCCGCCTTCACCTTCGCGTTCGCGCCAATCGTCGCCCCCATCTCGATGACCGCTCCCGGCTCGACCGTGGCGGAGGCGTGCACCTCGGCACCGAGCCCGATGCGGGCGTGGCGCGAGTTGGACGCGAGGCCCGCGTGCTCGGCGAGTGCCCCTCGCACGATGAAGATGACGCCGGAGGCGACCGAGAGCACACCCGCCGGAATGAAGAGCCAGGGAGTCGCGAGCACGGCCGCGACACCAAAGGAAGCTCCGCCCAGCAGGAGTCCCTTGCCCACGGCTCCGAGCACGGTCTGCGCACCCGCGCCTCGCGGCCGGGCAAGCTCCTGGTTCGGCACTTCGTGGTTCATGAGCGCTCCTCGGTGAGGACCCGGCGGGAGTTCTCTCTCTTTCGCTGCACCGGTGCAAGGTGCAGAGGAGGGGGGGAGGGGCATGGCCGCTCGCATCCGCGTCCCCTGCGACCTCCCGAGCCGGCATTCCTCGAGAGGCCGCCCGCCGTGTGGCGCTTCTGCCTCGGGGCCGGAGTGCCGCTCGCTCAGGGGCACGGCATCCGGGGCCCTGGGCACCTGCAGGTGGCGGTCATGCAGACGCTGCCGCTGGCCCAGGAACACGTCGCCGTGCCTCTGCCCTTGCAGTATCTCCCCGCTACCTCGCCGCTCCGGCCCCCGCTCGCGTTGGCAGGCCAGAGCGACGGCCCAGAACGTGACTGCGTGTCCGCGGTTCGTGCGCTCGGCGTCGAAGGACACTTCCCGGAGCGCCTCGATATGCAACTCGAAGTACGCCGGTGCCCACGGTCAGCGGCCGAGGATGGAGCGCCAGGCGTCGCCGTTGGGGCCGTTCACGTAGCTCTGGATCTCCGCCTCGGAGAGCACGCCCGTATTCACCGCGGCCTCGAGGGCGGCCTTGGCGCCGCTGCGGTACGAACCATTGATGCTCTGGTCGATGGTCTGCACGAAGTTGTCCAGGTCACCGTTGGCCTTCATCCGATTGATGAACTCGCTGATGTACGCCTCGTCGCCCTTGTTCTGATGACATAGGTTGGCATAGGCGGAGTGGCGATCCGTCATCCCGGCGTAGAACTCGAAGTCCTGGCCCGCCTTGAAGCGCGACTCCGCGCTCGGGCTGAACTGGTCCGGCGCGTGCTGCTGTGCGTAGGCGTACGCGTCCGGGTAGTGGCTCTGGACATAGTTACGCCACGCGCTGTCCGTGGCTGTCGGAGATGCGCCGCTCCCCTCCATGTTCGGCATGACGCCCAGCAGCTCTGACGCGAAGTCCTGACGGCCCTTGGACAGCATGTCAATGAATCCCACCGCGTCCTGGCCCTTCATGCCGCACGCCTTGGCGGCGTCAATGGCAGCCTGGGCCAGTCCTGGAGCGTCGAACAGCGTCGGGTGGCGCTTGGCGAGATCCTGGATCTGCGCGGGAGTCAGGCCCAGGTCCGAGGACAATCGCTCGGGCTGGTCATCACCGTGCGCGAGCGTCCTCGCCACGTCCGCGTCGACACCCAGTTGCAGGAGGATTCCCTCGGACTCGTTGTCCAGCGCCTCTTGCTTCTCCTTGTCGACGAGCAGTCCTCCGAGCGCGGAGACAATCACGCCCGCTCCCTCGATGATCTGCCCGACGCCGGGGAACCCCAGTCCCACGTATGCGCCCACGAGCGCTGCAAGGTCGCCGAGGGCCTGCACGCCACGACCGAAGGACGGGTCGTTCTGGAGGTCCTTGGCGCTCTCCGCGAGCACTATCGTATTGGCGAGTACGCCGAAGGCGGGCGCAATGCGCGCGAGGACCTCTGCCGCCACCATGCCCGACTGCGTGGCGATGCGGCCCGTCTCCGCGAGGGTGCTCAACACGGTGCCGGCGACCAGCGCGCCGTTACGGCCCGAGTTGGCCACGTCCTCGATGAAGGCGGTCCAGTCGCCCCGCTGCGCGTCGTTTGCCGCGTTGACCAGACCGTAGGCGGCGCCCACGCCCGCGAACGCCGCGCCTAGCTTGCTTTCCTGCGAGAACGCCAGCAGCGGGTGCGGGTCGTTGTTCTCGATTGCCTCCTTGATGGTCTCAATGCCCGACTGGATGGACGAGCCGCCATCGTAGAGTTGCGCGAGCGGCGCGGTCATCTCCGAGAGCTGCTGCAGCGCCGCCAGGGGATCGCCGTTGTTCTCCGCCAGGAGTTGGCCGGAGGCGGTAGTGATTGCCGGGGCGATGACGTTGTCGGCGATCTGGTCCTTGAGTCCCTCGAAGGCGGTGCCCGCGGGGCCATTCGGGTCCGACACCTTGGTGGCCCAGTCGAGTGCGGCCTTGGCTTGTGACGACTCTCCAAGGAACGTCGCCGCTTCGAGGCACTGCTTGGCGACGTCCGGATTGCTCCTCGCGGCCTCCAGCAACAGCGGGTCATTGAGCGCATCGCTGAGAGCCTGCGCCGAGGCCTCCTCCGCGGCGAACACATCCGCGTGGTTTGCCCGGAACTGTTGCACGTACTGCCGCTTCTGCTCGTCGGTGAGCGCTGGGCCGAGCTTGGCGAGCTCCGCGTTCAGCGCCTCGCTGAGCTCCTCGGCTTTCTGGTTTGCGTCGTCGTAGGCCTGCTGGGCGGCGACGAGGTTGGCGCGGGCCTCGTCGGGCGACTTCGCGCCGGTGGTGGCCGCGTTCAGCGCGACGGCGGGGCCGGTGAGCTTGCTGACCGCCGACTTCGAGAGGCTGCTCGTCGGGAAGGCGCCGAGTGTGGGGTTTCCGAAGAGCGAGGTACTCGGACGATTGGAGAAGTCACCACTGTCCTTCTGCAGCGCCTTGCTGAAGGACTTGGCGGCGGACGCCGAGGAATCAGGGCGTGGCCGTCCCGCGGCCACGGCGGCGTCGTTGGTACGCAGCGTGGCCTTCTCGGCGGCCACGTCGAGATGCTTGGTCTGGGGGGGCGAGGCCACGCCCTTTTTGTCCGACTTCACCTCCGGGAGGCCCTTGGAGACCTGGGCCTGCGCGCGCGCTCGCTGCGCCGCCTCCTGGGCGCTGCGGCGGGCCTCCTCGGCGGCGCGACGGGCTGCCTCTGCCGCGCGCCGAGCGGCCTCCGCCGCCGCACTGCTCGCGGTGGAAGCTCCGGCCGAAGAGACACCAGATGTGACGCGCGTCGCCATGCTCATGCTCCAGGATTCACGGACGTGGAGTTGGAGTCCGGTCCTGGATTATTGGGACGCGCGGACCAAAGTTGCTTGGCGATGTGAGAGAAGCATCCCAACAGCGGGTTCCGAAATTCAAGGTTTTGGAGTCGAAGCGGCTCTTTACTGCGATTGATCCATCCACGGCGGAGGTTTTCGCGAAACGGCCGTAGGGCGCGAAGGTGGGGAGGTTGGCGGGACGGTGGTTGCGTTGCCACGCGCTGAAATGGCGAGGCTACGAAGTAACAGGCTCGTTAACACTACTGCGTCACGGGTAAGTCGAAGGAGGAGCGTGCGACGGAGGGCCGGGCGGACAGGTCGTGGTTGCATCCTCCGCGACCCGCCGCACTCATGAAGCAGGTATGGACTCCTTCATGAGTGCGGCCGCGGTGCAGCGGCGTGAGAGGTACTTCCAGCAAATCGGCGACGTGCTGGGCGAGGAGAGCCGGCGCGGCTCGTTCGCCCTCTATGCCATGGGCCTGCTGGGCGAGGGGGAGCGCAAGAGCGTGGAGCCCATTGCCGC
>Ga0182745_1001943_pt1 | contig 19100 bp, 11 predicted proteins | sample eDN3rd30CKraftBY_FD_128523 | JGI IMG/M metagenome (GOLD analysis project Ga0182745, IMG submission 128523) | Enriched backyard soil microbial communities from Emeryville, California, USA - eDNA 3rd pass 30_C Kraft BY (version 2) (version 2) | ecosystem: Environmental > Terrestrial > Soil >...
GACGCCCGCGCTCCCAGGGAAAAGCGAAGAATGGGCAATCGGCCACGCCATCCACGGGAAAGCGAAAAGCGGGCGGGACGCCCGCGCTCCCAGGGAAAAGCGAAGAGCGGACAATAAGCCACAGCACCCACGAGAAAGCGAAAAGCGGGCGGGACGCCCGCGCTCCCAGGGAAAAGCGAAGAACGGGCGACAGGCCACACCACCCACGGGAAAGCGAAATGCGGGCGGGACGCCCGCGCTCCCAGGGAAAAGCGAAGAGCGGACAATAAGCCACAGCACCCACGAGAAAGCGAAATGCGGGCGGGACGCCCGCGCTCCCAGGGAAAAGCGAAGAACGGGCAAGATGCCTACGCTCCCAGGGAAGGCGAAGAACGGGCAAGATGCCCGAGGATCAACGGGGTGTTCCACGAGATCGCGAATTTACGATGGCGATCAAGATCATTGGCATTGAAGTAGAATAGGAATCGAAGCGTCGAAGCGCGAATTCGGGTGATCCCGAGTCGAGGGTTGGGAAGGCGGCGTGTTCCATGCGGTGGTCGTTACGTAACCAGATCTTGATTCCACTGGTCGCGATTCAAGGGGGGGCCATGCTGGGGATTACCCTGGCGACCGTGCGTCTGGCGACCTCACGCGTGGAGCGGCAAGGGGTGGATCGTCTTAACGGGGTGATCCGCACTCTGGGCAGGTCGAGCTTTCCATACACGGCGGCGGTCCTGACTTCCATGAAGGGGCTGTCGGGAGCGGAGTTCGTCGCGCTGGACGAGGCAGGGGGGCAGGACGCGACGAGCTTTAACGCCCCGGTCGAACTCCCTGGTTGGCTAGAGGATCTCCCGGCGATCACCCATATCAACTCGCTGGGCGGGACCTCCACGGTTTCCCTCCCTGGCGAGTCAACGCGTTACTTCGCCGCGAAGCTTCGATCATCCAGCGGGTTCCAGCCGAGAACGCTGCTGGTGCTTTACCCGGAAACGGTCTGGCGCCAGGCACGGTGGGAGGCGGCGTGGCCGCCGTTGATGCTCGGAGCGGGGTCGCTCCTCTTGATGACCGCCGTGACCACCTGGATCGCGCATCGGATCAGCCGGCGGATCGCCCGGCTCGAGCAGCAAGTGGCCTCGATCGCCGGGGGCGACTTCCGAGAGATCGACATGAGGCAGGGACGAGACGAAGGGGAGGATGAAGTTCAGGATCTCTCGCGTTCGATCAACCAGATGTGCAGGCAGCTCAAAGAAATGCGCGAGACGATTCAGCGCTCGGTGCGAACCCGGCTGCTTGCCCAGCTCGCGGCGGGCCTGGCGCATCAGCTTCGCAACTCCTTGACCGGGGCTCGGATGAGCATCCAGCTCCACGCCAGGCGCCACCCGGTTCCCGAGGGAGAGCGAACCTTGGATGTGGCCTTGCGCCAGCTCGCGATGACCGAGGAACATGTTAAGGGGCTTCTTTCACTGGGAAGGGTCGAGCGAGGCGCGCCGGTCGAGTTCGAGCTGGGAAAACTGCTGGGAGACGTGGCCTTGCTCGTTCAGGCGTCTTGCCAACATGCGAAGGTGAGCCTTGAGTTGGGCGAGCTCATCCGAATCCCCACACGTCCCGTCCGGTTGCTTGGCGACGAGCCAGGAGTAAGAGCCGCCGTCTTGAACCTGGTTCTCAACGCGATCGAGGCGGCGGGGACCGGTGGGCGCGTGACGTTGGAGCTCGCTCAGGATGACCGGGAAGTGAGGGTGGACGTTCGCGATAGCGGGGTTGGGCCGCCCGAGGAACTGGCCGACTCGCTCTGTGAAGCCTTTGTCACGAGCAAGCCGGAAGGGGTGGGACTTGGGCTGGCGCTCGCGGAGCAGGTAGCAACCGAACATGGAGGGAGGTTATCCTGGGGGAGGGACCTGGGAGAAACCCAATTCTCCTTGACGTTCCCCCGCAACATCGGTTTCGCCGAGGATTCCCCATGGGCCGGATCTTGATCGTGGACGACGAGGCCAGTATCTGCTGGGCCTTTCGCGAGTTCCTGGCCGACGAGGGGCACGACGTTGAGATCGCGGCCACGGCGGAAGAAGGTCTGCGCGTGGCGGAGCGGGGACGGCTTGACGCCGTCGTGCTCGACGTCCGGCTGCCGGGCATGGATGGCCTGACCGCGATGGGCCGGTTCCGCGACCAGCTCGGACCCGTTCCCATAGTCCTCATCACGGCGTTCGGTAACCTCGATACCGCGGTGCGGGCCATGGAGGGGGGAGCCTACGACTACCTGGTCAAACCGTTCGACCTCGACCAGGCGGGAGGGGTCATCAAGCGGGCGCTCGAAAAGGAAAGGCCAAGGACCTCGAACGCTCCCACGGAAGCGGCCTCGAGAGTTGGGGCGGAGGCCTTGATCGGCCGTTCCGCCGTGATGCAAGAACTCTTCAAGAGCATCGCCGTGGTGGCCCCAACCGACGTCCCCGTGCTAATCACCGGTGAGAGTGGGACGGGCAAGGAGCTGGTCGCCCGAGCCATCCATCGGCACGGGAGCCGGAGCAGCGGCCCGTTTGTTCCCGTCTGCCTCGCCGCGCTCAACCCTTCCCTGGTGGAACGCGAACTGTTCGGTCACGTGCGAGGGTCGTTCACCGGCGCGGTTCAGGATCAGAAGGGCTTGCTCGAGCTTGCCCACGGCGGCACCGTCTTGCTCGACGAGGTGGGGGACATTCCCACCTTGCTTCAGGTCAAGCTGCTCCGCGCTCTGGAACATCGCGAGATCACGCCGGTGGGCGATGCCCGGCCGCGCCCCACCAATATCCGACTGGTCGCGGCCACCAATCGCCCCCTGGGAGAGCTCATGGCGACGGGCCAGTTTCGCGACGACCTCTTTTTTCGCCTGAGCGTTTTCCCAATCCATCTCCCGCCGCTCCGGGATCGGCCGGATGATATTCCCATCCTGGCCGACCACTTTCTCAAGCAGGCGAGCCTTCCCTCCGTGGGGGAGCCACTCTCCGCCGAGGTGCTTTCGGAGCTTCGTTCACGCACCTGGCCTGGGAACGTCCGAGAGCTGAGGAACGCGATCGAGCACGCCGCCATCGTGGCTCGAGGCCGACCGATCCGTGTTGAGCATCTACCTGCTCCCATGCGGCATTCCCAATCACCATCCCATGCGAGCCAGAACCCGGCCTCGGACTCTCCCGCATTCGCGCAGAGTATCCAGGACCAGGCGACGCAATGGGCCCGGCAGGCGATTCGATCCGCGACGGCCGAGGATTTAACGCTCTACGAGCGGTTCCTCGCGTTGGTGGAGCCCCCCTTGCTTCAGGAGGTCCTGGATCGCTGCCAGGGCAATCGCGCGGCGGCCGCGCAAGTGCTTGGCATACACCGTGCGACCCTTCGCCAAAGGCTCCGTAAGTATGGCGTGGAGTAGAAGCCAGTCAGCCTAGAAAGCCTCGGCCCCAAAATAAGCACGTCGCCGGAGAGTGGTCCCACATCCGACCTCACACAGGGCGGAGTGTCTCTCCGGCGACGTGTTTCCTTTGCCTTGCGGCCTTATTTCACACACGCTCAACCACCAGCCTGCCAAGCTGATGATCTAGGTCGCAAGAACATCCACAACCAGAACTTATCGCAACGACTGACCTTCTCGCCTCCACTCGACGTTCCCGCGAAGGAACCTCAAAAAGTTTGTGGTTTCCCTCGTTGAGAAGCCCTCCCGAAGTTCAAAACTCCGAGGAAAAACGTCCCAATGCCGCGAGTCAGATCTTTGTGGAATTGAGACTCAGTCTCAGGTCGTCGCTAGTATGCTTTGGGAAGGGGAAGGCGTCAAGAGGCTTCCGTGATTTTTAGGACTTTCTTTCCTGTGTGGGACTCACGCCGAGGGGCATTGGCGAGTCTTCTTTCGTTCGCTAATCTTGGAAGTGAAGTGTTGAATGGGGCCGGTCGTCGCTTTTGGGTTGCGCGGCCCTTTTGGAATTCCCCTTCATTTTGAAGAGAAACGACGCAAGAACATGACGGCCGCCTCACACGAGTTCATGGACATTCGCCAGGAGATTGCCGGAATCCCGGTGATCGAGCTGGCTCGGCAGTTCGGAACCCCTACCTTTGTTTACGACGGACGGCTGATCCAGCGTCGGATCAATGACTTGCGCGTGTTTGATACCATCCGGTACGCTCAAAAAGCGAACTCGAACCTGGCGGTGCTCGACCTCGTTCGGCGCGAAGGGGTGCTGGTCGACGCCGTGAGTGCCGGCGAGGTGGGCCGGGCGAAGGCGGCCGGGTATGTCCTCGGGGGAGAACCGCCCGCCATCGTCTATACGGCCGATATCTTCGACCGCGAAGCCCTCGACCTGGTCGTGTCGGAAGGAATCCATGTCAATTGTGGCTCGCCCGACATGATTGCGCAATATGGCGAGCGTGCTCCAGGGGGGGAGATTACCCTGCGGATCAACCCTGGATTTGGCCACGGCCATAGTCAGAAGACGAACACGGGAGGAGAGCAGTCGAAGCACGGAATCTGGCATGACCAGGTGGCGGAGTGCCTGGCCCTGGCGTCTCGGTACGACCTCAAGATCGCTGGTCTCCACATGCACATCGGGTCGGGGACCGACCTGGAGCATCTCTCGCAGGTCTGCGGGGCCCTCGAACGCGTTGCCCTGGAGATCGGCGCGACGATCAAGGCCATCAGCGCGGGGGGAGGCCTGCCCACGCCGTACCGCGTCTCGGACGTGCGCGTGGACATCGACGCCTACTTCCAACTCTGGAACGCGACTCGGAGCCGGCTTCAGGACGCATTCGGCCACGCGGTTCACCTCGAGATCGAGCCCGGCCGTTACCTTGTCGCCGAGAGTGGATACCTCGTCGCCGAGATCCGAGCGGTGAAGCGAATGGGAGGGAACACCTTCTACCTGCTCGACGCAGGCTTCAATAATCTGGCCCGGCCGATCCTTTACGGTGCCTATCATCCCATGTCGATCGCTCCGGCCGATGGCGCGACCAGTCTTGAGCGTCAAGCGGTGGTCGTGGGGGGCCCGCTATGCGAGTCGGGCGATATCTTCACGCAGTCGGACGGGGGATTCGTCGGCTCGCGCGAACTGCCCAGGGCCAAGGTGGGAGATTTCCTGGTGATCGAGTGTGCCGGAGCCTACGGCTTCGCGATGGGCTCGAACTACAACTCGAAGCCCCTGGCCGCCGAGGTCCTGATCACGCCGTCCGGAACTCCGCACCTGGCCAGGCGCAGGCAATCGTTCGAGGACCTCATTCGAGGGGAATCGATTCCCGCCTGATTGGAGCCGAGAGAAAAAGAGCGAAGGGGAGTGGATCAACTCGTCCACTCCCCTTCGCCAACTTCGTGGGATCCGAGTTGGGTCCACTCATTATCAAAGGGCTTTCATTTCTCAAGGTGGATCCAGAACGGGCTTCCCCAGGCGAGCTCGCCGTTGGTCTGGAGCACGCGCACGTAATACCAGCTCAGTCCCGGTTCGCGTTTCTCATCGTCTTGCCACTCGAACGCGACCTCGGCCGTGTTCGGCTCGGTTGAGAAGGCGTAGCGGAAGTCCTTGATGATATCGACCCGGGCGATCGGGCCGGTCCCTTGGGCCTTGATCTTGAGCCGTACGGGCCCTTTGGTGGAAAACTCGTCTCCCATCAGGTGCTCTCCGCTCCGAACATCCAGGAGGATGTTGTCGGTCGCCCCATAGCAATGCCTGCGTTTGAAGGCGTCGAAGATCGCTTCGCGCGAGTTGTTCTCGGCCAGGGCGATCGCGTAGCTGATGTGGGTTGAGATGTGGTCGCTCGACGCCTCGAAGCCGACCTTGTACTGCATGGCAAGCGCATTCCAGACCATGCCCAACGGCCTCCAGCCGCCGAGCGCTTCCTCGGCCCTGCGGGCAACGCGCGGGGCTCCCAGATGCTCGTAGGAATTACGGTGTCCCTGGAAGATCTCGACGATCGGCTCGTAGGTGGGGTTGAGGTCGCGCCAGTCGGTTCCCATGCCGGTTCCTGAGGTGTGCGAAGCGCAGAGGCCGTTGTGCTCCTTCAGGTAGTCGTAGAGCATGGGCGTGTCTTCATCGACCACTCCGGTCGGATCGACCAGGCGTGGTAGGGTCCGCACCCCGCGCTGAACGAACATCACGTTGCGGTGACCGTGTGGATAGGAATTGCTGCGTTCGTAGGTGAAGACCCCGGTGAATTTCGCGCCGGTGTAGAGGTCGGTCGTCTTCTGGGCGAGCCACCAGGTGTATTCCTTGCCACCGCCGTTGTCGTGGTCGGCGTTGCCCATCCAGTCGAAGGCCGCGACGTCGAGCGCATACCGCCACATGTCTTCCAGCGAGCCGTCGGAACCGCCGTCCATGGAGAGCTCGGTATGGCGGTGGAAGTCTCCGCGCACGAGCTGGTAGGTTTTCCCGCCCGCCTGGATCCGGTGAGATCGCATGCGGGCCACGTCCTCCGCCTCATTCTCGTGGCCTGGAACGGCTTCAACGGGTTCGGCGGCCGGCCTGGGACCCATGGGTGTGGGCTCGATGGGGCCTCCCTGCTTCCAGGGGGTCAGAGAGGCGACCTGAAGGTCCTCGTTGAAGCAAGAGACCGGCTCGTCGGGGGTGCCCTGGTGGCTCCAGTACCGTTTGTTGAACGCCGGGTTCATTTCCACCTCGCGGCGGAGTCGGTTGTCGGTGCTGTAGAACGCGAGGACGGGGCCGTCGCTCGGGGCCACGAGCGCGGGGCGATTGTCGAGGAGGCCATCACTGCGCGGCAGGCCTTGAGGGATCTCCCAGGCCTTGCCGTCGAGGCTGGTGACATGCTCCACCCAGAGCGCTCCGACCACCATCACGGCCGGTCCGCCCCAGATCGATTCCTGGCGGTGCCGGAAGGCGAGCCAGATCCGCCCATCCCGGTCCGAGTTGATGCGCGGGTAACTATTCATTCGGCGCAGGGCTTGAGGTGCGTTGGCGAGTGGGTCGGGGCCTTCGAGCACCTTGTCCCCCTCCACGCAGCGGACGCGGACGGCGGCGGATCGATAGAGGGTGGATCCTTTTCCATCCAGGAGGTTCTCGGCGTCCTTCCCCCAGTGGGCGTCGCGCTCCTCGTAGGCGACCCAGGCTCTTCCCTGGGCATCGACGGCGACCGTGGGCCTGGCTTCATACCGCGCCGAGTCGGCCACCGAGATCAAGGTCCCGCCACTGGCCGTGCCGGACCAGAGCAGGGCGTCGTAGTTGCCGGCCCGGTAACTGTCGAAAGCAATGACGATTCGTCCGTCCTTGGCCACGGCCAACGAAGGAGACCAGTCGTTCGCCGGGTGCTTGCTGACGTTCAAGGGTTGTCCGGGGTTCTCAACGTCGGCCAGGAAGATCTCGGCCTGCCCCTCGCGCCAGGCTTGCCAGGCCATCCAGACCTTGCCGTCGGGGCCTCGGTTCAGGACCACGTCGGTATCGGTGCCGGGGTCGGTGGTCAGCCGCTTGGGCTCCGACCAGGCGGAACGCCTCGGGTCGTAATCGCGGCGCAGGAGGTCCCAATTGTTTTCCTTGAACTCGGACCAGACGACGATGACCTTCCCATCCCGGTCCACGGCCACGGCGGGCCGCCACACATCGAGTCCTGGCTCGGTGACATTGAGGACGGATTCGGGCTTCCCGTTGGCGAAGCGGAAGAGGCGAACCTGGTCGCCACCGTCCTTGGGGGCAAGGTCGGCGAATCGCTTTGGGCGGGTTTGATAAGCCTGGAGGTCGTTGGGGCCTCGCGCTTCATGGGCGACGAAGCCAACCCAAACTCCGCCTTGCGAGTCGGCCGCGGCGGCTGGGAAGTCTTCGTGTTCTTCCGAGTTGAGCAGGGTGATTCCACTGGGAATTCGTTCGGCGGTGACTCGCCCGTCCAGGTAAGGATGAGCCGCGCCATCCTCCAGGTCGGCCAGGTGGACCTGAAAGGGACCCTGGGGGCTTTCGACCGACAGGGTCGCCGAGGAAGGGCCTTTGAACGTGACGAGCACCCCCGTCGGGGTAATCGCCGGGCCGGCCGATCCTGGGCCGGTCTGCCGTTTCGCGGCCACCTTCTTGGCCAGGGCCTTCTTGGCGGTCTTCCGAATGGGCAGGCTCCGCGCCTTCCACGAACTGCTTCCCGTCACCTCGTCCCCCGCGCGGAATCGATACCCTTCCACGCTGACGACTTCCCCCTGGTCCACCCGGACCTGCCCACTCCAGTCCTGTCGGGCTTGATCGCCCACCCCGAGCATGAGTCGGATCGAGGTGGTTCCCGGATCGAGTCGGGTCGCTGGGGCGATCGCCCGGCCCGGCTCCCCTTGACGTTGCGCCCAGCCCACCGAGACCCCCAGCAGACCGAGGCAGGTCAGCCCAAGAGCAAGTGATCGGTGCGAAAGCATAAAAGGTTGATCCTTTATCTAGGAGGTGGAAGTGATTGGATAATCCGATTGTGGTCGATGCCTGGATTCGTCGCATCTCGGTTTCCAGGAAGATCCTTACGGTACTGCCTGGTTGGGTAAGGCGGGGGAAGCGATCGGGACCGGCGGTCCCTCTGGTTCCTGAAACTGGGCCTGATCTCCGAACGGGACCTGGGGTTTGTGAGCTCGGGCCGTCTCGACGTTGGTGACGGTCCAGGTTCCGTCGCCTCGATCCAGGTGAAAGGTTTGGCGTTCGTTGCGGTCGGGGTACGCGGACTCGAGGACGACGGTCGTGGTGGTTGATTCCCCAAGGCCTTCCGCACTAAAGATCGCGTGGCTGGTTCGGGCCTTGGCTGCGTCCTGGAGCTCGGCGGCGAACGCCTCTCGGCCTCGTTCGGCCACCTGCTGCTGAAGGCGCTGCCGATACGTGTCGCCGAAGCCAGCCAGGTAGGTTTCGACATTCCCCTCGGCAGCCGCGCGAAGTAAGGAGCGGACCCGGCCTTCGGCGGTTAGGCCGACATCCTCATCGGACCCGTTCTCGTTTACCGTTTCCGTGAGACCTCCCCAACCGCCCTGGTCGCTCCCGCTGGGGCGGCCTCGCGCCATCCAGGCCAATGAGCCCATGATCAGGCAGGTCAGAAGGGCAGCGAGGATTCGTCGGTTCCGCATCGTTGCGCGTCTCCTTCCCGCTGGCTCGCAGGGCATCGCATCCTAATCGATTGGAACACCTTGTCGAGGGGGGAGCTAAGGTGCAATCCCCATTGATTGGCGGGGATTCAGTCCAATCGTCACCTTTCCTGGGAGCGCGGGTAACTTGCCCGCTCTTCGTATTTTCCAATGCGGGCGAGACGCCCGCGCTCCCAGGAAAAAGAACCTCGATGACTCGTCGCCTGCAACCCAGTCCAGGTGTCCCATGAACCTGAGGCGAATCCCAACGACGTGGCATCGATCAAGAAAATAAGAAAAATAAGCCTATTGATTCGTTGTGTCGGGGCTCGGGAACGTGCCCTGGTCGGCCTGATTATCGTCGGTGAACAGGTTGATGTCGACGGTCTGGCCAGGGGCGATGATCAACTTGCGCTGAAGCCTGGGGAGAAGGAAAGAAAGTGTCTCCAGGTAAAGCCTGCGGCGCGTGGCTGGAAGGGCTTTGCGTGACTCATTCCAGACCTGGGTGAATCGGTCGGCCTCCCCATGGGCCACCTGGATTAAGCGGTTGACCTGGGCGGAGGCGCGGTCGGCGATCTCCTGGATTTGTCCTTCGGTATCGGCCCGAGCGCGCTCGGCGTATTCCTCCGCGCGGGTGACTGCCTGCCGCAGGTCGTTCCGGGCCCGCGCGGCATCGGCGAAGGCGGGGGCGACGGGGACGGGCGGGGCCACCCGGCCGAGCCGGACGGCCCGGATCGAGACCCCCAGTTTCTCGAGGTCGGCCTGCTCCTGAACCGAGCGCAGGATGCGTTCGGCGACCTCGGCGCGGCCGGAGGTCAGCACGTCGTCGATCGAGCGTTCCACCAGGGCTCGAGTCAGCGATGCCTGCGCGGCCGCCTCCAGGGTGCGATCCACGGAAGCCGATGTGAAGAGGTAAGGAACCGGTTCACTGACCCGGTATTGCAAGATTGCCTCGATCGCCACCAGGTTTAGATCCCCCGTGAGCCGATCGTCCGAGGCCGCCCCCGGCGCCTGGGCAAGCGGGACGCTTCGAGCGCCTCGCCCCCCCACGATCAAGGTGCGCGTCTGCCCGGGCTTGAGACGGTCGATCCGGTCAATCCCCCAGGGGAGCCCCCAGTGCAAACCCGGCTCCCACGGCTCGGGCAAGACCGCGCCGAACCGTCGAACCACGCCGACCTCGTCTTGCTGAACCACCGACAGGCCCGACGCCAGGTAACCCGCCAGCAAGCCCAGTGGAACGAACCACCACCGGAACGTCATGGTCGGGCCTCCTCGTTCGGGGCGCCGGAGACTGGCTCTGCCTTGGTCCGAGCGTCGACACCCGTGTTCGGTCGCTCGGCGATCCGCCCCGCGCGAGTGGCTGAGTCTTCTCGTGGGTCATCGGAGATGCCCTGAGTCAGGAGCCGGAGGAAGTCGCTCTCGGCCGAGAGAATGAGCGTGGTCTTCCGATCCAGGGCCTCTCGGTACGTTTCCAGCGTCTTGAGGAACTGGTAGAAGGACGGGTCGGCGGCGTGGGCCGCGTTGGCGAGGCGGGTCGCTTCGGCCTCTCCTTCACCGAGGATGCGGGCGGCGTCGGCCTCGGCCTGGGCCACCTGCTTCGCCCGTTCCAGATCCGCCGCGCTTCGGATCGTGCGGGCCTTGCTTTCCCCTTCCGCCCTGGTTTTCGCCGCGACCTTCGCACGTTCGCTCCGGATCTGGTCGAACACCGCCGAACGGACTTCCTCAGGATAGTTCAGCCGGCGGAGCCGTACGTCCACCACCTCAACCCCATACTCCTTACCGGCCTGTTCCGCGATCCGGCCCTTCACCGCGCTCATCATCGCATCGAGTGCCGAGGCCGACTGATCCACCCGGACCAGAGTCGACAACTCATGCTGGCCGAGCTCGGCGGCGAGGACCGAGGCCGCCATGTCCTCGAGCCGGGCCGAGGCGTCGGGCAGCGTGCGCAGAGCCCTGAGAAATCGTTCGACATCGGCGATCTTCCAGACGGCGTACCAAGAGACTTCCAGATTCTTCTTGTCGCCGGTCAACATCTCACGCGGAGGGGGAGAGTCGAGCTGGAGTCGTTTATCGAAGCTCCGGCGGCTCTGGTACGGCCACTTCCACCAAAGCCCGGGCTGATCGATCAACCGAACCGACCGTCCGAACTCCGTCACATAGACCACCTCGGCCTGGTCCACGATGACAACGGAACGGGCGAGAGCAATCAATGCGATCAGTGCGATGGCTCCCATGATTACCATCGACCTCGATCTTGGTTGCCGGTGTTCCGAGTCGTTCAATGAATTGTACATGAAAAGTAGTGGTTGTGTTTGTTAAGTAGTCATGAGATGGACGGTGGGTAACGATTGGGCGGAGTCCGCTCACTGGGACGGGCCTCTTCATCAGAACCAACCGATACTCGAGAGGACGATCAACTGAAAAATCAGGACGGCAATGATGACAACAAAGTTAAGGTAAGAAAACAAGATAATGTTGATGTTCGATAAGATGAATTCGTCAAATGGCCTACGGTGCTGCTTGGATCGCAAGTGCCGACGAGCGAGGAGTGGTAACACGACCGCCAGGGTGAAGCTGATCTGAAGCCAGTAGGTGAACAGACGCTGTTGTTCGGCTTTAGCGATCCAGATTCCTCCCAGGATCCAAAGGCAGCATAGGGTGATTTGAACAAGTATCTGTTTGGTCGAATGATTGAGCCAGGCCCCGATTGCGATGGCATGCAGGCTGATGCCGATGGGCAAGATCACGGGTAGGTCGATGAGCGTGCTGTTTCTTGAAACGCTATCGCCAACCAGACGTGCCACTTCTCGATAAAGCACGAGTCCTACCGCGGCAGTCGAGACCCCGACCATCATCGTTCCCAGTGTCGGTCGCGCCCAACTTGGTGAGGGACTCGATGGATGAGGAGGAGGAAGATCATTGAGTGGTTCTTGGATGTCTGGCATGGTCTTTGAGTTTTTTTATGCGTTGTTGAGTTTTGGAGTGCGCATTAATCGATTGGTTCTTCATCCGACTCGAGCGAACTTGGAGATGCGAGTGTCTGGCCAAGTCCGAGCCGGTCCGGGTCGGCGAGCCAGAGTTGTCGTCGGCCCTGGGCTCGAGGGTCGAGGATGACCTTGGGGCGGCCCGCGAAGCTCGTGGCCATCGCGTCCCAGAGAAGCCGGAACCTGGTTAAGGTGGGTTGGCTCGCGTAGGCGGACTGGCGGGCGAGGAACGCTTGCCGATCTCCCTCGGCGCTGAGCTGGAGTTGGCTGGAGCGTGTCTGGGCGGTGTCGCGGAGCGATTGCGCGTCGGCCTTGGCTTGCCAGAGCCGTTCCGCAGCGAACCCCTCGGCCTCGTTCTGGAATCGGGCCGCGTCGGAGCCGGCCGCCGAGACGTCCCGGTAGGCTGGGATCACTTCGCGAGGGGGGTGGGCGTCCTTGATTCCCACCCGGTCGATCGCCACGACGAGGCCGGCTCCCTTTAGCCGATCCTGAAGCTTCCGGGCGGTCTCTTGCTCGAGGTCTCGGCGGCGAGTGACCAACACCGACTCGAGATCGGTGCCCCCAATCACCTCGCGAAACACGCCTTCCGCCATTGCCTCGACGACCGAGTCGGTGCTGAGTACCTGGAACTGGGCGTTGGCGACTCCGGCGCGGGTGTAACGGTACTCGACCGATCCCGCCAGCTCGACGAGGTTCTCGTCGCCGGTCAGGAAGAGGGCGGAGTCCTCACGCTGTGCGCCGTGGGCCGCGCTCCAGGAGATGGGCCCAATGCTGCGCGACGAGGGGCCGACTCGCGCCACGCGCACCTGATCGGGCTCGACCTTCGTAACGGTTTCAACAGGGAAGGGGAGCCGCAAGTGGAGCCCAGGCTCGAGCAGCGGGGGCCGGTAACGCCCGAATCGTTGCACAAGACCGACTTGCGCCGAGTCGATGAGCGTGATCCCCGAGCCGAGATAGGCCAGGGCCAGACCGATTCCCACCCCTTTAACGGCGCCTCGCCAGTGCGACTCGAGCCAGTGAGCCAGCACGGAAGGGCGGCAGGCCCGGCAAAGATGAGCGACCTGCAAGGCCCCTCGCGCGGGGGCCGAGCCCTTCCACCGCTCGAAGCCGAGTAGCCTCAGTGAGTTGAGCAAGACGAGCAGCGAACCCACCTGGTGAAAGATCGCCCCTTCGACCGGGCCCATCCAGCGGAGGCTCGCGAGCAGAACCGCGACGGTATTCACGCCAAATGCAAAAATAAGAATGTTTTGGCGAATGACTCGGACGGTGAGCCGAGCCATGCGAAAGGTTTCGGGGAGGGGCTCGAGCGGATCCCCCATCAAAATGACTGAGCCGGCCTCGGCGGCGATGTCGGTCCCGACTCCCCCGAGCGCCAGGCCCGCGTCGGCCAGGGCCAGGGCGGGGGCGTCGTTGATGCCGTCGCCAACCATGGCGACCACCCGCCCGGCGTTTTGCTTGTTTTGAATCCAGGCGGCCTTGTCCGCGGGAGTCTGCTCGACTTCAAGCTGGTCGAGATGGAGCTTACGGGCCACCAAACGAGCGGGGGCGAGACGGTCGCCCGTCAGGATCGCCAGATCCGTCAGGCCCAGTTGCTCGAGTTCATGAATGACGCCGTGGGCCTCGGAACGCACCCGGTCTCGGGCGCCGAGGGCTCCGACCAGGGTGCCATCGACCGCCACGAGGAGCACGGTCTGGCCCGACTCGTCGAGTCGCCTGATCGCGTTTTGCGCTTCGTCGGACAGTGATATCGACCGTTCGCGGAACAGCCGGAGGTTGCCCACCAGGACTTCTCGGGATGTTCCTTCCTCGCGAATACGGGCCCAGATTCCCGCACCCGGTTGGGCCTGGAATTCCTCGAGCTCCGGGAGCGAGGCCCCTTTGGATTCCGCTTCAGCTACAACGAGCCGAGCCAGCGGGTGCTCACTGGCGCGCTCAGCCGCCGCGGCAAGGTTGAGGAGTTTGTCCGGATTGAAGTCAGGGTGAAGGACCAGTCGATCGCCGAGCTCGGGCCGACCCCTGGTCAGGGTGCCGGTCTTGTCGAACGCGATCGTGTTCACCCTGGCCAGTCGTTCGAGGGCGGCGCCCCCTTTGACCAGGACCCCGCGCCTGGCCAGTCGGGCGGTCGTCGCCAGCACGGCCGCGGGTGTGGCAAGTACCAGGGCGCACGGGCAGGCGACCACGAGGACCGCCAGAGCCGGCATCAGGTCGAGAGAAGGCGACTCCCCCGCGCGGGCCCAGCGGCCAAGTCCGCCCAGGTTGGTGACCAGGAAGACGACGACGGTCGCCGAGAGGACCAGGGGCAAGAAGAGTCGGGCGTAGCGATCCGCCGCCCGTTCCAGTGGAGAACGCCTGGCCTGGGCTTCGGCCATCAACCGGATCACCTGGCCGAGCGTGGTTTCTCCCCCCACCTTCTCCGCGCGAACTTCGAGACGTCCGAACTGGTTGACCGTCCCGGTGTAAACCGGGTCCCCCTCTCCCTTGTCGATCGGCAGCGACTCGCCGGTCAAGACCGCCTGGTCAACCGCCGAGCGCCCGGCCGTGACCAATCCATCGGCCGCGATCCGTTCGCCGGGTCGGACCACCAGCAGGTCTCCAACCTCGACCAACTCGGCTTCGACCTCGGTTTCTTCTCCGTCACGTATCACGCGCGCGGTACGAGGGCGGTACTCCAGGAGCTTCTGGATCGCGCGTTGGGCGCGTTCAAAGGTGAACGCCTCGAGGCATTCACCGAGCAGGGCGATGAAAACGACCTCGGCCGCCACGAAGTACTCGCCGAGATATCCCGCCGCGACACAGGCGATCGCCAGGGCGATATCCGCGCCGATCCGCCCTTCCAAGAGGGCGCTCAGCGCCAGATAAACGACCCGGCCGCCGCCGATCAACGCCGCGAGCAGCGCGAGCGAGAGCCCGAACGGACGGCGATACGGACTTCCGAGCGCGGCCAGCACCAGGTCCGCCGCCAGCAGCAGGCCCACGAGCGCGGTTGTCGCGATCAGCCAGCGTAGCTCCGCCCTGTGATCAGCGTGTGAATGCTCTCCCGGACGTTGGCCATGACCACGCGGATCATGATCCCCCGGATGAGTGTGCCCGAACGCCATCTGTGCCGGTTGATATTCGCGATGCAAGCCGCCACTCCGCCTTGAAACTTTGGTCTGACTCGCAAGGATGCTTTGGGTCTTCCCAGCTCTACTTCACGATCGAGAATCGCCGAAAACCAAGCCAACGCGTGACAGGCTCCGCTCATCGTTGGCGGAATTCGGGCGGGATGCAAGAACTTTGGAGGTTTCGTAAGAATGAGCAAAGGTATTCACGAGAGTGTCCCTTTCCAAGGGGCCTCTTGATGTGGGGGGCTAAGATTGCCTGGTACACGAGCCGCGCGGATTTCCTACAATGGAAATCAGGTTGAGCGGTAAGGCCGAGCGAGCAAGATCGTCAGCGAGACCGCTGGGCTCACCATTGCATCAGGGCATGCCGTGCTTTTTGGCATGCTGTGCTCGAGCCGTCCGCGGATATTGGGAAAGGTCGCATTTGATGTCCTACGAATTCTCGAAGATCGAAGATGCCCTTCAAGCCTTCTCTGAAGGGCGAGTGGTCATCGTGGTGGATGACGAAAAACGCGAGAACGAGGGGGACTTCGTGGCCGCGGCCGATCGCGTCACGGCCGAGACCATCGAATTCATGATCACCGAGGGACGAGGGCAGTTGTGCGTACCGATCATGCCCGACCAGGCGCGCCGGCTCGAGCTCAACCCGATGGTCGAGACCAACACGGCTCCGCATGGTTGCTCGTTCACCGTGATGGTCGATCATAAGTCCTGCCACACCGGCATCAGCGCCGAGGAGCGAGCCCGCACGGTTCGGGCGATCGTGGATCCGTCAACCCGATCGGTCGACCTGGTCCGCCCCGGTCACGTCCCCGCGCTCATCGCCAAGGAGGGGGGAGTGCTGCGCCGGGCGGGACATACCGAGGCCACGGTGGACCTCGCTCGGCTGGCGGGCCTGGCGCCGGCCGGTGTCCTGATCGAGATCCTGGACGGCACCGGGGTGGCGAGCCGAGACAAGCTGCATGAGATCGCCAACCGGTTCAACCTGCCAATCGTCTCGATTGAGATGCTGATCAGCTATCGGCGCAGACGTGAGAAACTCGTCCACCGGCTGGCCGAGGCCGAGCTCCCTTCGCGATACGGCAACGGCCGGGTAATTGGTTACGGTGTCAAGCACGAGCCCGAGAACAACCCCATTGTCTTTACCATGGGCGACCTGAGCTCGGTTGAAGCCCCCTTGGTGCGGATCCATTCCTCGTGCTTCACGGGCGACCTGCTCGACTCGCTTCGATGCGATTGCGGAGACCAGCTCCACCTGGCTCTCGAGATGATTGGCCGGGAAGGGGTGGGGGCGCTCCTTTACCTTCCCCAGGAAGGGCGAGGGATCGGCCTCATCGAAAAGCTCAAGGCCTATGCCCTTCAGGACCAAGGGCTCGATACGGTTGAAGCCAACCAGGCGCTCGGCTTTCCCGCCGACCCGCGTGACTACGGCGTCGGCCTTCAGATCCTTCAGGACCTCGGGCTGAGCAAGGTCCGGCTGTTGACCAACAATCCCAAGAAGGTCGACGCCTTCGTCATTCAGGGGCATGGACTCGAAGTGGTGGGACAGGTGCCCATTATTGCTCCCGAAGCCTCGGAACGGACCAAGTACCTGGCCACCAAACGCGATAAGATGGGACATCTACTGCCGATTGGAGAACGCAACGGCCCCAATTGATCGGCGAAACGAACGCCTAGGCCTGATGCCTCGTCTGGCCCTGGACCCGGGCTTTGTGCGAGAATCCCCTCAAAGACCTCGCCGGCCGCGGATTGTTCGCTGCCAGGAGGATTGTTCGAGATGGATTGACTTACATAAGGACAAACCTTCGTGCGTTTCACTTCCTTCCGAACCCTGCTAGGCGGAGCGGCTGGTTGCCTCGCCCTGGTTACCGGCGTTTCCGTTTGCATGGCGGCCCACCAGAATGTTCCCGAGCACGAGCCCAAGGCCAAGGAACGATTTCTAGAAGTGATCAAAAGCTATAAGGACCTGAAATCTTATAGCGATCACGGCAAGTTTGCTCTCAAGCTGACCGATAACGGGAAGCTGCAAGACCAGTCTTCTCCGCTCGAGCTCCGATTCGAGCGACCGAACAAGCTGTATTTGAATGCGGGTTTAGTGCAGCTTGCCAGTGATGGAAAGAAGCTGACGACCAGTATCGAGCCCTTCAAGCAATACACGGAGGTAGAGGCTCCCAAAGCCGTGACCTTTGAAACGTTTAAAACGGGTCCGGTCGGATCGGCGATTTTCGGTGGCCCAACCGGCCCTCCCATGCTCATCCTCACCAACTTGCTGGTTGGGGATGACCCGCTCAAGGCGGTCGAGGAACTCGACTGTGCGCTGAAGCTGGGCAAGGAAGACAAGGACGAGGTTTCCATCTTGCTCGACCGGAAAGAGCAGAATGACTTCGAGCTCGTCATCGATTCCAAGACGAACCTGCTGAAGAAGATCAACCTGGTGATTGGCGAAGACATCCTTGCACGGCTAAACGCCGGTGGTCGGAAGTTGAGCGTGGATCAGTTTGGATGGCTCGCGGGGGAAGTGTCCACGGACGCCCCGGCGGCCGATGCCTTCGCGTTCGTCCCTCCCGCGGAATTCAAAAAGGTGGATGAGTTCGGGAAGGGAGTGGGGGGCGTGGAGCCCGCGGATGTGGTTGCCAAGCGAATGGTCGGCAAGCCCGCGCCGGATTTCAGCCTGACCGTGGTCGATGGCGAGAAGACCAAGACCGTCACCAAGGCCGACCTGGCGGGGAAGGTGGTCATGATCGACTTCTGGGCGACCTGGTGTCCCCCTTGTGTTCAGTCGCTTCCGGACGTGCAGAAGATGGTGGACGCGTTCGAGAAGGATGGGAAGAACGTGGTGGTCGTCTCGCTCAGCCAGGATGGAGACCCGGACGACAAGGACCTAGGGGAAATCCGCCAACGCATCGAGAAGACCTTCGCTGAGAAGAAGGTCAAGCTGCACGAGAACAAGGTGGTGATGCTCGCTCTCGACCCGGAGCAGACCGTCGGCGCCGCGTTTGAGGTGCAGGCGATTCCTTCGCTCTTCATCCTCGATGGCAAGGGAGTGGTCCAGGCGGCATACGTCGGGGCGCAAGAGGTCGAGGTTCTCACCAAGGACATCGACACGCTGCTTTCGGGCAAGTCGCTCGTGGAAGAGAAGCCGGAAGAGGCCGAGGCCTCGAAGAAATGAGGTCGGCGTCCCTTGCCCTTGGGATGTCCTGATGATTCGAGATGGCCATAAGGTCGCCCAAGGCTCTTGAAATTCGGTGAATTGGGCGGATCGCCAGAACAGAACGCGGCCGGGGTTCGAATGTCGAACCCCGACCGCGTTTCGCGTTAACGGGGGCGGTGTTCGAGAGGTGCCTTCATCGGCTCAAGGTGAGCGCTTCGAGATCCCGGACGGAGATGAGCTGGGAATGGAGTGACTCGTCGTATCGAATGGTGCCGCGGATGCCAACGTTCGAGGTGGCATAGCGAGACGCGTCGAGTCCGGCGGGTATTTCGAGATAAGCGACCGGTGTTCCCTTGGGTCCAATCAAGGCGTAGAGCTTCTGCCCGTCCAGCATTCGAGACGAGGGTTGAATCATCCCCTGGGCATCGTAGGGTCGCTTATCTGGCTCTTCGGCGAGGGCAAGCCGGCTCAGATACAGGGCGAGCTTGCGGTCTCTCGTCTGACTTTTCTGAAGAATCGTCTCGATCGACCGCGCCGCCTCTGCGGCCTCAAGCTGGCGGGTCACCGCGTCGAGCTTGGCCTGGACCACCTGAACGGAGACGGAATCCTTCGCCTGCTTGAGTAATGCCTCATAGCGCTGCTTGATCGGGCCGAGTTGCCAGGACTCGAGCGAACCCACCAAGAGCGAGCGATGACTCGCTTCGATCCGAGCGATCTCGGCGGCGATGGCGGGGGATGGAGCAGGAGCGTGGGAGGATTTGGCCGAGGGGGAGTCAGAGGAACCATCGGCCGCCAGCGAAAGGAACGATGCGCGCGCTTCTCGAGGAGAGTTGGCGGCCTCAGCTTCCGCGCCGGTCGTCGTCACC
>Ga0182745_1001944_pt1 | contig 19097 bp, 18 predicted proteins | sample eDN3rd30CKraftBY_FD_128523 | JGI IMG/M metagenome (GOLD analysis project Ga0182745, IMG submission 128523) | Enriched backyard soil microbial communities from Emeryville, California, USA - eDNA 3rd pass 30_C Kraft BY (version 2) (version 2) | ecosystem: Environmental > Terrestrial > Soil >...
CCAGGGTCGGTGATTCGGTGGTCGTGGTCATAGTGCTTCTCTTTCAGTTCTTTGCTGTGGTAGTGGTGAGGGTTCAGGAATTTTCCGGCATAACACTCTCCCCTCTATAAAAGGGTGAGCGCATCACAGTCAGCAAATGAGGGCAGACGATCCCCTCGTCCGACCAGCAAGTTCCCGGCGCGTCTTATGCCTCTGTCTTGAATAATCCGGAAAACTCCAGAAAACGCATACTCTCTACACTTAGGCTCGCGTTCTCAGTAACCAAAAGAAACAAGCCGCAATAATGGCTTGCGGCTTGGAGAAATTCAGGTTGAAAAAGTTCTGGAGTTTTTAAGAATGGTTACCGTAACCGCCTAGAACTTTGCCGATGGCCTTCCCTGCGTTCCTCACTGGAGTACAGTTCAGACTGACGTTGGCGTGAGCCTTCTTGCTGGGACGCAATCAAGAGCCATGCCTTTGTTTTGCCGACCCTCGCATGGCTCTTCTGGCCCAAGGCTTTGGCAAATTCTCTCTGGCTCATGAGAATGCAGGCATCGGGATGGGCAAGAAAATAGAGCATCGCTTTATCTGAGAGGCTCATCTCATCCGTGGGCTGCGTGTTTGTTGCTGACGTGGCCGCCCACAACCTGAGACGATGAATTGCAATCGTGGCTTCAAAGTCGGCTGTGTGCCAACGGCTCCAAGCCTCTGAATCGACGGAATCTCCCGTTGGCAAGTCGATCTTCATTTCTCCAAACGATCGGCGAACAGAAACAACTTTCAACAACGGGCCGGAATCAACAGACGTTCTCCGGTCAGCGAATGCTGAGAGAATATCGGCGATGCGTTCGTGGCGTTCCAGGCTCTCACGTCCAGGAAGTTTCTCGTCGGAAAAGAAAGAGGAGCAGGCAGAGAAGTTCCAACACAAGGCGTGAAACTCTTCGGCCAATATCAACAGATCGCCCGGATTGCCCTCTAATCGCTCAACCCAGCCAGCCAGGTTAATCGGCGAACCCAGCATGGCATCGACCATCAGCCTCCATGTCTCGAAGCCGTCTTCCGCGTTCTTGTCATTCAATTTGTTCTTTGGCATGCTTCCCGTTCGCTCTGGAACCTTCAACTGCATTGCAATTTACATTGCATGACTTCAAGAATCGCCATTTTCCAATGTTCCACGAGGATTTTCGAGTCCTGTCGTGACCACTACTTACGTCAATTCAAATTTAAAAAACAGCAAATAAGCAGCAATCAGGAACTCAATCTCCGGAGTTCCTCGGACATCTTGGACGATGCGACCTCTCCGTCTGCAGGAATGGAGTGCGAATAAATCCGCAGGGTTGTGGCTGGTGACGCATGACCGAGAATGCGAGCAACAACGTGAACAGGAGTCCCGAGTCTCAGCATTTTTGTTGCGGCCGTGTGGCGAGTGTGATGGTATCCACGAGGTAGGATGCGGGTTTCTTTCAGGATCGACGCCCACAGCCGACGGCTGAAATTCGTCCTTCGAATCAGCGCCGGTCTTCCAATTTGACGCAACCCTGGTGCCCTGTCAGGGCTTGGATTTGAGGGATGCGATCGCGAACGTCCTCAATTGTCGGACTTTGCGTGAAGGCCGACCCTAATTTTAGAATAGACGAAGCGCTAGTTTTAAACCTGACAAACCACGAGTCCTGCGCTGTTGCTGCGGGTGGCAAGCTTTTGTAGAGGGGATCAAGATTCGTAGCCGGGGACCGGCGATTCTGCTGGCCTTGGTGCTGGGGTTGCTCAACGCGGCGATTCGCCCGGTCATGGTGATCTTGACTCTTCCCGTCACGATTCTGACATTCGGACTTTTCTCCTGGTGGACAATGCCCTGATGTTGTGGCTGGGCCCTGATGTTGTGGCTGGGCCCTGATGTTGTGGCTGGGCAGTGCGATGGTTCCAGGCACACAGGTACAGAAATTCAGTTCTGCATTTCTGGGCGCCTTGTTGCTGGCAGTTCTAAATCTTCTGGTCGACGGGCTGATTGAGCGCGGATTTCTTCCGTATGGTCCGCGTCCTGGCTCGCGGTATTCCACATTTCATCAATTCACCAATTGAACGGGGGCACCGCGGGCACAGGCGAGAGCAGGTTGCTCTCCATCAATTCGGTGAATTTTTCTCCACGATCTCACTCTCGGGCGAGACACGTTTCGGGCCGATCAGTGCGATCAATTCATCACCCGAAACAATTTCGCGTTCCAGCAGGGCGGCAGCAATTCGATCGAGGTCTTCCCGGTTCTCTTGCAGGATTTCTGTGGCATTCGCCTGGGCCGCCAGCAGGATCTTCTGCATTTCTTCATCGATGATGAATGCAGTCTGATCGCTGAATTTTCGGGCTTCATGCATTTCTTTTCCGAGGAAGGGATGTTCTTCGCTGTCACGGAAAGCGACCGGACCAATCTTGTCACTCATGCCCCAGGCACTCACCATGCGGCGGGCAATCTGGGAAGCACGTTTCAGATCGTCTTCAGCTCCGGCAGAGAACTCATCAAAGACCAGTTTCTCCGCAGCCCGCCCCCCCAGCATCATGGCCAGTTGAGATCGCAGACGGCTTTCGCCCATGTGGAATCGTTCTTCTTCCGGAAGCAACTGAGTGACCCCCAGAGCGCGTCCACGGGGGACAATGGTGACTTTGTGAACCGGGTCCACTTCCGGCAACAACCAGGCGATCAGGGCATGTCCCGCTTCGTGATACGCGGTCATGCGGCGTTCTTTCTGGGTAAGAACTTCTTCTCGGGGGACGCCCATCAGAATCTTGTCCCGGGCGGTTTCGAAATCGACGGTATTGACTTGAGATTTCCCTTCGCGGGCAGCATAGAGTGCTGCTTCATTGACCAGATTTTTCAGATCCGCCCCCGAAAATCCGATCGTGCTGCCGGCAATTTCTTCCAGTTTCACATCATCCCCCAATGGGACTTTGCGCACGTGTACTTTCAGGATCCCCACCCGGCCGGAACGGCTGGGGCGATCGATGGCCACATGGCGGTCAAACCGTCCGGGGCGTAATAAAGCAGGATCGAGAACATCGGGACGATTGGTGGCGGCAATCACGATGACGGCTTCGTTGGACTGGAAACCGTCCATCTCGCTGAGGATCTGATTCAGGGTCTGTTCCCGTTCGTCATGTCCACCGCCCACACCAGCTCCGCGCACGCGGCCCACCGCATCGATTTCATCGATGAATAGAATACAAGGGGCGTTTTCTTTGGCCGTGCGGAACATGTCCCGCACACGGCTGGCCCCGACCCCCACAAACATCTGAATGAATTCAGAGCCGTTAATGGAATAAAACGGAACTTCCGCTTCCCCTGCCACTGCTCGGGAAAGCAATGTCTTGCCGGTGCCTGGAGGACCGGAGAGTAAAACCCCCTTGGGGATCTCTGCACCCAGCCGCTGAAATTTGGCCGGTTCCTTCAGGAACTCTACAACTTCTTCCAGTTCCCGCTTGGCATTTTCCATTCCGGCCACATCCTGAAACGTGGTGGATTGGTCACTGGGACGAAAGCGTTTGGCCTGACTCCGTACAAAATTGCCGAACATTCCCGAGCTCATGGGATCGGAAGAACGCCGCATCGCAAAGATCAGGAACATCGTCAGCAAAACCAGCGGCAACAGATAAATGAGCGCCTGCAGAAACAGCATGCTCATATCATCATGAACGGCGGTGAACTTGACACCATGCTTTTGCAGCTCGCGCGTCAGATACCCATCTTCCTGGGCGGGAATATCAGTTTCAAACTGTTCGGCCAACTTGGTGGGAGGGGCCTCTGGCTGTGGCTTTTTCGCCTCCTTGTCTGCCTCCGCCTCATTGGAGTCCTGGACAGGTTTGGCATTCTTCTCCAGATTGTACTGATCCCAGGCTGCCTGGGCTTTCTGGCGATCGACCCAGGTTCCTCGGATCGAAAGCGTATACAGCGTGGCCGTCTTCACATTCTTCATCTGAAGCTGGTCCAGGAAAAACGCATAGTCCACGTTTGTTCGTCCGGAAGATCGCAGCCACTGCAGCCCCAGCATGACAACAATGGCCAGGATGAGCAGGGTTGCCACCATGGGAAACCCGCCTTTAGAGCCAGCTTTGTCTCCGGCTGGATCGTCTGCATCCGACTTCTTTGGTTTCTGTGCTTCCGCCATGCACTCGCTCGTTAACTGAAAGTAATTTCAATGCTGACTGATTGATGTTCTGATCCGGAATCCATCCCCACAGCCCGTTGACACCTGCAACGTGCCGCCCTTCAATTCCCGCCCGAAATCTAGACCAGTTTGGTCTCTCATGTGCCCGCGTCGACAGCGTTTCACTTGATGAAAGACTGAATACCGCGGGCGAGTCCGCCACAAGATTTACAAAAACGCTCTATCCTCATGACTGTCATCCCTCATGACTGTCATCCCGGCCAGAGCATCATGCTCCGAAACCAACTCCACAGCATGCGTTCTGGTTGACAAAACACTGTTCCCGATGTGTCGGACAACAGTCCACAAGGCAGAAATCTGTGCGACCCGGTGCGAGCGAACTGAAATCATTGCAGGAACCCTACACGACGCCACCACTTCTGGCAATTCCCCGCCCGTAAAAGTTGTGTCAGTTCCCACAGTCTGGAGATGGCAGCCCGACCGGTCAAGTCGTCTGGGAGCAGGGCGGAATGCAGCCTTTTCGCTCTGGCTGGCGCAACCGCATCCCCTTGGATTGTAACACTTTCACATCACACGAAGGGGGTGATTGTATGTCCCACATGACGCTACATGAGACATGTGAAAACTGGAATGAATCGCTGAATGTGGACCGCGAAAATCGGCTGGTCCTGAACGTGGCACTATCTGGACAGTTGTCCCGTAACGGATACACCTACTCACACGAAGCACTCGCTGCAGCGGCCACACTCTATGAAAACAAACCCGTTTTTTTGGACCATGCTTCGCAACGTCTCCGCCCGCTGGAGCGCAGCACACGGGATCTGGTCGGGTCGATCACCAATCCGCGCTACATTTCTGGACGAATCCGGGGGGACATTCGGGTTCTGGATACGGAATCTGGCCAGACATTTCTCAAGCTGGTGGAGTCACACACCCCCGGTGTAGGGATGTCCCATGTGGTCCTGGCCGACCGGACCAGTGATGGCAAAACGGTGCAGAAAATTGTGGAAGTGATCTCGGTGGATGTCGTCATTAATCCTGCTACCACCAGCACTTTTGCGGAATCTGCTCCTCTACTGCCGATCGAAGCCTGTCCCGGTGAAGATTGCTCAACCTGTGTCCTGCTGCGGGAGAAATCGGAAGGACTGCAGGCCGAACGGGATCGTCTGCAAAGTGACATTCATCGTTTACAGAAAGAGCTGCAAGGCATCGCCGATCGGGAATCGGTCCGTGCGCTGATTGCGGAGTCGGGACTGCCGGCGGAATCTGTGAGTGAATGTTTTCAGAACCAGCTATTAGAAGCTGCCACGATGGAGCAGCGGCGGCAGTTGTTGCAGGACCGTCTGAAACTCCTGTCCCTGGGCCATCGCGATCAGGTTCGTCCCTTCAGTCAGGCACGCTGCCTGCCTTCGTCTCTGCGAAGCACTCAGGAAGACGAATTCGTTCGCATCCTGAAACGACGCTGATCGAATTTTTGCACGATCCGGAACTCCGAGCAATTTGCACCCGCCAGAGCAGTTTGGTCTCTCATGCGCCCGCGTCGAAAAGGGTTTCGCCTGATGAAAGACTGAATGCCGCGAGGCAAGTTCGCCACAAGATTTACAAAAACGCTTTAGTTATTAGAAAGAGACCTGATGAACAAACTTCGTTTTCGCTCCGGACAGGTTCATTTGCGGAAGGTGCGGGTCGATTCCGACACCGTGATTGAAGCAGGTGACCTGGTCTGGCTGGATACAGACGATGTCAAACCGGCATCTGCATTTCCCTGGACAACCAATCTGGCCACCACGCAAGGGAGCTTTGCAGCCAAGTTTCTGGGGGTGGCACATCAGCCCAGCGCACGGGGTGAAACCAGCCCTATTTCTGTGGATGTCGGCCCGGATAGCGTTTACGAGTTCGACGTCGCTTCCGGTGCATTTGAACTGGGAGCGCCGCTGGGACCGGACGAAAGCAGTGCCAAATTGATGAATAAACAACTGGAAAGCTGTGTTGCGGCAGCGGCGATTGCCCGCGCCAGTGAATACACAACGGCAGCAACCAGCACGTTGCGGGTCACCTTTGCATCGGCCTTTCATACCAGCAGTGCGAACGCGAACTCTGCCCTGGGTTAGGGTTGGAATGCTCAGAGTCTTGAACACGTGGAGATTCGGGTTTCCGATCTCTCTTCCATTCTTACATTTTAGCTCGAGGTTTCTATGCGCGGATCTTCCGTACGAACATTGATCGAATCCCATGGCTCGGCCGGCTTTTATCACAAAGTTGTTGAGCTGTTGAATGAAAAGAAACTGACTCCGGATGACTTCTCCTATTACGAATTGGCGGATGCCTGCGGTATTTTGCCTCGACTGCGGTCGTTGCAGGAATCGCATGTCCTAGACGCGGAGATGGACTCTTCCGCGACGATGTCGCAGTTGTTGCAGGAATCCAATCCCGGTGTGCAGTCGCGGTTATTCCAGGTGGTCACCGGCGAATTGATTGGCCGAAAGGTGATTGAAGGGTACGAGGACGATGCGGGCTTCATTGGCGATCGCCTTGTCAGCGTGATTCCCAGTCGTTACCGGAATACCCGGATCGCGGGATTTCGAGCGCTGGCCGGTCCCACGGAAGTCCCGGAGGGGCACCCGTATGAAGAATCTTCTTTCGAAGAAAAGTTTGTGACGTCGCAGGAGTCGAAGCAAGGTCGCATCCTCAGTATTAACGAAGAGTTGATCGCCTTCGACCAAACCGGAGAAATCAATCGTCGAGCCATGGCACTGGGGTATTATCTGCGCCAGGAACGAGAGCGAACCATCGTGCGGGCTGTGACGGACGCCGACGCAGCGGCCGGACAATTCGTGTATCGTCCCACGGGAGCCGGGCAGCTGCTCTATGCCACAAACGGTTCCAATCGGAACTACGTCGGGACCGGCAACACCACTTCCGCGGACTTCGACACCGCCATTCCACTGGTGGACTGGACCGATATCGAAGAAGTGTTGCACTATCGGGCAACCGAAGTGAAAGACGATCGCATCGACGGCCAGCAACGCCCCATCGTGGCCCCCGCACGGCAATTGCTGGTGGCAGAGAAACTGCGGGGCACCGCGCGCAGCATCGTGCAATCGACAGAGATTCAGATCAATACCACAGGCGTGGAAACACGGTTCGCCAATCCCGTCCATGACATGCTGGAAGTGCTGAGTTCTCCGTTCATTGATGAACAGGGAGCGACCGCAGCCGCCAACTGGTATCTGGGAGATTTTCGTCGACAGTTCATCTGGACGGAAATCTGGCCAGTGCAAACGTTCCTGCAACGGGCTGAAAGTGCGGCGGCATTCGACCGGGATGTGGTGTTGCGAGTCAAGGCCCGTTATTTCGGCGGCGTGAGCGCGGTGGACACAGCCTTCGTCACGAAGGTGATTGGTGCATAACGATCGGAGCACCGGTTTCTATCAATCATCTATGCGGTCTTCCATGTTACGGGGAGAGCCCTCAAGCGGGGCCTCCCCGGATTCTTCGCGGCAGATACGATCTGTCGCATTTCTTTGAGCCACAGGGCACAAGACCAGTTTGGTCGACCCTGTGCCCGCGTCGAAAATCTTTCACCTGATGAAAGACTGAATGCCGCGAGGCGAGTCTGCTACAAGATTTACAAAAACGCTTTAGCGTCTAGTGCTTCGTTTATTCCAAAATTTGGAGTAGGCCTTAACGCAAAGTCCGACAACGGAGGACGTTTCGCGATCACGCCCCCCAAATCCAAGCCCTGACAGGGCTCTAAATGCGTTGGAAACAGAATTCATGACATCCCAGCCGGCGCGTTCGGCGACTTGTGAGTTCACGGAACCCTCGAGTTTCGAAAAACTGTTTGAGTTCTTCGAAGGTCGCAACTTCAAACGGCAATCCCCCCAGCCAGTCGATCCAGTCATGAACAATCGACATGCCCCGGTGCCGCCGATAGGTGGCAAACTCGTTGCGGCCGCGAATCAGACTCACCAGCACGGTCCGGACAAAAAACCAGGGAAGAAAAAACAGCAAGACCAGTCCACGCCCCCACCAGTGACGGCAATAGAGCTGCTTGACCCGCAACCACGCTCGCGACCTCCAACCCTGGTCATTGTAAATCGCGATGGCAAGTTTTCCGTGGGGATTCACCAGTCCGGAAACATTTTCCAAGGCGTCCCACATCTTTCCCGTATGATGCAGCACGCCCCAGCTATAGACGACGTCGAACTGGCCGAGTGCATGCAGATAAGTTCGATCGAGAGCCGATCCTTGTTCGATCTTCCATTCGGCTGGAGCGGCATCAAAACGGTCTCGCAGCGTCTTACCACAAGCGACCGATGCAGGATCAAAATCGAAAGAGTGTACCCGCGCCCCGAGTTTGCGGGCGGCCAGTGAAAAGAGCCCGCTGCCGCTACCCACATCCAGAAACGTTTGTCCGGAAAGCGTTTTTACTTGTAGCAGGTCTTTCAGCGACTGCACGGCAATATCGATGCGAGACTGGTCGAGCGTGTGGAGAAATGAAGACCAGTTCTTTCCGAATGAAAATCGTTCTCCCCGATCAATTTCAGCAGGTGCGCCCATGGTCATTATTGCTCGACGTCTCTACTTAATTAATCGTCTTTGCCTGCTTCGAGCACGGACAGGAAGGCTTTTTGTGGAATCTCCACCATCCCGAACTGCTTCATCCGTTTTTTACCTTCTTTTTGCTTCTGCAGGAGTTTGCGTTTGCGGGAGATGTCTCCTCCATAGCACTTGGCAGTCACGTTCTTCCGTAACGCTGAGATCGTTTCTCGGGCGATCACCCTGCTGCCAATTGCAGCCTGAATGGCCACTTCGAACTGATGCTTGGGGATTTCTTCCTTGAGTTTTTTCACAAGACCACGCCCCCGGCGCTCGGCGGTCGCGCGATGCACGATCGTGGCCAGTGCTTCCACCAGTGTTCCTTTTACAAGAATGTCCATCTTGACGAGATCGGCTGCTCGAAAGCCGATGACTTCGTAATCCATGGTGCCGTAACCACGAGTAATGGATTTTAACTTATCATACATGTCATAAATAATTTCCGCGAGCGGAAGTTCATAAACCAGTTGCGCACGTTCCGGACCGAGATACTCCGTGCTTTTATATTCACCCCTCCGTTCGGAGCAAAGCTGCATAATTGTTCCGATGTTTGAACTTGGTAATATAAAGCTGACTTTAGCGATGGGCTCACGAAACTCTTCAATCTGCCCCGCATCCGGCACATCCGCCGGATTATCAATCACAATCACCTGGCCAGCGCGATTAAGAATGTGATATGTGACGTTGGGAGCAGTTTGGATCAGATCAACATCCGCTTCCTGCTCCAGACGCTGCTGGATAATCTCCATATGCAGCATCCCCAGAAATCCACATCGAAACCCAAACCCGAGGGCATCGCTGGTTTCTGGAGAGAAAGAGAAGCTGGCGTCGTTGAGCGCCATTTTATCCAGCTCAAAGCGAAGTTTTTCGAAATCCGTGGCATCGATGGGATACATCCCGCAGAAGACCATCTGCTTGGGTTGTTTATATCCGGGAAGAGCTTTTGCCGCCTGGTTGCCCTGCAGCGTGATTGTGTCCCCAACGTGAACATTTCCCAGGATTTTGATGCCGGCAATCATATATCCGGCTTGTCCGGGCCCCAGTTCTTCCGCCTCCACCATGAATGGCCTGAATTGCCCTATTTCCAGGACTTCATGAACCGTATTTGCCTTCATAAAACGAATCCGGTCACGTTTCCGCAAGGTCCCGTCGAAGACGCGGAGATAAGTCACCACGCCCCGGTAGTCATCGTATTTACTATCGAAAACAAGTGCCCGCAACGGGGCATCCGGGTCTCCTTTGGGGGCTGGAATACGTTCAATAATCGCTTCAATACATGCTTCGATTCCAACACCGGCTTTAGCACTCACCCGCAGCGCATTGGAAGCGTCCAACCCGACAATGTTCTCAATTTCCTCACAGACTTCATCGATGCGCGTGACCGGCAAATCGATCTTATTAATCACTGGAATGATTTCGAGATTGGATTCAATGGCAGCATACGCATTCGCGACAGTCTGCGCTTGAACACCCTGAAAGGCATCGACGACCAGCAAGGCCCCTTCACAGGCTGCCAGGCTGCGGGAAACTTCATAATGAAAATCAACATGGCCTGGTGTATCAATGAAATTTAATTGATAAACCTGTCCTTGGTAGGCGTAGTCAATCGCGACAGCACGGGCTTTCACTGTGATTCCACGTTCGCGTTCGACATCCAGATCATCCAGAAGTTGCGAATGGTAATCACGTTGTTCCACAGCACCACTTTTCAGTAGTAGCTGATCAGCCAGCGTGCTTTTGCCATGATCAATATGAGCAATAATCGAGAAATTTCGAATCAGTTCCGGCTTCATAAGCGCAAATTTGAACTTGGAAAGATGGCGTTCCTTCACGTCGATTCGAGGCAATATCCCAGCCTGGATGCGGGTCCATACCGAGTGCAAGCCCAAACCGGAGCAACGCCCCGGAATTTCGCTTGCTGCTCCGAAAACTCGACGGCTGACTTCTCCGAAATGCTGTGGCAGCATTTTTCTGGTGACACCATGTCACTGGGAAAACTCAGTGCTTTTCAATTAAAAAAATCAGGGGCGGTCTTAACGCAAAGTCCGACAACGAAGGACATTCCGTGATCGCACACCCTAAAACCATGCTCCGATAGGGCACTCAGGGTCATTTCTCAGGAGGAGAACATCGGCAATGACCGTGCAGCTTCCCCCCATCACAATCTTCATGATAATGGAATATCCCGAAATCCGATATGGGGGCTCGATCTCAAACACTGCAAATTTTTCCCGCTGCAAATCTCAATTCCAATTCGCCCTGCTTCTCCACCTTCACCCGAATTTCGAAATGTGTGGTCACGAAACTTCTTCCAAGGTCAATCTTTACGATTGCACACCAGGACCATTCAACATGTTGAAAAAAGCAATTCCCCTTCGCCTCTAAAAACATTCGCTTCAAAGAAAGTTGTCCAGATTCCATTGCATTTTCTCCACAAATCACAAAAACAAGCCCGAACAGAGGAGAAAATGGCCCAGGAGTTTGACGTTCTGCTGTTAAGCGTTAGGATGAAAGAGTTACCATCCAAATCGGGGGCGATCGGATTCGACTGGTTTTCCGCGGGGTGATGGTCGCGTGTCGTGGTTGATCGGCAGGCCACGTAAAAAGCTGATCACAACAATAACTGCCAACAAGCAGTTTGCAATGGTTGCCTAATTAGGCGGCCCTGAACAAGAAATCCCCGTCTGAGGAGTTCGAAGTTCAGTTACAAAATCAGACTGGTTTCAGGTCAACGGCCGCTCCGCCTGAAACAAGATTCGTGGTGGCCTGGCTGTCTGAGGATGGGGCACTTGTTCCAAAGACAGTGAGGAGCGTAAACAAGCGCCTACACACGTAGAAGCCACACTCCAGGGCTCACAGGACGGGGGTTCAATTCCCCCCGCCTCCAAATCTGAAAAGACTTACGAGAAATCGTAAGTCTTTTTCTGTTTATTACTTGCGGAAATACCCGTTAACATTTGCCGTGCCACACGCAGTCTACTCGCTCAAAAAAAGTCTACTTTGGGCTGGCGGAAAGTCTACTTTTGAGCATAGTTTGCCAAGCTGGTGGCATAGGTAGACTTTTGGGGGAGTGAGCATCGGTCTGGGGATCGATGCCGCCAATCCGACGTGATGGCAAGATATTCTTTCCAAATCAAGTTCGGGCACGCAGCCTCAATCATCTGAGTCTTCCAGCTTCATTTCGGCGATTGGTTCAATTTCCATCGATTCCAAGCAGGCATTGAACTTCGGTAAGACTGCGTGAATCCATTGGCGAATTTGTCGCAGTATTTCCGAAAGTTGGTCTTCGTCGTGAGCCTCTTGAAATGTGTCTGAAACCACGGATCGGAGGGTTGTCAGCAACTCCGTGCCGTCCTCATGCTCGGCAACGTCCAGTAGTCGTCGCCTCTTTCCATTCACCTTCACAGAGATATCCAGCAGGTCGGTGCGAGCAAAAACGAACATGAATAGTCGGACTTTCCCAAGCTGGGAGTCTGCCATGGTCGTTGGGATGGGCGGCAATCCAAGATCTTGCAGAACCTCGGGCATCGTTTGCAATGATTCAACTCCAATACGCCGAATCTCCAGAATCGCTTCCTTCAGACCCTCAACAAACAGATTGGTTGGAAAAGTCATTGAAAATGACTTTCTGAGAGCGATCAACACGTCATCCGCAATTGGGCACTGAAGCTGATCAGCCAATGATGTGTCGAGGTCTGAATCTGGATCATAAACACGATCTTCACTCACGCCATAGACCGTGCTTGAGTGCGTGATTGAATATCGTCTTGGTTTCGGTTTGCGTGCCATTCGTATTCTCTTTTTGCTGCCATTGACGTCAGTACATTTGTACCTGTGATCGTCATTCCAATTCAAAAGGAGATGATCACATGCCCGCTCGTTTTCAACTCGGCCAGACCGTGGCCACCCCTGGAGCATTGGAAGCCCTCAGCGACTCCGCTCAATCTGCAATGGAGTTTTTGTCCCGACATGTTGCTGGGGACTGGGGTGAAATTGATGCCGATGGTCAGCAGGCCAATGATGACGCACTGCTGCATGGCGACCGCCTGCTGAGTGCTTACCGCACCATCAAAGGGGTGAAACTGTGGATCATCACGGAAGCGGATCGATCCAGCACAACATTGCTCCTCCCCGACGAATATTGATGGCCATGGATGTTTCTGACCGTTCCGTTGACTGCTTGATCCATCTTTCACCACCAAATGTGAGACGTGATCGCCGTCCGAGCTTGCAGCAATTCCGTTTTGCGGAGTAGAGAACGACAACGCAGCAGACTTGTACCTGTGGTCGTCAACTCAAACACAATGGAGACGACCACAATGATCACTGAACAATCACGTTACCGAATCGCCAATGGGACCAGTTACGACGTTCGCACGCCAGAGGAAGTTGTGCGGGTTCTGGAGCAGGCCCGACTCAATCGCATTCGTCTCCACATCAGTCTGGGTGACACAACCACTGGGCGAGACTGGCTCGAAGAGAATGACGTCTACGGATACGTCGGTCGCAGCATGGGGCCAATCAAGGTTCCCCTCCTCATCGCAAATCGACGCAGCCTCGGCGGGGGAGCAGTTCTCGATCATTGCGTTGTCCGCATTCGGAAATGTGCGGGAGGACAGGTGCTCTATCAACATCCCGACTATCACTTCGGCACATTGTCGATCCAATTGAAAGAGCAGGCTGTGGAACTACCTGATGGATGGTTGCTGAGTGTAGATGTCATCCACAACGGAAGTGTTCATGCATCTTTCGAATCGATTGAGAAAGCTTGCCGCTGGATGGACAAACTGGGAGTCGCCGCTCCGATTCTGCTGTGATGTCCAAACTCGGATCGATATTTCTGGTTTGACGTCGATGACCAGAGTCGCAGCTTGTTTTAAGATAAAAAAAGAGCCGGTCCATGGACCGGCTTTTCGAGAAATTGCTTTTCAATTCATTTCTGGATCAAACTCTGAATCATCCGCACGCATAAACTCTCCAAATAGGTGCGGCTACTCTTCTGCCGCACAGAAAATATGACCTGCGGCAATTTCCAGATGAGTCATACTGTCTTCCGATACGGAGCCAAGCCGCATCAGGTTGGCCAAGACTCCGTAGAGATAACTGATATTTTCTGCTTCTCTCGCCATCGATTCGTGAAAACCACCTTGACCTGTACTCATTCGTTTTTTCCTTCTTGAACATCTGATTGAACTAAAAGCACTACCAAATTCTAGATTTGAATACGGGCTTGTGAACTAAACCACGAAGGAATTCGACTTCTGTGGTGCTGCCCTGGCGGTCTCATCGTGTCCGCTCGTTCAAAATGGATGTCGGTAGATTTGTACCTGTACCTCCAGTCGGAGAAGAACTGAATCGCCGAGATCCAATTGCGTGTATTTGAATTGAAATTCAATGAAACACCCACGATCGAGATTCGGGGCTTACATTCGGCAGCGACGAAAGGTGAAAGGACTCAGTCAATTGGATCTTGCGAAATTGTTGAAATGTCATGAACGAGCGATCGCTAGGCTCGAACAACTGGGAGACGATGAAAAAGGTCTCTTCGATCAGCTGACTGATGTGCTGGATCTCGATTTAAACGTTGTGGAACAATATCTCAACGCAGACAAGAAGTGCCGTCAGGCATGGATTCAATTCTGCTGTTCCCCAACCACGCCCAAGATCATGCCCGCAGGGAAGCCAATGAGTTCTCCCTTGGATGTTCTCCGTCAAATCGTCCAGGCAGGCAATGCAACAATCGAAGCGTTTGCCCGCCAGTTTGCCGAGGACTGGAATCAACCCGCTGAACTCTTCATTCGAAATCACATTTGGATAGTCATCTCACCGACAGGGGAAATGGAGTTCCACGAACTCGGAATTTACGGTGACTGGCTGACAGAATCACCAGCAAACCGAAGTCAGTTCATTTGTACCTGTGTTGCAGAATTACTGCACTTTCTGGAAAGCGCATAGCGTTGTCGGTTTTGAAAGTGGTCTCGCCATGAAAACGGCTCTTCGGGCAGACTGATGTTTCTTCACGACATCAAGTTCGCACCGGAGAGCCACGGATGGCATCGTATCAGGCACCACGGGAATGGGAAGATCAGGTTCGATGGCTGACCCAAACGCTGCATGGCCGTTCATCGTGGCGGTTCTCCATCGTGTTGCTGGGGGCGCTGTTTGCCAGTGGTCGGAGGGTTGTTGCCTCGTGGATTCGGGCTGCCGGCGTCAGCCACGACTACCAGGATTTTTACTTCTGCCTGCAATCGGTGGGACGGCGATGGAAGGAACAAGGACTCCGCCCTGTTCGATTTGCCGCCGGTCGAGACGAAGAAACGTCGGGGACGCAAACGCATCTACGGAGAGCATCGCCTCTCCCTGGCGAAACGGGCCGCTCATCGCCACAGCTGGGAGGAAGCGACCTGCACGGTCTACGGGAAAGAGATGACCAAACAGTTCAAGACGTTCCTGGCGACGCACCGCACGTTCGGAGGAGCGATCCGGGTGGTCATCGTGCAGGAGCAGACGGGCCCGCAGTTTTTCTTCTGCACGGATGTGAATGCCACGGTGACAGAGATTATCGAAGTGTTCGCCGACCGGTCGGCGATCGAGCAGGTGTTCCACGATGTGAAGGAAGTCTGGGGGAGCAGTCAGCAGCAGGTGCGAAACTTGTGGTCGAACATCGCCGCGTGGCACATCAACCTGTGGCTGCACACGCTGGTGGAACTGTGGGCGTGGAACCGCTTGGAACAGGAACTGGTACATCGGGAGGACTCGCCCTGGGAAGCAACTGAAGCCGCCGACCGATCAGGGAGGAAAAAGGCTGAAGGCGGTAGCTGTCCTCGCGTCGTCCGAGCCATGCGGATCGCCGCAAAGCCTTACAGGCCGCCTGCCTGGAGAAAGAATTTTCGCGTTCTGTGCCGAAATCGCAAATGAAACAGAAATTCCAAACCCTACTCCAACGCCTGCTCAGAATTACGCTGACAGGTTAAAAGAATGACAGAAAGTGCAGAATGGGGACAGTCGAGAACAATTTTTTATTTCCCATTCTCTGTCAGGTTAAATTCAAACGTATTTAAAGATTGCTGCTCACTCACCGTCACCTCCAGACGCGTATGAGTGTTATAGTCACTGGGAAGATAACTTTCGAGAACAGGAACTGTCTCTCCGGAAGCCCCCACTTCTGTCTTCCCAGGGACTTCACGTGTTGCGGTAATTCGCACCTTCATTCGTCCTGCCTTTGCACGGAGATGAAACTCCCCATTTTTTACTTTGCCTCCATCCGGCCCTAATGTGGGGTCAGTGGGTTGAAAAATGATCTCCGCAGAGGGGACAGGCTCTCCTTCGAAGAGAACTTTTCCCGTAACGGGATACAGTCTTGGGCCTTCTATGTTTGAGCCACAGCCATATACAAACTGCAATGCCAGTAATGTGAGTGGAACTCCCAATCTGGATCGAAATACTGCAAGGCTTGCCGCAGACAGGTCTGCAATCCGGTTTACGTGACTCCGAAACCTGCCGGAGCAGACGGATTGCCCCATTCGATGGTATGTGAGAAGGCCGTTATTAATCATCCGCATGAATAAAATCCTTCGGAGTTCTGCTGTCGGACTTTGCATTCAGATGGGTCTTAAAGTCTGTCCGAAAAAGCGAGAGCAAATTGCTCTCGCCTGTGCTCGCGGGAAAAGCGTTTTGATCGTTGAAAAGCTGTTTGCCGCGAGGCAGGACCCGGACAGTGCGGGATGAATGCGCTCTAATTTGGGCTGCGATCGACTCTTTTACATTCTGAATTTCGTCGACCTGCATCGACGAATCCTGGGGATTCGCCTGCTTCGGCTTCCTTGTCAGAACACAAATCGCTCGATCTCGCCTGACAAAGCACCTTTTAGAATAGACTCTGAGTGCTTCGTCTATCCTAAAATCTAAACTTCAGGGTAGGGCCTTAATACTAAAGTCTGACAACGGAGGACGTTTCGCCATCACTCCCCCAAATCCAATCCCTGATAGGACACTAGATTCGACTTTCGCACTTTTACTGGTTGAGGTTGAACGGAGACTATTTGTTCATTGTGGCAGAGCGTTCATCTGTCAATGATCCACTTTCGGCGCCGAAATAGCGCATCGGCGCCGAAATTATTTCGAGAGTTTTTCAACGTCACCCCCCTTGGTGATGGCGTGAAAAAAACTCTCCTTCACCAATAAAAACACCTTATTATTGTGTTTTTTCTGCTCAAAAAGTGCGAAAGTCGAGCTAGAGCGTATTTGCAAATCTTGTCGTGAACTTGCCTCGCGGCATTCAGTCTTTGATCAAGTGAAACCCTTTCGACGCGGGCACGTGAGAGACCAAACCGGTCTAGAACTCACCCAGGACCTTTCCATCGGCTTTCGATCCAAGATACTGCCAGGTGCTCAGATTAATATTATTAGAGAAAAATCGCACCGACCCGTCTCCCAGCAAAGCCTGCACACCGCCGACATGCTGGCTGCGCAGCGAATTAATTGTCGTACTCTTATCCCCCGCAACTTCACTGCCTGCCTGACAGGGCATCAGAGGTCCGGCAATGCACTGATAATTCACATCACCCACAGTTGAATTCGGTGGATTCAGCGTGGAGAAGAGCGTATTTCCGTCATAGGCACTCCAATAGCGTCCTCGGCGATCCGCCTTATCTTTATTAGCCAGAATTTCACCAACGAATAGTGTATTGCTTGTGCCGTCGGTGATGTCTCGCATCCGCACGCTGGAAAGGAAATACATCACGCCATTATAGCGTTTCAAGTCCGACGTAAAATCCGTAGATCCGGCACAGGACAGGTAATTCCCGTGAAATCCTTCATTACCAACTTTCCCGCTGCCAGGATCAGAAGGGCAGGTGAAAGCAGTGAGCACCTGGTTAATTTCCGGCCAGGAATAAGAAGAGGTTGTGCTGGTATCAACCCGCGTCTGAATGAGAGCAAAATAGGGGGCTTGGTCGATGAATGGCAGCAGAGCGTGAACATATGTCATGCGGGCAGGGCCAGCCTTCCAGCCACGTTGCCCCATGGGCATTGTCAAGTGCGTATCATGATAATTATGGAGTGCCAGTCCGAGCTGCTTTAATTTATTTTTACATTCAGAACGCCGGGCAGCTTCGCGGGCCTGCTGGACCGCAGGTAACAGCAGTGCGATCAGAACCGCAATGATGGCAATTACCACCAGAAGTTCGATCAGCGTGAAGCCTTTTTCACCAGACAAGAACCGTCTTCGAGGCCGATTTCGAATACCTCGTGTTAGATCACACAAATAGTGAGGTTTTTGATTTAACCGCCAGATTGTGCGCATCGAATCTCTCCAGAAAGACATAGATAACGAGCAAAATTAGAACGATATGCCCAAGCGAATCTGGCATGCATTGTCTGAAGTCGGGAAATCAGAAATACGTTCCCCGGTCGCGATCAAACGCTCGACAAACCTCAGGCGGACGCAGTACCACACTTCAATCTGGAGCGAGAACCGAAATGACTTACGGCTGCCGAATTTGGAGATGATTCAATAAGCTGAAGTGTGGATTTCACTTCGGTGATGCTCGAATCAAGATGATACACATCAACCATCTGGAATGTCAAGATTGATCATTTTATTTCAGCAGCAAATCTACGGAAATGCGACTGATCCGGCTCATTCATAGCGTCTCATTCATTGTGGCTGGGGACCACCCATCGCCATTAGACCAGTCTGGTCTCTCAGGTGCCCGCGTCGAAAAGGTTTCATTTGGTGAAAGACTGAATGCCGCGAGGCAAGTTCACGACAGGATTCACAAAAACACTTTAGAGTTTCGTCCAGTAGCCTGTTGAAAAATGCACAGACAGAAATGTCTGTGCCACCAGAAGCTTCTGGATCATTGAAAAAAGTGGGCCGGACATTTCTGTCCGGCCGAGATTTCATGTTTTTCAATAGGCAGCTCGTGCCCTGTCAAGGCTTGGATTTAGGGTACGTGATCGCGAAACGTCCTCCATTGTCGGACTTTGTGTGAAGACCTACCCGAAATTTTTTTATTGACAAAGCACTCGTTGATCTTCGCCACGGTCTGGCCGGCTGCGTCGTAGACGTTGGTCGTGCGATGGTTCAGAGCGTTGCTTGTCGCCTGCGGACGGCTGGGCGCATCGTAGACTGTGGTGGTCCAATGGTTGTTAGCGTCGATGGCTGCCACCAGGCGTTTTTTGTCGTCGTGCGCTTGCCGGCGGGGTCGATGGTCGCCACTGGGCGGTCGGTCAAATCATAAAGGTCATAAAGGATAGTGGATCGGCGGCCTAGACCAGTTTGGTCTCTCAGGTGCCCGCGTCGAAAAGGTTTCACTTAATGAAAGACTGAATGCCGCGAGGCAAGTGTGCTACAAGATTTA
>Ga0182745_1001945_pt1 | contig 19092 bp, 20 predicted proteins | sample eDN3rd30CKraftBY_FD_128523 | JGI IMG/M metagenome (GOLD analysis project Ga0182745, IMG submission 128523) | Enriched backyard soil microbial communities from Emeryville, California, USA - eDNA 3rd pass 30_C Kraft BY (version 2) (version 2) | ecosystem: Environmental > Terrestrial > Soil >...
AGCGAAGTTTCCAGCCAGTACATGCCGGCCTCGGGCCAGGTGACGCTGAACTGGCCGTTGTCGTCGGTGGTCAACTTCAGTGCCTGCTGCTGGTTGCGATAGCGGGTGCCTCCGGCCACCACCTCGATCGCCAGGCCAGCCGCCGGTTTGCCGTCGAGCAGGAAGCGGAAGGTTGCCGCCTCGCCCGCATACAGATCGTTCGGATGCGTGACTGGCACCAGTTCCAGTCCGACGTTGCCCGGCTTGAGGGCATTCGTAGTGGGCTTGCCGGCGGTCACGAAAGTCTCGACCCGGCTGACGGATTCCGAGACCTGCAGGTTCGCCGCATTGGCCGGTACCTCGCTGGCGAATTTTTCCGCTGCGCCACGCCAGCGTTTGGCGGCGCCGTTTTCCTGATAGCGGGCGAACAGGCCGTGATTGACGTTGGCGAGCCGGTAGGTGCCGTTGCCGGTCAGATGCAGATCGAAGCTGGTGCGATATTTGCCGGTGGCGACGTTCTCGGGCTGTACCGCCGAGCCATCCGGAGCGGTGATCACCAGGCCCTTGATGCCCAGCGGCACGTGATTGAAATAGAACAGGTCGTTCGACACGGCGGCGTCCACGGTGACCCATTGATCCGGGGTGGTCACGGTGGCGGACGGCAGCAGCCAGGCCTTGTGCGCATGGCCGGTGGCTGGCAGTGCGGCGGACAGGGTCAGCAGTGAGATCTTGATGAAACGTTGCATGTCGGTCTCCGCTTAAGGGGTTACTTTCAAGGTGATGACGCCCAGCTCGGTCTGTCCTTGCGCCGTGGCGTGCTGCGGCTGTGTGCCAGGCCATTCGAATGGCAAGCGCAACAGCTCACGCCCGCCGACTTCGCGCGCGGCTTCGACCACCAGGTTGTATTTGCCGGGTTTGAGACCGGCCAGTTGCCGGCTGTCGCCGTTGAGGCTCAGGGTGTGTTCACCCACCGGCCTGGTTGCGCCAGTGACACCGTCGATGGGCATCTGTTCGGCGCGTCCGCCGCGCCGCCACCATTGACGCAGGTCCTTGAGCCATTGCGTGCCGTCTTCCTTGTTGCGGTCGATCTGGTACCAGACGGCCAACTGCCTGGCGAGGCTTTGATCGGGATGCTCGATCCAGGTGGCCACGTAAGGACGGTGATACTCGGCTACCTGCTGTGCCGGGATCTGAATCTTGACGCTCAGGTCCGCGGCCAGCGTGGGCAAGGTCGCCAGCGTCAGCACCATTGCCGCCGCTGCATGCGCCGCCGCAGCCTGATATCGCATATTCATGGTCATCCCCTAGTGAATGAACAAAATCGCCAGCAGCAAGGGCAGCGCCAGGCCCAGGCCCACCATGGGCCAGGTGGCCGAACGTTGCGCCGCGTGCAGCTTCAGCAGGAACAAGCCCGTCACCGCGAAGATCAGCGCCGCGCCGGCGAACACATCGATGAACAGGCTCCAGGCCGCGCCGGTGTTGCGGCCCTTGTGCAAGTCGTTCAGGTAGGAAATGAAGCCGCGGTCGGTGACTTCATGAGTGATCCGGCCCTCGGCAAGATCGATGGTCAGCCAGGCATCGCCACCGGGGCGGGGCAGCGAGAGATAGATTTCGTCGTCCGACCATTCCGTCTTGCCGGGTTGCGCGCGGACCGAGAGATTGCGAGCCAGCCAGCGGGCCACGTCGAGGGGTAGTTCCCGCGCATTGCCCGCTGCGCTGCCAACTTGCGTGCCGCCCGAGTCGTGCAGCCGCTGTAACAGCTCCGCCGGCAGCTGGGCGGTCGCCACCTTCACTGCCGGCTTGGCGCTGATCCAGCTTGCGTGGTTCAAGGTGAAGCCGGTGAGGCTGAACAGGATCATGCCGACCAGGCAGGCCGCGGCGCTTACCCAGTGCCATTGATGCAAGTGCTTGAGCCAGAAGGCTCTGCGCTGCTGGGCGCTGGCGGGATGGGTGGCTGGGGCAGGGGACATGTGAGACGCGGACCAGTTGGGGAACTGGATAGTAATGAGAATAATTCTTATTAGCAAAGACAATGAGGCGGACAGCCAGGTCCGCCTCACTGGGGCCAGTCTCTCCAGGGGCTCAGAACGCCTGGTCGAAGGCTACCTCGCCCTGCACCGCGACCTGGTACGCCGACACGCGCCGCTCGAAGAAGTTGGTCAGTTCCTGCACGTCCTGCAGCTCCATGAACGGGAACGGGTTGCGTGCCTGGTAGTGCACCGGCAGGCCGAGCATGACCAGCCGCTGATCGGCCACGTATTCCAGGTACTGGCGCATTTCGCGGCGAGTCAGGCCGACCACACCGCCGGAGAGCACGTCCTCGGCGAACGCCGCTTCGCATTCCACCGCTTCCTCGATCATGTCCCGCACTTGCGAGGTCCATTCGGCGTCGAACAGGTGCGGCTCTTCGCGGCGCACCGTGTTGATGACTTCGAAGGCGAAGGCCATGTGGGCGCTTTCGTCGCGGAACACCCAGTTGGTGCCAGCCGCCAGGCCGGGCAGCAGACCGCGTGAACGCAGGAAGTACACGTAGGCGAACGCGCCGAAAAAGAACAAGCCCTCGATGCAGCTGGCGAAGCAGGTGAGGTTCAGCAGGAAGCGCCGCTTGTCGGCGTCGCTGCGGATGGCGCCCATCGAGAAGACTGCGTCGGTCCAGCGCTGGCAGAACTCGGCCTTGCGGCGGATCGAGGGAATGTTCTCGATGGCGGCGAAGGCCTGCGCCCGGCGTTCCTGGTCGGGAACGTAATTGTCGAGCAAGGTCAGGTAGAACTGGATGTGCAGCGCTTCCTCGTACAGCTGGCGCGACAAGTACATGCGTGCCTCGGGCGCGTTGATGTGGCGATACAGGCTGATCACCAGGTTGTTGGACACGATGGAGTCGCCGGTGGCGAAGAATGCCACCAGCCGCTCGATCAGGTGCCGGTCGGCCGGCGTCATGCGCTGACGCAAATGGCCCAGGTCGATCTGGAAATCGATTTCCTCCACCGTCCAGGTGTTCTTGATGGCTGCCCGGTACATCTCATAGAAGCGGGGATAGCGCATCGGGCGCAAGGTCAGGTCGAAGCCTGGGTCGAGCAGACTGGATTTGGCTGAACGGTCGCGGTCGGTCGGGACGATCATTGGCAGGCCTCGCACATTTCAGGGTTTTCCAGCGAGCACACCACGGCGTCGGTGTCACTGGGTGTTGATGCAATCTGGCCTGGGCCGGTCTGCACGGTGGTCTTGGCGATATGCGTGGCGGGACGGGAGCGCAGGTAATAGGTGGTCTTAAGGCCGCGTTTCCAGGCATACATGTACATGCTGGACAGCTGGCCGATGTTGGGATTGGCCATGAACAGATTGAGCGACTGGCTCTGATCGATATAGGCGCCACGATCGGCGGCCAGATCGATCAGCGCGCGCATCGGCAGCTCCCAGGCGGTGCGATAGATGGCTCGCAACTCTTCCGGCAATTCGCTGATGCCCTGGATCGAGCCGTCCGCCAGCTTGATGGCGTTACGCATCTCCTCGGTCCACAAGCCGAGCTGTTGCAACTCCTCGACCAGGTAGCGGTTGATCTGCAGAAAGTCGCCTGACAGGGTTTCACGCTTGAACAGGTTCGACACCTGAGGTTCGATGCATTCGTAGCAGCCGGCGATCGAGGCGATGGTGGCGGTGGGCGCGATGGCGATGAGCAGGCTGTTGCGCAGGCCATGCGACTTGATCTCCTCGCGCAGCGCGTCCCAGCGCGCACCGTCCGACGGCGTAACGCCCCAGACATCGAACTGTAGTTCGCCCGCCGCGGCGCGTGTGTCGGGGAAGGTGGCATGGGCGCCATGCTCGCGCGCCAACTCCATGGAAGTCCGCAGCGCGTTGAAGTAGATGGTTTCGGCGATGCGTGTCGACAAGGAGCGGGCCGCTTCGCTGTCGAACGGCAGGCGCAGCTGGAAGAACACATCTTGCAGGCCCATCACGCCCAGACCCACCGGCCGCCAGCGCAGATTGGAAGCGCGGGCGCTGGCGATGGGATAGAAGTTCAGGTCGATGACCCGGTCGAGCTGGCGCACCGCCACTTGCACGGTATGAGCCAGCTTGTCGAAATCGAAACCGCAGCAGCCGGCCGAGCCAGGGCCGACGTGGCGCGCCAGGTTGACCGAGCCCAGGTTGCAGACCGCGGTCTCGCCATTGCTGGTCACTTCGAGGATTTCCGTGCACAGGTTGGATAGGTGCACGGTATGGCCGGGTTTGGCGGTCTGGTTGCACGCCAGGTTGGATTTGTCCTTGAAGGTCATCCAGCCGTTACCCGTCTGCGCCAGTACGCGCATCATGCGGGCATACAGGTCGCGCGCCTTCAGACTCTTGCGCGCCAGGCCCTGTGCCTCGGCTTGTGCATAGGCCGTATCAAACTGCGGGCCGAACAGATCCGGCAGCTCCGGCACGTCCTGGGGATCGAACAGCGACCAGGCTTCATCCGCCTCGACCCGGCGCATGAACAGATCCGGAATCCAGTTGGCCAGATTGATGTGGTGGGTGCGCCGGCCCTCGTCGCCGGTGTTGTCGCGCAATTCCAGGAACGCCTCGATGTCCGCGTGCCAGGGCTCGAGATAGGCGCATGCGGCGCCCTTGCGCTTGCCGCCCTGGTTCACCGCCGCCACTGACGAGTCCAGCGTTTTCAGCCAGGGCACGATGCCGTTGGACAGGCCGTTGGTGGCGCGGATCAGCGAGCCTTCGCTGCGCACGCGATGCCAGGCGACGCCGATGCCGCCGGAGAATTTCGACAGCAACGCGATGTCCTTGTACTTGTCATAGATGGACTCGAGCGAGTCCTGCGGCGAGTCGAGCAGGAAGCAGCTGGACAACTGTTCGTGCCGGGTGCCGGCGTTGAACAGCGTCGGCGAACTGGCGATGTAGTCCAGGTTGGCGAACAGCTGGTACAGATCCAGCGCCTCCGGCACGCTGGCGCTGAGCGCCACGGCGATGCGCATCCAGAACTGCTGCGGGGTCTCGGTCACCGAGCGGCGGGTCGGATGCTTCAGCAGGTAACGATCGTACAGGGTACGCAGGCCGAAATATTCCAGTCCATGCGTGCATGACGCGTCGATGGCATCGTTGAGCTTGCGCGCATTGGCCTCGACGAAGTCGAGCACGCGTTCGTTGATCAGCCCAACGTCGAAGCCCAGCCGGATGGATTGCGAGAACGAATACACCCCCTGGCCCTGGACCTCCTTGTCGATGAAGGCCGACAGCAGCCGCGCGGCCAGCTTGGAGTATTCGGGATCTTCCACCATGAACGAAGCGGCGGTACGGATCGACAGTTCGTCGAGTTCGCGCGTGGTCGCGCCATCGTAGAGTCCGGCGATGGTCTTCAGCGCGACGCGCATGGGATCGACTGTGCTCAAGCCATCGCAGCAGCGGGTCACCGCGCGCACGATTTTGTTCACATCGACGGGTTCGTGGTCGCCGCTTCGTTTGCGAACACGCATCTGCGTGCGTGCGGCCGGTGGCGCGGTGAGCTTGAAGTTGGCCTGCGGAGTATCCAGATTCATGGTCGTCTCCTCGAGCGAGCCCCGGGAGACTTCAGGCCAACGACGTTCGATGCGCACGGACGGTGGCCGCGCGGTCTTCGGTCGTGGCCTCCGCTCCCGCGAGCGGAAAACGGGCCACGATGGGGAATCAATGGGGAGCGATCGTCGCGCTGACAGCGCGAGGGTCATTCCGCCAGCTCCGCCCACGAGAGCCCGACAGCCTTGCCGTTCCTGAACGGGTCAGGAAACGACATCCGCGGCAGGTCTTCGGGCTCTCGGGTGTGGGACGTGTGTCCGGCCTACTCGACGCCGCTTCCCAGGCCGAGGCCCAGTGCTTGGAGGCGTGTTTCGTTCCCGATTACCGCTGCGGGGCAGCTCCGGAATTGACCGCTGGCCGTAGGCTGCGTGTCGCACCGGATTCCCTCTTAGGCCCACCTGTTGGGGTGGGCACCGCTGGTGAACACAAGATATTGGGGTGCGATGAGGCCGTCAACCCCATCGCACAAAAGGCTTGCACTGAAATTGAGAATCATTATCATTCTTGTCCATGGACACTCCGACACCGAACTCGCCCAAGTCGGTCCGCACAGCGGAGCATCAGCTACCCCAACTGACCGGCAGGGAGGCTGCATCCCGCGGCCCGTCCATAGCCTGTCTGAAATCGGATGCGCTATTCGGCAAGGCGCGTGAAATCCTGATCGAGCACAGCGGCAGCTATTACCGGTTGCGTGTTACGCACAGCAACAAGTTGATCCTCACCAAGTAGACCGACCCGCCAGCCATCGCAGCTTGCAGCGGTACCCCCACGACCGCGAGTTGCAGCCAGCCCTTCACTTCACGATGGAGGAAGGACTGCTCATGAATACCTGGACGCTGCTGATCGTGTTGGCCGCCAGCGTGCTGGCCATCCTGCTGCTCTACTCGGCCGCTCCCTATCAACGCAGTTTGCGTCGCCCCTTGGCGGCGTTTCCCGCACGGGTCAGCGCCGGCCTGGTTGCCATCATTGCCTTGCGCGGCTGGATCGAAGCGCTCGGCATGGCTGCGGGCATGTTGGTGTGGCTGGCAAGTGTCGGGGCGGTCGCAGCCCTCGATTATTGGCTTCATTCCTGGAATGCGAGGTAACTCATGTCGGTCCCAGTGTCAGGTTGTCTGACTCGTGTCGTGGCAGACGACGACCGCGCGGTGGAGATCGCGCAACTGCAGTCGGTCATGGGCCGAATTCAAGGCATGCTGAGCGCCGTGCCGCCGGCGCAGCGCGAATACATCGCCAATGCTTTGCTGAATCTGGCGGTGACGCGCATGCTGCACGAGGCGGGTAATACTCAGACCGCAAGCATTTTGCTGCGGCTCGGCGACGTGGTGGCGAGCGGCCACGTGCCAGCGCCGCACCGCGCTGTCGACTTGACCGGCTTTGACGCCTAGCGTCGAACCGCCACGGCTTCAGACCGTGGCGAGTACGTTCGGGTTGCGGCCGGGGGCGTCGTAGCCGCCCTTGCTGCCATACATCCTGGGTTGATGGGCACGGCCGGTGATGACGTCGAGCATGCCTTCGACCCGCTTCAGGCGCGCGCTGACCAAGGCTCCATTGCGATCGTTCAAGTTGCGACAGCGTTCGGCGCGGTCGGCGCAGGCGGCCCAACGTTTTTTCAACTGGTGCGATGGGTCGCACCAGTTGAGCAACTGGTTGAGCCCGGGCGCGTCCGCCGACACATTCAGCGCGCGGCACAATGAGCGGCGTTCGTCCTCGATGGCGACCAGGGCGATGATGCAGCTCTGCCGTGCTTCGCCGGCGCGATCCAGCGCGTCGACGTCGTTGGCGACCAGGTATTCATGCTCCTGGTCGAGCAGGCCTTCCAGGCGGGTCAGCGTGCCGGTTTCCTCGTGCAGCAGCTTTTCCAGATGTTCGCGGCAGATATGGGCGTCCATAGCGCTCTTCCGTTGGTATCAACGGCCGGTCAGGTCCTGCTCGGTACGCAGCAGCTGATCTGCGATGCGTTCCGGGTTGATCTGGTAGCGGCCGTTCTCGATCGCGCCGCGGATCTCCGCGACACGGCTTTCATTCACCACTGGCGACCCCTGCACGGCCTGTTCCAGGGCAGCCAGTCGGCGTGCTTGGTCGGTGATGCTGACCGGGCTGCCGCTGCCGGCCTTGCCGGCCTGGGCCGCGGAGGAGGTTGCATCGCCCAGGCGCGTCACCGTCTTGTCGGTGCCGTTCTGCAGCGGGCGGTTCTGGTAGTCGGTGATCTTCATGGTCGCGTCCAACGTGTCTGCGCTACGGACCCTGTAACGGCGGCGGTTTTGAGAACTTTAGGCGCCATGTCGGATGCCACCTGGGGTCGTCGTTAGGGGGTTCTCGCAGTCGTGAAGCGTTGAGACAGTGATTAAGTCAAATACTTCGGCTTGGCCGGCGGCACGGGTTTCGGCGCACCACAGTGCTCCGGCGACGCGCATCCACGCAGTCATGTGCTCAGGGGAGGCGGTCTGGCCAGGGGTTCCATTAAGGGTTTGTCCTCCCGCCGGGAAAATGACGCTGCCCAAACCTGTCATATGAGGCACCGTTCAAATTCCGACCCGCACCGTGGATGCGTTTTCCACGACGCCTTCCACAATCTTGCGCGATGTCATGTTCTGGACCCGAATGCGTTCGTTGGCGGCGCCTTCCGACAGGGCCTGACCCTGGGCGCGGATTTCGAACGGCCCGCTCGCAGCCAGCAGCGTGACCTGTTGGCCGCGCCGCACCAGTACGTCCGCGACCAGCACGTCGGCGGTCAAGGTGGTCCCGGCCGCCAGGTTGCGCTTGAGGTGCCGGCCGTCCAACTGGTCCAGTTCACCGATGAAGCCGGCGGCAATGCCGGGCAAGCGGCGGGTCTGCAATTCGACGTCGGCGGCGGTCACGCTGGCTTGTCGGGTCAGAGCCCGCTTGAGCACGAGGACCGGCGCTTCCACTTCGACGGCGACGGGGACATAGACCGTCCAGGCCACCGGCTGCGCGCAGCGCACGCCGACCGTGACTTTGGCGGCCAGTGGCAGCTTGCTCGGCAGAAAGGCCTCCAGCGGCGCGGCGCATTGCGCCAGCCGCAAGCGGGAATCGAGATGCATCGCCTCGACGTGATAAGTGGCCTTGCTGGACGGCAGCAACGCGCGCACTCGCTGCTGCGCGGCGGCCTGGATGGATTCGAGGGTCTGGATCGAAGCCTGAGCCTGGGCGCTGCCCAGCATGGCCAGCGCAAGCCATGGCCCTGTCATTAGTAATAAGCCTTTCAGCACGGGTGATCTCACTGGCGATCTTTTGACACGATCTTTCGACAGCGGGGAATGAAGCAAGGGAAGTGCCAAGTGCCGCATCGATGCCGCACGTGGCGTGCCGGATGATGAGGGGCGTTGACAGGATTGTGACGCACGCACGGATTGCTCGCGCGTTGTCCCCGCGCTGTTCCCGCATTGTTCCTGCACCATCCGCCAGGGAGCCGCCTATGCCGTCATTGCCGGGCGGCAAGAGTTTGCCGCCTGCGCGTGATGTGTATCGCAGGATTCAGACGCAATCGCGCCCGATTCCACCGCAAAGTGCGCGCCGCGGCTCGAATTGCCGCCGCTGGCATGGCCCTTGCTACGTTCTGGCGCAGACGGTTTTCTGACGGAGGCGGCGATGCCAGTCAATCTCGACACCTATCTCGGCGTGCATGCGGCGGCGCTCAAGTTGCGCTCGCAACGTACCGAGGTATTGGCGGCCAACCTGGCCAATGCCGATACGCCCAACTACCAGGCGCGCGACATCGACTTCAAGAGCGCGTTGGCCGCGGTGGGCGCGCAGAGTGCCGGGGCAGGTGGCGGAGTGCATCTGGCCACCACCCGCGCCGGTCACATTGGCGCCACTACCGTTGACGGCACGACGACGCCGGAACTGAAGTACCGCACGCCGCTGGCCCCGTCGCTGGACGGCAATACGGTGGATGCGCAGTTGGAACAGGCGGCGTTTGCCGAGAACTCGGTGCGCTACCAGGCCACGCTGACCTTCCTGAGCTCCAAGTTCCGCGGCCTGCTGACGGCGATCACCGGTCAGTGATGCCCCCTGGCTCACCACCCCCAGGAGTCCACCTGATGTCCTCATTCAAGATTTTCGATGTAGCCGGCAGCGGCATGAGCGCGCAGTCGGTGCGGCTCAACGCCACCGCCAGCAACCTGGCCAACGCCGACAGCGTCAGCGGCGATCCGAACCAGGTCTACCGGGCGCGGCATCCGTTGTTCGAAGCGGTGCGGGCCGGCCTGGGCGAGAACGCAGCCACGTCGGGAGTCAAGGTGCGCGGCATCGTGGAGAACCAGGCCGCACCCTCGGCGCGCTATGAGCCGGGCAACCCGCTCGCGGATGCCAATGGCTACGTGTACGCCCCCAATGTCAACGCGGTCGAGGAGATGGTCGACATGATCTCGGCTTCGCGTTCGTACCAGAACAACGTCGAAGTCATGAATACCGCCAAGGAAATGATGCTGGCCACGCTGCGCCTGGGCCAATAGGTGCGGGCCGACGATCCCCGACGCAGCTACGGTACTCAACTAGATTAAGGAACCGCTCCCATGACCGCCACCGACCCCATCGCTCAATTGGCCGCGCAAACCCAGGCGACCGCCAACAAGGCGCAGACCAAGCAGAACGCCGATGCGCTGGGTATCGACGATTTCCTGAAGCTGATGACCACCCAGCTCAAGAACCAGGATCCGCTCAAGCCGCTCGATGGCACCCAGTTCGTGTCCCAGCTGGCCCAGTTCGGTTCGGTGTCCGGCATCCAGAAAATGCAGGGCTCGATCGAGTCGCTGTCCACTTCGCTGCGTGCCAACCAGGCGCTCAACGGCGCCACGCTGGTCGGGCGCGAAGTGCTGGCGAGCGCCAGTGAGTTCACCTACACCTCGGGTGTGCCGGTCAGCGGCCAGGTCGAAGTGCCGGCCGGCGCCACCAGCCTGCAGATCCGCATCAAGGATGCCGCGGGCGTGGTGGTCAGCACGCTCGAAACCCAGCCCACCACGGGCACCAACCAGTTCAGCTGGGACGGTCTGCAGACCGACGGCACAGCCGCCCCTTCCGGCGACTACCAGATCGAGGCCATCGTTTCGAGCGCCGGCAAGAACGTTTCCGGCGACGTGCTGATGGCCGGCAAGGTGTCCAGCGTGACGCTCGACGCCACCGGTACCGATCTCACTCTCAATACCACGGCATTGGGCAGCGTGAAGCTGGCCAACGTGCGCCGCGTGATGTAGCAGCGCCGCCCCAACCTCCAACGCCCCAATCCATCGACTCATTTTCCCGGAGCATCCCTCATGTCATTCGGCATCGCCCTGAGCGGAATCAACGCGGCCCAGACCGACCTGAACGTCACCGCCAACAACATCGCCAATAGCGCCACCAATGGTTTCAAGCAGTCGCGCTCGGAGTTCGCCGAGTTGTTCGCGGTGTCCCCGCAAGGAGTGAGCAGCAATCAATTCGGCAACGGCACAAAGGTAGCCGCGGTGGCGCAACAGTTCACCCAGGGCACCATCAACAACACCGCCAACAATCTGGATCTGGCAATCAGCGGCCAGGGCTTTTTCGTGCTCAGCGATGGTGGCGCCAGGGCTTACACACGGGCCGGCGCGTTCCAGGTGGACAATGCCGGCTACGTGGTCAACAGCCAGAACCAGCGCCTGCAGGTCTATCCGGCCGGCACCGGCAACTTCAATACCAGCACCCTGAGCGATCTGCGCCTGGTGACCAGCGAGAGCTCCCCGCAGGCCACCTCCAAGATCGAGACCGTGTTCAATCTGCCGGCCAATGTCGCCGCGCCGACCACCACGCCGTTCGATCCAGCCACCGCCACCAGTTACAACGAAGCGCGTTCCACCACCATTTACGACTCGCTGGGCGCGGCGCACACCGCCAGCATGTACTTTGTGAAGACCGCCAATCCGAACGAATGGTCGATGCACGTGTATGTGGACGGCAATGCCGTCGGCGGTGCCCAGACCCTCACGTACTCCAGCACCGGCGAATTGACCGCGCCGGCCAATGGCCAGGTGGCACTGCCGGCCTACGGTCCCGCCGACGGCCTGGCAACGGGCGCGGCGCCGATCACCTTGAGCTTCGACCTGGCGGGAACCACCCAGTACGGCGACAAGTTCAGCATGACCTCGAACTACCAGGACGGCTATACCACCGGGCGTTTGATCGGCATCGACATCGACTCCACCGGCGCGGTGCAGGCCCGCTTCACCAATGGCCGCTCCACGCTGCTGGGCCAGGTCGCCATGGCCAGCTTCTCCAATCCACAAGGCTTGCAGCAGCTGGGCAACACCAACTGGTCGGAGACCAACGCTTCGGGCCAGCCGCTGTTCGGCCAGGCCGGTGGCTCGGGCCTCGGCCTGGTGCAGTCGGGTGCGCTCGAAGCCTCCAACGTGGACATCACCGCCCAACTGGTCAACATGATCACCGCGCAGCGAAATTTCCAAGCCAATGCGCAAATGATCCAGACCGCCGACCAGGTGACCCAGACCATCATCAACATTCGCTGATGACGGCCCGCCGCCGCTGATCAGCCAACGCCAGGTCAAGTCTCATGGACCGATTTCTGTATGTCGCGATGTCGGGTGCCAAGGAAACCTTGCGCGCCCAGGCCGTGAACAATCACAACCTCGCCAACGCCAGTACCACCGGCTTTCGTGCCGACCTGGAGGCGTTCCAGAGCCGCGCTGTTGCCGGTTCCGGCTACGCCTCGCGGGTCTACGCCACCAACTCGACCACCGGGTGGGACCAGACCCAGGGCGCGTTGATCGCCACGGGCCGCGATCTCGACGTGGGCGTCAAGGGGGCGGGCTGGATAGCGGTGCAGGGCACCGACGGTCGCGAGGCCTACACCCGGGCCGGCGACCTGCGCATCGATCCGAGCGGCATGCTGCTGAACGGCGCCGGCCATCCGGTGTTGGGCGATGCCGGTCCCATCACCATTCCGCCCCACAGCTCGATGCTGATCGGTACCGATGGCACGGTCTCGGTGGTGCCGGTGGGCCAGGGGCCCGAGACCACCGCCATGGTGGGACGCATCAAGCTGGTCAATCCGCCGGCCGAGGCCGTGGTGCGCAGCGAAGATGGATTGTTCCGCATGGCTGACGGCAGCAGCGCGCCGGCCGACGCCAGCGTGCAACTGGCCTCGGGCGTACTCGAATCGAGCAACGTCAATGTTGCCGATGCCATGGTCAACATGATCGAACTGTCACGCCAGTTCGACCTGCAGGTCAAGGCGATGCGCACCGCGGAAGAGAATGCCGCCAGCTCCGCACAGCTGCTGCGCGCCACTTAGAAGTTACCGTAACACGATCGGAAAGTCAGCGAGGAATCCAGTATGAATCCCGCCTTGTGGGCCGCCAAAACCGGACTCGACGCGCAACAGACGCGCATGGCCGTGACCTCCAACAATCTGGCCAACGTCAGCACCAATGGCTTCAAGAAAGGCCGTGCCGTGTTCGAGGACCTGCTGTACCAGAACGTGCGCCAGGTGGGAGGCTCGACCTCCCAGGACACCCAGGCACCCACCGGCTTGTCGCTGGGCACTGGAGTGCGCGTGGTGGCGACGGAGAAGACCTACACCCAGGGTAATCTGGCGCAGACCGGCAACTCGCTGGACGTGGCCATCAATGGCCGCGGTTTCTTCCAGGTGCTGCTGCCCGATGGCACTTTGGGCTACACGCGCGACGGCAGCTTCAAGTTGAGTCAACAAGGCGAACTGGTGACCGCCAGCGGCTACCGGGTGCAGCCTGCCCTCACCATTCCCGACGGCGCGCAAAGCATCAGCATCGGTAAGGATGGCGTGGTCACCGTGCAGGTGCCGGGCCAGACTGCGCCCACCGAAGTGGGCTCGTTGCAGCTGTTCGACTTCATCAATCCGGCCGGCTTGCAGCCGCGCGGCGAGAACATGCTGGTGGAGTCGGTGGCCAGCGGCACCGCGCAGTCCGGTACCCCGGGACTGAACGGGCTGGGCGCGGTGGAGCAGGGCTCGCTGGAAGCCTCCAACGTCAACGTGGTGGAGGAACTGGTCAACATGATCGAGACCCAACGCGCCTATGAAATGAATTCCAAGGCCATTTCCACCACCGACCAGATGCTGGCCTATATCACCAATCAGCTGGGCTAAGGCATGAAGCAAGCGCGCATGAATCGATGGCTAGGGTTGCTGCTGACGCTGGGGCTGACCGGGTGCGTCACGCCACCGCCCGAATCCGACTATACCGCCACCTGGCCCGAACCCTCGCCCTCGAGCACCGCGCCCAACGGTGCGATCTATCAGGCAGGTCACGACGTCGCGCTGTTCGAGAACTCGGTGGCGCGGCGCGTGGGCGACACGTTGACCATTCGCCTCAACGAGCGCACCAACGCCTCGAAGAACTCCAGCACCACCACCAAGAAGAGCACCAACGTCGAGTTCGGTGGCCCGACCATCGCTGGTCGCCCGGTCACGGTCGGCGGCACCGAAGTCCTCAAGATGGGAGTGGACAATGGTTCGCAGTTCGATGGTCAGGGCGGCAGCAGCCAGAGCAATCGCCTGGAAGGCCAGATTTCGGTGACCGTGGCGCAGCGCCTGGCGAACGGCAACCTGCTGGTGCGCGGCCAGAAATGGATCAGCATCAACCAGGGCCGGGAATACGTGCGCATCCAGGGCATCGTGCGGCCCATCGACATCGATCCCGACAATTCCATCTCTTCGCTCAAGGTGGCCGACGCGACCATTTCCTACGGCGCCAAGGGCGCACTGGCGGATGCCAATGCGCCAGGGCTGCTGGCGCGGTTCTTCAATTTCTCCTGGCTGCCGTTCTAGAGGTCGGCCGTGATGCAAGCGACGAAAAGATTTCTGTGGTGGATGGCGCTCATGGCGGCGGGCGTGCTGGCGCCGCAGGCCCACGCCGAGCGGGTCAAGGACCTGGCTTCGGTGGCCGGCGTGCGCGGCAACCAACTGGTGGGCTACGGTTTGGTGGTGGGCCTGGACGGCACCGGCGACCAGACCAGCCAGGCACCGTTCACCATCCAGAGCATTCGCAACATGTTGGCCAAGTTCGGCGTCACCATTCCGTCGAACGTGAATCCGCAGCTCAAGAACGTCGCGGCGGTGACCGTGTATGCCGACCTGCCGGCATTCGCCAAACCCGGCCAGGAAATCGACGTGACCGTGAATTCGATCGGCAACTCCACCAGTCTGCGCGGCGGCAGTCTGCTGATGACTCCGCTGCGGGGTATCGACGGCGAGGTGTATGGCATCGCGCAGGGCAGCCTGGTGGTCAGCGGTTTCGGTACCGCCGGGCGCGACGGCTCGCGCATCGTGGTCAATGTGCCGAGCTCGGGCCGTATTCCCAACGGCGCAACGGTGGAGCGGGCCGTGGCCAGCAATTTCACCAGCGAACCCTACGTGGTGCTGAACCTGAACACGCCGGACTTCACCACCGCGGCGCGCCTGACCGATGGCATCAACAAACTGCTCGGCGCGGACACGGCGCGAGCCGTGGACGCGGTCTCGATCAGGGTCCAGGCGCCACTCGATCCCAGTCAGCGCATCGCCTATCTGTCCACCTTGGAAGCCATCGAGATCGAGCCCGGCGATGCACCGGCGCGCGTGATCGTCAACTCGCGCACCGGCACGGTGGTGATCGGCTCGGCGGTACGAGTCAAGGCCGCCGCCGTGTCCCACGGCTCGTTGTCCGTCACCATCACCGAGCGCTACGACGTCAGCCAGCCGAACGCGCTTGCCCAAGGCGAGACCGTGGTCACGCCCCGCTCGGACATCCAGGTCAATCAGCCCGAGGCACGCATGTTCGTGTTCAACGCCGGCGTCAACCTGGACGAGATCGTGCGCGCGGTGAATCAGGTCGGGGCCGCGCCCGGCGACCTGGTGGCGATTCTCGAAGCGTTGAAAGAGGCGGGGGCGCTGCGCGCCGAACTGGTCGTGATATGACCGCGCCCATCGCACCGACCTTCTATGCCGATCCACAGAGTCTGAGCGCGCTCAAGAGCGGCGCTCAAACGCAGGATCCCGCCGCGCTCAGGGAGGTGGCCAAGCAGTTCGAGAGCCTGTTCACCCAGATGCTGCTCAAGAGCATGCGTGAGGCCAACAAAGGTTTTGGCGACGGCGGCCTGTTCAGCAGCGATCAGACCGAGTTCTACCAGGGCATGTTCGACAGCCAGTTGGCTACGCAGTTGTCGCGCGGCGAGGGACTGGGGTTGGCGGATATGCTGATGCGCCAGTTGGCAGGCGTCGGTGCGGCCAGCGGCGCGAATGCCGACCCAGCGAGCGGCAGTGCCGCAACCGGTGCAGCGACGGCAGCCAAGGCCGAGCCGGGCGCCATCGCCGGGTCCAAGCAGGACTTCATCCGTTCCCTGTGGCCACATGCCCAGCAGGCCGGCCGCGAACTGGGCGTCGATCCCCATGCCTTGCTGGCCCAGGCGGCGCTGGAAACCGGCTGGGGCAAGTCGGTGCCCTGCACCACGGCCGGTGATTGCAGCTTCAATCTGTTCGGCATCAAGGCCACCGGACAATGGTCGGGTGCCACCGTGAATGTCCCGACCCTGGAATTCGAACGGGGCGTGGCGGTGCGCAAAGTGGAGCGCTTCCGGGCCTACGAGTCGCCGGCGGCCAGCTTCAACGATTACGCGCGCCTGATTCGCAACAATCCCCGCTATGAAAATGCCCTGGGGACCGGCGCCGACGTGGCCTCGTTCGCATCGGCGTTGCAGGACGGCGGCTATGCCACCGATCCGCAGTACGCCCGCAAGCTCACGGCCGTGGCCAACGAGCTGCGCCAGCTGACTGGTGCGGCCGGCCAGGCGGCCACGCTCAATTTTACCGGCGCGCGGCCGATAGCCGTGGACGCAGGAGTGTAAGCGTGCCAATCCCTTTCACGATTCATCCTTCCACGTTCAAGCAAGCTGGCCCAGGCCGCGCCGGCCGCGGGAGTGCGCATGGCTGACCTTCTGTCCACCAGTGTTTCCGGCCTGCTGGCGTTCCAGCGTGCGCTGGATACCACCAGTCACAACATTGCCAACGCCAACACCGTCGGTTACAGCCGCCAGCTGACCGAGTTCATGACCCGCAATGCCCAGCAGTCCGGCAACGGCTGGATGGGCAGCGGCGTGGACGTCAGCACCATCCGGCGCGTCTATGACGATTTCCTGGCCGGGCAGAGCCGCGGCGCCTCCAGCGCCTACCAGCAGTTCGACACCTTCTCCACCCAGGCCGGGCGGCTCAACAACCTGTTCGCCAGCACCAGCACCGGCCTGAGCACTTCGCTGCAGAAGTTCATCAACGCCTTCCAGTCGGTGGCCGACAATCCGACCTCCACGCCGGCCCGCCAGACCCTGCTGAGCGAGGCGCAATCGCTGATGCAGCGGCTGCAGGGCTATGATTCCAGCCTGCGCAGCTTCGATGCCCAGGTCAATTCGCAGCTCACCAGCGAGGCCAACACCATTTCCTCGCTGTCGCGCGGCATCGCCAAGCTCAATCAGGAAATCACCAGCGCCTACGGCCAGAGTGGACAGCCGCCCAACGACCTGATGGACCAGCGCGACCGGCTGATCGACCAGCTGGCCGAACACATCAGTGTCAACGTGGTGGCGCAGGACGACGGCTCGCTGAACGTGTTCGTCGGCAACGGCCAGCCGCTGGTGGTGGGGCAGACCTTCGGTGAGATCGTCACCACGCCGGACGCCTACGATCCGGCGCGCCAGGTGCTGTCGTTCAAGACGCCTTCGTCCACCGTGGAAATCACCAACAGCCTGAGCGGCGGGTCGCTGGGCGGCCTGCTGGAGTTCCGTTCCCAGATGCTGGATCCGGCGCGCAATGCGCTGGGCCGGATCAGCGCCGGGCTGGCGCAGGTGGTCAATGACCAGCACCACGCCGGCGTCGATCTGAACGGCCAGCTGGGTCAGGACCTGTTCTCCGTTGGGCCAGTGCGCGTGCTGGCACACGGTGCCAATAACGGCACCGGCTCGTTGTCGGTCCAACGCCTCGGCGACAGCGCCGCGGCCTTGACCACCAGCGACTATGAGATGGTGAATGCCAGCGGTACCTGGACCTTGCGCCGGCTGGATACCGGAGCCACGGTGCCCATGACCGGCAGTGGCACCAGCGCCGACCCGTTCGTCGCCGATGGCCTGTCCATCGTGGTCGAACCGGGCACGGTGCCGGGCGACCGGTTCCTGATCAAGCCCACCGCCGAGGCGGTGAGCGGCATGAAAGTGCTGATCGCCGATCCTTCGAAGATCGCCGCCGCGGCGCCCATCGTTGCGGCGGCAGCCAGCGGCAACACCGGCAGCGGCAGCATTTCGGCCGGCGAAGTGCTCGATGCGGGCAACACCCAGCTGCGCGATCCGGTCACCATCCATTTCACCAGCGCCACCGAGTACACCCTCGGCAGCGACCCCACGCTCCACACCTATACGCCGGGCGCGGACATCGATTTGAACGGCTGGCGGGTGCGGATCGACGGCGCCCCGGCGGCCGGCGACAACTTCACGGTCAGCAGCAACACCTCCGGCCGGGGCGACAACCGCAATGCCCTGAAGCTGGCCGACGTGCTCAATCAACCGGTGTTCCACGGCGGCACGGCTTCGCTGAGCTCCGCCATCGGCGAGTTCGTCGGCGATATCGGCGTCAAGACCCAGCAGGCTCAGGTGAGCCGCGACGCCCAGAAAGTGGTGTACCAGGAAGGCGTGGATGCCATGCAATCGGTGTCCGGCGTGAATCTCGACGAGGAGGCGGCCAACCTGGTGCGCTACCAGCAGGCCTACATGGCCGCGTCACAAATGATCCGGGTCGCCGACACCATTTTCCAGGCGGTGCTCGACGCCACCCGAGGCTAGAGGCAAGTCCATGCGTTTTTCCACCCAGTCCTATTACAACAATTCCATCTCGCTGATGCTGCAGCAGCAGGTGGACTTGTCCAAGATCCAGAACCAGGTCGCCTCCGGCAAGCGTGTCAACACGCCGGCCGACGATCCGATCGCGGCCGCGCACATCCTGGAACTGGAGCGCAGCAAGCTGGAGAACGGGCAGTACGACAAGAACAGTGCGCTGGCGCGCAACCGCTTGAACCTGGAAGAACAGGCCATGGCCGATACCGGCGATCTCCTGACCCGGGTACGGACCCTGGTGGTCCAGGCGTCCAGCACCGCCACGCTCACCGACAACGATCGCCGCTCCATCGCCACCGAACTGGCCAGCCGCCTGGAACAGCTGCAGGACATCGCCAACCGCAAGGACGGCGCCGGCGAGTATCTGTTCGCCGGCTTTTCCACCTTGACCCAGCCGTTCAGCGGCGTCGGCAGCGGCACCGTGAGCTATGCCGGGGACCAGGGCGCGCGGCTGCTGCAGGTCGGCGCCACGCAGCGCATCGCCGACAGCCATTCCGGCTTCGACGTGTTCATGAACATCCCGTCCGGCAATGGCACCTTCGACACCGCGGCCAATCCGGCCAACAGCGGCGGCGGCATCATCGACACCGGCTCGGTGGTGGACCCCAGTCAATGGCAGCCTGGCAATTACACGCTGAGTTTCACCTCGGCCACGGACTGGGCCGTCACCGACGGCGCCACGCCTACGCCCAA
>Ga0182745_1001952_pt1 | contig 19047 bp, 17 predicted proteins | sample eDN3rd30CKraftBY_FD_128523 | JGI IMG/M metagenome (GOLD analysis project Ga0182745, IMG submission 128523) | Enriched backyard soil microbial communities from Emeryville, California, USA - eDNA 3rd pass 30_C Kraft BY (version 2) (version 2) | ecosystem: Environmental > Terrestrial > Soil >...
CATACCTGACCGGTGGTTCGGCCTCGGCCACCGCGGTGCGCCGCGGATTCGGTCGCGGACTGGACACCCTGCAGCGAGCACGTCGCACACGCCCGCCCAACGAAGTCGAACTGTGGGTGGCTCGGGCCCGAGTTCCGTTGCGGGTGGCGATCGTTGCGATCGGTGCGGTGCTGCTGATGTTCTGGCGGTACCCCACGGGCATGGTGGTCGTGTGGATCGTGATCGGTGTGCTCCTCGCGCTGCTGGTGCTCGAAGTGTTCGTGCGTCCGGTGCGGATGTGGCAGGAACAGTCCGGTCGCGACGCAGCGGCGGACGTCGACGCAGACGCACCGAGCGGGTGACCGATCGTGTCCGCCGTCGTCGACGAAATTCCGGGCGCGGCACGCTGGTGGGCGCGCGCCGCGGCGCTCTGTGTGCTCCTCGCGATCGTCCTGCCGATAGCCGAGGCGGGCCTGGGCGGTGCGGTGCTGCTCGTGCTCGTCGGGATCGTCGGGGTCGCGATCACCGTCGCCGCGATCTATTGGTTCCTGTCCCGGCGCGGAGCGCTGAGGGTGGCGGCGCTCGTTCTGGCCGTCGTCGTGCCAATCGCGGTGCTGGCGTTGTACATCCGTGAGAGAAGCCTGTGGGTCGTGGTCGTCGCAGGTGTTCTGGTGGCGCTCGCCCTCGTGTGCGCCCGCGCGGCGCTGCGTATCCACCACGACGAGACCGGACAACCCGAATACCCTGCAGCGCCGGTGGAAAAGCCGTTCCTGGTGATGAATCCCCGCTCCGGCGGCGGGAAGGTGATCAAGTTCGATCTGCAGCGCAAGGCCGAGGCCCTCGGCGCCACGGTGGCGTTGCTCGAGGGACCCGAACCCGTCGACGTCGAGGCGCTGGCGCTCGAAGCCGTCGCGCGCGGAGCCGATCTGCTGGGGGTCGCCGGCGGTGACGGGACCCAGGCGCTGGTGGCGGGTATCGCCGCCGCACACGACATTCCGTTCATGGTGATCAGCGCAGGGACCCGTAACCATTTCGCACTCGATCTCGGTCTGGATCGCGACGACCCCGCCGCTTCTCTCGACGCACTGCGCGACGGGGTCGAACTGCGCGTCGATCTCGGCGATATCGACGGCCGCACGTTCGTCAACAACGCCTCGTTCGGGGTGTATGCCGATATCGTGCAGAGCCCGAACTATCGCGACGACAAGACGGGGACCGTGCTCGAGATGCTGCCGGATCTGCTCGCCGGCGGCGGCAGGGTGCGCTTGCGCGCCCGCATCGACGGGGAACCGGTGGACGGCCCGCAGGCGATCCTGGTCAGCAACGGCCCGTACACCACCGACGATCTGGCCGGGATGGGCCGGCGCACCAGGCTGGACCGGGGCCGGCTCGGGGTCGTGGCGATCTCGGTCTCCAGCGCCCGGCAGGCGGTCGGTCTGCTCAATCGGGCGCGCAGTCGGGGCCTTGTGCAGCGCACGGCCGCCGAGGTGGTCGTCGACGCCGACGCACCCGACATCCCGGTCGGCGTCGACGGCGAATCCCTGCGCATGCCCACACCGGTCCGGTGCACGATCAACCCGGGGGCCCTGCGCGTGCGGGTTCCCCGGAACCGGCCGGGAGTTCGTCTGCCCGCACCTGCCCTGGACTGGGTGCGTCTGCGCGAATTGGCTCTGCCCCGCCGTCGGACGTCCCCGGTCGCGCGGTGACGCTCCGCGCGACCCCGGAGTCGAGGGTAAGTTCGTCCGTTGGACAGGGACGAACATCGCCGTGAAGGGGGTCAATGTGCAGGTCGAGGGCAAAGTTGCGGTCGTCACCGGGGCGGGAGGCGGCATCGGTGCCGCGATCGCGGGAAGTCTCGTCGCGGCGGGGGCGAAGGTTCTCCTCGCGGACCTCGACGGCGATGCCGTGCAGCGGGTCGCGTCCGGACTCGATCCCACCGGGAAGGGTTCGGCACTGGGTGTGCGGGCCGACGTGGCCGACACCGCCGAGATCCGCGCCCTCCTCGATCGTGCTGAGCACGAATTGGGTCCGGTTGCACTGTATTTCGCGAACGCCGGGATCACCGGTGCGCCCGGTCTCGACGCCGACGAATCCGTGTGGGATCGCGCGTTCGACGTGAACGTCCGCGCCCACGTGCGCGCCGCCCAGCTGCTCGTGCCGAGATGGCTCGACCGCGGCGAGGGCTATTTCGTGTCCACCGCGTCCGCGGCCGGCTTGCTGACCCAGATCGGATCGGCCACCTATTCGGTGACCAAGCACGCGGCCGTCGGATTCGCGGAGTGGCTGTCGGTTACATATGGCGACAAGGGAATTCGCGTGTCGTGCCTGTGCCCGATGGGAGTCGAGACGGCGTTGCTGCGGGAAGGGGAGCGGTCCGGGACCGGGCTCGGCGACATGGCGACCCGCGCCGTCACCTCCGCGGGGAAGGTCCTCGAGCCGTCCGAGGTGGCGGAGGTCGTCCTCGCCGCGATCGCGGAGGAGCACTTCCTGATCCTGCCGCATCCCGAAGTGCTCGACATGTACCGCCACAAGGGCACCGACTACGACCGCTGGATCGCCGGGATGCGCCGGTTCCAGGCGAAGCTCGCGGACGGCTGAGCGCCGGCATCGAGAAGACGCCACGGAGAAAATCGGTCGCGACTTGTCGGTGTCCTCGGGCAGACTGGGCGGCACACGACGGTCAGGGGAGGACCGATGGTCGATGCAATAGTCGCAGAAGGATTGATCAAGACATACGGGAAGGTCACCGCGCTGGACGGCGTCGACCTCCGGGTCCCCGAGGGCACGGTGACCGCGCTGCTCGGACCGAACGGCGCAGGCAAGACCACCACCGTTCGGGTGCTGACCACACTGCTGGTGCCGGACTCCGGTCGTGCCCGGGTCGCCGGCTACGACGTCGTCGCCGACGCCCGCACCCTGCGCTCGCACATCGGGGCGTCCGGCCAGTACGCGGCGGTCGACGAGTACCTGACGGGTTTCGAGAATCTGGAGATGGTGGGCCGGCTCTACCACCTCGGCGCCAAACGCAGCCGGGAACGTGCCCGTGAACTGCTCGAACGGTTCGATCTCGTCGAGGCGGGCGACCGACCCGTCAAGGGTTATTCCGGCGGCATGCGCCGACGGCTCGACCTCGCGGGCGCTCTCGTCGCCGAACCCCCGGTGCTGTTCCTCGACGAGCCCACCACGGGTCTCGATCCACGCGCTCGGCTCGGGCTGTGGGAGGTGATCGAACAGCTGGTGGCGCGCGGGACGACGCTGCTGCTCACCACGCAGTACATGGAGGAAGCGGAACGGCTCGCCGACGACATCGCCGTGATCGACCACGGCAGGGTGATCGCCGAGGGGACGGCCGACGAACTCAAGAGCCTCGTGGGCAGTGAGCGCATCGAATTGGGGATCCCCGACCAGGCGCACCGCGAGGTCGCCGTGCGGGAGCTCGCGTCCGTCGCGGCCGGTGAGATCCAGGTCGACGGGGGCGCGGGGACGCTCACGGTCCCGGTCGGGTCGTCCGACGGCGGCGGCGCCGAAGCCCTGGTCGCGGCACTGGGCAAGCTGTCCGCTGCGGATGTGCGTGTGGTGGATGTGGCGTTGCGCAAACCGACGCTCGACGACGTGTTTCTCACGCTGACCGGCCATGAGGCCGAGGACGAGAAGGAGGTGGCGCGGTGAACTCGGTGCAGATGGTCGCGTCCGACGGCCTCACCATCGCCAAACGCCACGTCATCAAGATCAAGCGTGTGCCCGACCTGATCGTGTTCACGATCCTTTCGCCGATCATGTTCGTGTTGCTGTTCGCGTACGTGTTCGGCAGTGCCATCGAGATTCCGGGCATGTCGTACCGCGAATTCCTCATCGCGGGCATCTTCACGCAGACCGTGATCTTCGGGTCCACGTGGACCGGTCTGGGAATGGTCGAGGACCTGCAGAAGGGCATCATCGACCGGTTCCGGTCCCTGCCGATGGCTCCGTCCGCGGTGCTCATCGGCCGGACCACGACCGACGTGCTCATCAATGTCGTGAGCCTGATCGTGATGTCGTTGACCGGTCTCGTGGTGGGCTGGCGCATCAACACGTCACTGGGTGAGGCCGCGGCCGGATATCTGCTGCTGTTGCTGTTCGCCTACGCGTTGTCGTGGGTCATGGCGGTCATCGGCATGTGGATCCGCACGCCGGAGGTGTTCAACAACGCGAGTTTCATGGTGATCTTCCCGTTGTCGTTCATCGCCAACACCTTCGTCGACCCGTCGTCGATGCCGCCGCTGTTGCGCACGATCGCCGAGTGGAATCCGATGTCCGCGCTGACGCAGGCGGTGCGCGAGCTGTTCGGGAACACGAACCCGATGATGCCGACGCCCGACGTGTGGCCGTTGCAGAATCCGATCCTGGCCTCGCTGCTGTGGACGGCGCTGATGTTGATCGTGTTCGTGCCCTTGGCGATCCACCGCTACCAGAAGGCCGTCAGCCGCTGACGCGCGCGATCACAGCGGGCTGTCCATCCACGAGTACTCGAGGCCGGCCCAGCCGCCGACGAGGCCGAACGTTCCCAGCAGCCACAGTGTCGTGAGCACGACGACGCCGGTGCCGAGCGCACCGGCGCCGCGCACGACCCACGACTGGCGGGAGAACCAGGCCATGAACCGGTCGTAGCGGGTGCGCACGCCGTGCAGGGTCCGATGCGCCCACGCGAACTCCGAAGCGAGGATTCCGAGCCCGGCGAACACGATCAGCCATCCCGGCCCGGGATAGGGGATCGCGACGACGCCGAGCACCAACACGATCGTTCCGACCATGGCCACCGTGAGCCGGTAGGTCGTGTTCAGGGTGGGTCGTGCCGCGATGTGTTCGCGCAGACGATGCAGGCGGTCCATGGTCGACGGCGGCGAGTCCGGTGACTCGTCCCGTTCACTGTTCACGATCGCTCCGGGCTGGTTTCTCGTCGGTCGCGTCGTTCGTCGGCGACCGGGTTCTCAGTCCCACTGTACCGGCGCCGTCGGGTGCGGCCGGGGGCGATCGGGGTGCCGCGGCCGCGGTGCCTTCCGCGAATCTCCTGGTCAGCGGCCCGGCGGTGTCGCGCACACCCTCAGGGCCTTGTACTGAGGTATGGCAGGCCTTATAGACTTTCGCGGTGCTTTCCCGTTCCACCGAGCTCGTCGAGTGCTCGCGGGTGCCGTTCGCCTCGGGCCTCGCCGCTCACGGGGAACGGACCGCGCTCATCGTCGACGGCCGCGAAATCTCCTACCGTGAACTGGCCGAGCGGGTCGATGCCGTCGCCCGGCGGCTCGGCTCGACGCGCCGCCTCGTCCTGATCACCGGCGCCAATGCCCTCGATCCGATCGTCGCCTACCTGGCGGCGCTGGCATCCGGCCATCCGGTGCTGCTGGTGCCCGGCGGCAACGCCGACACCCTCGCCGGGATGATCGAGACCTATCGTCCCGACGTCGTGGTCGACGACGGCCGTTTCGACGAACTCGCGCCCGGCACGATCCACGATCTGCATCCGGACCTGGCGCTGTTGCTGAGCACCTCCGGGTCCACCGGCTCGCCCAAACTGGTACGCCTGTCCCACAACAACGTTCAGGCCAATGCGGAGGCGATCGCCGACTACCTGGGGATCCGGGACACCGACCGCGCCGTCACGACGCTGCCGATGCACTACTGCTACGGGCTGTCGGTGCTGCACAGTCACCTGCTGCGCGGCGCGGGGGTGGTGCTCACCGACCGGTCGGTCACGGAACCGGAATTTTGGGACCTGGTCCGCGACCATCGCGTCAGCGCGCTCGCCGGCGTCCCGTACACGTTCGACCTGCTCGATCGCGTCGGCTTCGCCGACATGGACCTCGAGCACTTGCGCTACGTCACGCAGGCCGGGGGCAGGCTCGATCCCGAGCGGGTTCGCGGGTACGCCGCGCTCGGACGACGCCGCGGCTTCGACTTCTTCGTCATGTACGGGCAGACCGAAGCCACCGCCCGCATGGCGTATCTGCCGCCGGAACTGACGGCGCAGTATCCGGACACCATCGGTGTCCCGGTTCCCGGCGGCTCGTTCCGCATCGATCCGGTCCCCGAGGGCGAGGACGGCGCCGGTGAACTCGTCTACATCGGACCGAACGTCATGCTCGGCTACGCGACAACACCCGGCGACCTCGCCTTGGGAAGGGTCGTCGACGAACTGCGCACCGGGGACCTGGCCGTGCATACCGAGGCGGGTCTGTATCGCATCGTCGGACGCCGGTCCCGCTTCGCCAAGTTGTTCGGTCTGCGCATCGATCTGCAGCGGGTCGACGCTGCGCTCGCCGCTCACGGTCTGATCGCGTGCTGCGCCGGCTGCGACGAGCAGCTGATCGTCGCGGTCGTCGACGCCGACCCGCGGCACGTCCGGGAGCTCGCCGCCCGGGCGAGTGGGCTCCCCGAGTCTGCGGTGCGGGTGGTCCCGGTCGCGGACCTGCCGCGCACCGAGAACGGCAAACCCGACTTCCGTGCCGTTGCCGCCCTCGCCGACCGCGTTCCGGACGAATCGCCCGCCGCTGCCGGCCCGGTCGATCTGTGCCGTCTGCGCGCGCTCTACGCGGAGATTCTCGCCACCGACGACGTCACCGACGACAGCACCTTCGTCGACCTCGGTGGTGACTCGCTCACCTATGTGCGGATGTCGGTGCGGCTCGAGAAGCTCCTGGGAAACCTGCCCGCCGACTGGCACACCACCCCGCTCCGCGAGCTGGCTACCGAGACCCGGCGACCCCGGCGCGGGTTGCGCACCGTCGAGACGAACGTACTGATCCGTGCGCTGGCCATCGTCTTCATCGTCGGTTCGCATCTGCATCTGTTCGCGCTCGTCGGTGGTGCACACGTGCTGCTCGCCGCCGCCGGGTACAACTTTGCGCGGTTCAATCTGGCGGGATCGCGCAGTGCCCGGTTCCGGCACACGCCGGCGTCCGTCGCGCGGATCGCACTGCCCAGCATGGTGTGGATCGGTGGGGTCGTGGCCGTCACCGGGATTCATCCGGTGAGCAGTGTGTTTCTCCTCAACGGCGTGTTCGGACCCGACGCCTGGACCCGCGAGTGGCGGTACTGGTTCGTCGAGGCGCTGGTGTACATCGTGCTCGCGGTCGCGGTGCTGCTCGCGATCCCGTGGGTCGACGAACGAGAACGCCGCTACCCGTTCGCGTTTCCGCTGGTGCTCGTGGGGCTGGGTCTGCTCACCCGCTACCAGCTGATCGGACCGGACACCCCGACCAGCCAGATCCTGGCGTCGTATGTGGTGTTCTGGCTGTTTCCGCTCGGCTGGGCGGCGGCACGCGCGGTCGCCGTGTGGCAGCGGGTCGTGGTGAGCGCGATCGCGCTCGCGACGGTGCCGGGCTTCTTCTCCGACGAACCCGAGCGAACCGCGCTGGTCCTCGGCGGCGTGCTGCTGTTCGTCTGGATTCCACGCATGTGGTGGCCGGCGTTGCTCGTCCGCCCGATGGAGGTGCTGGCGAGCGCATCGCTGTTCATCTACCTGACGCACTTCACCGTCTACCCCTACCTGCGGGACATCGACCCGTGGTTCGCGTTCGCGGCGTCGCTGGCGGTCGGGATCGCCTACCAGCAACTGTGGGTCGGCCTCGGGTGGCTGTGGGCGAAGGGGCGGTCCCGCTCGTCCGGTGCTCCCGCCGATCCCGGCCGGGCACCCGCCGGGCGCCCGGTCGAGACAGCGGCCGTCACAGGTACGGACGGGTGATCAGCTCGATCGCGTGACCGGACGGGTCCTTGAAGTAGACGCCGCGCCCGCCGTGCTCGGTGTTTGTTTCTCCGGGGCGTTGCATGTGCGGGTCTGCCCAGTGCTCGATACCGGCGTCGAGCAGGCGCCGGTATGCCCGGTCGAACAGCTCGTCGTCGATCAGGAATGCGTAGTGCTGCATCTGGATGTCCACCGGCGGCTCGGCGAACTGGATCAGTACGCCGTCGTCGAGCTGGATGTTGGTGAACACGCCCCAGGACGGCGCTTCATCGACCTCCAACAGGTCGCGGAAGAAACGCGCGGACTCCTCGCGGTCGCGGGAGGCGATGATCGTGTGGTTGAAGGTTGCGGGCACAGGTTTGTCCTTTCTGTGGTCGATTCTCGGGGAGGAAGTACATGCGGATCGAGCACGTGCTTCTCGGGGGGTCCCCGGATCGACTGCGGACGGCGATTCGTCGCCCGGCCCGCGGTCAGCGGTCCACCGGATCGCCTATCCGTGTGTGGCGCAAGGCCGTCCCGGTGTTCACACGGGGCACTCTACTCCCGTGGGGCCCAGGCGGCATCCGGGTCGCGCGGCGGATCGTCACCGTGCCCCAACTGCCGCTTCGTGTTTCGCATCGGTAAGGACTATTGCGGTGCAGATGGATGCAAACAACCCCGATCGCGGCGGGCGGGGTGCCTGCCGCGATCGGGGTTGTTCTCGCTTCAGTAGGTGATGGGCGCCGGCCGCCAGGTGGACACCGCCCAGATGACGACGATGTCCAGCGCGATGATCAGCACCGACCACCACGGGTAGTACGGCAACCACATGAAATTCGCCAGGATCGACAGTGCCGCGAGAATGATCGCGGCCATGCGTGCCCAGGTCGCTCCCGTCAGCAGGACGAGACCCACGACGATGAGCACCACCCCGAACACGATGTGGATCCAGCCCCACGTCGTGAAGTCGAACTTGAACGTGTACTCCACTCCCACGACGAACAACTCGTTCTCGGCGACCGCGGCGATGCCCTGCAGGAACTGCAGGATGCCGACGGTCATGAGAATGACGGCTGCCGCGATGGACGTTCCCGCAGCAACTTTCTGTTTGGTGCTTCCCCGATCGACGGTCACATCATCGGACACGGCAGTCACCTTCCAGTCGACTGTGCTTCCCGGAACGCTATTGTGCGCGCCGAGTCCGTCGTCACGGTGCGGTTTCTGTGATCTTCACCCGTTCCGAGAGTGCGTCCGTGCGTTCAGGGCAGCAGCGTCACGGCAGCAGACGGTCCAGGAAGCCGTTGCTGAACACGCGATGCGGATCCAGCCGGTTGAATACCTGCCGTGCCGAATCCCAGTTCTCGTGCGCCGGCACACCCTGCCGATAGGTGTCCGGAAGTGCACCGGCGAGAATCGAATCGTCGGTGTACGGACGCTCGGGCCCGAACGCCCAGCCCTTCGACCATTCGGGACGGAAGGTGGAATCGCCACCGGCGAAACGCTGCCGCATCCACTGCTCCATCTCGCGGTAGAACGCGAACATGCCGGGGGTGCCCGGGACGCCCAGCACGTTCAGCCAGATGGCGGTGTCCCACTCGGGATGGTCGGGGCGGGGTCGCATCGCCGAGATCGTCGGCGGTCCCGCCGACGGCACCCGCACGTCGCCGGGCTGATCGAGCCCGCAGCAACGGATTTCGACGGGGCCGTTGAGCGGGTACTGCCCCAGCGACCGGTAGTGCTCGATCCGCTCGTGGAACCAGTGGGTGAAGTCGTGGATCACGTTGGCGATGTTGGCGCGGCTGGTGAGCACCGCGCCACCGCCCTCGGTCAACCGGAGCGTGGTGGCCTTGATGTAGAACTGCAGATCCTTCGACCAGCCCCAGATGTCGCTCGAGTTCGACGCGGCGAGCCCCGCGACCGTCACACCGTAGTAGGCCTGCCCGAACGCCGGTGCGATGGATGTGTTTCCGGCGGTGATCTGCCCGAGCAGATCGGTGATCGGCTCGGGAACGTTGTCGGAGAACGGATAGTTGTAGGGTCCGAAGACCTCGCGGGATTCGGCGGGCTTCTCGGGGGCGATCGACCACACCTTCATCCACGGCTTGTCCGTGAACGGATACCAGATGGCCTCCGCGCGGCCGTCGCTGCGAATGAACGATTCGAACGTGCGGCCCTCGGCGCCGGCCGGGGCGAACAGTTCCCGCCAGTCGATGTCGGTGTAGCTGCGGCAGCGCATCCGCGTGTTCGGACCGGCCTGCATCGTCACCGAGGTGACGAAGGTACGGCCGAGATTGGTGAGCAGCGCGGTGATGTCGGATTCGGAGCGGCGGAAGGTGCGCAGGCCGTATTCGCTGCCCGTCCACACCACCGCGGTCATCTCCGTGACCAGGTTGCTCAGCGAGCCGAACGTGTTGCCCGGCACAGGTTCCTCACCGTCGGCGGGAAGCGCGGCTCCGTGCGCGTCGACGGCGAGCGATCCGGCGATCGAAAGAACACCCGGCGCAGGAAGATTCGCCCATCCCAGCCCGTGCTCCTGGAGTGCGGTGGTGATCGCGTCGAGAGTGGCTCCGGCTCCGGCGGTCACCGTGGCGGGGTCACCGCCCGGCTGCACGCTCACCCCGTTCAGATGGACCATCGTGTCCGCGAGGATCACCCGGTCCACCGACGCCCCCTGCACGACGGTCAGCGGGGTCCAGCCGTGCATCGCGCCGCGCGGTCTGATCGTGTAACCGTGCGCGTGTGCCCAGTTTGCGAGTCGGACAACGTCTTCCGGACTCGTCGGTGTGCAGGTCCAGACGGCGTCGAGCATGATCTCCTTGGACCAGTTCTGATACGCCTGCTGGAACAGTCCGATGCCCTCGGGGAACTCCGGGGGAGCGGGCAGCGTGGCGCCCGACGATCCGAACGGCACAGCATGGGCCGGGGCCCAGCCACCCAGGGCGGTGGCAGCGAGGGCGCCTGCCCCGGCGGCGAGGAAACCCCGCCGGGACAGACGCAGCGACTCGTCACGAATCGTCATGCAGGATCCACTTTCTCGAGGGGAAAAGGAGATCGAACAGGAGGTTATGCGATGGTGAGTACCACGTCGGCGAGTGCCGGAGCGAGATCGCGTTCGACGACGGCCGCGGTGATCAGCAGTCGATCGCCGTCGCGCCAGATCCGGACGCGCAGCGTCTCGCCGGGGAAGACCACACCGGCGAACCGTGCGCGGAAACCCTTGACGCGGGCGGCATCACCGTCGAGGACGGCGTCGGTCGCCGCCTTGCACACGATCCCGTAGGTGCAGAGGCCGTGCAGGATCGGAGCGGGGAAGCCGGCGCCCTTCGCGAACTCCGGGTCCGAGTGCAGGGGATTGCGGTCGCCACACAGTCGGTACAGCAGCGCCTGCTGCGGCAGCGTCGGGACGTCCACCTCGACATCCGGTTCGCGGTCGGGCAGTTCGACGGACTCCGACGGTCCGCGCTCGCCGCCGAAACCGCCCTCGCCGCGCGCGAAGATCGACGACCGTGCGGTCCACAGCGGGTTGCCCTCGGGATCCACCGTGGTCGATTCCTGCACGATCACCGCGGCCTTGCCCTTGTCCCACACCTCGGCGATGCGCGTGGTGGTGCGGCCCTTGCCGTCGGCCGGGATCGGCGCGTGCACGACGACCTCCTGGCTCCCGTGCACGACCTTCGCCAGGTCGATCTCGACGCCGGGGAACGACACCTTCGGCGGTTCCACGGCGTGGAAGGTCGCGGCGACGGTCGCGAACGTCGGCAGCACCTGTGACCGGCCGTCGCTCAGGTAGCGCAGTTCGGCCGGGTCGGTGGGGCGGGAGCCGGCGCCGATTCCCAGGTTGTAGAGCTGAACCTCGCTGCTGCTCCAGGAGAAGTCCTGGGAGGGCAGTTCGGCGCCGATCGCGACGGAGGGGTCGATGGGCACGCGGGATCCTTTCTGACCGGCCGCTCTCGCGAGCGGCGATGTTGGCGGGGCGCTTCCGGCCTCGGCCGCAGACTAGTGCTGTTCCGCCGTCTCGGCTGCGGGTTCTCCCGTTGACCGGGTTCCCTCGCCCAGGATGTCGAGGACCGCGAGGTAGGCGAACGTCATCGCGGGACCGATGGTCGCGCCGGGGCCCGCGTAGGTGTGGCCCATGACCGGGGCGCTGACGTTGCCGGCCGCGTAGAGGCCCTCGACGACGGTGCCGTCCTCGCGGAGCACGCGGGCGTCGACGTCGGTGACGAGTCCGCCCTTGGTGCCGAGGTCGCCGGGCACCACCTTGAACGCGTAGAACGGGGCCTTGGCGATGACGCCGAGGCTCGGGTTCGGTTTGTTCAGCGGGTCACCGTAGTAGTGGTCGTACTGCGATTCGCCGCGGCCGAAGTCCTCGTCCTTACCGCTGCGGGCGAAACCGTTGAACCGCTCGACGGTCTCGGTGAGTGCCGCGGCGGGCACACCGATCTTCTCGGCGAGTTCGCTGACGGACGCCGCCTTCACCAGCACACCGGCCTTCAGCCAGCGACCCGGGAACGGCGTGCGCGGGGTGATGCCGGCGAAGGTGTAGCGGTCGCGGTAACGCTGGTCGAGGATCAGCCACGCCGGGATGTTCTCGCCGGGACCCTCGCCGCGGCCGTGGGTTCCGCCGTACATGGCGTGCGTCGCCTCGACGTACGGCGCCGATTCGTTGGCGAACCGCTTGCCGGAACTGTTGACCATGATGCAGCCGGGCAGGCTGCGCTCGGACAGCGCGAACCAGGGCCCGCCGGTCAGCGGGAAGGACGGACCCCACCACGCGTCGTCCATGAAGTCCACGGCGCCCCCGACGGCCTGGCCGGCGCGGATGCCGTCGCCGGTGTTGGCCTTCGCGCCGACGGTCCATTCCGTCCCGATCGGGGCACGCTGGTACTGCTTGCGCATCTCGTCGTTGTGCTCGAAGCCGCCGCAGGCGAGGATGACGCCCTTGCGGGCGTGGATGATCCGCTCCTCACCGTCCGAGACGACCTTGACGCCGCGCACGGCACCGTCCTCGACGACGAGATCGGTGAGGGCGGTATCGAGCAGCAGGGGAACGTTCGCGTCGCGGAGGCCGATGCGCAGACCCGCCATGAGTGCCTGACCGCGGACCAGCAGGTGCTTCCGGGTGAGGTTCGCCCACACGAAGCGCGCGCCGACCCGCACGGCGCGCAGCGGTCCGCGCGGGTTGCGCATCAGCAGGTTCAGCCACTTGTAGTCGGCCTGCGTGATGACGAAGTTCTTCGGGGCCCGCGCGTAGTCCGGTTCGAGTGTGGCGAGATCCGCGCCGAGGCGGCGTCCGTCGAACGGGCTGGGCTCGACGGAGCGGCCACCGGCGCGCCCGCCCGGGGCCTCCGGGTAGTAGTCGGAATATCCAGGGACCCATTGTAATTCGAGTGCGCTGTGCTTCTGGACGAAGGACAGCATCTCGGGGCCGCGGTCGATGTAGGTGTCGATCTTCTCGGCGGGCACCACGTCGCCGATGATGCTGTGCAGGTAGGTGCGCGCGGCCTCGGGGGTGTCCTCGACACCGGCCGCCTTCAGCGCGTCGTTGTTGGGGATCCACACGCCGCCGCCGGAGCGGGCGCTCGAGCCGCCGTAGCAGGCGGCCTTCTCGATCACGACGACGCTCGCGCCCTTGTTGGCGGCGGTGATCGCGGCGGTCATTCCGCCGGCGCCACTGCCGACGACGACGATGTCGTACTCCTGCTCACTCATGTAGAACACGTTATAGAATTGGTTCTGCCGAGTCCATCCTTTCCACCCAGATTGTCTGTGCAGAGAGGGGAGATCGCGCCGGCGATCCGACTCGAGACATGTTCCACAAACGGGCGACGGGACCCTCCGTCCGGGCGGGCCGGACGGAGGGTCCCGTCGTCGTGGACCGCGACTACCTGGGCACGGTCAGCGACCCGTCGAGCACGGCCTGCTCGATACTCGCGCGCAGGTTCGGGCAGCCCTCGCGCGGTCCGCCCGCGCGGTCGGCGTCCCGGAAGACCGGGCACGTCTCCTTCGGATCGGCCTGCCACTGGATGCTCGTCTGCCGGAAGCTGTTCTTGCGCACCAGGACGCACGTGCCGCAGCTTCGGCATTCGATCTCGCTCATGCCCGAGTCGAGGTAGTTGATCTTGTCGATGGCGGTCTGGGCGGCGATCGCCTCGACCCGGTCCGGCTGATCCGCGAAACTCGGAGACTTCGCCCACTTGCTCTTTCGGGTCGAGGCGCTCATCGTCAGACCTCCGCGTCCTGCTTCTTCTCCGCCTCGGCGGCCTTGCGGGCCATGTTCTCGGCGACCTCCGCCTCCCAGGCCTCGTTGGCCTTGGTGGTGTCGACCTCGAATTCGAAACGCTGGGTCATCTTCTCGGTGACGTCGGCGACGTCGACGTAGAACTGCTCGTACCAGCGGCGCAGCTGGTAGACGGGGCCGTCCTCCTCGCAGAGCAGCGGATTCTCGATCTTGGTCTTGTTCTTCCAGATCTCGACATCCTGCAGGAAGCCCTCGCCGATACCCTCGGTGAACTTGGCCGCCATCCTGTTCGACTGCTCGTCGGTCATGCCCGTCGGCTTCTTGACGATGATGCCGTACTGCAGCATGAACGAGTCCTGCGTGATCGGGTAGTGGCAGTTGATCAGCACCGATTCGACCTTGTAGCCGCCGTAGCTGTTGGTCATCGGGTTGATCATGTAGGACGGGCCGTAGTACGCCGCGTACGACTCGAGAGTCGACTCCAGGCCGTACTGGGTGGACATGCCCTTGTCCGGGCGGCCGCGGGTGTTGAGGAACTGCTCCGCGATGTGCCCTTCGAAGACGTTCTTGAAGAATGTCGGGAAGGCGTAGTGGATGTAGAAGAAGTGCGCCATGTCCACGACGTTGTCGATGATCTCGCGGCAGTTGGAACCCTCGATGAGGATCTGGTTCCAGGTCCAGTCGGTCCACTCGTCGCTGCCGTACTGCTCGATCTCCGGGAGCGTGACCTCCGGCGGCGGCGGGTTGCCCTCGGGGTCGTTCCAGACGAAGAGCTGGCCGTGCTTCTCGGTGGTGATCCACGCGCGGGTGCGGGCGAGCGGCGGAACGCGGCGGGCGTAGGGGATGTCGGCGCACTTGCCGCTGCCGTTCCAGCGCCAGTCGTGGAACGGGCACGCGATGTCGTCGCCTTTGATCTCGCCCTGCGACAGGTCGCCGCCCATATGACGGCAGTAGGCGTCGAGAATCTTGAGATCGCCGTTGGTGTCGGCCCAGACGACGAGTTTGGTGCCGAATGCCTGCACGGAGTGGGGCTTGCCGTCCCTGAACGTCTTGCTCAGGCCGAGGCAGTGCCAGCCTCGTGCGTACCGAGTCCGGGCTTCTCCGACGTCGATCTCGCGAATCGGTGCCATGTCCCCTCACTTCCCTTCGGTTTCCTACTAGAACACGTTATAGAAGTTCCCACCGATCCGGAAGTGATCGGAGACTTTGGTCCCTACGAAAACGCACCGACCTGCGGCTGGACGAGACCCTCGACAGAAATAAGAACGTGTTCTAGTCTCGATTCAAGCGATCAATTCGGAGCAGACGGGAGCGTCCAGTGGGCGACCACGACAGCCACGAGGTACTGCAGCGCATCGACGCGCTGCTCCCTTCCTTCCGGGAACGTGCGCAGGAGACCGAGGACCTCCGCCGCATCCCCGACGACTCGATCAAGGCGCTTCAGGAGGCCGGCTTCTTCAAACTCGTCCAGCCGTCCCAGTGGGGCGGATACGAGTGCGATCCGGTGACCTTCTACACCGCGGTTCGCAACATCGCGAGCGCGTGCGGCTCGACCGGATGGGTCGCCGGCATCATCGGCATCCACAACTGGCATCTCGCGCTGTTCTCCCAGCAGGCGCAGGAGGACGTGTGGGGCGAGGATCCCGACGTGCGCATCTCCTCGTCGTACGCCCCCATGGGCGCCGGCCAGGTCGTCGACGGGGGATACAAGGTCAACGGTGCCTGGGCATGGTCGTCGGGCTGCGACCACGCGACCTGGGTCGTCGTGGGTGGCCCGGTCATCAAGGACGGCCGCCCGGTGGACTTCGGCAGCTTCCTCATCCCGCGCTCGGAGTATGAGATCGACGACGTGTGGAACGTCGTCGGCCTGCGCGGCACCGGCTCGAACACGATCGTCGTCAAGGACGTCTTCGTTCCGCGGCACCGCTTCCTCAGCTTCAAGACCATGAACGATCTGGCGTCGCCGGGTCTCGAGGTCAACACCGCTCCCGTCTACAAGATGCCGTGGGGCACCATCCATCCGACGACGATCTCCGCTCCCATCGTGGGAATGGCCTACGGCGCCTACGACGCCCACGTCGAGCACCAGGGCAAGCGAGTGCGCGCCGCATACGCCGGTGAGAAGGCCAAGGACGATCCGTTCTCGAAGGTCCGCATCGCCGAGGCCTCCAGCGACATCGACGCCGCATGGCGTCAGCTCTCCGGCAACGTCGCCGACGAATACGCATACCTGTTGGTGGGCAAGGAAGTTCCGATCGAGCTGCGTCTGCGTGCTCGCCGCGATCAGGTGCGGGCCACCGGCCGTGCGATCGCGTCGATCGACCTGCTCTTCGAGAACTCCGGAGCGACTGCCCTCGCCAACGGCACTCCGATCCAGCGCTTCTGGCGCGACGCCCACGCCGGCCGCGTGCACGCGGCGAACGACGCCGAGCGCGCCTACGTCATGTTCGGTGGCGCCGAATTCGGTCTGCCGCTCACGGACACGATGGTCTAGGGGAGGCGATCGATGACGACGACCGAAGAACTCACCTACGAATCCACGTCCCGTTTCGCGCAGGTCCGCCCGGACCTGAAGCTGCACTACCACGAGGCAGGCGTCGGCAACGGCCCGACGATCGTGCTCCTGCACGGCGGCGGCCCCGGCGCGTCCTCGTGGTCGAACTTCTCCAAGAACATCCCGGTCCTGGCACAGCGGTTCCACGTGCTCGCGGTGGACCAGCCCGGCTACGGCAAGTCCGACAAGCCCACCGAGCATCCGCAGTACTTCGTGCACAGTGCCTCGGCGCTGAAGGATCTGCTCGACACGCTCGACATCACCGGACGTGTTCACCTGCTCGGTAATTCGCTCGGGGGCGGTGCCGCGGTGCGTTTCACGCTCGACTACCCGGACCGTGCCGGACGGCTCGTGCTGATGGGTCCGGGTGGTCTGAGCGTCAACCTGTTCGCCCCGGATCCGACCGAGGGCGTGAAGAACCTCGGCAAGTTCAGCTACGAACCGACCCGCGAGAACCTCGAAGCCTTCCTGCGGATCATGGTGTTCGACCAGTCGCTGATCACCCCCGAACTGATCGAGGAGCGGTTCGCCGCGGCGAGCACCCCCGAATCCCTGGCCGCCGCGAAGGCGATGGGCAAGTCCTTCTCCAGCAGCGAATTCGAGAAGGGCATGCTCTGGCGCGACGCCTACAAGCTGCGGCAGCGCGTGCTCCTCATCTGGGGTCGCGAGGATCGCGTCAATCCGCTCGACGGCGCGCTCGTGGCGCTGAAGATGATCCCGCGCGCGCAACTGCACGTCTTCGGCGGCTGCGGTCACTGGGCGCAGCTCGAGAAGTTCGACGAGTTCAACAGGCTCGCAGCCGACTTCCTACTCGAGGGAGGCAACTGATGAGCATCCGCGCACTGGCGTACCTGCGCATCGAGGCCACCGACATGGCGGCCTGGCGCGACTACGGACTCAAGGTCCTCGGCATGGTCGAGGGCAAGGGCACCGACTCCGACGCGCTCTACCTGCGGATGGACGACTACCCGGCTCGTCTCGTCATTGTTCCGGGCGAGCGCGACGGGCTCTACTCCTCTGGCTGGGAGTGCGCCAACGCCGAAGGCCTGCAGGAGATCCGCGAGCGACTGGCCAAGGCGGACTGGGCGTTCGAGGAGGGCACCAAGGAGGAGGCCGCCGAGCGCAACGTCGTCGAGTTCATCAAGTGCCGTGACGCCTCCGGGTCGCGACTGGAGATCTTCCACACCGTCGCGCTGCAGCATCGGCGCATCGTGAGCCCGTACGGCCACAAGTTCGTCACCGGCGAGCAGGGCCTCGGACACGTCGTGCTCGCCACCAAGGACGACGCGGCGGACCTCGAGTTCTACCGGGACATCCTCGGATTCAAGCTGCGTGACTCGATGCGCCTGCCCCCGCAGGTCGTCGGGCGGCCCGCGGACGGTGAACCGGCCTGGCTGCGTTTCCTCGGCTGCAACCCGCGCCACCACAGCCTGGCGTTCGCGCCGCTGCCGAACCCCACCGGGATCGTGCACCTGATGGTGGAGGTCGAGAACTCCGACGACGTCGGGCTGTGCCTCGATCGGGCGCTGCGCAAGAAGGTCAAGTTGTCCGCCACCCTCGGCCGGCACGTCAACGACCTGATGTTGTCCTTCTACATGAAGACCCCGGGCGGTTTCGACGTCGAATACGGTTGCGAGGGGCTGGAAGTCGAGGACGACAAGTGGATCGCCCGGGAGAGCACCGCGGTGAGCCTGTGGGGCCACGACTTCTCGGTGGGATTCAAGTAATGACCGGCAGCGAAACCGAATCCGGCGCGGGGATCGATCCGCGCCGGTTCCGGAACGTCCTCGGACAGTTCTGCACCGGCGTCACCATCATCACCACCGTCGACGACGGCGCTCCGGTCGGCTTCGCGTGCCAGTCGTTCGCGGCGTTGTCGCTGGAACCGCCGCTGGTGCTGTTCTGTCCCACCAAGGCCTCGCGGTCCTGGGCGGCGATCGAACGGTCCGGGCGCTTCTGCGTCAACGTGCTCGCCGAGGAACAGCAGGACACGTGCGCCCGCTTCGGATCTCGCGAACCCGACAAGTTCGCCGGAATCGATTGGACGCCTTCGCCGCTGGGTTCGCCGATCCTCACCGGCTCGCTCGCCCACATCGACTGCACCGTCGAGACCGTGCACGACGGCGGCGACCACTGGGTGGTGTTCGGGCGAGTGGCCTCGTTGAGCGAGGTGCGGGACGAGAAGGAACGGCCGCTGCTGTTCTACCGCGGCCAGTACACCGGTATCGAACCGGAGAAGACGGTGCCCGCACCCTGGCGCGACGACCTCGAGGCGTTCCTCACGAGCGTCACCGAGGACACCTGGCTGTAGTCTCGCCCCCGGTTCTCCCGAGACCTCCGTCTTGCCGAGACCCCCGTCCTTCCCGAGCGAGCGGTACATTCGATCGATCGGAGACGAATGTACCGCTCGCTCGGAAACGGGAGGGGGCTCGCCCGGGGGGCGGCTACGTCGTGTAATCCGCGTTGATGCGGATGTAGCCTTCCGTCAGATCGCAGCCGTAGGCGGTGAACTCGCCCGCGGCGATGCCCAGATCCACCTCGATGACCACCTCGTCACCCCCGAGGTACTCCTGGAGAGCG
>Ga0182745_1001956_pt1 | contig 19028 bp, 15 predicted proteins | sample eDN3rd30CKraftBY_FD_128523 | JGI IMG/M metagenome (GOLD analysis project Ga0182745, IMG submission 128523) | Enriched backyard soil microbial communities from Emeryville, California, USA - eDNA 3rd pass 30_C Kraft BY (version 2) (version 2) | ecosystem: Environmental > Terrestrial > Soil >...
AACTGCTGCTGGGCGCTGACGCCGCATGGACCGACGGCTGGTCCAACGGCGGCTTCCCGGGCGTGGTCCAGACGCTCGATTTAACCAATCCCATCTATGGACGGCGACCGTTCTCCCTGTCCCAGAAAACCCTGACGACGCAGACAACAAGCCAGTATGGCGTCTATGCGCAGGACCAGATCAGGCTGGGCCGGCTGATGTTGCTGGTCGGCGGCCGTTTCGACTGGGCTGAATCAAGCACGCGCGATCACGTCAAAAACGCCATCACCCGCCAGAACGATACGGCGCCGACCGGCCGCGTGGCGCTGATGTACAATTTTGACAATGGTTTCGCGCCCTATGTGAGCTACTCGACCTCTTTTGAGCCGTTGGCTGGCGTCAGCTATGGGGGGCAGGCGTTCAAGCCAACCGAGGGCGAGCAGTACGAGGCGGGCTTCAAATACGAGGCTCCTGGCTCCAACATTTTCTTCCAGGCCGCCGTCTACCAGATCCGCCAGACCAATGTGGCGACCACCGACACGGCCCATCCCGGTTTCCAGATCCAGACCGGAGAGATCCGTGCGCGCGGCGTCGAGCTGGAGGCGCGCGCCACGGTGCTCCGCAATCTCGATCTGGTCGCCGCCTACGCCTATACCGACGCCGAGGTGACGAAGAGCGCCGGCGTCGATCTGAACAGACGTCCGCCGGTCGTGCCGCGCCACATTGCCTCGCTCTGGGCGCACTATACCTTCGACAACGGCGCGCTGGCCGGCCTCGGGCTCGGCCTGGGCGTCCGCTATGTGAGCAAGGGCGCAGGCGATGCAGGCAACACCTTCTGGGTCCCGGCCTATACGCTGGCCGAGGCGGCCATCAGCTACGATTTCGGCGTGGCGCGGCCGGCGCTGAAGGGCTGGAAGATCCAGGTCAACGCCCACAACCTGTTCGACAAGGAATATATTTCCGGGTGCTATTCCGCCACGGGTTGTTCTTTCGGACTGCGCCGTACGGTGCTGGCGACGCTGTCTTACAAATGGTGACGCGCGCGCGCGCGGAGGCGCCGTTTGTCCTGCCGGGGGCCAGAGAGTTCGCATACGTCGCGCGTGACGGCGCGGCGTACAGCCTGCTGGTCCATATCCCCGGGACGCCGCCGCCGGCGGCCGGATATCCGGTCATCATGCTGGTTGACGGGCGCGCGTTGTTCGCCGCCGCCGTAATGGCGATGCGACTGCAGGCAGGTCGTCCCGGGGTCACCGGCGTCGGGCCGGCGGTGATTGTCGGCGTCGGCTACCCGGGCGACGCCCTGTTCGACGTCGGGCGCCGGGCTGGCGACCTGTTGCCGACGGCCGGTGGGGCTGACCGTTTTCTCGCCACGCTGCTTGACGAGGTCCTGCCGTGGGTCGGGCGTCTGGCGCCGCTGGATGCGACGCGGCGGGCGCTCGCGGGTCATTCCTTCGGCGGTCTGTTTGTCCTGCACGCCCTGTTCGCCAGGCCGTCGGCCCTGGCCGCCTTCATTGCCGGCAGCCCGTCCATCTGGCGCGGCGCTTCCCCCCTGCGCGCGGCTGAAACGCGTTTTATCGCGCGGCAGGATGGAGTGCGCCCACGCCTGCTGGTTACCGTGGGGGGCGACGAACAGAAACGCCGCGCGGACGACAGCCCGGAGCGCGCCGCGCGGCGCGTCATGGCGCGCATGCACGACAACGCGGCTGAACTGACGCAACGTTTGTCCGCGAGTGGGGCGGCGACGTGCACATTCACGGTCTTTCCGGATGAGAACCACATATCGGTGATACCGGCGATGCTGTCGCGGGCGGTTGCCTTCGCCCTGGGCGATACCCGGGCAAGTGGAGAATGCAGCCCATGAGCCCAGGTTTTTCCCGCCGGTCGTTTGTTCTCGGCGCCATGACGGCGCCGCTCGTGGCCCGCCCGGCGAAAGCGCAGGTGGGCGCGGTCAGCGCCACGGATGCGCTCGGACGCACGGTGACCTTGCCAGCGCCCGCCAGGCGGATCGTATTGGCCCAGGGGCGGCAGCTGAATTCGCTTGGCTTCATCCATCCCGACCCGGTGTCGATCCTCGCCGGTTGGGGATCCGATTTCGCACGCCAGATTCCGGACGCTTACATGCGCTACAAGGCGCGATTTCCGGCGATCGCCGATGTCCCTGTGGTCGGCGATGGGGCCACGCCAGGTGGGTTTTCGCTGGAACGCACCGTGGCGCTGGCGCCAGACCTCGTGCTCGCGCCGCGCGGCGGGGCTAACGCCGGGGCGGGGCATGGCGATCTGGTCGCCCGACTGGAGGCGGCCGGCGTGCCCGTCGCGGTGGTGGATTTCTTCAACCAGCCGCTCACCGACACGGTTCCAAGCCTCAGGGCGATCGGCCGCCTGACCGGGCAGGATGAGCGGACGGAGCGGTTCGTCAGCTTCTACGAGGGGCGGTTGCGACGGGTCGCCGGCAAGATCGCCAGGGCGCGGCGTCCGCGCGTGTTCATGCATGTCCACGCCGGCGGCACGGAATGCTGTTCTTCGCCCGGGCGGGGCACGCTGAACGATTTCATCCAGGCGGCCGGTGGCGACAACGTCGCCAGCGCGCTGTTGCCCGGCGCATCCGGGCAGATCAGCCTCGAACAGCTGCTGGTCGCCAACCCCGACTGTTACGTGGCGACCGGCGGCCGCCATCTGGAAAAGAGCGGCGGTCTGGTTCTGGGGCTTGGCGTCAGTCGCGCGGTCGCGGAGGAAAGCTTCGCCAGGCTGCTGGCGACGCCAGGCATCGCGGCGCTCGGAGCGGTTTCCGGGCAACGGGCGTTCGGCCTCTGGCATCTGTTCAACGACACGCCCTTGCACGTGGCGGCCATCGAACGTCTGGCAGGCTGGCTGCACCCGGAATCTTGTGCTGACCTGGATCCCGCCGCCACCCTGGCCGAGGCCGCGACATTCTCGGCGATCCCTCTGGATGGCGCGCTCTGGATTGGGCCGGGGCGGTCATGAACGCAGGCGGACGCGACAATCTGAGCGGTGAAGGCGCCCGCGCCCTGGCGCTGTATGGCGCCCGGTTGCGCTGGCGCGCGCTGCTCGTCGCCGGGCTCGGCGCGCTGGCCTTTGCCGGTCTGCTGGTCGACATGATGACAGGCCCGGCCGGCCTGACGGCGACGCAGATATGGACGGCGCTGACGCTGGGAGACGCGGAGCGGGCCGTTCAGGTCATCGTCTGGCAGGTGCGATTGCCGGTGGCGCTGATGGCGGTGTGCGTCGGCGCGGCGCTTTCCCTTGCCGGCGCCGAGATGCAGACCATCCTCGACAATCCGCTCGCCAGTCCGTTCACGCTTGGCGTTTCCGCCGCTGCGTCCTTTGGCGCGGCCCTGGCCATCATCCTTGGCCTGGGCCTGAGCTTCGCGCCGGCTGGCGTCGCCGTTTCGGTCAACGCTTTCCTGTTCGCGTTTGGCTCGGTGCTGTTGTTGCAGGCGCTGGCGCGGCGGGCTGGCGGCGGTCAGGAGGTGCTGGTGTTGTGCGGCATCGCCCTGGTGTTCACTTTCAACGCCTTGCTGGCGCTCGTGCAGTTTCTGGGTACGGCGGACGCCCTGCAACAGTTCGTGTTCTGGAGCATGGGCAGCCTCGGGCGGGCTGACCTGCGCGCCGTGGCGGCCATGAGCGCGGCGCTCGCCGTGACCCTGCCGTTTTCCCTGGCCGCATCGTGGCGCATGACGGCGCTGCGGCTGGGGAGCGAGCGGGCGGCCAGCTTCGGGGTCAATGTTGGACGTCTGCGGTTCCTGTCGCTGTTGCGCGCCAGCCTGCTGGCGTCCACGGCGGTTGCCTTCGTGGGCGTGATTGGCTTTGTCGGTCTGGTCGGCCCGCATATCGCGCGGATGCTGATTGGCGAGGATCACCGCTTTTTCCTGCCGGCCAGCGCGCTCACCGGCGCTGTCGTGATGTCCTTCGCATCCATCGCCAGCAAGATGGCGGCGCCCGGGGTGGTGTTGCCGGTCGGGCTGGTGACCTCGCTGATCGGCCTGCCGGTGTTCCTCGCACTGATCCTGCGCCGGAGGAACCCATGAACCCGGAGGCGGCGGCGTTCACCATCACCGGCGTCAGCATCGGCTATCCGGGGCGACCGGTGATTGACCAGCTGAGCCTGTCGCCCTTGCCGCCGGCCAGCGTCACCACGCTTGTCGGTCCGAACGCAGCCGGAAAATCGACGTTGCTGCGTGGCGTCGCCGGGCTGTTGCCCGCTCGCGGCGTGGTGCGGCTTGGGGATCTCACGCTGTCGGGCGCGACGCGCGGGGCATGGACGCGGCGCGTTGGCTTCATGCCGCAAACATTGCCGGCTGGCGCGCGTCTTCTGGCGCTGGAATCAGTCGTCGCGGCGCTCGCCGCCAGTCAGCCGGATGAAGGCCTGTCCCTGTCGCAGTCCGCGATGCGCGCTCGCGCCATGGCGACCCTGGAGCGTCTCGGCGTTGGGGGGCTGGCGCTCGAACCGCTTGACGCGCTGTCCGGCGGTCAGCGTCAGCTCATTGCCCTTGCTCAGGCCATTGTGCGCCGCCCCGTCGCCCTGTTGCTTGACGAACCGACAAGCGCGCTGGATCTGCGGCATCAGGAGCAGGTGATGCGGGTGGCGCGCGATCTGGCGACGACCGGCATGATGGTGATTGTGGTGCTGCATGATCTTGCCATGGCCGCCCGTTGGGGGAGCCACATGGTGGTGCTCAGCCAGGGCAGGCTCGCCGCGGAGGGGCCGCCCGACCAGGTGCTGACGTCCGCCTTGCTGGCGCGGGTCTATGGCGTCGACGCCCGGGTGGAGCGCTGTTCGGCCGGGCGGCTACAGATCATGGTTGATGGCGTCATTGATCACGGCTCTTCCCGATCTGGCGCGCCGCCGCCGTCGCTTCCACTCCCCTGACGCAATGTTTCGCATGGCGCGCCGCTCCCGACCAAAGACGGGAGAGCCGCCGATCCGCCCCCGTTTGAGGATGTCTCATGTTCACCACGCGCGGCCATGTCCCTGTTTCCGGACCGTCCAGACTGCTGGCGCGACTTTGCGCGCATCTGGCCGACCACGGCGTCTCCGTCGCTTTGGCGAATGACGCGGCGCAAATTGTGCTCGGCGCGGCGCATGGATGCGTCCGCGTTGCCGGCGTGGGGCTTGAGGCGACGGTTTCTGCGCCGGATCTCGGCGCCTTGCGCGCCTTGCGGGCGGCGATCGCCAGCCATGTTCTGGAGTTCGCGCCGCCCGGGGTGGAGGTTGTCATGACCTGGGAAGGGGATGGCGCCGGGGAGGCGCCGCCGCCGGACTTCCGTCTGTTGACGGTGATGGGGACGCAGACGCTGACCCCGCACATGCGCCGCATCCACTTCCACGGCGAGGAACTGGGCCATTTCGATACGCTGGACGCGCTGCATGTGCGCCTGTTCATCCCGCCGCCCGGCGTCGCCGCGCCCGCCTGGCCGTTGATGGACGTGAATGGACGCCTGGTGGAGCAGCCGGCGGATCGCCGGCCGGCAATTCGCAAATACACCATCCGCAGCATCGACACTGGCGCCGGTGATCTCGCCATCGACTTCGTTCTGCACGACGACGCCGGGCCAGGCGCGGCTTTCGCCGCCACGGCGCGCCCCGGCGATGTGATTGGCGTCGCCGGTCCGGGCGGACGCGGTCTGCGGCAGGCGGAGCGATATGTGTTTCTGACGGACGAAACCGGACTGCCCGCGGTCGCCCGCATGCTGGAGGCGTTGCCGGACGACGCTTCAGGGCTGGTGATGGCCGAGGTGGCGGACACCGCCGGGAGCCAGCCATTGAAGACGCCGGCGGGCGTCACCGTAACCTGGCTCTATCGCGGCGGGCAGAATGCATCCCGTCTGGCGGACGCATTCGAAACGCTTGCCTGGCCGGAGGATGGGCCAGGCGTCTACCTGTGGGCCGCGTGTGAGCATGCGGCAGCCCGTCTTATCCGCGCCAGCGCCCGGGCGCGCCTGCGGTCCGGGCGGGATCAACATCTCATCGTCAGCTACTGGCGCAACGGGATGGCCGAAGAGCAGCACGCCAGCCACAAGCTACAGGAACAGAAGGGCGCGGCCGCAGCCGATCCTGCCCCGGTCTGACGCAAGCGCGGCGACCGGCGCCGCCGCCAGATCGGCGCGCCAGCAAATGGCGGGCGTCCGGGCATTTCACAACGACGCGCCGTCAGGCGGCGCGGCCGGGCATCAATCGCATGTGGCGTTGCAGGTGCCAGTCGGCGCGGCCATGTTCGGTCTCGATCACGGTGGCGCGCTTGAAATAGTGCCCGATCGGCAACTCGTCGGTCATGCCCATGCCGCCGTGCAACTGCACGGCGTTCTGGCCGACGAAACGGCAGGCATTGGCGACGGTGACTTTCGCGGTGGACGCCGCGGCGGCGCGCTCCCGGGGCGACGCCTCAAGCCTGAGCGCCGCAAACATGGCGGCCGAGCGCACCTGCTCCACCTGCAGGTACATGTCGACCATGCGATGTTGCAGCGCCTGGAAAGACGACAGCCGCTTGCCGAATTGCTTGCGCTCCTGGCAATAGGCGATGGTATCGGACAGCAACCGCTCCAGCAGTCCGGTGGCCTCGGCGGCCTGCAGGACGATGGCGTGGTCGCGAACCCATTCCAGCAACGGCAACGCCTCGTTCGCAGCTCCCGGCAGGGCGTCGCCGGCCGCATGGACATTTTCAAACGCGAGATCCGCGGCCCTGCGACCGTCGATGGTCGGGTAGGCGCTGAGCTTCAATCCGGGAGCATTGACGGGAACCAGAAACAACGACAGGCCCGCGCCATCGCCCTGCTGTCCGGCGGTTCGCGCGGCAACGATGAGATGATCGGCCCATGGCGCGGTTGTCACCACCGATTTGGCGCCATTCAGGCGCCAGCCGCCGTCGACAGCGACGGCTGCAAGGCCAACGTCGGCGAACTCCGAACGCATGTCCGGCTCTTCAAAGGCCAGCGCCACGCGCGCTTCGCCGGCGAGGATGCGCGGCAGCAGCGCCTGCGCCGCCGGCCCGCCGGCGCGCTCAAGCAGCGGGGCGGCCAGGAAACAGGTTTCGGCAAGCGGTTCGATGACCAGCGCCCGTCCCATTTCCTCCATCACCACCATCTGGTCGGCGAAGGCGCGGCCAAGGCCGCCCGACGCTTCCGTCACAGCCATGCCGGCAAGGCCGAGATCGATGGCAAGGGCGCGCCAGATGTCCGCGCGGAACCCCGGTTCGGCGCGCGAGGCGGCGACACGGTCGGAAAAAGCGTACCGCGCTGACAGCAATCCGGCGACGGCGCCCTTCAACAGGGCCTGCTCTTCTGTTGGCGCGAAATCCATTCTTCACTCCCGCTTTTACCTCCGCATCGCATCATTTGACCGGACAATCAAATGCGATATGACCGGAGTGCGCGTGGCGCGGGCGCCGGCGGCGTTGGAGGAAAAAGACTGCCATGTTGTGGACCGACGCTGATGAGGCTTTCACCGCGGAAGTACGCGCTTTCTTCGACGCCGAACTGACCGACGACCTGCGCGCCGCTGGTCGCTGGATGACCAGCGTCTATGGCGACCATGACGCATCCATGGAGTGGCAGGCGCGCCTGCACCGCAAGGGCTGGGCCGCGCCGGCCTGGCCGCGCCGCTATGGCGGTTGCGAATGGAGCGTGACCCAGCGTTACATCTTTAGCCGCGAGCGGGCGCTCGCCGGCGCGCCGCCGCTCTCGCCCATGGGCATCGCCATGTGCGGGCCGGCGCTGATCGGCCATGGCAGCGAGGAGCAGAAGGCGCATTTTCTTCCGCGCATGCTGTCCGGCGAGCATTTCTGGTGCCAGGGCTATTCCGAGCCGCAGGCCGGCTCGGATCTCGCGGCGCTGGCGATGACGGCGCGTCGCGACGGCGACAACTTCGTTTGTAACGGAACCAAGATCTGGACCACGCACGCCAATGTGGCCAACTGGATTTTCTGCCTGGTCCGCACCGGACAATATGACGTCCCGCAGCGTGGGATCACCTTCCTGCTGATCCCCATGGATGCGCCTGGCGTCACCGTGCATCCGATCGTCATGTCGTCGGGGGAGCGCATCCAGAACCAGATCTTTTTTGAGGACGTGCGCGTTCCGGTTGCGAATGTGGTTGGGGCCATCGACGACGGCTGGACTGTCGCGAAATACCTTCTCGAGTTCGAGCGTGGCGGATCGGCCTATGCGCCGGAACTGCAGGTGCGTCTGGCGCGCATTCGCGAACTGGCGGCCGGGGGGCTGCGTCCGCTGATCAGCGACCCGCTGTTTGGCGCCCGGCTCGCGGCGGCGCAGATGCGCGTGGACGTGCTGGAGAGCTATGAATTCCGCGTGCTGGCGGAGGCGGCCCGGGGTGGTCGCCCTGGCGTGGCGGGCTCCGCGATGAAAATTCTTGGCACCGAACTCAGTCAGCACCTCACCGAACTGGCGCTTGAGGCTGCGGGCAGTTACGGCGTCGCCTTCCAGCCAGCGGCCGGAATCGCCGGCGGCCCCAATCTGATCCCGCACCTGACCGACGACGTCTTCGGGCCCCGCGCCGCCGCGATCGCTCCGCTCAAATATCTGAACGACCGCGCCGGCTCGATCTACGCCGGTTCGAATGAAATCCAGCGCGGCATCATCGCGAAGGCGCAGCTCGGTCTGTAAACCGGCGGAATCCATGAATTTGACATTTGCTCGCCGCATGACGCGAGGGTGGGCGCAAATGTCAAATTCGTTTCGCCAGGCTGACGCAGCGTTTTGTGAGCGAGGTGGCGCGTCGTCGCGCAGTTTTGACCGGTTTCGCGGAGTTTCGCCTGGAGCATTTTCGCGAAATGCGGAGTCCACATTCCGGTGAACCGGTTCTCACCGAAATGCGCTATTCGCTGATCTCGGGCTCCACAAGCCGCGCGAGCTTGTACAGGGATTCCTGCCAGCCGAGATAACAGGCCTCCAGCGGGATCACGTCCGGAACGCCCCGTTGCTCAATATTAACCTCAGCGCCGACCGATACGGCTTTCAGCTCCACGGTGACAGTCATCTCGCCGGGCAGGCCCGGATCATCAAATTTGTCCGTGTAGACGAGACGTTGACCCGGAACGAGCTCCAGATAGGAGCCGCTGAAGGCGTGGCTATGTCCCGTGGTGAAGTTGCGGAATGACATGCGGTGACCGCCGCCAACCCTGGCGTCAAGCTCATGGACCGTGCAGAGGAACCCGAATGGCGGAAGCCAGCTGGCGATGGCGTCCGGTTCGACAAACGCGCGATACACTTTTTCGGGGCTGGTTGCGATGACGCGGTGCAAGCGGACGACGCCGGGCATGCTCTCCTCCTTTTGTCATGGCTTGTGCCGGCCGGGCTGCTTCTTCGGCCGCCGCATCCGGTTCTGTCTGGGAAACGCTAGTCCGTGAATGGGGCGGGAACGGGGGCGCCGCTGGCGAACGGGCAAAAACCGCATGCATCGCGGCGAAGCTGCTATGAAGGGACTCTCGTGATTCCCCAAGTTGCAGCCGATGACCGCCGCCCTCGACATTCTCAAGACCGTGTATGGCTACGATGCCTTCAGGGGACCGCAGGCGGACATCGTCGCCCACGTCATTGAGGGTCACAACGCCTTCGTGCTGATGCCAACGGGCGGCGGCAAATCGCTTTGCTACCAGATCCCCGCGCTTGTCCGGCCTGGCATGGGGCTGGTGGTTTCGCCGTTGCTGGCGCTCATGGCTGATCAGGTGACGGCGCTGCGGCAGGCGGGCGTGCGGGCGGCGGCGCTGAACTCGGATCTGCCGTGGGAGGAGCGGCGCCTGCTGTGGCGCGACATTCGCGCGGGCGGGCTCGATCTCCTTTACGTGGCGCCGGAAACGTTGCTGCGGCCTGACGTGCTGGAACTGCTGGATAGCGTGAAGCTGTCCGTTATCGCCATCGACGAGGCGCATTGCCTGTCGCAATGGGGGCATGATTTCCGGCCGTCGTACCGCCAGCTCGACGCGGTCGCGCAGCGTTTCGCCGATACGCCGCGCATGGCGCTGACGGCGACGGCTGACGCGCCGACGCGCGCGGAAATTCTGTCGCATCTCGCCATCGCCGAAACTGACGCCTTCATTGCCGGGTTTGACCGGCCCAACATTCGCTACGCCATTGAGGAAAAGGACAATCCGCGCGCGCAGCTCAAGGCGTTTCTGAAGCGCCACGAGGGTGAAAGCGGCATCGTCTACTGCCTGTCAAAGCGTAAAACCGAGGAAACCGCCGCCTGGCTGCAGAGCCTCGGTTACGATGCGCTCGCCTATCACGCGGGCATGGACAAGACGGCGCGCGAGGCGAACCAGTTGCGCTTCCAGTATGGCGACGCCGTCATTATGGTGGCCACCGTGGCCTTCGGCATGGGCATCGACAAGCCGGACGTCCGCTTCGTCGCCCATATCGATCTGCCGGGCAGCATCGAGGCCTACTACCAGGAAACCGGCCGCGCCGGCCGCGATGGCCTGCCGTCCGACGCCCTGATGCTCTATGGCTACGAGGACATTGCGCTTCGCAGCCGCTTCATCGAGGATTCCGAGGCGCCCGAGCCGCGCAAGCGCATGGAGCGCCAGAAACTTGATGCGCTGCTGGGACTGGCCGAAACGGCCGGCTGTCGCCGACAGGTGCTGCTGTCGTATTTCGGCGACCATGGCGCGCCATGCGGCAATTGCGACACCTGCGCCGAGCCGCCTGAGCTGTTTGACGGGGCTATCGCGGCGCAAAAGGCGCTGTCGTGCATCTATCGCACTGGCGAGCGCTTTGGGCAGGCCTACATTGTCGACGTGCTCCTCGGCGTCGACAATGAACGCATCGCCAGGCTCGGTCACGACCGCATCTCCACCTTCGGCATCGGCGCCGAGCACGATAACCGCACCTGGCGGGCCATCCTGCGCCAGTTGATCGCGCTACGACTGGTTGACGTCGACCTTTCGGGCCATGGCGGTCTGTCGATCGCGCCCGCCGGCCGCGATTTCCTGCGTGAACGGCCGGCCCTGATGCTGCGCGCGCCAGCGCCGCCCCGGGCCAGACGTCCCAAGGCGGCGTCTGGCGTGGCCAGGTCCGCCGTCGCCGATGTGGATCAGGAACTGTTCCAGGCGCTACGGCGCAAACGCGCCGAAATCGCGCGCGCGCAAAGCACGCCGCCTTACGTGATTTTCCACGACAGGACCCTGATCGAGCTGGCGTCGGCGCGGCCTACATCGCCGGCCGAGATGGCGAAGGCGCCGGGCGTCGGCGAAGCGAAGCTGGAGCGCTACGGTGCCGCTTTCCTGGCTGTGATCGCCGAGCATGGATGACGGAGCGGCCTCTGGCGGAGCAGGTCGTCAGGTCGAACGGAATATTGTCATATCTTTGCGGTAATATTCCCTGATGCGCCATGGTTGCGGCCATGCTGGAACCCGCTTCTGCCGGCCTGTTGCGTTTCCGGTGAAGCCTGGCGGCGTCCGGGCGCCAGCATGAGGTCCTCCAATGTTCCACCCTGGGCCCGGCCGACATCGCCGCTGCGCGTTCGGTCGTCCGCGCCGCAGGGTGCTACACTCAGATTCCCAAATCAGAAGGAGTGGAGAATGATGATGAAACGCCTGACCCTCTTTGCCGCGGGCATTCTGTGCGGATCGTGCATCGCGCTGGGCGCAAGCGCGGCGCCCCTGACTCCAGCTCCCCTCGCAGCGGCTCCGGATATCGAGCTGGCCCAACATCGCCCGCCTCAGCATCGTCCGCCCCACGCCAGGCCGCGCCCGCCGCACCATGCGCATCCGCATGTGAGGCATCCGCGCCACCATCACGTGCGGCGCCATTGCACCACACGGCGTGTGGTTGTTCGCAACCGGTTTGGCCACCCGGTGCGCGACCGCTTCGGTCGGCCGGTCTTCCGGCATGTCCGGGTTTGCCGGTAAATTTTCCCTGGGTCGACGCCTTGTAACGTTGCGAAAGGGTGACGAACCATGCTGACCTGACGACGCCCCGTGGCGGATGTTACACGCCACCTGAATGGTCGTCAGGTCAGATCAAAGCTGTATTGCGGCGGCGCCAATGCTGGCGATATGAAAATATCCGCTGGTCAGGACAGCCCGCCGCAATGTATTTTCTGCATTGATTGGCGCCGTTGCATAACGCCGCCAGCCAGCGGCCGCGGTCGTTATGGGTGGGCGCGGTTGGCGCCCACAAGCGCGACGCCTGCTCAGGCGGCCCTGTCCCGGGTCACGTCCTGCAACCTGTCCCAGATCCGTCCTGGCTCGGGAACTTCCAGCTGGAAAACTGTCGACAGTGTTTCAGCGAGATGGTCGGCGCCGCCGATGCGCTGCTCGCGAAAGCTGTTCGCGGCGACATGGCGCAGGGTGTCGTTCTGCAGGGCGATATAGCCATCGCCCGTGTGCCTGAACATCACCAGGGCGCCGGTGAACGGCGAGCCCGGGTCCTGCGTCAACCAGCCATGCGTCGCCGCCATTGCGGCCTCGTCGCTATAGTCAGGCCGGAAATCAAAGCTTGGGGCAGCGCCCCGCGCGTGGTTCCTGAAGCGTAGCCAGCCGTCCCCGGCGGGCGTGATTGAAAAATCAAAGTTGCGCTGGCTGAACGGCCCGATGGCCAGCGGCGTCGGCCTGACAATGGCGTCCCCAACGCCGACTTCCGCAAGGTAGGGGCGGTCCAGATCAACGCGCAACGTCAGGTGGTTGCCGATGGCGAGATCGCCAAGCTTCTCCCGGTCAACGCCGCCACAGAGGCGGGTGACCTGGAAACCGAGCGCCGTCAACGCCGCGCCAAACAGACCATTCATCTCGTAGCACCAGCCGCCGCGCTTCCCTTCAACCATTTTGGCGAAGGCGTCCGCCGGGGTGATGGTGGACGGCCACCCCATGAAGGCGTCGAGCGCCTCCCAGGTGAAGGCCATCAGGTGGGCCTGGTGCAAGGCCGTCAGGCTGGGAAGGTCAGGGGAGGCGGGCGCCTCGAGGCCGATCCGCGCAAGGTAGGCGGCCAGTTGAGAGGCCGTCAGGGACATGGGCGTTTCCGTCGCGAGCATAAGGGTCATCCTTCGGTCTCCTTGCGGCAGACCGTTATCCAGTTCAGGGACGTTGTTGGTTCCGGACGGCCCGCAGCCAGATCAGGCCGCGTCGCGACAGCCGGCGCGCTATGGCGGACGCGCTGTGCTCGACCGTATCCGCCAGACCGGGGCGTGGGGCGCATTCCGGTCCAGGGGGGCAGGATCGTTATAGCGCATCTGGCGGGCGGCCATTCCTAAATGAATGTGCAAGACGCGCTGGATATCCTAAAAGTTTGTCAGGCAAGCCTGAGAACTGGCGATGACAATGACGATGCGGCTCGACGACAGGCTTCTGGAATTTCTGCGGCGACCATTGATGTGCATTATTGCCGGGGTCGATCAAACCGGGCGCCCCTCTGCCGGACGCGGCGTCGGCTTTAACGTGCTGGAAGATCGCACGACGATTGATCTGATCTTTTCGGGCTGGCAGTGGCCGCGCCTCGTCTCCGATATCCGTCAGACCGGGCGGCTCGCCGTCACGTTCGTCAGCCCGGCCGATTATGTCAGCTTCCAGCTCAAGGGGCGCGCTGATCTGAGCGAGACGGAAGTCCCCAACGCTGACCACGCCGCCAGGTTCATAACCGCCGCAACCGATGAACTACAACGCCTCGGCGTGGCCCCGCATGTCATCGCTCCGTGGCTGACGGCCCAAGGCGCGCGGCTCGCCCGGCTTTCCATTCAGGAAATCTATATCCAGACGCCTGGTCCCCACGCCGGCATGATGACGGGCGCTGAGGTTCGATGAGCCTGCGTCTTTCCGACCTCTCCGCCTGCTTTGAAGGGGTTATCCCTTCCATCATCGCCACGGCCTCGGCGGACGGCGCGCCCAACATCTCCTATCTTTCCCACGTGGTGCGGGTCGACGGCGAGCATGTGGCGCTTTCGAACCAGTTTTTTGCGAAGACCGCGGCGAACGTGCGCGCCAATCCCAAAGTCACCCTGATGCTCGTCGACGGGCTCACGGGCGACCAGTTCCTGCTCGACATCAGCTTCGTGCGTTCCATTGACGCCGGCCCGCTATTCGACCGGATTGCCGGGCAACTTGCGGCAAGCAGCGCGCAGGTCGGCATGTCGGACGTCATGCGGCTCAGAAGCGCGGATGTCTTCCGGGTGCGCGGGATCGAAAAGGTCCCGTCTCCTGTCGCCGCCACAGCCCCGGCGCCGCGTCGGGCGCCTGTTGACCTTCCGGCTCTCGCCGACGCGATCCGGGCCATCGGGCGACAGGCCGAGGCGGGCGCCATCATCGACAGCCTGCTCTGCGGCGTTCAGCAGGTGCTCGGATACGCCAATGCGCTCGTCCTCATTCATGACAGTCATCGTCAGAGCCTGATCACGACCGGCAGCATTGGTTATGAGAACTCCGGACTGGGTTCCGAAATCGTCAGCGCCGGGGGGATGATAGGCGCGGCGGCGGCCAGCGGGCAGACGATCAAGGTCAGCGATATGAGCCGGGTGCGCCGCTTCGGCGAAGCCATCGGACTTGAGGCGGGCGCAACGGAAAACACCACGCGCACCGTTGTTTTCCCGCAGTTGCCAATGGCCATGAGCCAGATCGCGGTTCCGATGGTCACCCGCGGCGTCGTGGCTGGCGTGCTCTTCATCGAGAGCACGGAGCGGCTGGCCTTTTCCGAAGAAGACGCGGCGGCTCTCGACATACTGGCGGGGCAGGCCGCCAACGCCTTGCGGGCAAGCGAAGGCGAGGCCGCCGCCGCCGAGACCGGGCACGCGACGGCGACGCCCGAGCCAGCCGCCACGGAAACGGACATCCGCATTGTCTGTCACCGGTTCGATGACAGCGTGTTCGTGGATGGCGTCTATATCGTGAAGGGGGTCGCGGGCGCGTTGCTGCGTCTGATGATCGAATGGCGTCTCGGCGAAGGGCGGAGCGAGTTCACCAACCGCGAAATGCGCCTCGCGGCGGGCGCCAGGATGCCGGAAATAAAGGATAACCTCGAAACCCGGCTGCTGCTGCTGCGCCGGCGCCTTGATGAGAAGCAGGCGCCCATACGGGTGGTGAGAATCGGCCGCGGGCGGGTGCGCCTTGAAGCGGGCGGCCCGCTCGCGCTGACGGTGCGGGACTAAAATCCAGCGCCGTTCCTGGCCATCTGGTTGAGGGCGGCCGTCACGCTCGCTGCGTGCGCCCCATAGGTGACGATCCCGTCGCCGTTGGCGTCGCTTTGCTGAAATACGCCGCGTCAGGCCGGCGCCTGGCGCGACCCAAGGGGAGATGGTCAGCGCTCTCCCGGAGGCGGCGTTACCTGGCGGTTTCACCGTGCTTCGGGGCGAGCGGGCCAGCGTCGTCGAACAGGATGCGCTCGCCAGCGCCGTCCAGATCCTCATACTGGCCGCTTTTCATCGCCCACATGAATGCGGCGAGGCTGGCGCCGCCGAGGAGCAGGGCGGCGGGGATGAGATAGATGAGGACGCTCATGTGGCGCCTCCTTCCGAATAGCGACCCGGATAGTGGCCAACAACCGGAGCCCGGTCAGGCTTCGCGGCGGGAGACCTCTCTCCTGAGCGAAGCAGCCGCAACGCATTGGCGATGACCAGGATCGACGAGCCGGACATGGCGACTGCGGCGATCAGCGGCGTGACAAGGCCCAGAAAGGCAATGGGCACCGCAATGATATTATAGACGAGGGCGAGCGCAATATTCTGCCGGATCAACTTGCCGGCCTGCTCCGAAACGTCAATTACGAATGGCACGGCCTCCAGGCTGTCGCGCAGGAAGACCAGATCGGCGATATTGCGGCCGACATCCGCGGCCGTGGCGGGGGCCATCGACGCATAAGCGGCGCTGAGCGCCGGCGCGTCATTCAGGCCGTCGCCCACCATCAACATCTTGCGCCCGGCCTGGGTCATCGCATTGATGCGCGCCACTTTCCCGGATGGCAGCAACCCGGCGGCGTATTGCTGGATGTCCAGACGGCCGGCGATGTCACGACAGGCGGCTTCAGTGTCGCCCGACAGGATTTCGACAGACTTTCCGGTCCGCTGCAGCGCCTGGATCGCCGCCGCCGCCCCAGGTCGCACCGTGTCCTCGAAGGCGAACCGGGCGCATTCGCGGCCATCCCGCGCCAGCATCGCGCCGGATCCCGAGGCAAACCACGCAGCGCCGGCCGCGTCTTTGTCATTGTCAAACATCGCCTGGTCAAACGTCACTTGGCCAAACGTCGTTTGACCAGGCTTTTCCTGGACGCGGGTTTCCTGACCAAGCGCCCAGCCAGGCCGGCCCAGCCGCCAGAGGGAGCCGTCGCGCCAGCCTTCAATGCCAAAGCCGGGAACTTCCGTTACAGCGTCGAAGCTGACCGGCGGCGCATCGCTGCCGGCGTCGCCAGCGGCGGCATGTCTGGCGATGGCCTGTGAAAGCGGATGGCGCGACTGGCCGCCGAGCGCCGCCGCAACCGCGAGCATGTCCGGGGCGATGTCCGGGGCGTTGACCAGCCGCGGCTGCCCCATGGTCAGCGTGCCGGTCTTGTCGAACGCCACCGCATCAATTTCGGTCAGGCGCTCCATGGCCGAGCCGTCGCGCACCATGACGCCGCGCTCAAACAGGCGGCGGGCGGCGACAACCTGGACGATGGGCACGGCAAGGCCGAGCGCGCAGGGGCAGGTGATGATGAGCACGGCGATGGCGATCGTAAGCGCCTGGTGCCAGTCGCCGCCCATGACCAGCCAGACGATGAAGGCGACAAGCGCCGTCAGGTGGACGACAGGCGCATAGAACGCCGACACCCGGTCGGCGATCCGCCGGTAGCGCGTGCGTCCGCCTTCGGCCGCTTCCATCATGCGCACCATTTCGGCCAGGAATGAATCCGTGGCGCGCGCTGAGGCTTCCAGCGTCAGCGGGCCGGTGAGATTGAGCGTGCCCGCCCGCACCGTGGAGGCCGGGCCGACCGGCTGGGGCCGGCTTTCGCCACTGACCAGGGAGCAATCAAGATCGGAGGCGCCGCCAATGACCCGCGCATCCACCGGAATGCGCTCGCCCGCGGCGATGAGCAGCCGGTCGCCTGTTTCAATCTCGTTGACTGGCCTGTAGTCGCGGCTCCCGTCTGGCGCGATGACGACCGCGCCGCGCGGGGCGAGGCGCGCCAGACCGAGCACGGCCGAGCGCGCCCGGTCGCGCATCAGGTGGTCGAATGTCCGCCCGATGAGCAGGAAAAACAGCAGCGTCACGCCAGCATCAAAATAGGCGTGCTGGCCATGGTGGAGCGTGTCGTAAATGCTCATGGCGTAGGCCAGCGCCACGCCGATGACGATGGGCACGTCCATGTTCATGCGCCCGGCCCGCAGCGCCTGCCAAGCCGAACGATAGAAGGTGCGCCCGGCGTAGAGCAGGGTCGGAAAGGCGATCAGCGCCGAGATCCAGTGGAACAGGTCGCGCGTGGCGCCGTCAGCGCCAGACCAGACCGACACCGAAAGCAGCATGATGTTGCCCGAGGCGAAGCCGGATACGGCGACGCTGCGCAGCAGTTCGGCCAACGTCCTGTCCTTGCCCTCCGCCTCGTCGAACAGGTGTGGCGGATAGCCAAGCCCGGTCAGGGTTTCCACGATCGGCGGCGGCGCGCTTTGCCTGAAACGGATTGAGATGCGCCGGGTGGAAAGATTGACGCGGGCGCTGATGACGCCGTCGAGACGCGACAGCGCCTGCTCCAGTTTCTGGATGCAGGCGCCGCAATGGATCGCCGGGACGGACAGTTCAATCTGGGCGACGCCGTCGCCGAGGCTGCGGGCGGCGTGAAGCAGTTCGTCCGGAGACGGTGCGCCGGATGCAGCATTGATATCAGCGCCGGGAGCACAGCAACTCATTGGATTGCGCCATTGCTTAGCGTCAGGCGGCGCGTATCGCGATAGGGAGCCTCCAGACCCACGTCAGCAAGGATTTCGATGCTCCAGAGCCCGTCCCGCAGATGGACCGGAGCCGCGAGCGCGCCGTCCGGTTGCAGTGTCAGCGCGACGCTCTGGTCTTCAGAGGCGTAGGTTGGGCGCCGCACGTTCGCCGTTGCGGTTTTTGCGCGGATGGGCTTGTCCGCCGCGTCGGTCAGCCAGTAGCTGATCTTTCCGTCAGCAATGGACAGGCGGGATTTCCAGCCGAGCGCCGCCTGGGCGCGCGCCTCCGCGGCCTTCGCATTGAATTGCTGGCTCGCCACATGGGTGTTTTCCGCCACGGATCCTGTCCAGCTCCGGCTGGCGAGAAATGCGTTGGTCAGGTTCACCGCAATGATGACGCCGAAGAACGCCAGCATGATCATCAGGACATGCCGGCCTGTGAGTTCGCGGTTACGCGCCGGGCTCATCTGATGGGCTCCACTGGTGCATCGAAGGTCGCTTCATACCGGGCGCTCTCCTGGCTCGCCGTGTCCTGGACAACGAACCGGAAGGACTGTTTCGGGCCGGCGATGCTGTCATGCGGCTGACGTACGAAAACCTTGAGCGTTCTCAGCTTGTCGGGTTCGACCTCGACAGAGAAGGCGCGTCCGGCCGGGTGGTCCATGCCAACGACGTTCATATCCGCGCCCGGCAGGTTTTCAAGCGTCACCGTGAAGGTGCGCGGCTCGGGGATCATGTTGAGCAGCTTGACGGTGTAGCCGTTGCGGATCGAACCGTCGGACAGGACGACGAACTGCGGATTGCGGTCGGCCAGCACGTTCACCTGCAGCCGCTCGCGGGTGAGCAGGGCATAGATGAGGCCAAGACCCACGGCCGACCAGGCGGCGAAATAAATCAGGTTGCGCGGTCGCAGCAGCTTCTTCAGATGGAAGGTCGCGACCTTGTCGGACAGCTTGCCGTTGGCGTCGCGCACGCGTCGCGGATCGATGGCGGAGGCGCCGCCGGCTGTCGCCAGCAGCCTGTTGGATTCATATTCCGCCAGGGTTGCATAGGAGATCAGGCCGCGTTCCTTGCCGATCTTGTCCATGACGCTGTCGCAGGCGTCGATGCAGAGGGCGCAGGTAATGCATTCGAGCTGTTGCCCGTCGCGGATGTCGATGCCCATCGGGCAGACGGCGACGCAGGCGTTGCAGTCAAC